>ERZ772764.852-NODE-852-length-20164-cov-20.091700_pt1 | contig 20164 bp, 17 predicted proteins | sample MGYA00512163_ERZ772764 | MGnify/ENA primary metagenome ERZ772764 (study PRJEB29015, sample SAMEA2737903) | human oral metagenome | biome: human oral; feature: human-associated habitat; material: dental | place: China | collected 2094 ... | reverse complement strand
TGGGTCCTGCCCGCGATAATATGGAACGCCTCTATAAGCACAAGATAGAAAATGTCCTTGGTAGCAACGGCAAAGCGTAATTAGTTTTTCATAAAGTAGATAACGCTAAGAAAATATAGATGCTCACTCGTTCATTACTACGTACCAAGATAGCACAGATACTATACGCCAATATCCGTAACGACAAGAGTTTGCAGGCTTTCGACGACGAATTGCAGATAAGTATCAAGAAGTCGTACGACTTGTATTATATGCTTTTGTTGTTGCCGCAAGAGGTTGCTTTTATGGCTCGACGAGAGGTCGAAAACTATTCGTCGAGGCTACTGAAGACCGACCGTAATATAAAGCCTATCGCCAATTTGGCAGAGCAAAGTTTCGTAAAGTTATTGGCAGCAAACGAAGATATTGTCAGATATGTACGCGACAATTCGATATCTTGGCTCGACTACAAAGAAGTGCTCGAGGAGCTGTATCGACGATTGAAATCAACCCCTTTCTTTGATAAATATATCAAGGAAGAGGGGTTGGATTTCGATACCGAAAAGACCTTCTGGCGTAAGTTTTATCGTTCGTCTGAGATATTTGGCGACTATTTCGAGGATTTTATCGAAGAGTTGAGCATATATCTTGTCGACGACTTGGAAATCACGCTCAGTTTCGTCGATAAGACCATATCGCGCCTTCCATACGACGAGGCGGCGACCTACCCGATGTTGCCGATGTACAGAGACGACAACGAGAGGGAGTTTGTCGTGAGGCTATCGCATACCGTATTCCTCAAAGGCGACGAATACGAGCAGATGATTTCTAAGATAGCCCCCAAATGGGACATAGAGCGTATCACAAAGATGGATATGGTGCTTATGAAGATGGCTATCGCCGAGTTCAAAGAGTTTCCGCTTATTCCATTAGATGTTACTATCAATGAGTATATCGAGATAGCGAAGTATTATTCTACCGATAAAAGTTATATTTTTATCAACGGTATTCTCAACAAGATAGCTAAAGATATGCTTGCCGACGGCTCTATGGAAAAAATCAAATAAACTCCCGAAAGCGTTGTTTATAAATATTTTTTGCCAATAAATGTTCAATCGTATCGTTGCCGGTCCGTGCAGTGCCGAGACCGAAAGCCAAGTATTTAGTACCGCAAAGCAGCTGTCTACAGTCGGTATCACTCATTACCGAGCAGGGCTATGGAAGCCTCGTACCTCTCCCGATAGTTTCGAGGGGGTAGGGCAGTGTGGACTCAGATGGCTCGAGCGAGTAAAGGCAGAGCTTGGGCTCAAGGTAGGTACCGAGGTGGCTAATGGCGAACATCTGGCTCAGGCAATCTCTATCGGTATCGACTTCGTGTGGCTTGGGGCACGTACTGTTACCAATCCGTTTGCAGTGCAGGAGATAGCCGATGCTCTGCGTCGTACTAATGCCGATGTAGAGGTGTATGTCAAAAATCCAGTAGTAGCCGATATCGGTTTGTGGCTCGGGGCTGTCGAACGCTTGCAGAAGGTGGGTATCGCTCGGCTTGTGGCGGTTCATCGTGGATTTCATACCGGCTGCACGACATCTATCTATCGTAACCCTCCGCAATGGCAAGTCCCTATCGAGTTCAAGCGACGGCGTCCGGATATTCCGCTCTTGTGCGACCCAAGCCATATTACGGGCGATAGCGCTTTGGTAGAAACCATTGTAAGGCAGGCATCGCGACTTGGCTTCGACGGGCTTATGGTCGAAGTGCACTGCGAGCCGTCGCTAGCTCTCAGCGACCGAAAGCAGCAGATTACGCCCGAACAACTCGATAATATACTGCAGGGAATACGATTCGGTTCCGCACAGTCCGATAGCGACGAGATGTTATCGGTATTCCGTGCCCGCATCGACGAAATCGACAGGTCGCTATTCGACATCGTGGCACAACGTATGGAGCTATCAGACAAGATAGGAGAGTACAAAAAAGCCAAAGATATATCGGTGTTGCAACTCAATCGTTATCGTGAACTGCTATCCAATAGCCTTGCCTACGCCGAAAGGCACAACCTCAATAAAGATTTCGTAAAACAACTAGTGGAACTCATACATCAAGAGTCGATAAACAGGCAGCTATGAATTGATTGCAATTGATACCATCAATGTGGAAAGTAAATAACACACTTTCTTTGGAATACTACCAAATAAAGAGCGAATAGTATCAACAAAATTTTCGGACTATCTTTGTCGCTCTATTGCAAGTAATCGAAATCGAGACCAATCCTATCGGTAAAGTCTTGTAAATGTTTGTTTTTAGATTTCATCTTATCAAGAGTCTCTTGGGGAGATAGAGATTTGCTTATCTCTATTTCACGTTTATTCACTACCAACTTTACATCTCTACCTAGCCGCTGCGAAAGGAAACTTTCTATCTGTTGGCGATTGTCGGAAAATTCCTGTATTTGATGCTCGTTTACTACGGTTATCACACAGCTATTCCCATCTTTTTTAGGCGATATTTCGGTTACATATTTGTAGAAAAACGGGAGTTCTTTTACCGTTTCAGCATATTCGAGCCATTGCTTTCGAAGATCATCTTCGGTAAAATCGACACCGTTAGCCTGAGGCGTATCGGGTTGTTTCGGATTAGCGGCATCGGGAGCCTTATCTGCCTGTCCGCTCATTATCGACAAGAGATTGAGTAAACCTGTCTTAGAGCCGCTCAATATATTGTGAGGGGGGTTCTCCGTCTGCGACTGCGGAGAGGCGGCTACCTCGCGCAGAGTATCTTTGTTAGTTGTGGGTGCCGGTGATGTGTCGTCGGTATCTATCTTACCTATTTTCTGCCGACTATCGTTTTTTTTTTCAGCCTCCGATGTTAGTTGGCATATCTTTATCATTGTAAGCTCTACAAGTAGACGTTTGTTTTTACTTACTTTGTAGTTGAGCTCACATTGTACACAGAGGTCTAAAGCCCTGAATAGAAATAGCGGACTGCACTGCTTGGCTTGCTGCAAGTAACGCTGTCGTACAGATTGGCTTACTTGGAGTAGTCCCACACTCTTCTCGTTTTGCGACACCAAAAGGTCTCTTATATGGCTCGAAAGCCCCGATACAAAACTCTGCAGGTCGAAGCCTTTGTTTATAATATCGTCTAATATGAGCAGCGACTCTACGACATCGCCTTGCAAGAAACAATCGATAAGTCTCAGATAATACTCGTAGTCCAAGACGTTGAGAATGTCTATTACCGTCTTATATTTTATCTCTTTTCCGCAATACGATACTATTTGGTCGAATATCGAGAGTGCATCTCTCATAGCTCCGTCGGCCTTCTGCGCTATTACCTCCAAAGCCTCTCTTTCGGCAACGATATGCTCTTGTTCGGCTACGAATTTAAGGTAATCTACTGTATCTGCAAGCTGTATCCGATTGAAGTCGTATACTTGGCAACGCGATATTATCGTAGGTAATATCTTGTGTTTCTCGGTAGTAGCCAATATGAAGATAGCATATTCGGGAGGTTCTTCGAGAGTCTTCAGGAAGGCATTGAATGCAGGTGTAGAGAGCATGTGTACCTCGTCGATGATATATACGCGGTATTTTCCTATCTGAGGCGGTACCATCACCTGCTTTACAAGCTCTCTTATATCGTCGACCGAGTTGTTTGAGGCAGCATCCATCTCGAAGATATTGAGCGAACGCTGTTCGTTGAAACTCACACAACTCTCACAGGCATTGCAAGCTTCGCCCGATTCTGTAAGGTTCGTACAGTTTATTGTCTTGGCAAATATACGGGCACAAGTGGTCTTTCCTACTCCTCTCGGTCCGCAGAATAGATATGCGTGAGCAAGTTTGCGGTTGATGATAGCATTTTTTAGCGTCGTCGTCAGCGAATTTTGCCCTATTACCGACCGAAAATCAGACGGACGATACTTCCTTGCCGATACTATATATTGTTCCATAATATCTACATCTTTTTGAATAATTGTTTATTACTTCTGAAAAAGAACCCACGACTTGGCATTGCCTACAAGCTTATTCTTCTCGATAGCTATCGGTAACGAATCATACGACTCAGCTACGCAACGATATTTCGCATGTTTGCCAGTCGACTGCAGTATCGATATGTTTTCCCACTGCGTCTTATGTGTGTTGCAGAAATCTTCGGCTTGGTCGTACCGCCCGAAGCTTGCTACTACGATGTGATAACTACCTCTACTGACCTCGTTAACATCGATAGAATGTGGCTCTTCGCAAGCATTATCAATGTCTTGCAATAGATTGGTAGCTGTGTGTGCTACTATTTCAGCGAAAGCGGCAAGAGCTTTGTCGCTCGCCTCGAATCGGTCGTTGCTCGGTTTCGTTCGGTTGTCGACGACGAAGCCCGCATACTGCTTGTCGGCAGACGTATCGGGCACGAATATCGATATTAATATTATTATAGCAACCACTGCGGCATATCTTACGACTTTACGCCTAATATCGGATATTTTTATGGTAATGGTATCTTCGTCGACTTCGATAGATTTGCCTATACGCTGTGTATTGTGGCGTATCGTATCTGCTTCGACTTCTCGGAGTCCGAAGTTTTCGGGTAGGTAATAGGCTGGTTTCGGGCGAAATGTCGCTATACCGTCTCTATACGAGAGGCTTCCGATATTGCCGAAATCCACTCGGCTCTCTTGCAAAAGTCTGTTGCGTAGCGATTCTGTGTATTTGCTTAGCAATACCATAGCCGCTCTATACGAGATGTTGTTTTCACGTGCTATAAGCGAACACAGCAGTCCGTCGTCGTGGCAGAGCATCGAATTGAACGACACATCCACCTGCGGAGGTACAATCTTCTGTCCTACGATAGCGGCGCTTTTTTTGTTCTTTATAAAACCACCGAACGCAGGAACAACGACACAATCGTTGTTTATCAGAAGTTTTTCGACCTTTTCTGCCAGAGTATTCATACGTGAATCTTATTGCCTCTTTTTACAGACCTATCGGCTACAAATCGTATCCTAGTTACTTATCTTAAATCAGAGCCAAAGCCACTTCCATCATATTGGTAAATCCCGTCTGACGCTCTTCGGACGTGGTGGCTATATTCTTGAACGGGCAGTCGGAAATAGTGCAGATACAGAGTGCTTTTTTGCCGGCTCTTGCAGCATTCATATAGAGAGCCGGAGCCTCCATCTCCACTGCCAAAACACCCATCTTCTGCCATCCTCTGAGCGCTTCGGTATTGTCGTCGTAGAAAGTATCCGACGAATAGAGATTGCCTACCTTGTATGTAAAACCTCTTTTTTGGGTTTCGGCAGCTGCTTGGCTGAGCAGTTCGAAGTCGGCTATGGGAGCGAAAGTACCCGACAGGTTGTATTGTTTTGCGTAGTTTGAGTTGGTGCAAGCTCCCATTCCCAGCACTATATCTCCGATATTGAGGCTGTCATCGATAGCTCCTGCCGAACCCACTCTGATGATAGTATCCACTTCGTAGAAGTTGAAAAGCTCATAGGTGTATATTCCTATCGAAGGTATTCCCATACCGTGTCCTTGTACCGATACTTTTTTGCCTTTATAAGTCCCTGTATATCCGAGCATACCGCGTACATTATTGTATTGTAAGGGATTGTCGAGATACTTCTCTGCCATAAATTTTGCCCTCAACGGGTCGCCCGCCATTATTACCGTTTTGGCTATCTCGCCGAGTTTAGCCTCTATATGCGGAGTCGGTGTGTGGTTCATTATTTTGTGTGTTTTAATAGGTTATACGAAATACGATGATAAAAATTACTTAGAAAAGATACAGTTTTCGCCACAGTCTTTTTTTGATGAATGCGACGAAAACCGTTATCGATAAATGTGTCTAATACTATTTTTTGTTCTTTGTTTTAGTATTCTTAGGTTCCGACGCAGTCCTCGGAGCTTTAAGTTTATCCAATACGTTTATAGCATTAGCATCGTTGGGGTCTATGGTCAGTATCTGTTGGTTTACCTTTATGGTATTGCTCAGGTCGCCATTACTTATATAATAAGCACTCAGATAGTTGTAGCCCTCTATGATATTACCGTTAAGTTTCTGATTCTGATTTTGCTGCATCATCTTGTCTATTGCCTGCTCAAAAGAGGCTTTGGCGATACCCGGTACCTTGCCCGTACGGCTACGTTCGTAGTTGTCGACAAGCGCATTCATACGTGCTTTTCCGTAATATCCCAAGTAGAGATTCGTGTCGCGAGCAATGATACGGTTATTGGCTTCGATGCCTTTGTTTATATACTCCATAAACTTCGAATAGTTCTCTGCCAGTTGGTCTTTGTCGAGCGTGTTCTTACTATTGTTGTATGTAGCCCACACCAATTTGGCAGCGTTGAGGCAAGCGTCGGAGTAGGTATACATATCAAGTGTAAGATAGTTTGGATTCATCTCGAAATACTTTTCGTACAGGGGTATCGACTTATTGTATTCGAAAAAAGAATAGTACGATGCGGCATATTGTTTGTAAGCATCGGCTATTTCGGGTTTCATAGCTATGGCTTTGTCGTATGCTTCCGATATTTTGCGTCGTACGGTTACGTATTCGACAGTATCTTCGTGTGTAGTTCCGTTGAATTTCTTAGGAGTAATTTTCGTAAGTATATCGCCGTAAGTGATATAGTCGAGGTAGATGATGTTTTTTTCATTAGCCGTTGCCATCAGCTTTTCGAGCTGAGTCAGAGCCTCTTTGTAGTTACCCAACTCGTAGTTTACATAGGCATTTATACGTATGGTAGCCAGATTGTTGGGGTTTTGAGTAAGACAATATTTACTCTGTTCGAGCGACTTCTGATATTGTTTGTCGAAGTATAGAGCCTGAGCATAACGTTCGTAGATATTTATCGGGGCATTGCCTGTGGCTATTACCTTTTCGAAAGCCGATATTGCTTCTTTAAACTTACCGTCGGAGTTTTTTATTTCGCCGAATACTATAGTAGCAGGTATGTTGTTTGGGTCGTTGGCAAATATCGAATTAAGTTGGTCTATAGCCAAGTCTTTTCTGTTCATTTTTACATACATACGAGCAAGTTTCAGAGTCGACAGCTTGTCGTTAGTATCGAAATATTGAGCTTGTTCGTATTTTCCCATTGCATCGCCTATACGCTCTTCTTGCATAAGAAAATCGCCTTCGGTAAGGTAGATACCCGAATATTTTGAATCTATTTTCTTGGCTTTATCTATGAATTCCTGACTCTTAACTTTGTCTTTGTGAGCGAAATATGCTTTTGCTATATTCACTGCTACGGCAGGATTTTTTTTGCCGAGAGAGCTTGCTTTCTTGAAAGCTGCCGTAGATTCCTTTTCGTTTGCCTTATCTAAGTATATTATTCCCTTACCGATATATCCCCAAGGCGACTTAGGGTCTACCGATATGGCTTTTTCGAAATAGAAATCGGCCGAGTCGGTGTTTTCGGCAATCGAGACAAGACCTAAATAATAGTACTTTTCTGCCTGAATATTGGTGTTAGTGTTTTTCTGCTGCTCGAAATAGGTTTTTGCAAAATCGTATAAACCGGCTTCATAATATTCTATGCCTTTTGCATTGTCTTGTGCAACAATAGTGTAAGAAAAGGCTAAAAGCCCTACAATAAAAAAGATTCTCTTCATCATTAAATTACTGTTTTTATAATATGTTGATATTCTGTTATTATACTTCTACGGATTACTGCCGATTGCATAGATTTTCTCCAAGCAATCGAAGAACAAGATTTGTAAATTCAATCGGCAAATGTAGTAAAATATACCACATCTCAAAAGTTAAATAATGTTTTTCGAGTGATATTCATTTTGCTCTGAAAGCATAATTCCTCTGGGTAAAGAAACTGAAAATAGTCATTATCACAGTGCTCAACATCTGAGAAGGAGTAGGATATATACCCATTACCTCTACAAAAAGTTTGAGGCAAAAGTAATTTATAAATATACAACCGACTACTATGCTTAGATATCTTGGTACCTGTACCCGTTTTTTCAACGTCGAATCGGAGAAAGTTACATAGCGATTTAGCCAAAAACCGCTAACAAAGGTGATAACAAACTGTATAACAAATGCACCGATATGCGGTTTAAGCACCAAAAGCCCCAAGTCGAGATTCTCTTTCGATAGTATGAAGTTGTACGAAAACCAATACAAAACCCAGCTAAAGAATGTATTGGATACTCCGCATACTCCGTAAACAAAGAGCTGCTCCGAGCATATTCTTCTAAACAACGGGTAAAAAACGGTAAGTAGAAACTTCCTTATATACGCCCCACTTCTGTAACTCAACGAATTGTGCATAAGTAAACTATATCAATTGATGTGCAAAAGTAACATTTATATTTATAATAGAAATCTGTCAGATGAAGTACGAAAGTGAATTGTTCGAACAGCTAAACGGTTATATAAATTAATTATTACCTTTGCATACTCATTGTTGTAAGCAAACAAACAGACCGAAAAACAAGTACAAACAACCGAAAGACAATCATTTATGCAGAACTTGGTAATAGTAGAGTCGCCAGCTAAATCGAAAATCATTCAGAGCTATTTGGGTAAAGACTTCGTGGTGAAATCGTCGATGGGGCATATACGCACTCTTGCCGACAAAGAGTTTGAAGGTGAGATCACTAAGCATTATTCCCCTAAATACGAAATACTGCCCGAAAAGAAAAAAGTAGTAGCCGAGCTTAAAAAAGACGCAAAAGAGGCTAAAACCGTATGGCTTGCTACCGATGAAGACCGTGAGGGAGAGGCTATCGCATGGCATCTTTTCGATGAGTTGAAGCTGAAAGACAATTCTACTCAACGTATTGTTTTCCACGAAATTACCAAAGAAGCTATAAAAAAAGCAGTCGAGAATCCTCGTAAAATAGACGTTAATCTTGTCGACGCACAGCAGGCTCGTTCGGTGCTCGACAAAATAGTCGGTTTCGAGCTATCGCCTGTGCTGTGGCGAAAAGTAAAAACCGGACTCTCGGCAGGTAGGGTTCAATCGGTTACCGTAAGGCTTGTAATCGAAAAAGAGCGCGAAATACAGGCATTCGATTCGACGTCGTACTATAAAGTATCGGCAATATTTACCGACGGCAACCGTAGTTTCAAAGCCGAACTCAAAAAGCATTTCGCACAAAAATCGGAAGCAATATCGTTTTTGGAACTCTGCCGCACAGCCGATTTCAAAATATCGAAAGTAGAGACAAGCCAAGGCAAACGTACTCCCGCACCGCCGTTTACCACATCGACCCTGCAGCAAGAAGCATCGCGAAAACTTGGTTTCTCGGTATCGCAGACTATGCGCGTAGCCCAATCGCTCTACGAAGCGGGGAAAATCACATATATGAGAACCGACTCCGTAAACCTGTCGGACTTGGCTCTTGCCGCCGCAAAAAAAGAGATATTGGCTCACGCAGGAGATAAATATCATAAGCTACGTAAATACGCTACAAAGAGCAAAGGCGCTCAAGAGGCTCACGAAGCTATACGCCCTACCTATATGAACAATAGCGATATCGAAGGTACAGCACAAGAAAAGAAGCTATACGACCTTATCTGGAAACGTACTATTGCTTCGCAAATGTCTGATGCTCTGATAGAAAAGACAAACGTAGAGATATCGCTGTCGAACTCCGAAGAGATATTCGTAGCCATAGGAGAGGTGATAAAATTCGATGGTTTTCTGAAGGTGTATATGGAGAGCCACGACGACGAACAAGACGATATAGCCAACGGTGAGGACGAAAATCTGCTTCCAAACCTTAAAATAGGGCAAGCCGTAAGCAGGCAAGATATTACTGCTACTCAGACATATACTCGTCCGCCGTTTCGTTATAGCGAGGCGTCGCTCGTGAAGAAACTCGAAGAACTTGGTATCGGACGCCCTTCGACGTATGCTCCGACCATATCTACCATACAAAATCGCGGATATGTAGAGAAAAAAGATGTTGCCGTCTCTCGACAAGAGATAAATATCGTTACTCTCAAAAAAGAGGTTATAAAAGAGGAGACTAAGGCTTCTAAAACGGCTACCGACAAAGGTAAACTTATTCCTACCGATATCGGCTTTGTAGTGAACGACTTCCTGACCGAAAACTTTCCACGAATACTCGACTACGGTTTCACTGCCAATATGGAAGAAGACTTCGACCATATTGCTGCCGGTAAGCTCAATTGGCTCGACGAAATAATAGATTTTTATAAGAAATTTCATCCCGAAGTAGACAAAGCCATAAAAAAGACGGGTAAGACCACCGGCGAACGTCTACTCGGCACCGACCCTAAGACGGGACGTCCCGTATCGGTGCGTATCGGCAGATTCGGTTCGATGGTACAAATAGGCGACACCAAAGACGAAGAAAAGCCGCTATTTGCCTCGCTACAAAACGGACAAAGCCTCGAGACTATCACTCTGAAAGAGGCTCTTGAGCTATTCAAACTACCTATGACTCTCGGTACATACGAAGGCAAAGAGCTCATAGTGGCAACAGGACGATACGGAGCATATCTGAAATTTGGCGACACGAATATATCGCTGCCAAAAGGCGAAAATCCGCTTGCTATGACTCTCGAACACGCTATAGAACTTGTCAATAAACCACGTCTGCCAATCAATATCGGCAAGTACGAGGGCGAAGACATAATAATAGCTGCCGGCAGATTCGGAGCATATATCAAATGCGGTAGCGTCAATGTGTCGATTCCTCGCGGCGAAGACCCGTTCGGTATCGCTGCCGATAGAGCCATAGAGCTGATTAAGAGTAAGAAAGAGGGAAAAACAGCTACCGCTAATACGGCTATAAAAACGTTCGAAGCAGAGGGTATCAGAGTCTTGAACGGACGCTATGGGGCATATATAAGCTACGAAAAGAAGAATTATAAGATACCTAAAGATATTGTACCACAAGACATTACTCTCGAGCAGGCAAAAGAGATAATATCGGGCGAACCTGCCGCTAAACGCAGAAACTTCAAAAAAACTAAATAAAGAGCTATGCATAGGGCGGGTTTTGTAAATATAGTAGGTAATCCCAACGTTGGCAAGTCGACACTGATGAACGCCCTCGTCGGCGAACGTATCTCTATCATTACCTCTAAGGCTCAGACTACAAGGCATAGGATAATGGGTATTGTCAATGGCGAAGATTTCCAGATTGTATATTCAGATACTCCCGGGGTACTCAAACCGAACTATAAGTTGCAGGAGAGTATGCGTGAATTTTCGGACTCTGCTCTCAAAGACGCCGATATATTGCTCTATGTAACGGATGTTGCGGATAACTGCGAAAAAAATGCCGATTTCTTGGAGAAAGTAAAGCATATAGGAAGTAAAACGTTCGTGATAATCAATAAAATAGACCTTATCGACGAACAGCGTCTGCTGAAACTTGTCGATTTTTGGCATACGGCACTACCCGAAGCCGAGATAGTACCGATTTCGGCACAAGAACGATTCGGTGTCTCGCAGTTGCTCAAACGTATTGTGGAGCTTCTGCCCGAGTCGCCGCCGTATTTCGACAAAGATGCTCTGACCGACCGCCCCGAGCGATTTTTTGTGAACGAAATCATACGCGAAAAGATACTTCTCTGTTACGACAAAGAAGTGCCTTATAGCGTGGAGGTTGCCGTCGAGGAGTTTAAAGAGGAGGAGAATATCATAAATATCTCGGCTGTCATCTATTGCGAGCGCGATAGCCAAAAGGGTATAATCATAGGTAAAAATGGTTTGGCTATCAAAAAGATAGGCTCTGCTGCAAGGAAAGACATAGAGGCATTTTTTCAGAAGAAAGTGTTTCTGCAACTCTACGTCAAAGTCGAGAAAGATTGGCGAAACCGCGAAAACAAACTTAGAAATTTCGGATATACATTATCTCATAAACAATCTTAATATTCAATATATTATACATAAAAAACACACTATAAAAAAACACCTAACGAAATGGAACAATATCTGGCACAATTTCATTCGGGCAGCGTTGCCTACACTATTTTGCTATATGCCACAGTGATAGCTATTGGTATAACGCTGGGTAAAGTGAAAGTTTTCGGTATCTCTATCGGTGTAACCTTTGTGCTGTTTGCGGGCATCATAGCAGGGCACTTCGGTTTCGTGGTCGATACTGCCATATCGCACTTTATCAAAGAGTTTGGGTTGATACTTTTTGTCTTTTCGATAGGTTTACAAGTAGGTCCCTCGTTCTTTTCGTCGTTCAAAAAAGACGGTATGATGATGAATCTGCTTGCGACGAGCTTAATATTGCTTAATGTCGTTGTGGTAGTGGTGCTTTTTTATGTTTTTACTCCCAATGTTACTATGCCGTCTCTGACGGGCATAATGTCGGGTGCCGTTACTAATACGCCCGGTTTAGGTGCTGCCCAAGAGGCATTGAGGCAGTTGTTCGATGCGGGCAAAATAGACGAAATACCGCAGATTGCACTTGGGTATGCTGTGGCGTATCCTTTTGGTGTGCTGGGAGTTATATTGACGATGATACTCATTCGTTTTATTTTTAGAATAAATCTCGAAAAAGAAAACGAAAAATTGACCGCCCAATCCGATTCTGCCGAAAAACCCGAACCGTTCTCAGTGGTTTTTACGAGCGAGGTGCTCAACAATAAGACCATCGAAGATATACGCAATCTTATAGGCAGACAATTTATAATATCTCGCTTGAAGCGTAATAATCAATATTTTACGCCGCACGCCGATACTGTGCTCCAACAAGACGATGTGGTGAAGATAGTGGCGAGCCTTGCCGACGAAGAGGCTATAATATCTTTTATGGGACGGAAAACCGATATCGACTGGCAAGAGTCCGAGTCGGTGCTTGTCTCTCGCCGTATCATTGTAACACAGGATAATATCAACGGAAAAACCTTGGCAAAGTTGCGTCTACATTCGATATATAATGTCAATGTCACTCGTGTCAATCGTTCGGGTATCGACCTTATGGCTACTCCGAACCTGGCTCTGCACGTGGGCGATCGTGTGATGGTTGTAGGTGAACTGACAGATATATGCCGTGTCGAACGTCTACTCGGCAATACGCTCAAAAAGCTCAATGAGCCGCCTATTGCTACCATATTCATAGGTATCGTATTGGGTATATTGTTTGGGTCTATTCCGTTTGCGTTTCCCGGCATACCGATGCCTGTCAAGTTCGGTCTGGCGGGAGGTCCTCTGATTATCGCCATACTTATAGGGCGTTTCGGACCCAAATTCAATATGGTAACATACACCACACAGAGTGCCAACCTTATGTTGCGAGAAGTCGGTATCTCGCTGTTCCTTGCCAGTGTCGGCATCGAAGCAGGCAGAAGTTTTGTAGATACCGTATTTTCGTCGAATGGCTTACTGTGGCTTGCCTTTGGCGTACTTATTACTTTTATTCCTATGATGTCGATAAGTATTTTTGCCCGTAAGAAAATGAAAATGAATTATTTTTCTATTATAGGAGTATTAGCGGGTTCGTCTACCAATCCGCCTGCTTTGGCTTATGCCAATTCCATCGCTCCCAACGATGAGCCTGCCGTAGCATATTCTACTGTGTATCCGCTTACTATGTTCCTTAGAATACTCATAGCCCAGCTGATGATTCTTATTTTTATATAGATGAAAAAAAAACATATAATATTTTTATTATCATAATAAAGAAATGCCTTATATAGATTATTATAAAGTGTTGGGAGTAGACAAGACCGCTACACTCGACGATATCAAGAAAGCCTATCGGAAATTGGCACGTAAGTACCACCCCGATATGAACCCTAACGACAAGACTGCCGAACAGAGGTTCAAAGAGATAAACGAAGCCAACGAAGTGCTGAGCAATCCCGAAAACCGAGCCAAGTACGACAAATACGGCGAACATTGGCAGCAAGGTGAAGCGTACGAAAAAGCCCGCCAACAACAGCAACAGTATAGCGGCGGTTTCTCGGGCGACGGCTATCGGGAGACTTATTTCGACGGAGCGGGCGATTATTCGGACTTCTTCCGCGATATGTTCGGCGGGGGTGCCGCAGGCGGTTTCGGCAGACGGCAGTACGGTAGTGCCTCGGGGCGATTCAAAGGGCAAGACATACACGCAGAGATGCCCGTATCGCTACGTGAGGCGGCGGCAACACACCAGCGTACATTCAATATAAACGGCAAAAACATACGTATCACGATACCGGCAGGAGCCTACGACGGGCAGCAGATAAAGCTAAAAGGTTACGGACAAGAGGGTTACAACGGCGGACCGAATGGCGACCTGTATATTACCTTTGTCATTGCACCCGATGCTCAGTTTGAGCGTTCGGGCAACGACCTCAAAATAAAAGTGCCGATAGATCTCTATACCGCTATGCTCGGCGGTGATATAGAGGTGGATACGCTTGGCGGCAAGGTAAGGCTCAAGGTACAACCGGAGACACAAAACGGTACTACCGTCCGCCTCAAAGGCAAAGGATTCCCGATATACAAAAAAGACGGTCAATACGGCGATTTGTTCATATCGTACGAGGTACTGTTGCCGAAAAATCTTACACAGAAGCAGAAAGAACTTTTTGAACAACTTAAAAACAGCTAAACCGTTATGAACGAAAGAATATCTCGCGAAGAAGTTGTAAAAATATACAACATAGAAATTGCGTTTTTCGACGAACTGGAGGCAGTGGGGTTGATACAGACCGAAGTCGTCGATCAAACCACATATCTGCACTACGACGAGCTTCAGAAGTTGGAGCAGTTTTCCAACTGGCACTACGACTTGGAGGTCAATATTCCCGGTCTCGAAATCATTCACAACCTGCTCGACCGCATTCGTTCGCTGCAAGATGAGAACAAACGACTCTCGCAGGGGCTTCGGTAAATTGTCGACCGAATAAAGTGTGCCCTATTTGTACTATATAAGGCGAATTATTACTAACTTTGCTACCGTTTTTCGGAGCATAGTGCATTTCGTCGATAGAATATAATTAAACACATAAAATATCAACATTCAAATTTCAATTCACTTATGAAACAGATAGATTTAGCTAAGTACGGAATAACGGGGGTAACCGAAATCGTCTACAATCCGTCTTATGAAACTCTTTACAAAGAAGAAACAAATCCTAACCTTACGGGCTTCGACCGAGGTCAGCTTACCGAGCTCGGAGCCATCAACGTTATGACAGGCGTCTATACGGGACGCTCGCCGAAAGACAAATTTTTCGTAATGGACGACGTATCCAAAGATACCGTTTGGTGGACATCGCCCGAATATCCTAACGACAACAAACCGATCACAAAAGATGCTTGGCGAGAACTCAAACGCATAGCCGTCGGCGAGCTGTCGGGTAAGAAACTCTACGTGGTGGATGCTTTTTGTGGCGCCAGTGTCAATACACGAATCAAAGTTCGTTTTATAATGGAGGTAGCTTGGCAGGCACATTTCGTAAGGAATATGTTTATACGTCCTACCGAAGAGGAGTTGGAACATTTCGGCGAACCCGACTTCGTTATATTCAACGCATCGAAGGCAAAGGTAGACAACTACAAAGAGTTGGGACTAAACTCGGAGACTGCCGTTGCCTTCAACCTCGAAGAGAAAATACAGGTAATCATCAACACTTGGTACGGTGGTGAAATGAAAAAAGGTATGTTCTCGTATATGAACTATCTACTGCCGCTCAAAGGTATCGCCTCGATGCACTGTTCGGCAAATACAGACCTCGAAGGCAAGCACACAGCCATATTCTTCGGTCTGTCGGGTACGGGTAAGACTACGCTCTCGACCGACCCCAAACGTCTGCTTATCGGCGACGACGAACACGGCTGGGACGACGAGGGAGTATTCAACTTCGAGGGAGGATGTTATGCCAAGGTAATAAACCTTAGCAAAGAAGCCGAACCCGATATCTACAACGCCATACGTCGCGACGCACTTCTGGAAAACGTAACGGTATCGGCCGACGGCAAAATAGACTTCTGCGATAAGAGCGTTACCGAAAATACTCGCGTAAGTTACCCCATATATCATATCAAAAATATCGTACGCCCCGTATCTAAGGCAGGAGCAGCCGAAAAGGTGATATTCCTCACTGCCGATGCTTTCGGAGTATTGCCGCCTGTATCGATACTTACACCCGAACAGACACAGTACTACTTCCTCAGCGGTTTCACGGCAAAGCTCGCCGGCACCGAACGCGGAATAACCGAGCCGACACCAACATTCTCGGCTTGCTTCGGAGCGGCTTTCTTGTCGCTGCACCCGACAAAGTACGGTGAAGAATTGGTACGTAAGATGAAGAAATCGGGAGCCAAAGCGTACTTAGTAAACACCGGCTGGAACGGTACGGGCAAACGTATATCAATCAAAGATACGCGTCGTATAATAGATGCTATCATCGACGGCTCTATCGACAAGATGCCGACCAAGACCATACCTTACTTCGACTTGGCAGTGCCTACCGAGCTACACGACGTAGACACAAACATACTCGACCCACGCAATACTTACGCCAATAAGTCGGTATGGGACACCAAGGCAAAAGACTTAGCTGGACGTTTCATCAAGAATTTCGACAAATTCACAGGTAATGCACTCGGGAAATCGCTTGTAGCGGCAGGTCCTAAACTTATATAATCGGCATAACCGTTAGAAACGAATAATCTTTTTTTATTAATAATTAATTTATTTGTTAGGGCAATCGGTTTACGGTTGCCTTTTTTGTTTAACAGTTTAATCGAGTGTCGAAAATGTTTGTTTTGTGCTTCGTACAGACGAAAATTGTAATTTGTAATTGAATTAGTGTTTGTCCGATAAAATTGAAATAAGTCTGCGATGGCTTGCATATTATATATTAATAGCCGACACTTTCGCTATTTTTTTATTTTTGCGCATAATTTTCTCTGTTGTATGAGAAAAATATTAAAGAAAAGTATTAACTTCGCAAATATTAAAATATAAGGAGAAGCCGATAGCCATAAGTGGAGGCAAACTAAAAAAACTAATAAAGAGATGACAACAAAAATGAAGAAAGTAACGTTACTATCGTTGCTTGTAGTGGTGGCTGCAATGTTTGTTGCAGGATGTAAAAAGAAAGAAAACGAGCCTACCCCCGACCCTAAACCTGTAGCTAAGCCTTCGGTCGAAAAGCAGTGGCTTGTCGATGACCCTGTTAAATTGAATCTTATGGGAAACCATTTGTATACGATTTATTTTCTATTCGATATATCCGTTACCGAACCCGGATATATGATTTGTGGTATGAAAAACGATACTTTGGCTAAAATGTTTAAGATACCGGCAGGTTTTTATTTCTATGGCGATAAAGCTAAAATAGTAATTACTCCCAAAGACGACAAATCGGGAATTATTACCGCTATGGTAAAAGACAGTGTAGATAACTATCAAGAAGAGCAAATGCTCTATGAAGACCTGACGGAAAATAGTATAACACTTATTGGTATCGACAGAAACAACAGTATCAAAGATACAATGAAGGCAAAAGCCGCTAATACGAAGATAGGGCTTAAATATGTAGGAAAGCAATAAGCATTTGTTTATTTGGTTAGATAGGAAGTAGAGTATCTTTTATGGGTGCTCTACTTTTTTTTGAAAAAAAATGAGCAAAAAATTTTTTTATTCAAATATTTGTTTTATCTTTGTCGTCGGAATAGGTTCCTATGTCGATAGCCGTATATACCGATAAGTCTGTATTACAATACAGAGAGGTTACCAGACATAGAGCCGTATATTATATAATTATTATAAACAACTAAATTATTTGAATTATGCCTATCAAGTACAACGTAGTAGCGAGGAAAAACCTCCTGAAAAAAGACGAACCCGAGAAATTTTATGCCATTGCCAAGGCAGATGGCGAAGTAAATTTTAAGACTATCTCAAAAGAGATAGCCGAGATTTCTACTGTTTCCGATACCGACGTATTGGCTGTATTGAACGACCTTACGAAAATTCTCGTCAAACATCTGTCGGACGGAAAGATTGTGCGTCTTGGCGACTTCGGAAGTTTTCGTATTACTATATCGAGCAATGGTGCCGAGAAACTCGATAAGTTCAACTCGTCGCTTATTAGAAACAACAAGATTCAGTTTTTGGCAGGTGCAGATCTGAAGAATATGCAGAAAGTTTTGAAGTACGAAAAGTACAAAAAGTAAACTACTACTCCCGACACACATTGCCGAAACGAAAATCTTTTTTCTGATATTTATTTATAATTTGGATAAGATTGATGCCATAAAATTTCAAGATTAATGGTTAATACGAATAGAGTTGTGATGGTGAATCACGGCTCTATTTTTTTTGTATATGTAGTTGTAACTACCTGCAAATCAAATGTATTTTCGTGTAAATTACTTAGATAAGTTTAGTAAATCTCTTAGATAAGTCTACAGACTTACTTAGATAAGTTTATCAACTTACCTAAGTAAATTGACAAAACTATAACTATAAATCCATATATCGATAACTATTGATTGTTTATATATAGATATAATATTTTAGAAAACTTCAATATGTCTTAGAGAGCCATCAGTTGTACTATATATATAATTTAGTATTATAGTATGCCTATATAAATATCTAATTTTAGGAAATAAAATAATTCAGTATGTATAATCTAGTTATACATTTTATAAAAGTTATAACTGTAATATATATATTTAGTAACCATAGAGTAGTATCTTATATATGGGTACATATATAAAAAAATAGGATATACCGCGAGATATATCCTAATATAAATAATTACGATAAAGTATTATTTCATACTTTCTTTACCTGACAATCTATAACCTTATTGCCTTCAACCGCACTTGCTGTAACCGCACGAGGTACATTTGTAGCAGCCATCCGACGCCTCTACCGTACTTTCGCCGCAGTTTGGACACTTCATTCCTTCTACCACTCCTTCGAGGTATTTCCGCAAAGCACGCTCTACACCCGCTTTCCAAGTATTGATAGTATCGCTATCGAACTGTAAGCCGTTTACAAGTTTTATTACTTGGTCTATCGGCATTCCGTAGCGAAGCACGCCGGAGAGAAGCTTGGCATAGTTCCAAAACTCTTTGTTGAATTTGTACGAAAGTCCCTCGATAGTAGTCTTGTAACCGTTGCGACCGATGAATTGGAAGTCGTATCGTTTCGTGCCGTCTTCGAATACTTCCTTGATAATCTTACCCTTTTCGAGCCATTTGGGCAGCAGTATTCCGTCTTCGTCGTCGGCAAGTCCCGTGAATATTTCGTATGGTTTATTGTCTTTGAGCCCCACGAATGCTATCCACTTTTCTTTTTGGTTTTGGAAACGCAATATCTCGCAGTCGAGTACTTTTGGGCGTTTCAACATATCGTTGACGGGGAAACATATCACATCTTTGCCGTTCGGTGTCGTTTGTGATGCCTCCTTTTCTTCCTTTTTATCCTTGCTTTTCGATACATCTTCCATCACACTCGTACGTGATCCAGCACGATATATCGTTACTCCTTTGCAACCGACCTTCCACGCTTCGCGGTAAAGAGTGTCGACAAGCTCTTCCGTTGCCGTCTCGGGAAGGTTTACGGTTACCGAAATTGAGTGGTCGACCCATTTCTGTATCCGTCCCTGTAAACGTATCTTATTGAGCCAATCCACGTCGTTCGACGTTGCTCCGTAGTAAGGCGATTTCTTTATTAGGTCGGCAATCTCCTTTTCGTTGTAGCGTTTCGTTACGTCGTATCCGTTTACTATCATCCAGTCTACGAACTTATGATGGAAGACGGTAAACTTTTCCCAGCTGTCGCCCATAGCGTCGACCTCGTCGATAGTTGCATTCTTGTCGTTGGGGTTTACCTTGCGTTTGCGGGTATATACACAGAGGAAAACAGGCTCTATTCCCGATGTTGTCTGCGTCATAATACTTGTTGTCCCCGTCGGAGCTATCGTCAGACAGGCTATATTGCGTCTGCCGTAGGTCTTCATCTCTTCGTACATCTGCGGGTCTGCCTCTCTGAGTCTGTTTATAAAAGGATTTTTTTCCTCACGTTTCGCATCGAATACTGCAAAGGCTCCACGCTCTTTTGCCAGCATCACCGACGAATGATATGCCTCTATGGCAAGCGTTTTCTGCACGGTTTCTGCAAAATCGATGGCTTCGTCCGAAGCATAACGCAAGCCCATAGCAGCCACCATATCGCCTTCGGCAGTGATACCGACGCCTGTACGACGTC
>ERZ772764.850-NODE-850-length-20201-cov-6.850839_pt1 | contig 20201 bp, 22 predicted proteins | sample MGYA00512163_ERZ772764 | MGnify/ENA primary metagenome ERZ772764 (study PRJEB29015, sample SAMEA2737903) | human oral metagenome | biome: human oral; feature: human-associated habitat; material: dental | place: China | collected 2094 ... | reverse complement strand
ATGTTCGCCCTCAGCGTCCAACTGTCCTCGGAGGGTCCGGCAAAGAACGTTCCTCACGCGCCACGTACGCGACGTTCGAGGCGCGTGAGGCCCGTGCCGGCGGTTGCAGGGGTGAGGTGCGCGTCATCCTCAGGATTCGAGATGATCCCTTCGGGTGCGTCGTCATTGCGAACGGAGAGGGCGAGCGACCCGTCAGCCCGATGGTCCCATGCGATGATGATCGAGGAGGCCTGACCATGGCGCAGGGCGTTCGTGACGGCCTCCCGTGTGACGGAGAATGCCAGGTCGGACTGAGCGGGGTCCGAGGGGCGCCGGCCGGTCTCGGTCAGGGCGCATGCGACCCCCGCCTTCCGGGCACGTGCGAGCACGGGAGCGACATCGTCCCATTTGCGTAGGGCTGACCTAGCGCGATGGGCGTCGGCGCCACTCACGCAGAACCTGTCTTCCCGACCAAGCGAGAGGTGGCCACCGAGGGGCGCCGCCGACACGCCATGGTGGCTGAGGCATTCGTGCCACCCGACGCAGCTCGCGGCGCAGCTCGAGCGACCCTCGCGTCGCAGCAGTGTACACGAATGCCCCAAAACGGCTCCGAGAGGCCATTTTAGCCAATCTGTGTACACTCCTTTGCCCCCACGGCCGCTCGCGCGACCAGGCGAGGCCACGGGTCCCACGACGTCGATGGCCCCATGGCCCCCGTGATGCCAAGGCGCTCGGACCTGAGGCCCGCGCTGCCGGGACGGTGACGCAACCACCTGCCCACACGAACTCACGAAGCCTCTCTATAAAGCTCGTTATAGGAGCATCGATGCCTTAGCCAAGATCATCGCCTTGAGCGATGAATTCCATAAGGTTCAGGTGTCGCACCCCATCTCGCGTTTGAGGCAATGGGTCCAAGGTGAACAGGTAGCGGGGGTACGAGTCGCGTATCTTCTCGAATGGGCGATACTCTCTATCCTCGGTACTGCGCTCTGCGATAGTCATCGCAATCTGAATGTAGCGATACTCCCCGAAGCTCCTTCGTGCTATGAAATCGCACTCTAACTCGCCGATGCGCCCGACGCTAAGCACGTACCCGAGGCTTCTAAGGTACAGGTACGTGATGTTTTCCAGGGCGGGGCCATAGCTTATCCTCGCATCGGTGTTCGTTGCGAAGTAAAATCCCAGGTCGGCAAGGTAGTACTTTTCGTCACGCGAGAGCGATCTACGTGACTTCAGGTCGAATCTCGAGCAACGGTAGAGAATCTTTGCGTCGACGAGAATCTGTATATATCTGTTTAGGGTCTCGCGCTTGATCGGCACCTTCTCCACGTCGTTGAAGTGCGTAAGCAAGTTCTTGAGGCTCGTAGGTGACCCGAAGTTATTGATGAGGTAATCGCGGACGGCGTTGAAGACCGAGACGTTTTTGATCTTGTTCGAGCGTTTCACGTCCTTCTCGAAAATCTCCTGTATCACGTTGTGGATATAGATGCGCCTCTCGTCCTCCGTGTCATACTCGACGGCCTTTGGGAAGCCCCCGAGCGCCAGATACTCGGAGAATTCGAGTGAGAGCTTCTGGTTGACGGGCTTGCCGAGGAACCGTTTCATACCAAGGTATTCGGCGAAATCGAGCGTGAACACGTCGAACTCGAGATAGCGGCCGGTCAGCTTTGTGGCGAGCTCTCCCGAGAGGAGGTAGGAGTTGGAGCCGGTGATGAAGATGGACCATCCGCCATCGGTCCGATAGCCGTTGATGAGATCTTCAAAGCCCTCGACGTTTTGTATCTCGTCGACAAAGAGGTATTTCGTGCCCCCCGCCCGGGCTGGCGTGGAGGAGTCTATAAGGGCTTCGAGCCTATCGGGCGTTTTCACGCTCCTATTACCTCGAGCGTCTAGGTCGATGAAGACGATGGCGGATGCGGGCACCCCGGATTCGACAAGCTCGTCTGCAATAGAGCGCATCAGGCATGACTTGCCGCAGCGGCGTACGCCCATGATCACTTTGATCATCCCCTCGTCGTGATAGAAGCCACGAATGGCCTTAAGGTATTTCTCACGACGGTATACCTGCACGATGGGCTCCTCTCAACCGAGCTCATCATAGCAGTTATGGGTGTGGTTTACTGGGATTTGCAGAAAATCGCACCAATAAATTCGGCTTTAAAGCTGCCAGCAGCTATTCCCACTCAGTAATCCGATACGGTTTCGGCTCATTTTATCATTCGAAAACCCGCAGGTCAGAGGCTTGGCGAAGCGGCCCCGTTCGGGTTGCGGCCCTCGCTGGTACGAATCTGGTACGAATCGTGCCAGAGTTCGTACCGGGGTCGCTACATCCTCTTCGACCTCACCTCCTTGAGGATGCCTTTCTTGAACTGCGACCAGCTGCCGAAGAACTTCTCGTCGGTGGCGGTCGCCGCCTTGTCCTGGTACTTGAGGGCCGTCAGCTCCATGGTGCAGATATAGTCTGCAGCCTGGGAGAGGCGGTAGTCGGCGGGAGACGCGAGACGATAGGTGACGGCGCTCTTGGTGAGCGCGTAGTCGATCGCCTTGTGCAGGGCCCCGGCGATGGACTGCTGGCCGTCGTCGTAGTAGATCTTCACGCCGTCGAAGCTCTGGAAGTAGGCCAGATTGTCGAAGAGGAAGTCCACGATCCTGCGGCGCATCGCGGTGGCGACGTCGTCGAGCGTGTCGTACTCCTTGGTCCTGAGCACGATCCAGCCGTAGCGGATGGGAAGGTGCCGGAAGAAGACGCGGAAGGTCGACAGCAGGCGCTTTCGGTCGGCGATGTCCATGCCTTCGTAGTCGTCGTGGCCGTTGAGCAGCGGAGTCGCGTGGAACGGGATGTCCGACAGGCCCTTCTGCAGAAGCGACGCCTGGTACTTCGCGATGTCCCCGTCGAGCGCGTCCGATTGGTCGTGCACGATGAGCGCGAGGATGTAGTAGGTGTCGCAGAGGTTGTCGCTTCCCGACTCGTCGAGAAACAGGCTTATGTCGCTCATGGTGGTTTGCTCCGTAAAAAACAAAGGCCGGGGAAAACGTCCCCGGCACTTGGAAACCCTCCCTATTCGGGAAAGCCATCTACTTTATACCACGGATGCGGGTTGCGGTCGAGGGTGCAATCCGCATCCGCACCGTTAAAACACCTTGCTCACGGCCGCCACCGCCTCCCTCTTCGCGTCCATGTTGACGTGCGTGTAGATGTCCATCGTTATCTGAGAGCTGTAGTGCCCTGCGAGCTCCTGCATCACCTTGGGGTGAACGCCGTTCATGGCGAGCAAGGTCAGATAGGTATGGCGGAGCTCATGCAGGGTGTAGCCCTCAAGGCCGAACTTGGCACGGTCGGTGGTCCACCACGTGCTGAGGGTTGCCGGGTTCACGCGGGTGCCGTACTTGGTCGCGATGACAGGGAAGTTCTCGTCGATCTCGATGTAGCCCTCCCAGGGATGGCGGAACGAGTTGGTGCGATCGAACTGCTTCTTCTGGGCCTCCCTGAAAACCAGGAGGGCGTCGCGCGTATTGTCCGATAGCGGCAGCAGGCGTATGCCGGCCTTGGTCTTCGTCTGCTTGAGGTTGCCATAGATGTCGAACGAGTGGCTGATATCGACGATCTGGTTGTCGAAGTCTATGTCCTTCCACGACAGGCCGCAGATCTCGCCGCGCCGCAGGCCCATGGTGATGGCGAACAGGTAGGCCATGTCGCGGGCCTTCGTCTCGTCGAGCATGGCGATCATGACGTGGGCGGCCTCCGGGCTGATGGCCTTCTTGGGCTTGGTGTCCATCTTGGGCGGGTCGGCCTTGAGGCAGGGGTTCTCCACCAGGATGCCCTCCTTGATGGCGAGGTCGAACACGAGCTTGATGTTGTCGTATATCTGGTTGACGTAGGAGCCGCCCGACTTGTGGCCGGAGAGCGTGTCGCCCTTGAGCATAGCGATGTACATCTTGTTGAGCATGGCGGGCGTGATGGCGGCGAGGTTCGCCTCGCCGATGTGGGCGCACGCCGCCTTGAAGTGGCCGCGCTGGCGCTCCAGCGTGGTCTGCGCGACCTCTTTCTTGAGCTCGCGCTGTTCAAGGAAGTAGTCGCTGTACTCCTTGAACGTGTACGACGTCCTGCCCTGGACGCGGTTCTCCTCGACCTCGTCGATGAACTCGCGCAGCGCCGCCTTCGCCTGGGTGTAGGTACCCTCGAAGCGCCGCGTCTTGGTCTTGTACTTGCCCGAGCGCGGGTCCTTGCCGATGGGCACGCGCAGCTGCCACTTGCGGCACTTGCCCCTGGGCTTGTCCTTCTCGAGCTGGATGATGGAGCCGTTCCCCCTCGTCTCTGCCATGGCGATCACCTCGCCTGCGCGGCGACCAGGCGGTCGCTGAAGTCGAGGTAGAGCAGGTAGTCGTCGAACCTCTTCTTGCCCTCGTCGGAGAGCGAGCGGTACAGGGCGTTGAGGTCGCGGCCGTTGGAGTCCTCGGCCTCGTCGCGTCCCACGACCGCGTCTATGGTGCAGTTGAGCTTGTCGGCAATTGCCCAGGCCGCGCGCAGCGGCACGCCGGAATCCGGGTCGCTCAGGGTGCGCTCGTAGCGCGAGTAGGTCGTCGCGGGGATGCCGAGAACGGCCGCGAATTCCTTGCTGCTGCGGTAACCCGCTGCCCTGCGCAGGTCCGCGAGGGTTGTTTCGGGGCGCACATGCGTATGTGCACTGTCCATGCGTGTAGTTGATGCCATATAATGACACCGTCCTTTCTAGCCTCAATCTAGTTCGGACGCCGGCCCGTGGGTGTTGCCTCACCTGCGGGCCAACCTGACTCATGCCTAGGTCAGCCGGTCCATGTGGAGGAGAGCGTACTCGTCCTCCGGGTGAATCCGGTCGTAGGCTTCCATGATCCTCTCGGTCACCTCCTTCACGCTTCCTTCCTCCGCCTCCATGCGGTCGAGCTCGTCATGGATCGCTTCGAGCTCTTCCGATTCGTCGCGTGCGGAATCGCCGTATCGCTCCTCGACGGCCTTCCGCGCGCGCTGGTAACGCGATTCCTCGGTCTTCTCCTCTACGAGCGCGGCGATGCCGTCACGCATAGCCCAGGGGTTGTCGAGGACCGAAAGCTCCTCGGGGCTGATGTGGTCGAAGAGGTCCTTGTTCCAGCGGTGCAGGCCGTCGTAGAAGTCCTGCAGCTCGCTCTTGCCGGACGTGACCGGCATGCGCCCGACGATCTCGTCGATGGAGCAGTCCAGCCTATCGGCCATGGCCCACGCGACCTTCACGGGGATGGTCTCGGGGTTCTTGTCGTAGCGCGACATGCTCGACGGCGAGATGCCGAGGGCGTCCGCGAACTCGCGGGCGCTGCGGAAGCCCTTCTCCCTCCTGAGCTTCTGGATGGTCTTTGCCATGGCCTCTCGTTCCTCCCAATGTGTGCGTTCTGTGTCGGTGCGGTGCGAACCGAAGGGTGAGCGGTTCTACACTGCGCAACACATCATACCACTCCACAACAGAACTAACAATGCATCTAGGCTAAGTTTACCACATATAGAAATTCATGTTGCACTCAGAGGGATTATCTATGCTACCCTATGGCACGCGTTCGCAACAGAGGCAAACGGTGTTCCACGGACTGCACCGTTACTGCTGCGGGCGCGTTCCGAACCGAGGCTAGAAAGGACACATCATGGGAAACAAGTTCGACGACCTACCACTGTTCCTGACGCCGCAGCAGCTGGCTCAGGTCACCGGCGAGCACGTCAACTCGATCCGGCGCGGCATCCTGGAGGGCCGCATCCCCGCAGACAAGGTGAACGGTCGCTAGCGCATCTGCCGCGACGCGGTCTTCGCCAACGCCAAGGAGGACGTGCTCTACGGCAAGAAAGCCGAGCAGTGATGAAGCGCACGCTGCGCATAGGGCGGATCTGCGAGAAGCGGGGCACCCAGGCGATGATCGCGAAGGCTACCGGCATATCGAGGCCGGCTGTCTCCCGCATCGTCCGTGGCCTGGAGCCGCCCTATCCGAAACGGGGCCGCGCGATCGCCGCCGCAGTAGGCTGGCATGGCGACTGGCGCGAGCTCTTCGAGGAGATCGACGAGGAGGGAGGCCAGATGTGACGGCCTTGAACATGAGGCGACCCACAGCCGGAATCTTGGCGGATAGCGGGCTGCGGGCCACCGGAATGCAGAGCGCTGAGCTCTGTGCGAGGGATTATAGACCTTGCGGCAACTTCCCAAAAGCCAGGGAGGTGCGCCGATGATCACCGAGACCGACAAGGAGGCGCTGCGAGCATCGATGCCCGAGCTGCTGGAGATCCTGTTCGGGATCACGGACCTGAGGCGGTCGTTCCGCTGCCCGCTGCCGGACCATGACGACCGCGACCCATCCGCGCACTACTACGCCAACGACAACACCGTGCACTGCTTCGGCTGCGGCGTGACGTTCGACGCGTTCAAGCTGATGGAACTGCTCTACGGCATCACCAGCTTTGCCGAACAGGCACGCAAGGTGGCAGAGATCGTGGGCTACCGCTTGGAAGAGGACGACGACAAGCCCAGGAAGCGCAAGCCCAGGCGGAAGCCGAAGCCCAGGCTGCTGTTCGACCCTCCCCGCGATGCCGGCGGCGCCGACTGCGCCGAGGCGTGCGGCACGGCCTTCGGGCAGCTCTACTACGCCGAGAACGACATCGGCCGGCGCTACCTGCGCTGGCGCGGCCTGGACGACGGAGACGCCGCTGCCTTCGGGCTCGGCTTCACCAGGGACCCCAGGGAGATCATGCCGGAGTTCCGCGTGTACGAGCCCAAGGCGTTCGGGTTCATCACGATCCCGTTCTGGAACCGCGACTTCTCGACGGCGAACTACTGCATGGTGCGCACCGTCTGCAGGCCGGGCGACGCCAGGAACAAGGAATGGCGGCCGCGCGGAATCGCCTCGCCCCTGTGGTGCGAGTGGCTGCTGTCCGTGGCGGCCGAGCAGGTCTACGTGACCGAGGGACTGATCGACGCGATGGCCTTGGCCAAGATCACCGGCGGCGACACGATGGCCCTGGGAGGCGTGGCGAACGCGCGGCGCTTCTCGCAGGTCCTCTACGCCACGCCACCCGAGCTCCGGCCCAAGAAGGTCACCGTGGCCATGGACGAGGACGACGAGGGGCGCAAGACCCGCGACAGGATCTGCCACGACCTCGACCTTCTGGGCGTGAAGCATGCCGTGATGCCCCCTTACCCCAACGGCGCGAAGGACGCCGACGAGTACCTGATAGCGATGCGCGGCAAGGAGTGGGAGTACGGGATCCGCCAGGGCTCGATCCCCATTGACTACCCGCTGTACTACACGAGGTGGCTTTGATGGGCGCTACCAAGGACGCATACATGCACGACGTGGAGGCCGCGAACGACGCGGCCTCCGTCGTCTCCGGAGATATTGCGGCAACAAACGGCTTTCACCTGCCCCCGTTCGAGCGGGCGATCGTGGTGTCCGAGGAGCTGCCCGAGATGCCCGCCGAGATCGTCGAAGGGATCCTGCTTGAGACGCACAAGATGCTGCTGACCGGGCCCTCCAAGGCGAACAAGACGTGGGGGCTCATCAACCTGGCCGTCTCCGTGGCGACCGGCGGCTGGTGGGTTGACTTCAAGTGCGCCCAGCGCAAGGTGCTCTACGTGGACCTTGAGACCGACCCGAGGACGCTGCAGAAGCGCGTCTCCCGCGTGGCCGAGGCCAAGAGCGCCGACGCCCAGGCGGTGCGTGAGAACCTGGTGCTCTGGCCGCTTCGCGGCAAGTCATGCTCGCTTGAGGAGATAGCCGCCGAGCTGTTCGTGCGCTGCAAGGCCGGAGACTTCGGCATGGTCATCATCGACCCGGCCTACATGGTGCAGGACGGCGACGAGAACAACGCCAAGGACATACGCGAGTTCTTCGCCCGCCTGGACGAGATCTGCGTGAACCTGCAGTGCACCGTGGTCATCAGCCACCACCACAGCAAGGGCGCCCAGGGCCTGAAATCGGCAATCGACCGAGGCAGCGGCTCCGGCGTGTTCGGGCGTGCGCCCGACGCGGTGCTCGACATGACCGAGCTCGTGCTCGAGCCCGGCACGCTTGAGATGGCGCGGCAGTCGCACAAGCTGGCCGACGTGAGGAGGCTCACCGGCTGGCGGATGTCGTTCACCCTGCGCGAGTTCGAGCACAAGGACCCTCTGGACCTGTGGCTCGTCTTCCCGCTGCACGAGGTCGACCACACCGAGCTCCTGGCCGACTGCAAGCCCAACTACGGCGGCGTGAGCGAGGCCAGGAAGCTGCGCACCGAGGCCGAGAACCTGGGCAAGGTGTCGTCGCTGGACGCCGTGTGCGACAAGCTCATCGGGAACGGCGAGAGCTGCTACCGAGACGACGTGCGCAAGGTGCTGAACTGGAGCCTTCCCACCGTGCGGCGGTGACTGGACGAGTCGGATCGCTTCGAGCAGGAGCTCGACCCGAAGACCGGCAAGGCGCTGATCGTGTGCAAGCCCGTGAATGATGCGGCAACTTCTGGCCTTTCCGGTTCGGAAGCTGGCAGTGGAGAGGGGGCGCAAGGTGTCCTTCCCGTTGCCTGAAAGGGTGCAAATTTGCATGTTTGAGGGGGGTAAACAAACCCTTATATATACGTTTTCTTATGGGGAGGGGGATGTGTGTCGGGGACAGGACGCCCCGACCACACACCCCCGCTCCCTCCCCGTGAGGCTTGAGGGGGTCAAAGGCTTTCACCCCAGCTTTCACCCTGGGCGGCGGTGGTCGTGATGGGCGCGAAAGAATGGCGCGAGTGGACCACCGGCGAGATCGACGTGATGAGGGCGAACGGTCATCTTGGCGTCGATGCGGTGCACGACGCCCTGCTGCGCGAGTGCGGCACCAACCGTTCCGTGCGCTCCATCGAGAGCCAGGCGAGCCGGTGCCATGTGAGCCTGCGGGTGCAGCAGGTGTGCCCAGAGTGCGGTGTGGTGGGCGTGCGCCTGAACAGGCAATCAGGCATGTGCCCGAGGTGCACGGAGCTGATGCACCTGAACGAGGAGGTCGCCTTCAACGAGGTGCTTGAGGCCGAGCGCGAGGAGAAGGCCGACGAGGGCGACGTGGCCGCGATACGGCGCGAGCGCGACCGGATGCGCCAGCGCAACAGCCGTCTTTGCAGGAAGTACGGCTTGAAGTCCAGGCGGGACCGCAGGGACGGCAAGTGACGCGAGGGTGAAAGGGTGCAAAGGCCGAAAGCTTTTCACCCTTTCACCCCTTTGCATGCCAGTTTGTGACGCGAAGGCACCATGCCACCCTGAGGAGGTGGCTACCATGCCCGCGAAGTTGAAGCTGACATACGCGCTCGTCGAGCAGATCGTCGAGCTCAAGCGCGACGGACTCTGCGACGCCGACATCATCGCCGCTATCGGTGTGCACCAGGCGACGTTCTACCGCTGGCTCAAGGAAGGCGAGAACGCGAAGACCGGGGTGAAGCGCGCGTTATACGAAGAACTAAAAAAGGCCGAGGCGCAGTACAAGAGATGCCTGCTCACGACCATCAAGTCGGCTGCGGAGTCCCGCGCCCAGTACTGGACCGCTGCCGCCTGGCTGCTGGAGCGCAAGTACCCCATGGAGTACGGGAAGATGGAGCGCAAGGCCGAGGAGGCCGACAACGCGCCGGTGCAGCTGACGCTCGGCCTGGTGATCGAGCCCATGGCCGACGACTCCGACGGCGAGGGAGGCGACGCCGATGACTAACGTCTCCGACTTCGTTATCCCGCGCTTCCACCCGGTGCTCGGCGACGTGATGGCCCACGGCCACGCGCACTACTGGCTGCCGGGCGGGCGCGGGAGCACGAAGTCTTCCTTCATTTCCATAGCCATCGTCCTTCTCATAATCGCGAACCCGAAGGCGAACGCGGTGGTGGTGAGGCGCTTCTCCAACACATTGCGCGACTCTGTGTACCAGCAGATACAGTGGGCCATCGAGGTGCTGGGGCTTGAGGGCGTGTTCCGCTGCCGCGTCTCTCCTATGGAAATCACGTACACCCCTACCGGGCAAAGGATCGTGTTTCGCGGTGCGGACGACCCGCTCAAGTTGAAGGGCGTGAAGTTCACCAAGGGGTATTGCAGCGTGGTGTGGTTCGAGGAGCTTGACCAGTTCGAGGGCGTGGAGGCGGTTCGCTCGATTCTGAATTCTCTTCGCCGCGGCGGCGACCGCTTCTGGATCTTCTACAGCTACAACCCGCCGAAGACCATGTGGAGCTGGGTGAACGTGGAGAGGTTGGAGCGCGTGAGGCGCGACGACACGCTTGTGCGCGGCAGCTCTTACCTGGATGTGATTGAGACGCATCCGGACTGGCTGGGTGCGCCGTTCGTGGAGGAGGCCGAGTACCTGCGCGACACGAACGAGCAGGCGTGGCGTTGGGAGTATTTGGGCGAGATCACCGGGACCGGCGGCGCCGTCTTCGACAACGTGCACGAGGCCAAGCTGAGCGATTCCCGCATACGCACCTTCCAAAGGATTCGGAACGGCGTGGACTGGGGCTGGTTCCCGGATCCCTGGCGGTTCGTGCGCTGCGCCTGGGAGCCCGACGCACGGAGGCTTCTCATCTTCGAGGAGCATTCGGCCAACAAGATGATGCCGGCGGACACCGGCAAGATCGTGGTCGATTCTCTCACCTTTCCCGACGAACAAGGTGGAGAAGCTTACTTCCATGACCAGATCATCTACTGCGACGACACGCCCGACAGCAAGGTCCAGATGAACGTGTGGAGGCGCGAGCTCGGCATTCGTGTGCATGCGGCCAGGAAGGCCAGGATGAGGCGACTTTCCTACGAGTGGCTGGCAGGGCTGCGCGAGATCGTGATTGACCCTGAGCGCTGCCCGCTGACCTTCTCGGAATTCACCTTGAAGGAGTTCGAGAAGGACAAGGAGGGGAACTGGATAGACGAGATACCCGACGGCAACGATCACTCCATCGATGCGGTGCGCTACGCCATGATGGACGACGTTCTGCGGGGCTAGGCCATGGCTCTTATCGGCGCCATGGGCGTTCGTCTCATTGCCATAGCATGCTGTAGACACATTCCAATAACGTCAGTGCCAGCACGATGTTGACGGCGCGCCAATGCCGCATGTAGAAGCGCTGGATCAGCACGCCCATGCCGATCCATGTCATGGTCGCTATGGTGCCGATGGTCGCGATGACGATCTCGTAGAACAGCAGCGCCGCAAGCGCGCTGCTGTAGGGCACCACAAAGCCGGTCAGCGCCGTGATGCCGAACATGTATATCTTCACGTTTACAAACTGGAGCATGAAGCCCTTGAGGAAGGATGCCGACTTCTCCTCGCTCCCTTGGGTCGGTTTGCTGACGGCGATATGGATGGCGAGCCACAGGATGTAGGCAGCCCCGACGTACTTGAGCACGCCCATCGCACTCGGCAGGAAGGCACTCACGCCGTAGACGACCAGCGCACACAGCATCTGCACGACGTAGTAGCCCACGAAGATCCCAAGGAACAGCGGCCTTCCCCTGCGCCAGCCATAGGTGTTCACCGTGTTCAGCGCCAAGATGTTCCCCGGCCCCGGCGTGAACGCGTTAACGATGCAATAGATCAGGTAGTTCCCCAGCACATATCCCGGCACGTCCATCGCCCGCCTTTCTGGTTCCCATCATGCCAGAACACGGCAGGCCATAGGTAATACCTATTCTATATGAATAAACATAGTTTTATACTATGCTTGCGGAGCGTATCTCAGCAGCTCGTCGACGTATATGCGCCCGAGCTCGCCCAATTCCTGCTTCTCGTTGATCACATACCCGATGCGCATGGACTCCTCCTCCAAGAGCGGGACGGCGATGATGCTGTCCCCGTGGAGGTAGCGCGGAAAGATGCCGCTGGATACCGTGTAGGCATTCAGCCCCACCATGAAGTTGACGATCGCCCCCCGATCGTTGATGCGAATCTGCTTTTGGGAGGGAACCGTGCTGAACAGCTCCTCCGAATAGTATGCGGACTCGTAGCTGCCCTGCACGAAGTTCAGGCGGGGATACGGCTGCAGGTCCGCCAGCTTCAACCCGCCTTTCTGCGCCAGCGGATGCTCCTTCCACAGGAACACATGGGGCTTCGCGGAAAAGAGCGGCACGAAGCGCAGCCGGAGGTCGCCCATGGCCTTGCCCAGGACGGTCTCGTTCTCCCTCGACAGGTAGATCACCCCAAGGTCGCTGATGCGGTTCTTCACGTCCTCCAGGATCTGATGGGTCCCCGTCTCGTTGAAATAGAACTCGTACCGCTCCTGGCCGAACCGCTTGACCAAGTCCACGAAGGCGTTCTCCGCAAAGGTGTAGTGCTGGGTGGACACGCCGAAACGGGTCTTTTGCGGGACAGCCGAGATGTACTTATCCTCCAGCAGCTCCATCTGCTGGAGCACCTGCCGCGCATAGCCGAGGAACTCCATGCCCTCCTGGGTAAGCGATACTCCGGTCCGGCTGCGGATGAACAACGTTATCCCGGCCTCTTTCTCGACCTCGCGGATCGCATTGGATAGGCTCGGCTGGGAGATGTACAGCGTGCTTGCCGCCTCTGTGATAGAGCCTATTTCTGCGACCGTGACGGCGTATTTCAGTTGTTGAAGCTTCATGGTGAGTTTCTATTGCGCCTCCCGCAAATCCCGTTTTCCGCTCAGGCAAATGATAAGGCACGGGGCTTGTTGTGACAGGGGCGGACACTTCGACATGCATATCGGCGCGATGGATGGAGGTCTCCGCATGGGCGTGAATGGCTTGGATGAGTATTGGATTCCCGAACACGTGAAGGACTACCTGCGCAGGCTCGGGTTCGTTCTTCCCCTGGATGACATGGAACCCTGGATTCGGTCGTGGGATGACTGGATGTCGGCGCGTGGGGAGTTCTACGACTACCGTGACAAGGATGGTATGGGGCGCGTGTACGCCGTTCACCGTCGGTCTATTCACCCGGCCATGCGCGTGTGCAAGGAATGGGGGTCTCTTCTCCTCAACGAGGAGGTCAAGGTCGTGTGCGAAGACCAGAAGGCTACCGACTGGATCAACTCGTTCTTCTCTTCCACCAACTTCATGAACTCGGCGCAAGCCACTGTCGTTCGCGCATTTGGCCTGGGAACCGGGGTCTGGGCGCTCTGGCTTGACCTGGACAAGAGGAAGGTTCGCGTTCGCCATTACGACGCCCGCATGGTGATACCGCTCACGTGGGACGAGGATGGCGTCACGGAGTGTGCGTTCGTCACCAGGGCCTTCTATCGTGGCAAAGCCGTTGACCAGTTGCAGATGCACCTGCGCGGCGGCATGGGCTTATCGGCAGACATTTCCCCTGCTTCACCTTCACTCGAAAACTCGGACGGTCTTCTCGCCAACGAAAGCGAGGAGACGTACCGCATCGTCACCGTTTGCTTCGACCATGAAGGCAACGAGCTCGCGCCCGTCGGCATCCTCCCGGTCTACGACACGGGATGCCCTTTCCCCACATTCGGCATCGTCAAGCCCGCAGTCACGAATACGCGCGTGGACATGAGCCCATACGGGCAGAGTGTGTTCGCAGACGCGGTCGACGCTGTGCAGGCCGTCGACCTCACCTTCGACGCGCTCATCAACGAGATCGACCTCTCCAAGATGCGCGTCTTTCTCAGCAATGTTCTCTTCGATAGAGAGCAGGACGGGAACAAGAACGTCACCATCCCCTTCGGCAAGCAGGACTGCACCGTCTTCCGCAAGGCCATGTCTACAGAGGACACCATCCAGGAGTTCGCGCCGGCACTGAGGACGAACGGGCAGATCGAGGCTTTTCGCGTGGCATTGCAGATGCTGGGAGACCTCACAGGCTTCGGCATCAACTACTTCGACATGGACGACTCGCGCGGTTACGTGAAGACTGCAACGGAGGTATCCAGCGACAATTCGGCGTTGATGCGAAATATCAGGCGTCACGAGAACAGCCTGGAGGGTGCAATCGTCTCGATAGCAAGGGCGGTCATGTGCGTGTCGCGCGGGTTTGGGGAGAGCATTCCTGATGAGGGCATCGCGAGCGTGCAATTTGATGACTCAATCATCCAGGACACGGCGGCGGAGAAGGCGCAGGACATGCAGGAGGTGGGCGTCACGCTCAACCCGTGGGAGTACCGGATGCGCTGGCTGGGCGAGGACGAGCAGACGGCACGCGCCAGGGCGGCCGAGATTGGCACAGGCGCTGTCATAAGTGGTAATGGTGATAAGAAGTGAGACGGCTACTCCGCCTCGAGCTGGATCCGCTCGTCACCGCTCACGAGCTCGACGGTGTAGCCGCACGCCTGGGCGATCTGCACGAGGGTGTCGGTGCGCGGGTAGCTGCCACGGCTTATGAGCGCTGAGAGGTACATCCGGGACTTCCCGAGGGCCCGCGAGGCGCCTACGACGCCCTGCCCGGACTGCTCGCACATGTGCTTGATGGCGTCGGTGATCCTCATGCCCTGGCCTCTCTCCTTAGGTGTACCGGTACAGTCTATCCCACCGGGGAGGGATTAGCAATATGTAATCTCTATGGAGGGGTAATTAGCACTTGATAATATCTGCCCATAGGCTTACTATATTATCAGTTGCTAATTCCTAACGATTGGAGGACGCCATGACCACCGCCACCATCACGAACGAGACCAGCTAGAAGCTCCCCGACCTGGACACTGTCTACCACTGCGAGGACCTGGGCCCGATGACCCTGGGGCAGATGCTCGACGGCGTGGACCCCGAGCTGGTGCCCTCCGACCAGATGATGTACGAGGACCTGCTCTGGGCATTTGGGGCCTGGGACACGCTGGAGGAGATGCAGGCGGCCATGGCCACGCGGGTGTACGCCAGGGACGCCGAGGGCAAACCGCGCTTCGTGCTGGTGAAGTAGCGGCCAGCGCCACAACCGAATAGGAGATTACACGGGGGCGGCCTGCGGGTCGCCCCTGCTGCGTTGCGGCTGAAGCCAAAGCCTCTGCCGCCGACGGTGCTCACGGCACCCCTGCCCATGGCGCGGCCAACCCTCGATGCGCTGCGCTTGCGTGGCCTGTGCGCACGGCCCGGCGGCAGATCAATTCAACGACGTAACGCTCGCAGGTTTGGAAACGGTCACCGCAACGGTCGAACCGTTTGATACACTCTACTCTATTCTGTATCTACAATACGTCATTGATAGAATGAGCTAGCTGTTTCTCACCTCTTCAAGCAGCGAGGCAAATACCGGCGGCCAAACCGCGTATTCGTACGGGTTGAGGCAGAACAGGGCGCAATCATTCATATGCACAAGGTCGTTCAGCATATCGAACTGGAGCGACCCTTCCTCGGACAGACTGCCGATCTCCTTCTTTCGGCGCAAACTCTCGCGCACGGCGACTAACGCCTCATAGTCTGTAAAGGAATCCTTGACTCTTCTGTCAACGTTCTCAGGCATCGGAGGCAGGTTGGTGTCAAGCCTCTTGTTTAGCTCAGCAATGACTGTCCGCTCGTCGGTGCCGAATTCGGTTAGCCGTGATTCTATTTCTTCACGGCATGAGCCATGTAGTACGGCGGACGTGTAACCCCAGGCTGCCTCGCTTACCTCGTGCCTGTGTATGTCGCAATAGAGCCTGACGTTGACCATCTTCTGAAAGTACCCGTCGGCCAGCCCGACGCGGCGCTTGATTTCGTCGTCTATGAAAATGAAACTGCTTCGCGTTATCGGGTACACCTTGCAGCCGTGGCCGGCATTCTCGAGGAATTGTATGGTGCCGAGATTGCCGCCGTTGCGATTGCACGCAGCACGACGTACGAACGCCTGATCGTGCGACACTACGAGGACGGTCTTCCTCTGGTGTTCCATGATGCAACGATAAATCTGGCTCCTACGGAAGTCATCGTAGGATGATGCCGGGTCGTCTACCAGCGTGAGCTCGGATTCGTTGTTGTGCAGGAACAACAGCAGCGCGATTAGGTTTTTCTCACCGTAGGACAACTGTTTGCGCATGTCCTGGCCCTGCTTGCCCCTCACGTGGCGCAGGACGTATGCCGCCTTGTGGCCCGACCTGTCTGCATCCTCTATCTCGAAGGCGTAGGGTATCCCGAGCATCTTGAGCTTGCTGTTTAGGCTTCTGGCGTTGGTGTCCACCATTTTCTTGAGATCAGCCGCCATGCGCCCCATGAGACCCGACAGCTCGGCGCGCCTTGCGTTGACGTCCCCCACAAGGTTGCGCAGGTCGGGGACGAACTCATAGACCGCCTCGTCAATCTCCAGACCTTTGGGAACGCCCTTGAGAAGCGCCGTGCCGTTACCGATGTTGCAGTATTGGAGCACAAGCTCTATCTGAGCTCGTGCCCTGAACAGGAGCTCAATCCGCTCCTTTAGCTTCGTGAACTCGTCTTCATCAGAGAAGTCCGGGGCCTGAAATCCGAGTCTTTCCATGATCGGCGATGCAGTGAATACTGGCTTGAGTTCTTTTGTTGTAAGCGCACGAACCTCTGACAGCTTGATTGCTCGGTCTTCCGGTATTTGCTGGCCGCAGAACGGGCATACGCCGTTGTCAAAGTCAGAGTTGACACTGAATCCCCTCGACTGCCATTCGAGGTAATCGTAGTCGCTCGCGTCTATCATCTCGCGAACGCGGCCCGTGGTGCCCGAGACCGCGGCGTGCGCCTTGCAGAGCTTCGATGCACCCGTGAACTTGCCGCTCCTCGCTGAAGGCTTTCCGATCTCCTTTGCAAGAGCGTCAACATCGTCTTTCATCGCGATCAGTCTTTGCCTGATATCACGCAGGCTTTCGATGCTTGCGTGGAAGGCCGCCTCATGCGCCAGAAGCTCCGACTCGTCTCCGACGAACACGCGGTAGCATTCCACGTTGGCTGACTGGTTGAACAGGACGGTTTGTCGCTCGATGCTGTAGAGCGATGCGGCATCAGTTCGAGGCGGATTCCCGTCTACGAGCACGACCGGCTCGCCATCTTCGCCAACGGTCGCGTCCTTAGCCTCAAGAGGTCTCGATATGGCGTCAAGGATGGACGACTTGCCTGAGCCGCAAACGCCGAACAGGTAGTTGACCTTGCCTTCTTCGAACTCGATGCCGAGTTGACTGATGTTGCGATAGTTCGTGATTGAGATTTGCATACAAGCCTTCCATGCCGAAACGAACGAGGCCCGCGAAAGAACGCGGGCCTCGTTACAAAACCGTTGCGTTTGCTCGGTCTTCTATTTTAGGCCCTTACGTTTCTGGTAGCCGATGAACAGAACGTCGGAGGGAACCCAGTCAGTCGCGTACTCGTCCGCCTTCTGTAGCCACCATGCAATGCGATCGTCTTCCGGTACGTCAACACCCCAGTATTCTTTGAACAATTCAGGATCCAGATTCTTAAACGCGGCAAGAATGTTTTCCTCCAGCCTTTTCAGCGCTTTGTTCACGTGATGAATTCCAGAGTGATCACTATACGTAACGCCAGCTACGCTTCCAGCAGAAAACTGGTCGCGTGTGTTATGGCAAAGTACGCCATGATAAGTAAGGAGGAACAGGGCGACGTTCTTGTATTTCGTTGAGCTATTACCGAGGACTTCTGGGCATAGGACATATATCTCTGCCCGATACTTCTCCTTAGTCTCCTGGTCAAGTTCGATGAACAAACTTGGAGCAACTTCCATGGTGTTCTCTTCGTTTGTTCGCGTATCTTCCAGCCACCACAAATGGCCATCGGGATGGATTGAGCGTGCATATTCCCTGATATAGGGCATCTTATCCATGATATCGAGTTTACGAAATGTATCGTACTCAACGCCCATGACCTTGAATAGGGATTCTTTCTCGCCAGTCAAATCGACCTGGAATCTGGGCTCGTGAGAAGTGCGCACATGGACGACGCAATCCTCGTATTTCATCCAACGGGACTCAGGCGTGCCGCCCATCTTTCCGAACATGAGGTAGACGACCCGGACACTTTCGACCCTCTGAGACTCGCGCACCGAGTTCGCGATGCTCACCCACGTGTCGCTCTTGGTGAACTTGACCTCAACCCCGAACTCGCCACATGGCACGTCGGGAAAAGTCTGGCCGCTCGGATGCAAATCGACTTCGTGCCCTGCACCGTCTGCGCCAAGAGCTTCTATTGCCTCATAAAGTCTCTCGCGTACATGCTGCTCATAAGAAAGCGCAGCCGAAAACCATTCGCTTTTCGGCTGCGTCCTCATGTCCTCTGTGAGTTGTGCGGCTACATCATCCAGCAACCGCTCGAATCGCGTTTGATCCATCTTGTGTCATACCGCCTAGTGTCATAGCAACTGATTTCGCAATCTGCCATGCTAGCACGGGCGGAACGGCATTTCCAATCTGACGCTCGGTTTCTCGGAGACCCGACACGAAAGTGAAGGTATCCGGGAACGACTGTATACGCGCGGCCTCTCGCATTGAAATGCGGCGAGGCAGGTCGTAGTGATACTGGATGTTACCGTGGCACTCGGCGCGAATCGTGTAACCCGGCCTGTCGGCGACGAGGCGGCGATTGCCCTGTTCGCCGGAGCGTTTTGCCTTACTCCAGATATGGGCAAAGGCAGGATCCCACTCGTGTCCCTTCAGGTCATCAATCGCCTGCTTCGCCGTTATGGGTGCTTCTGCCGTTGAGGGTTCGGGTGCGGCATAGAACATGTCTTCCCTGACGCCGACGATGAAAACGCGATCCCTCGTCTGCGGCACGCCATACTCTGACGAGTCGTAGCGATGGACGTCGAGCTTGTATCCGAGGGCGCCGAAGTCTTCTACGATCTTCTTGAATGATTCGGAATTGGTCTTCAGGAAAAGGCTGCCAACATTCTCGGCGACGAAAACCTTGGGATTGGTCCGCTTGACCGCTTCAACGATCGCGGTGTATAGGCTGCTCCGCTTGCCCTTGATGCCTTTCATCTTTCCATTGATGCTGATGTCCTGACAAGGAAAGCCACCAATGACGACATCCACGCTTTCTGGCAGGGTTTCCATAACGTCATAGACGTCGCCTTGCTTAATCTCGCCAAGGTTGTAGCGGTATGTTTTGCATGCCGCAGCATTTATCTCGTTCGCCCACACAATCTCGAATGGCTGCTCTGGGTAATTCGTACCCAGGAAATCGAACCCTCCAACAAAGCCCAGGTCCAGGCCGCCGCACCCGGAGAACAAGCTCGCTACTATCCACTTTTTGCGATCGCAGGGGTATTCTTCGGCATTGTCTACGACCCAGTTCCGCCCGATCTTCTTGGCGGAAAGAAGTTTTCCCCGCTCGGCTAGACGACGCACCGTGTCCGCGCTTCGGCCGCAAGACTCAGCATATTCTTTGAGCGATACCAACATCGGCGTCTCCTTTCACGAGATGCCATGATACACGATATCGTGCATAATACAACAGAACGCAACAGAAGGTAGATACTCACCAGATGGCATGTCTACCTGCGTAAATACCGCAACATGAGTAAATGTAATGCGATTTGTTATGGCGTGATTCTGCGCGTCCTTGCGCATGTCACCTCATGAGTTCAAATTTTTCTCTGGGAATTTGAGCTGTTTGTAAACGCGCGAGTCAAAGGCGGGCGAATGGAACCCGCCAAGACGTTCCCTGGCCTCGTAGTGCTCGGGATGACCTTCGGTCTGGCCGAATATCGCGATGCAGAGATCGTGCATGTATGCCTTGCAATCCTCGTCAGAAAACGAGATGTCCTCGTTACCGCGCATATTTCCGCGAAGCCTGACGATAGTATCCCTGACGTTTTCCATGAAACTGGGGAAGACCCTACCGTATTCGTACACCGCATCGAAATCGGCGCCTGTCGTTATTCGCCTGTACAGGTCAATATCGTCGCGCTCGATGAAAACGAGAAGCGGCAGAACCGTACAGCTCGTAATCATCTGCGGAAGCTCGTGATTGGGGCCCTCTAAGCAATAGCGCTTGGCGCTTTCGAGTTTCCTTTTGATGCGATACGCGTCCCTGATAGTGAGCGCCTTGCTATCTAGGGAGACACAGAACAAATCAGGCCAGCGGATGGTTTGGGTCCGCGCCGCACGCGCATGGGGCGCGAGGCCCCGGGAACGCGCGCCGCCGACCTGCCGCCCCGATGTGCGAATGACGTGGTCGGATATAACATATCCGCAGGTGGGACGCCCTTTTTGCGCTATAATGGAACGGTCGGGACGGGCGGCGTCGGGAGGGCCGGAAGATGGCATCGAGCAGGCAGACGAGCTTCGCACAGGTCGAGTGGGAGGGCAGGGCCAGGCGCACGAGGCGGGCCGAGTTCCTCGACC
>ERZ772764.847-NODE-847-length-20293-cov-5.476826_pt1 | contig 20293 bp, 18 predicted proteins | sample MGYA00512163_ERZ772764 | MGnify/ENA primary metagenome ERZ772764 (study PRJEB29015, sample SAMEA2737903) | human oral metagenome | biome: human oral; feature: human-associated habitat; material: dental | place: China | collected 2094 ... | reverse complement strand
GTGTGTACTGTCTGCGGCTCGCCGCCTTGTCCTGATTTTTGTTAATCCACTATATCGCCTATTTCCCCTTACGCCGTTCAGCCTGCCTCTCGGCGCGTTTGGCTTGCAGGCGTGCTTCTTCTTCGCGGGCGGCGGCGAGCCAGGTTTGCCATTGCTCAGGGGTTTCGAGGGTAATGCGGCCGATTTGGCCGTCGCGGAAATCGGTGAGGGTGTTTTCGGCGGCTTTTTGGTAGTTGATGCGGCCACCGCCAAGCAGGGCGCCACGCCGGCGGCCGATCCATTCAAGCCAATCGGTGTCTTGCCAGCTTTGGCTCTCTTCCGGGTCGGCTTGGTAACGCGCTTGCAACTGGGGCAGGTAGTGCTGGCGCAGATAGTTGAGCAGCTCTAGGGCGACGGTTTCTTCATCCAGCGCATTGCGGCCTACGGCGCCGCTGGCGGCGAGATTGTAGCCGCTTTGGGGAACGATGATTTTCGGCCAAAGCATGCCGGGGGTGTCGTAGAGCCAGAAGTCGTCGGCAAGCAGCAAACGCTGTTCGGTTTTGGTGATGCCGGGTTCGTTGCCGGTTTTGGCGGATTTTTTGCCGATCATGCCGTTGATCAGGGTGGATTTGCCTACGTTCGGGATGCCGCAGATGAGCACGCGCAGGGGGCGGTCGATGCCTTGCCGATGTGGAACCAACGCGCGGCAGGCAGCGGTGATTTTTTGGGCAGTCTGGCGTTCGGAAGCATCAAGAGCCAAGGCGCTGGTGTTGGACCGGTTTTGCAGTTCGACCAGCCACACGCGGGTGAGCTCGGGGTCGGCAAGGTCTTGTTTGTTTAGCAGATAGAGCTTGGGCTTGCCGCGCGAGAGCTGGGCCAGCAGGGGGTTTTGACTGGAGGCGGGCAGGCGGGCATCCAGCATTTCGATGACCATATCGGTGCTTTTCAGCCGCTCGATGAGGGCTTTTTTGGTTTTGTGCATATGGCCGGGAAACCATTGGATGCTCATGATGTTTTCTTTCTATTGGTTTCAGGTAGCCTTTGGAGGAAAAGGCTACCTGAAAATGTTGGGAATACTGGTTGGCGGTGTTGAAACTGATCTTTTTAGCGCTGCAGAACCCTGCCTTCCTTCGGAAGCCTGGTTTTGACTCCACAGAAATTCATCCTCCTGCAGATACCTCGATCCGCTTCGCAAAAACTCGCCCTCCTTTGGAAGCCCGTTTTAGCTTCGCAGAAACTCGCCCTCCTTCGGAGACCTCGTTTTCAGGTAGCCTGTTGGTGTTGGGGCTACCTGAAACTCAAACTTCAACCAAAGCAAATATGCTTGGCACTCACGCTCGGTGGGCGGCGGTGGCGGGAAGCTGGCGGTGGCGCACCCACACGGGGTAGTCGCGCAGGCGTTCAGCCACGGCTTCGGCCACGAATACGGAGCGGTGCTGGCCGCCGGTGCAGCCGATGCCAACCACGAGCATGTCCACGCGGGTTTGACGGGCATATTCGGATAGCCAGCGGTTTAGGTAGCCGCTGATATCGGCCACCATCTGCTGCACAATTTTGAATTGGGCAAAATAGGCACGCACGGCTTCGTCGCGGCCGGTGAGTTCGCGCAAGTTTTCATAGTAATACGGGTTGGGCAAGGCACGGGTGTCGAAGAGGAAATCCAAATCCAGCGGCGCGCCGTATTTGAAGCCGAATGATTCGATCACCACCTGCAAACCGCCGTGGCTGAGAGCGAGCCACTCTTGGATACGGAATTTTAAATCGCCGATGCTATCGTGGGAGTTGTTGATGCAAAAGGCGAAACTCTGCCACGGTTGGAGCATTTGCCGCTCGGCGGCTATGCTTTCGGCCAGGGTAAGGGTGGTGGCGGCGAGGGGATGGCGGCGGCCGTGGCGGTCGAGCCGGCAGATAAGGGTAGCGGTGTCGGCATCGAGAAACAGCAAGCGCAGGGGGTGGCCTTGGCGGCGGATGGCACGCAGGCAGTTTTGGATGGTGTCTTGGGGATAAGGCAGGCGGATATCGAGGCTGATGGCCAGCTTGCTGATTTGGCTGGCAGCAGATTGGGCCACCAATTGGGGCAGGAGCGCGGGCGGAATATTGTCCACGCAAGTGAAGCCCATATCACCGAGCAATTTTAAGGCAACTGTTTTTCCCGAGCCGGTCAGCCCGCTAATCAGCACTATCCTCATGGCTGCGTTCGTCTTCCCTCAGCATGGCGGTATGGCGTTCTAAAAATTCTTTGGTACTGTCTTTGCCACGCGCCTGCAAAATATAGTTGCGCACCGCTGCTTCCACCAGCACGGCGAGGTTGCGGCCGACGGCCACCGGCAGCGTAACCGAGCGTACGGCCACGTTGAGGATGGTTTCGGTTTCGCTCTGGATGGAAAGGCGGTCGAGCGTTTTCATGTAGTTGTCGTCGGCCAGCGTCAGGTTGATGATGAGTTTAAGCTGCTTGGAGGGCAGCACGGCGGTTTCGCCGAAAATGGTGCGGATATTGAGCACGCCCAGGCCGCGCACTTCGAGAAAATCACGCAATACGGCCGGGCAGCGCCCTTCTAGCGTTTCCGGGCCGGTGCGGTAGAGTTCCACCGCGTCGTCGGCCACCAAGCCGTGCCCGCGCGAAATCAGCTCCAAGGCCAACTCACTCTTGCCCAAGCCGGACGCGCCCATCAGCAGCACGCCGATTTCAAACACGTCCAAAAACACGCCGTGCTTCACAGTGGAGGCGGCCAGCACGCGCTGCAGGTAAATCCGCAGCACGTCCATCAAAAACGGGCTTTCGGTTTTGGACGTGAGCAGCGGCACGTTATGGGTGTGGCAATAATCGCGCAGCATGAAAGGCACGGGCAGATCGTTGGCCACAATCACCAGGGCGATGCTCAAATCGAAGAGTTCGTCCAGACTCGCCTTCACTTCCCCGGCGGCCATCTTATCTAAATAAGCCACTTCGGCCACGCCCAACACCTGCACTTGGTTGGGATGGATAAAATTCAAATGCCCCACCAGCGCCAACACAGGTTTGTCGGCATCCACGCTGATGCGGTTGTCTGCGCCCGCCGTGCCGGCCGACCAAGCCAAACTCAACTTGGCCTGGTTGTCTTGATAGAGCTTGCGCACGGAGATGCTGGGCATGGGCGTCCTGTTGGTTATGCGGTGAGGATGCGGTGGGCGGCTTCAGCGCTTTCGGCAACCAAAAGCTGCTCGCGCACGGCTTTATCTGAAAGCTTGATGGCCAAGGCAGATAGCACTTCTAAATGCTCGCCGGAAGCATTTTCCGGCACCAGCAGCACAAACACCAGCGATACCGGCTCACCGTCGGGCGCATCAAAATCCACGGCTTCTTTCAAGCGGATAAACGCGCCGGTGGCCGCTTGCACTTCGGCATGCCGGCCATGCGGGATGGCCACGCCGTGCCCCAGCGCGGTGGTGCCGAGCTTTTCGCGCGCAAACAGGCATTCAAACACAGCGGCGCGGCTCAGGCCGGATTCGCTTTCCAGCAGCAGGCCGGCTTCTTCAAACAGGCGTTTTTTGCTGCTCACTTCCAAATCCAGCACAATATGCGATACGGGCAGGATATTGCCGATCAGGCTCATGGTTACTTCTCTTGCGTAAAAATTCATTAAGGATAGGATTGTACCTGTGCCGCCGCCGAAGGGCAATTTTGTGCCCGGCGGCCGGGTTTTCAGGTAGCCTAATCAGCCGCCGCTGTAATGTGCCAGCAAACCGAGCCATAAAGCCCAGCCGATGCGGTTGTTGGATAAGAACACTTTAAAACAGGCTTCCCGGTTGCGGCTGCGGATGGCACGGTATTGGCCGCATTGGTGCCACACCGCGTACACCAGCGCGAGCCAATATGGCCAGCGGGCATGAATAGCGCAGCCGGCAGCGGCCATCAGCAGCACAAACAGTGCGTGGCACAGCATGGCGGCTTCGGCGTCGCGGCGACCGAAAGTGATGGCCGAGGTTTGAATGCCGATTTTCAGGTCGTCTTCCTTATCGGCCATTGCGTAGATGGTGTCGTAGGCCAGCGTCCAGCAGGCATTGGCGGCAAACAGCAGCCAGGCCAGCGGCGGCACATGGTTTTGTACGGCGGCAAAGGCCATCGGAATGCCGAAGGAAAAAGCCAGCCCCAAATACAGCTGCGGCAGCGGGAAAAAGCGTTTGGTAAACGGATAGCTCAAGGCCAGAAACAGCGCGGGCAGGCTCATCAGCCAGGTTAGCCCGTTCAGCGGCAGCAGGCACAAACAGGCAGCGGCACACAAACCCAACAGCAAAAGCATCGCTTCACGCGTGCTCACTTTGCCGGTGGCAAACGGGCGGTTTTGGGTGCGCGCCACCGCGCCGTCAAAATTGCGGTCGGCAAAATCATTAATCACACAGCCGGCACTGCGCATCAGAAAAGTGCCGAGCACGAAGGCAAACAGAATGCCGAAATCGGGCAGCCCGCCGGCAGCCATCCACAACGCCCACAGGGTGGGCCACAGCAACAGCAGCGTGCCGATGGGCTTGTCGGCGCGCATCAGTTGCAGGTACACGGCCAGACGCTCGGCTTGCTTCGGGGAGAGGAAAGAAAGAAAAGGCACGGAAGTTCTCGGGGTGTGGTTTCAGGTAGCCTCGAGACTGCGGCAAAGGCTACCTGAAAAAGGGTTTTGCACAATAAAACAGCCGGGTGGAAGCTGATGGTTTAGGCTACCTGAAAATTATCGCTTTCAGGTAGCCTGCATGTGGTGGCAAGAGGCTACCTGAAATACTGTCTGCTGCAAAATACCTCCCTATTCCTCCAAAAACCGCGCCAACTCGGGCATAAACCCTTCGGTCAGCACCATCTTTTCGCCGTTCAAATCGAATATCGAACGACGCAGGCAAACGGCTCGGGCGGCTTGTTCTTGTTGCGCGGGCGGCACGGCGGCGAAGGTGAGCGGGCTGCGTTCGGCGGCCAGGCGGCCATCAAACAGGCGTTTGCCCAAAGGCTGCGTGCCGCAAGCCAGGATGCTTGGCCATACTCCCGCTAGAGGGCACACGCTGCGCGCCCACACCACCGGCGTATCATCCAGCAGCAGCCACACCTGGCGCACATGAAACGCATTGCCGCCCACCTCTTCGCCCGGCCACCGTTGCGCCCTTTCGCCCTGAAAGGCTACCTGAACGAGGAAATCCGCGCCGGTAGCCTGCAAGGCCAGGGTGAGCGAGAGTGCCTGTATCAGGCGATGCAGGGCGGTGGAAACGGCTGGCGGTTCGGGCTGCCAAATCAGCGGCGGCAGGGTGTGTGGAAAGGCTGTCATTTGTTTGTGTTATTGAAACCATGCTTTTCAGGTAGCCTCATAGGCTGCCAAGCATTAAGATGCGAATTGTATCAGAGAATAAGGAAGGCAAGATGAACCTGATTTTATGGCGGCACGCCGAAGCTGAAGATGGCGTACCCGATTTGGAACGCGGCCTCACCGACAAAGGCCGGCGGCAGGCCGATGCGGCTGCCCGGTGGCTGCGGCCGTATCTGAACGACCAAGTGGAGGTGTGGGCTTCGCAAGCATTGCGCAGTCAGCAAACTGCCGAAGCGCTCGGCCTGCCCTATGCCGTCAAATCCGAGCTTAATCCGATTAACCACGTGGAAGAGCTGCCCGCGCTGATTGCCGCGCATAAAGGGTCGGATTATTTGATACTGGTGGGGCACCAGCCCTGGCTGGGGCAATTTTGCAGCTATCTGCTCAACGGCGGCTGGCTGGCCGGACAATATTGGACGGTGAAAAAATCCGGTATTTGGTGGTTTGGTGTGAAAAGCGGTGAAGGCGGCAGGCTCTACGCCAAGCTGAAAGCCGCCATGACCCCGCAGCTGCTATTGCCGGAAGATTATAAAGATGCTCAACAAAGCCGAGATTGAGGAAAAAATCTTCTCTATTAATGCAGAGGTATGTACCCATGCCATTTTAGAGATGGTTTTTAACGCCGATCGCGAAGAAGTGGATTGGGTTTCCGCCCATTTGGTAAAACTGAGCGAAAATACCAACCCGACCGTGAGCGGCCTGGCTTTAACCTGTTTCGGGCATTTGGCTAGGCTACACGGATATATGGGCGACCACAGGCGGATTGTTGCGCTATTAGAGTCTTTCCGAAACTCGCCCGTAAGCGAATTGCGGGGCAGGGCTGAAGATGCGTTAGAGGATATTGAAATTTTTTGTAGTAAACCGCAAACGCATCGCTCCGAGCCGACACCCGGAACATAAATCCACTTGAAACCTGCCGCTGCTGCGCCCATTTGTGCCCCATACAACGCAAGGAGTTTGCTATGAATCAAGACAACCCTGTCCGCCCCGAAGATTTCGTGCCGGAATTCCGCCGTCGCCGTTTTGAGCCGGACGGCTTTTTGCGCAAACTGCGCCGTTTCGCGCTGCGGCTGGGGCGGCCGGTGGTGGAGCAGCTGTATGCGCTGTATTTCCTGTTTCAATCGCCCGCCGTGCCCAAACGCGCCAAGCTGATTATCGTGGGCGCGCTGGTGTATTTCGTCAGCCCCATAGACAGCATCCCCGACCTGCTCGGCCCGTTGGGCTTCAGCGACGACATTGCCGTGGTCACGCTGGTATACGCACAAATGAAGGATTATCTGACAGAGGAAATCAAAATCCGTGCCCGTGCTGCGGCGGAGCGGCTGGTGCGGAAGTAGGTTTGTTTATACCCGGAAAGGCTACCTGAAAACCCATTTTAGAATTTTCAGGTAGCCTGCTTCATATCCGGCATATTTTTCAGGTAGCCCTCTCATGCTCAGGCTACCTGAAATTTTGAAGTGCACCTGAAATTTTGAAGCGCATAAGCCGCATTACATAAATACAAACAAGCCACCCACGCTCCATGCTGTGACCCAACAATGAAGGCTACCTGAAACCCCACCATCTGTTTTTTCAGGTAGCCTCTCCCAGCATGGCGGAGTATACTGCGCCGCATTTTATTGATAGGGCAAACCCGCCATGAAAATTATCCATACCATTCAAGAACTGCGCGACTGGCGCCGCGAAGCCGGCAGCGTGGCATTCGTGCCCACCATGGGCAACCTGCACGAAGGGCACCTGGCCTTGGTACGTGAAGCAGCCAAACGGGCAGACAAGGTGGTGGTGAGCATTTTTGTCAACCGCCTGCAATTTGGCCAAGGCGAGGATTTCGACCGTTACCCGCGCACGCTGGAGCAGGATGCCGCCAAACTGGCCGGCGAAGGCGTGGCCGTGCTCTTCGCGCCGAACGAGCAAGAGCTGTATCCGCGTGTGGCTCAGCAATACAACGTCGAGCCACCCAATCTGCAAAACGAGCTGTGCGGTGCGTTCCGTCCCGGGCATTTCCGCGGTGTGGCCACCGTGGTGGCCAAACTGTTCAACATTGTTGAACCAGACTACGCCTGCTTCGGCAAAAAAGACTACCAACAGCTGGCCATCCTGCAAGGTATGGCTGCCGATTTGAATTTCCGGGTGGAAATCGTACCGGTAGACATCGGCCGCGCCGCCGACGGCCTGGCACTCTCCAGCCGCAACCAATACCTGAGCGAAGCCGAACGCAAACAAGCCCCGCAGCTCTACCGCGAATTGCAAGCCATTGCCAGCGCGGTGGAAAACGGCAACCGCAACTATGCCGCGCTGGAGCAACAGGCGGCAGCAAACCTGAAACAGGCCGGCTGGCAGGTGGACTATGTGGAAATCCGCCACGCGGGCAATCTTCAGGTAGCCCATGTCGGCGACAGCGAACTGGTGGTGTTGGCCGCCGCCCGTTTGGGCAATACGCGCCTCATCGACAATGTCGAAATCCACCTTTGATATTCCAAAGAAGCAAACCGTTTGGCTATCCCCCTCCGCCCGCAATATGCGGGCGGAGATCTTTGTAAAGCCTTAGATTTGAGCAACAATCAAAGCGCCAGCATCACAGAACGCGCAAACATATCATACAGATAGGCAGACCATCGGGAAGCACATCACGCAGAAATGCGCCAAAGTCGAGTTTTTACCCAGGCCACAAGGTTTAATTTCGGCGGGAAACACGTTAAAATACCAGCCCTTGCGCCAAATTCGGGAGCCGCTGTTTATGTTTTTAGTTTTTCTGCTGATTCTGTTGTTGGCCGGCATCGCCGTGCTCTTGTGGTGGCGTGCGCGCGAAGAACGCGAATGGCTGCTGGAGTTTACCTATCTCAACCGGCACCAAAACAATAAGCAATCCACTGATATCGAAGCGGAAAACACCCCGCAGCAACAGCCTGCTCGCCCCAACGTGCTGCCGCAGCGTGCGCAAACCCAAGTGAAGCTGCACTATCAAAAAGTGCAAGACGAATTGCAGCGCAAAATCGAACTGCTTGCCGGCGGCGTGAAGAAAAAAACGCGCCGCCGCAACGTGAGCGAGAATCAAGAAGAACTGCCGATTTTCAGCCCCACCGAAGAAGAAACAGCCGCAGAAGAAGCAAGCGCCCTAGTGCCGGAAACTACTGCCGAGCAGGCGGAACATATTGAAAACACGAATGCCGCCGAAACCGAAGCCAACACTACCGACGAGCCAGAAATCCACGATTTGTCCGCTCCCGATGCCGATTTGCCAGTGATCACCGAAGCCGAGGCCACCCGCCACAGGCTACCTGAAAACATCGAAAACGAAGAAAACCAGCCTGAGCCGAGCATCATTTCCCTTTCCGAAGCCACCCGTATGCTGCATAAAAACGAAGCAGCCGAAGCCAAGCCGCTGGAAACCGTGGTGCTGAACTGGCCGATTAAAGCCCCCTCCCCCGCCGCCGAACCGCGCGAAGAAATCACATCAGCCGATCCCGCCTTGCAGTATGTGCGCGAAAAAATTCAAGCCCATCTGCCGCCCGTGGTTGAGCCTACACCTGAAGAGCCTGCCGAAGAGCGGCACACCATCAGCCCCGACGACATCCGCAACAACCTCCTGCGCCAGCGCCTGCGTGCACGCCGGCAACCCCAGCCCACGCCCCAACCGACCATTGCCCCGCAGCAGCCCGATTTGCCGGTAATCAATGAAGACGAAATCTTGGCTAATCTGGCCAAAACCGATGCCCCGGCCAATCGCCAGCGCAGCCGCTTCAAACGCCAAACCGTGCGTGAGAGCGTGATTCCAGCCGCTGCGCGCGTGAACCACAGCCAGGGCGCACAAGTGCCGACGGCTATGCCGCTCCAGCAAGCCCAACCGCTGCCGATTTCCACCCGCTTTACCCCCTTCAATCATGGCACTGCGCCCGAAAGCCCCGACGCCCAGCCCACTGAGGAGGAGTCGGCGCTGCCCGCCGAACAGCCACCGATTTTTTTCCCGCAAAGCACCGTTGAAGACAGCCCGCCTTGGAGCTTGGCTGAAACTGTGAGCGACGATACCGCTGAAACGTATTCAGACACCGCCGACCAAGCCGGTGCCCAATATCACTTCCGTCCCGACCTCTCGCTCACCGAGCAAGCACCGGCTGCCGAACCCGCCATCGAATTCGACAACGGCAACGAATGGCAGCAGGCCTTGGAGCAAGGCGTAGCCGAAGCCCAGGCACAAGCTGCGTGGGCAAGCCCCGCGCCCACTGCCGCGCCCGGCATCCCTTCCCTACCCGACCTGCCGCCGCAGCCCGCGCCAGTTTCGGCCGTTTCCACCGTATCGTTTGCCGATTTCGGCCACTACCATGTGCCGATGAACGAGCTGCTTCTACCGCCGCAATACGATAACGAAGCCACCCTCAGCGAAGAGCAGCTGCTGGACAACAGCATCAAAATCGAAGAAAAACTGGCCGAGTTCCGCGTGAAAGTAAACGTGGTGGATGCTTATGCCGGCCCGGTGATTACCCGCTACGAAATCGAGCCTGATGTCGGCGTGCGCGGCAACTCGGTGATTAACCTGGAAAAAGACCTTGCCCGCTCGCTCGGCGTGGCCGCCATCCGCGTGGTGGAAACCATTCCGGGCAAAACCTGCATGGGCTTGGAGCTGCCCAATCCCAAGCGGCAGATGATCCGCCTGAGCGAAGTGTTCAATTCGCCGGTGTTTGCCGAAAGCAAATCCAAGCTCACCCTCGCGCTGGGGCAGGACATCACCGGCCAGCCGGTGGTAACCGACCTCGCCAAAGCCCCGCATCTCTTGGTAGCCGGTACCACCGGCTCGGGCAAATCCGTGGGCGTGAACGCCATGATTTTGTCGCTGCTGTTCAAAGCCACGCCCGACGAAGTGCGCATGATCATGATCGATCCGAAAATGCTCGAGCTCTCCGTGTACGAAGGCATCCCGCACCTGCTCGCGCCGGTGGTAACCGATATGAAACTCGCCGCCAACGCGCTCACCTGGTGCGTGAACGAAATGGAAAAACGCTACCGCCTGATGAGCCATGTGGGCGTGCGCAACCTCGCCGGCTACAACCAAAAAATTAAAGATGCCGCTGCCCGCGGCGAACGGCTGGCCAACCCCTTCAGCCTCACCCCCGACAATCCCGAGCCGCTCATCAATCTGCCGCACATCGTGGTGATCGTGGACGAATTTGCCGATCTGATGATGACGTCCGGCAAAAAAATCGAAGAGCTGATTGCCCGCCTCGCCCAAAAAGCCCGCGCCGCAGGCATCCACCTCATTCTCGCCACCCAGCGCCCCAGCGTGGACGTGATTACCGGCCTGATTAAAGCCAACATCCCCACACGCATCGCCTTTCAGGTAGCCTCCAAAGTGGACAGCCGCACCATCATCGACCAAATGGGCGCGGAAAACCTGCTCGGCCAAGGCGATATGCTCTTCCTGCCGCCCGGCACCGGCTACCCGCAGCGCGTACACGGCGCCTTCGTGGCCGACAGCGAAGTGCAGCGTGTGGCCGAATACCTCAAAGGCTTCGGCGCACCCGACTATGTGGAAGACATCCTCACCTCCGGCGTGGGTAGCGACGATTTGTTCAGCAATGCCAACAGCGGCATCGGCGGCAGCAACAGCGGCCAAGACCCCCTGTTTGACGAAGCAGTCGCCATCGTTTTGCGCACGCAAAAAGCCACCATATCCTCCATCCAGCGCCACCTGCGCATCGGCTACAACAAAGCCGCCACCCTGGTGGATCAAATGGAAGCCGAAGGCATCGTTTCCCCCGCCGACAACAACGGCAAACGCACCATCCTCGCCCGGCCGGATCATTTAGACGACGGCGCATAGGGTTGAATAAGCTGAATAAAGGCTAGCTGAAGTTTCAGGTAGCCTTTATTATTGCAACGGATTAACAAGCAACCTCACCTAATTTTGGCCGCACTAAGCACACAGCATCTATATGTTCTGTTCATTCTGACCTACGGCCACACAACAGGCTACCTGAAACAGCCAAAGCAAACCCACCACCTACCCCCACTCAGGAACAGGTGGCGGATTTGGTTTCTAAAACATTTTTTAGCTACTCCCCAGACTATCCCAACTGCGCAGCAACGCTTCGAAAACTCATCAAAGCCGCTTCGATATTTTCAATGATTTCATCGGCTAAAATATCGGGGGCGGGCAGATTGTCCAAGTCGGTTAAAGAATGGTCTTTCAGCCAGAAAATATCCAAGCTGGTTTTTTCGCGCTGATTGATTTCATCGATACTAAATTTACGCCAGCGTCCGTCGGGATTGTTTTCGGCATGATAGGTTTCTGCGCGCTTTGAACGGTCTTCGGGGCAATAGCAGGTAATGAAATCCTGCAAATCTGCCAACTGCATCGGTTTTTTCTTCAGTGTGTGATGCACGTTGGTGCGGTAGTCATACACCCAGACTTCTTGGGTAACGGCTTTTTCCTGTGCGGGGCGGTTATCAAAGAACAACACATTTGCTTTCACGCCTTGGGCGTAGAAAATCCCCGTTGGTAAACGCAAAATCGTATGTAAATCAGTCATCTGTAACAATTTTTTACGCACAATTTCGCCTGCGCCGCCTTCAAACAGCACATTATCGGGCACGACCACGGCAGCGCGCCCGTTGTTTTTGAGCATGGTGTAAATATGCTGCAAGAAGTTGACCTGTTTGTTGGAGGTGGTTGCCCAAAAGTCTTGGCGGTTATAGACAAAATCTTCGGTTTCGGCTTCGCCCTCGGCATTGGTAATGGTCATGGTGCTTTTTTTACCGAATGGCGGATTGGCCAAAACCAAGTCCACTTTGCGTGCGCTGGGTGCAACCAAGGAATCATCGGAGCTGATCGGGCTATCGCCGTCCATTTCGCCGATGCCGTGTAAAAACAGGTTCATCAAACACAAACGGCGGGTATTGGCGACGATTTCATTGCCGAAAAACGTCCCTTTTTTTAACCGCTCTTTTTGGTCGGTGTTTAGATTGGCGTGTTTTTCCAAATAACTGTATGCCGCCAATAAAAAGCCGCCGGTACCTGCTGCCGGGTCGGCAATCAGGGTATCCGGCTGTGGGCGGACGCATTCGACAATTGCTTGAATCAAAGCGCGCGGCGTAAAGTATTGCCCCGCGCCTGATTTGGTATCTTCGGCATTTTTTTCCAAAATCCCTTCGTAAATATCACCTTTCACATCCACGCCCAAGCGCGTCCATTTGGTTTCATCAATCATCGCCACCAAACGGGATAATTTGGCAGGGTCTTGGATTTTGTTTTGCGCCTTGGCAAAGATTTGACCAAGCAAGCCTTTACGCATACTTAAATCGCGCAACAAAGCAAGATAATGGCTTTCCAATTCCGCACCTGTGCGGTCGGTCAGACTTTTCCAGTTGTATTCTTCCGGAATGCCGACATCGCGCTTGTAGGGCGGCTGGCTGTATTCAAACGCCATTTTCAAGAAAATCAGATAGGTAATCTGCTCCAAATAGTCGCCGTAGCTTACGCCGTCATCGCGCAGCATATGGCAGAAACTCCAAACCTTTTGGACGATGGCGTTTGAAGTGTGGTTTTGCGTTGTGGTCATATTTGTTTTCTCTTTAATTTATTTATCCAAAAGGCTACCTGAAAAAGCCGCTTTTAAGACGGCCTGTTTGAGCAGCTCGGCTTGTTTGAGTTGTTTGGTAAGTTCGGCGGCGAGTTGGTCGCAGGCGGTGAGTTTGCTTTCTAAAATGGCAACAATTTGGGTTTGTTCTGCTAGAGAGCAAACTGGAATAATTAAGTTAGCTACTTTTGTTAAACTTAATGTATGTAATCCTGTTGTTGAACTTGCAACATTTATAATTCTTTCTCTTCCCATAGGAGAAATTAGAAAATAAAGTGCAAATTTAGGTAGTACAAAAAGATAGCATCGAGCTTTAATTAAATGGTTTTGGTGATAACAAGGGTTAATAGTATTATTCCAAATAGCCACTCGTCCTATTTGTTCAATACTGCCATTCCCTTCAACAATAAGTAAATCATTCGTCTGCAACAATGTTCGTGCTTTTTCATTTTCTTGAATTCCTATTGTCGCAATTTCGTCTAACTTCAACTCATTGGCGTAAACATTAGCAACTCGTAAATAAGGAACTTTTTCTTTAAATGAACCGCGTTTGGCATTTTTGGTTAATCCGCCTGAAATTTCTGCTAACGTGTCCAACGAGAAGTTAAACCACCCATTCGGCAAATCTGCAAAATTTTCTTCAAACTTAACCGCTTGTGTCGGTGCTTTGGGCTTACTCGGTTTTTTCCCTTCTTTTCCATTTTGTTCCCATTGGCTGACGGCTGTTTGCCAGTCGGCAAGCTGTTGGGCGTGGTGTTGCTCTCGGGTCGTCTGAATTTGGGCGAGCAGTTCGTTTTCAGACGGCAAGGTGTCTGCGTGCCTGCTACGCCATTCTTTGGTGAGTTCGCCGTTAAAGGCGTTTTTGAGCAGGGATTGGCGGTATTGTTGGATTTGCTGCGCTGCGGTTTTCAGACGACCTATGCCTTCGTCGATTTCGTCAAACAGGCTTTCGATTTTATTGACGATGGCTTGTTGGGTTTCAAGTGGGGGAATTGGTATTTCTACCTTTCTTAGTCCAATTTGAGTAATTTGGGGTTGTGTTGAGCCAGAAATAATTGATTTAAAATTATAGCCTTTCAGGAAATAGTATAAATAATATAACAATATATTATCTGATAGCTCATCTAAGCACATTGCATTTCCATTAATATATGACTTGGGCTGTGAAATATGAATTTCTCCACAACTACCGCGACATCCAATTAATAATGTCTCTTTTTCATGATTAAATTCATTATGAAAACCAATTATTCCATTAGCACCATAAACTGGATAACCTTCATTTTTTAAATCCTTTACAGCAATAGTTTTCCATTGTTTAGGTCGGCAAATATCGAACAAATTATATTTCTTCCACCCCTCAGGCAACTGCTGTTCTGCGGTCATTTTTATGCTGTCCATTGTTGGTTAATCTCGTTTAATAGGGTGTTAAAGTCTTGGTCGTTGGCGGCAATTTCACTCAATACATCATAGGCTTGACCCAATCCACCGTGTTGGTTGAACGGGGTAAGTTCAAAGTCGTTCCCTTCGATGGCAAAGGAAGTGATGATGTGGTCACGAATCATGGTCAGCCATTGCATTTGCTCTTCGGTCAACGGTTTGTCGGCGCGGGCGTTGTGATCAAACGTCCATGTTTGGAAGTTTTTACGCACGGTTTTGCTAAACGGCGTGATTTTGTCATCAATGCCAATCACTCGGCGAACAAGGCTGACTAAGGCGGTGAGTTCGCTTTCTGCCTGTTCGCTGACGTTATCCAGACGTGCGTACGCCTGCCAGATATGACTGAATGCCAATTTCGGTTTGGCTTTTTTGATGGCGGCCGCCAGCTCTTTAATCATCGCAAGGCTGAAGGCTTGGCGTTGATAAGGCTGATTATAGAAAATCTGCAAGGCGGTAATTTCGTCTTTGTTGCTGCGTATCCATTCGGCAAAATCTTGGGTCAGGGTTTCATCATTTTCTGCCCAGCCTGCGTGGATGACTTCATCAATCTCGGCGTCAATTTTCTGCTCGTTTTGTTTGCGGATGTCGTCCAATATGGTGATGAGCTCCATGGAAAGCGGACGTGTGGCGGCTTTGACGCGCTGTTTTTGTATCTGTAAAACGGTTTTTTCAGACGGCATCTCATCGATGTAAATGCCTTCTTGCTCGCAGGCTGCCCGATGGATTTCATCGGCATTGATGGCGTGAAACAGGTCTTTGACCAATTGCGGTAATGGGATGCCGCCTGTGATTTCGGTGATCCGCTGCTGTTGTTCGTTATCTAGCTGTTTGTTTAAACGGGCAAGGCGTGCCGCCAGTGAGCTGATGCTGTCGCTATCATATGCGCCGCCGAAGACGACGGCTTTTCCTAAATCGGAGAAGCTGACCGAACGTTTGGTGTCTAATTGTTGGCTTGCCGTTTTGAGCGATTTGGTAACACCGATGGCATCGACAATTACATAATGGGTTTTGGCCGATGATGCGGAAGGGCTGACTTTTTGCAGGCCTTCTTTATCAAGCGTGCGTGTGCCGCGCCCTTTCATTTGCTCGAAATAGTTGCGGCTTTTGACATCGCGCATAAACAGCAGGCATTCGAGCGGGCGGACATCCGTTCCTGTGGCAATCATATCGACGGTAACGGCAATGCGCGGGTTGTAGCTGTTGCGGAAATTCGCCAAGACGGTTTTGGGTTCTTCGCCGTGTTCGATGATTTCGCCGTTTTCACCCACAATATCGTCTTTGGCTTTGTAAGTGATTTTTTTGCAAAATTCGTTGCCTTGCCCGAACTCTTCCCGCACCATTTTGATGATGTCGTCGGCGTGGCTGTCGTTTTTGGCAAAAATCAAGGTTTTGGGCACTTCTTGACGATTTGGAAACATCACCGGTAAATGGTCGCGGAAAGTACGGACAATAGTGCGGATTTGGCTTGGATTGACAACATCCCTGTCGAGTTGCTTGGCGGTATAGGCCTCATCGCTATCTTGCTGCTGCCAGCGTTTGCGGCGTGTGGTGCGTTCGCGGTGTTCGACCAGTTCTTCGGCTTTGAATTTGCCGCCATCAAGGCTGATTTTGGTATCAATCAGATAGACTTCATTGCCTACGTTTACGCCATCGGCAACGGCTTGCTCGTGGCTGTATTCGCTGACGACGTTTTGATTGAAAAAGCCAAAAGTGCGGTTGTCCGGTGTGGCGGTTAAGCCAATCAGATAGGCATCAAAATAATCCAACACTTGTCGCCAAAGGTTGTAAATGGAGCGATGGCATTCATCGATAAAGATAAAATCAAAAAATTCGGGGGGCAGATCCGGCTGATAGGCAACGGGCAATGGTTCTTTTAAGCGGTTTTCCCATTCTTCCAATTCCATGCTGTCATCCGGTATCGACAGGTCTTCCCCTTTTAATAGCGAATACATGCGCTGAATGGTACAAATGCAGACTTCTACGCCGTTGGGAATGTGCGGCGATTTAATCACTTGGGCGTTGTAGAGTTCGGTAAATTTGCGGTTGTCGTCAGACGGGGTAAAAACCAACATTTCCTGCTCTGCCTGTTCGCCCAAATTGACGGTGTCGACTAAAAACAAGATGCGGCGTTTGCCTGTGTATTTGAGCAAACGATACATAATGCTGATGGCGGTATAAGTTTTGCCTGCACCTGTGGCCATCTGAATCAAGGCGCGCGGCAAATCTTTTGCCAAAGAATCTTGCATATTTTCGATGGCGGTTAATTGGCAATCGCGCAAGCCGAGTTCAGCCGCAGACAGATGGTTGGGATTGAGCGCAGGTATGGCTTTAAGTTTGGCGCGCAGGGTGTTTTTGCCTTCGCTTGCCCATTTTTGCAATGTCTCGGGGCGGTGAAAGTTGAATACTTCACGGGCACGCGGGGCAGGGTCGTTACGGTTGGTAAAACGTGTTACTACGCCCGTGCTTTCATATAAAAAGGCAATCTCTGCTTGCTCAATATACTTGAGTTTGCTGTCGGCATAGCGTGCGCTTTGCTCTTCAACCGTATTGAGCTTATGGCCAAAGTTTTCTTCTTTGGCCTCAATAATGGCAACCGGCTCTCCATCAACAAACAACAGATAATCTACCGGACCGCTGTCAGTCGGATATTCACGTACCGCCACCCCAAAACTGCTGTTGGGATTAAAGTACTTCACCGACTGTACCGCCCAACCCGCCTGCTCCAGTTTCTGGTCGATAATGTCGCGGGCTTGTTGTTCGGGGTGTTGGTTGTAGGTTACCTGTTTGTTCATAGAGATTTCCTAGATAACGTGTTGAATTAGGGGCCATCCTAGATAACTAGGACAGCCCCTAATATTCTAATTTATATGATTTCTCATAAATTCTTAAAATCGAAAAGCTTACAAAATGTAATTTATCTGTAACTCAGAACGGAATATCGTCATCGATATCGTCAATCGGTGCCGGGGCAGGTGCGACAGCTTGGCGGCGGGGCGGAGCGGGTGGCTCGGCGGCGTAAGCCGGTTCATTATAGCTTTGGGCGGATTGCTGACGCGGGCTGCTGGGAGCGGCTGCGTATTGGTCGCCGCCTTCGTAGGGGCTGCTGCCGCTGTTGCGGCCGTCGAGCATTTTCATTTCGTTGGCGACGATATCGTAGGCGGTACGCTCGATGCCGTCTTTGCCGGTGTATTTGCGGCTTTGGATGCGGCCTTCGATATATACTTTGCTGCCTTTTTTCAGATATTGGCCGGCAATTTCTGCCAAGCGGCCGAACATACTGATGTTGTGCCATTCGGTGCGCTCTTGGCGCTGGCCGTTGCGGTCTTTCCAGTTTTCGCTGGTGGCAATCGAAAAATTGGCCACCGCATCGCCGCTTGGCAGGTAGCGCACTTCGGGATCGCGCCCCAAGTTGCCGATAAGTATCACTTTATTCAACATGACTTCCTCCTAAAATAATCTGTTTGGCTGCGGCTTCATCGAAACCCTGCTGCCGCGCCTTGATGTAAACGGTTGAACGGTCGGCGCTGAGGCTGGCTGCCTCCACGCCTTCAAACTGCTGCAACACGGCCAAGAGCCGCTCTTCGCAACCCTGCCATATGGGCGAGATGCTCAGTGCTAAATTGCGTACGGCAGCCGGTGCGGGCGCCGCTGCGGCCATCAGCAACCAGGCCAGCGTAAGCACCATAGAAAAGGCAAACACGCCGATCAAGCCGAAATGTTCAAACAAACGCCCGCCGGCCGCGCCACCCACAAACACGCCGATGGATTGCGCCGTGTTATACATGCCCATGGCGGTGCCTTTTAAATCCGTCGGCGCCACTTTCGACACGATAGACGGCAGGCTGGCTTCCAAAATATTGAAGCCGACAAAATACACCACCAGCGATATGCCAATAGCCAAAAGCGAAGCCTGGCCGGCATAAATACCGCATAAAGCCGCCGCAATCAGCGCAATGCCGGCCACAAACACTTGCTTGAGCTTATTGCGCGTTTCGCCCACCACAATCGCCGGCACCATCAACAGCAATCCCAGCAATACCGCCGGTAGATAAAGCTGCCAATGCTGCTCTTTGGGCAGACCCAAGCTGCGCATCACAATCGGCAAGCTGGCAAAAATCGCCATCATCACCGCCTGCAAGGCGAAAATACCGAAATTAAGCTGCATCAAGCGTTTATTACGCAACACCTCGCTGATCCGCGAAGTTTGCATTTCCGTATCTTCGTGGAACTTCCCTCGCTGCGGATTGGGCGTAATCCACGCCACCACACCTATAGCCAGCACACACAACGCGCCGGTGAGCGCAAATAGGCCGGAAACATTGATATAGCGGGTAAGCAGTGGCGAAACCACCATGCTGACGGCAAAAGTAAGGCCAATGGTAAGCCCCACCGAAGCCATAGCACGGGTGCGCACTTCTTCACGCGTTAAGTCCGCCAAAAGCACGGTAACTGCCGCACTCACTGCGCCAGCACCCTGAATCGCCCGGCCGATGAGCAGCCAGGTAACGCTATCTGCCGCTGCGGCAATAAAACTGCCCAAAGCAAACACCACCAGGCCGAGGTAAATTACCTTTTTGCGCCCCAGCTTGTCGGACAGCATACCGAGCGGCAACTGAAACAGCGCCTGCGTCAAGCCATACACCGCAATCGCCAAGCCGCCCGACCCAGGCGTGCTGCCCGGCAGCTCTTTGGCATACAGCGCCAACACGGGCAACACCAAAAACATGCCCAACATACGCAGCGCATACACGCCGGAAAGCGATGCGCTGGCACGCCATTCTGCGGGTAATAAGGCAGTGCGGGGAGCTCGAGACATAGTGTTTAACCGAAAGAGTTGGGGAAAAACGCCGCAGATTATACCCGAAGCCTTGCTCCGTCGGTGGGCTTTTAACGCTGGCAAGGCCGGATTAGTTTTCAGGTAGACTGCTTCGCGCCGGAGGCTACCTGAAAGGATATATGTGTAATAAAGCTCACGTCAGCACACCCCACCGGGCGGCATCCCGCTCTAACTCCGACAAATAATCCAGCCAAACTTGCGGATCGGGCTGCTCGCTGCCAAAAACGATGCAGCCATCTTCGTCTTCGTAATATTCATCATCCCCCGGTTGGAAATGCTCGGCGGCTTGGCATTCTTCATGGTGGCGCTGCTGCGCCCATTCGCGTGCTGCCCGGTAAAACCGTTGCGCCTGTTCCGGCTCTCCCAGCTTAGCGGCCAGCCGCATGGCGTGCCGGTTGCCGATAAGCGGATAAAGCTGCTGCGGCACGCTGTGTGCAGCAAAGTGTGGCAGCACAAATGTTTCCACTATGGTTTGCACTTCTTGCAAAACGGCAGCGTTATTTGCACCGTCTGCCACTTCAAACCAAATATCTTGCTGCCCCGGCTCGGGCAGTAGAAAACCGATTCGCTCCTGTGCCAGGCAATCGAGTATGTTCGGAAAATCGGGCAGGGGCTGCCCGGCTTCTTGGAAACGTGGATCGTGTTGCAACGGAGGGCAGGCGAGGCCAATATTGAAAGTAAAACTGATGCGGCTTTTATCGCTCCACCGGCTTTTTTGCGTGTGAACCAGCTGACCAACGCCGTGTTTGGTGCAGCGGTAGAAGTGGTTCCCTTTTTTCTTGAAGCCAAGCGGTTTGAGTAGAGTGTGTAGATTTTTGATGGCTTGGGTAAAGGCTTGCGCGGCAGTGAAATATTCCATATTTTGCAGTTGATCTCAGATTATATTTTTTCAGGTAGCCTGCTTCGCGCTTGAGGCTACCTGAAAATAGAAAAGGCACTTCGGCCATGCTGAAAATCAAAACATAGACTTTCAGGTAGCCTAACTACGACCACTGCCAGCGATTCTGCCATGCCCCAATCACTGCATCGGGATAGCGCCGACTGCCGAGGCTGCCGTTGTAGCGCGCCAATGCGCGCTCCATATTGCCGTTTTCCAGATTGCTGTAGTGGCGCAGGATGGTGCAGCCGTAGCGCAGGTTGGTGCG
>ERZ772764.846-NODE-846-length-20304-cov-4.219912_pt1 | contig 20304 bp, 13 predicted proteins | sample MGYA00512163_ERZ772764 | MGnify/ENA primary metagenome ERZ772764 (study PRJEB29015, sample SAMEA2737903) | human oral metagenome | biome: human oral; feature: human-associated habitat; material: dental | place: China | collected 2094 ... | reverse complement strand
CCGGGGCCCGCCAGTACGTCATGGAGGACGCCGTCGCCTCCGGGCAGCAGCCCCTGAGGATCTGGGTCGAGTACGCCGCCTACGGGGACGCCCTCAAGGCCGCCTTTCAGAAGGCGCACCCGGGAGCGGTCCTGGACTACGAGGTGGTGGCCAAGGTCGACGCCCTGGACAAGATGTCCCTGGCCGGTGAGGCGGGTACCGGCCCGGACGTCTTTACCACCAACTTCGACGACCTCGCCCAGGCCGTCAGCTCCTCCCTCGCGGCGCCGCTGGGTGAGTACGGTCCGGTCATCGCCGAGCAGTGCGGCCAGGACCTCAGCTCCGTGGTCACCCGTGACGGCCAGGTCTACGGTGTCCCGGTCTCCACGGAGTCCATCGCCCTGTTCTACAACAAGACCCTTCTCAAGGATCTCACCGGCAGTGACCAGCCTGCGCGCACCTGGGAGGAGATCACCTCCCTGGCCTCCACGTACAACGACAAGGCGAGCAACCGCTGGACCATTCGATTCCTGTCCGGCCAGCTCTACTACGCCTACCCCGTCCTGTCCTCGGCGGGCTGGCACCTGTACCCTGACGGCGACCTCGCCCACCCCGGCCTGGACCAGCAGACCCTGACCCAGGGCCTGGAGTCCTACAAGAACCTGCGCAGTGTCTGGGACGTCAACTCCGCGGACGCCACCTACGACTTCATTGAGAACGAGTTCATCAAGGGCCAGACCCCCTACGTCATCACCGGTCCCTGGGTCTTCTCCGACTTCGACGCCGCCGCGCAGGAAAAGGGCTTTGAGTACGGTGTCACCACGCTCCCCACGACCGCGGGCGGCCAGAAGGCCGCCTCCCTGGCCGGCATGGCCGTCGGCGTCGTCTCCGGCTACTCCAGGTACCCGGCCGCCGCCCGGATCCTGGCCGCCTTCCTCGCCTCCGACGCCGGTGCCCAGGCCCTCTATAGTTCTGTCAGGGCCGTGCCCGCCCTGGCTCCCGACAGGCTCGGCTCCGTACCCGCCCTGGCCGACGACGACAAGGCGGCCGGCGTCCTGGCCCAGTCCGCCAACGCGGACTTCGTCCAGGAGATTCCTGAGTACATGTACACCGTCGGCAACGAGCTCGTGGCAGGTGTCTGGGACGGGGTCCTGGACGTGCCCGCCGCCCAGAGCAAGGCGGTCACCAGCTACGACCAGCTCCGGAGCATGGTGAGCTGACATGGCGACCAGGATGCGACGCGGGCGGGGCCGCTACCGGGGCGGTGTCCCGGCCCTGTGCTCCGCGGTGGTCTGGGGCAGCGGCCAGGTCCTCAACCGGCAGCTCGGAAAAGGCCTGATCTTCCTGACCTCGTTCGTCGGCGTCGTGACGAGCGAGGTCGTCACCGGCCACTACCTCCTGGGAGGCAGGGGCTACTCCCCACGGGCCAACGGAGGCTGGATCGTCCACGGCCTGTGGGGCCTGGTCACCCTGGGAACCCGCCCCCGGACCATGACCACCTCGGGCCTGACCAGCGGGGACAACTCGGTCACCCTCCTGGCTGACGGCATGATCACCCTCTTCGGGGTCCTGCTCCTGGTCGCGCTGTGGTGGTGGAACGTGAGGGACGCGTGGACCACGGCCCGGGAACGAGCCGGTGGCAGGCCCACTGCCTCCACCCGGCAGTGGCTCCGGAGCCTGTGGCAGCGCTCGACGGCGTACGTCATGCTGACCCCCTCGGCACTCCTGGTCCTGTTCGTCTCGGTCCTGCCCATCGTCTTCGGGATCCTCATTGCCTTCACGAGCTACGACCGTGACCACACCCCGCCTGCGCACCTCGTGCGCTGGGTGGGTCTGGACAACTTCACGACCGTCCTGCGGGTGGGCAGCTGGGCGCGGACCTTTGCGGGAGTCCTGACCTGGACGGTGGTCTGGGCGCTCCTGGCGACGCTGACGACCTACTTCCTCGGGTTCGTCCAGGCGGTCCTCCTCACGCGCAGGGACGTCCTGTGGCCCAGGCTCTGGCGCAGCGTCCTCATCCTGCCCTGGGCCGTCCCGGCCATGGTCTCGGCCCTTGTGTTCCGTTCCATGTTCAACGGACAGTTCGGCCCCGTCAGTGGCTTCCTAGTGGACATGGGGATCACGGACCAGAGGGTCAACTGGTTCACCGACCCCAACCAGCCAAACCTGGCCCGTGCCGTGGCCCTCCTGGTGAACCTCTGGCTCGGCTTCCCCTACTTTATGGCCCTTATCTCCGGGACCCTGACGAATATTGACTCCAGCCTGTACGAGGCCGCCCGTATCGACGGGGCCTCGGGCCTCCAGACCTTCAGGGCCATTACCCTCCCCATTGTCTACCGGGCGACCGCCCCCCTGCTGATTATGAGCTTCGTCAGCAACTTCAATAATTTCGGGGTCGTCTACTTCCTCACCCAGGGAGGTCCCGCAGACCCCTCCTACCAGTACGCCGGTGACACCGACCTCCTTATCACCTGGCTCTACAAGCTGACCCTGGACAACCGTATGTACAACATAGGCTCGGTCATGTCGATCCTCATCTTCGTCGTCGTCGGCAGCTTCTCGGTCTGGAACCTGCGACGCTCCCGTGCCATGGAAGGGGCTGACCTGTCGTGAGCATCCAGAGGGTCCGGCGTCACCTCGCCAGGGCTGCCGTGCACTGCGAGCTGGTCGTAATGGCCGCCGTGGTCGTCTACCCCCTCGTGTGGGTCGTCGGCGCCTCCTTCGGGCCGGACAAGGGCCTGGCCAACGCCTCCGCGATCCCCGCCGGGGCGACTCTTGACAACTACCGTGAGCTGCTGACGGGGACGGACTACCCGCGGTGGTACCTCAACTCCCTCATTGTCGCCACCGCCAACGCCGTCCTCAGCGTGGTCCTCTCCGCCTTCAACGCCTACGTGTTCTCACGCCTGAGGTTCCGGGGCAGGAGCGCGGGGCTCCTGGTCATGCTCGTCCTCCAGGTCTTCCCGTCCTTCCTGACCGCCATCGCCGTCTACATGCTGTTCCTCAACCTTGGTCTGCTGGACTCCCTGGTCGGCCTGGTCGTGGTCAGTGTGGCCGCCCAGCTGCCCTACAACACCTGGCTGCTCAAGGGGTATATGGACAATATCTCCACGAGTTTCGACGAGGCGGCGCTCATGGACGGGGCGTCCCGCCTCCAGGTGTTCCGGATCATTATCCTGCCGCTGACCAAGCCCATGCTCACCTTCGTGGCGATCACCCAGTTCGCCGTCCCCTGGATGGACTTCGTCCTGCCCCAGCTGCTCATCTCCAGCCCAGAGAAGAAGACGATCGCCATCGGCCTGTTCGCCATGGTCAACGACGCCACCCGCAACGACTTCACTCTCTTTGCCGCCGGCGCCGTCCTCGTCGCGGTCCCTATTACGATCCTCTACATTGTGCTCCAGCGCTACCTCATCTCCGGGCTCACCGTCGGCGGGGAGAAAGGATGACACCCGTGAACAACATTTCCCGTGACACCATGACGCCCCGTGACACCGCCAAAGGACTCCCGCCCCTGGACGTCCGTGGTATCGACGTCTCCAGCCTGGCCGAGGTGGAGGCCTGCGGCGGACGCTTCTACCACGACGGGCAGGAGAGCGACCTCCTTGAGATCGCTGCCGGGAACGGGGTCAACCTGGTCCGGCTGCGGTTGTGGGTCAACCCGTACGACGCCGCGGGGCAAGGCTACCTCGGCGGCGGCAACGACCTGGAGACCGACCTCGCCCTGGCCCGGCGTGCCACCAGCCACGGCATGCAGATCATGGTGGATCTTCACTACTCCGACTTCTGGACCGACCCCAGGAAGCAGGTCCTCCCCCGGGAGTGGACGGGTCAGGACCTGTCTGAGCTGGCACTCACCGTCAATCGGTACACCACCGACGTCCTGGGCGCCTTCCTCCGGGCCGGGGTGGCCCCCTCCCGGGTGCAGGTCGGCAACGAGATCACCAACGGCATGCTGTGGCCCCTGGGGCAGCTGCCCCGTCACGACGACCGGGCCCATGTCCGGCCAGGGGCCACGCGCCACCAGGAGGCGGCTGCCTTCGACGCCCTGGCCCTCCTGGTCCGTGCGGGCACGACGGCGGTTCGTCGGACCACCCCGGACGCGCGGGTCTGCGTCCACCTGGACGACGGCGGGGACACCGCCCTCTACCAGCACTGGCTCGACCGGATGCTCCAGCGCGGGCTCGACGTGGACGAGGTGGGTCTGTCCTACTACCCCTACTGGCACGGGAGCCTGGACGACCTGAGCGCCACCATGGGCCACATCGCGGGACGCTACGGCCTCGACGTCGTCGTGCTCGAGACCGCCTACGGAGCCAGCACGCGCTCCCACGGGCCCGCCACGGTGCTCAACGAGGAGCTGGTCCAGGCAGGCGGCTACCCGGCCACACCGGAGGGTCAGCTGCGCTACCTGACCGACCTGCGGGACCGTGTCGCCTCCGTCCCGGGAGGGCACGGCCGGGGCCTGGTCTACTGGGAGCCCGCCTGGCTCGCCGTCCCCGGCACCTCCTGGGCGAGCCAGGCCGGCATGCGCTACGGGGACGACGTCGCCCCTGCCGGGCCCTCCTGGGCCAACCAGGCGCTCTTTGACGATAACGGCCAGGCCCTCCCCGCCTGGCAGGTCTTCCGCCCCTGAACCCGTCCCGTGAACAGTCTGTCTACGCTCAAGGAGACAACACATGGAAAGTAGTCACATTCTTAGTCGTCGGTCCTGCCTGGGGATCCTCTCGGGGGCAGCCGCCGTCATAGCTGGCATCGACCTTGCCAGCCCCGCGGCGGCGACAGGACGGGGCGCACCTCGCTGGATTAGCGGGGTCGACCTGGGCATGCTCATGGAGGTTGAGGAGAAGGGTGGTCGCTTCTCCACCAGCGCCTCGTCCTCGACCGACGCCGTGAGGATTCTTGCCGACGCCGGCGCTAATCTGGTCCGGCTGAGGCTGTGGGTAGATCCCTACACCACGAGTGGAGAGGCCTACGGTGGTGGGACGAACGACCTTCCCCGGACCATTGCGCTCGCCAAGCGGGCAAGGGCTCAGGGTATGTCGATCCTCCTTGACTTCCACCTCAGTGACTGGTGGGCGGATCCTGGTACCCAGACCAAGCCAAAGGCCTGGCGCAGCCTGACCGGGACGGCCCTGCAGGAGCAGGTCCGTTCCTACACCAGGGGCGTGATCCAGCAGATGAAGGATTCTGATGTCCTGCCCGCTATGGTCCAAATGGGGAACGAGATCAGCTCCGGGGTCCTCTGGGACGACGGCAAGGTCGGCCACGGTAAGGATGACTTCTCAGGTCTCGCCTCCCTCCTTAAGGCCGGGTTCGCTGGGGTCGACGACGCCTTGTCAGGTGAGACCATTGAGAAGGTCCTCCACCTTGACATGGGAGGGGATAACTCACTGTACCGCTGGTGGTTCGACGGGGTGATCGGCCAGGGAGTGGATTTCAATGTCATCGGACTGTCCTACTACCCTTTCTGGCACCGTTCCATGGGTGAGTTCAAGGCCAACCTCAACGACCTGGCGATCCGCTACAAGAAGGATGTCCTTATTGTCGAGACCGCCTACGGGTGGACCCTGGAGGACGGGGACGGGATAACAGACTCCTTCTACACCAAGGAGGAGGCGGCCGGCGGGTACCCGGCGTCGGTAGCGGGACAGACGGCGTACCTGAGGGATCTGCGTGACCTGATTGCCGGCGTGCCCGGAGGCCACGGCCGTGGATATATCTGGTGGGAGCCGGCGTGGCTGCCGGTCGGTGACGCCTACTGGGGCAGCGAGGCAGGGGCGCGTGACAACAATGACACTGGCGTGCGCGGCAACCCCTGGGACAACCAGACCCTGTTTGACTTCCAGGGGCGTGCGCTGGAGACGCAGAAGGTGCTTGCTGAGCCTGTGCCCGACAACCTCCTGCGCAACGGTGACTTTGAGGACGACGGCTACACCACCTCACCGAGCGGCTGGGGAACCTGGAGTCCCGGCTCCGCCCACGACAGGGCTTCGTTCGTCTCAGACCCGGCAGTTCGGGGAACATACAAGCTGACCCACTGGAAGGACAGTGCCTATGTGGTCTCCACCTACCAGGTGCTGACCGGTCTGGCACCGGGCAGCTACCGCGTCCAGGCCTGGGTCCTGAGCTCGGGCGGCCAGGACAGGGCGTACATGTACGCCAAGCGGCACGGTGGCGTTGAGCAGCAGGCCGCGCTGCCGACGTCGAGCAGTATCTGGAAGCTCGTGACGCTAGACGTCCCCGTGTCCTCCGGGACCCTGGAGATCGGGTTCTACTCGGATGCTCCCGGAGGCTGCTGGGTCAACGTCGACGACGTCCGGGTCAGCGCAAGGTGAGCCCGCACGGGGTGTCACTGCCGCACAGTGGCACCCCGTAACGGTTTCAATAGAGCACGTGACAGGAGACCAGCCCATGCCCAGGCGAGGAGCCAAGCGTCCCACGATCCGCGACGTCGCAGAGAGGGCGGGGGTGTCCCGAGGCACTGTCTCGCGCTACCTCAACGGGGGTACCTTCGTCTCCCCCCAGGCGGCCCGCAAGGTGGAGAAGGCCATTGCCGCTACCGGGTACGTGGCCAACCACTCGGCCCGCTCCCTGGCCACCGGGCGGGCTGGCTCCATCGGTTTCCTCCTCACCGAGCCCCAGCAGCTCCTCTTCGAGGATCCCAACTTCTCCACCCTCTACCGCTGTGCTGCGGCAGCTCTCGCCGAGCACGACCTCCCCCTGGTCCTCATGGTGGCGGGCAGTCCCTTAGAGCGGCGGCAGGTTCTGCGCTATATCGAGGCCGGGCACGTCGACGGCGTGCTGCTGGTATCCAGCCACGAGGGCAACCCCGTGGTCAAGGCCCTGCTAGACGCCAGGGTCCCTACGGTGGCCTGCGGCCGACCCCTGGGCTTTGAGGACCGGATGGGTTACGTGGCCGCTGACGACCGAGGAGGTGCCCGCACCATGACCCGCCACCTGCTCGACGCCGGAGCCCGGCACCTGGCCATGATCGCCGGGCCTGCCGACACCTCTGGAGGACAGGAGCGCCGGGCAGGCTTCCTCGACGTCCTGGGGCCAGGCGCGGACGAGTCACTGGTCGTCCCAGCCGACTACACGCGGGAGGGCGGCGCACGGGCGGCACGCTCCCTCATGGAGGCCCACCCCGAGACAGACGGCCTGTTCGTGGCCTCCGACCTCATGGCCGCGGGCGCGGTGGAGGAGCTGCGGCGCGCCGGGCGGAGGGTACCCGAGGACGTCCTGGTGGGTGGCTTCGACGACTCCAGCTTCGCCCTGACCGCCGAGCCAGCGCTGACCACCATGCGTCAGCCTTTCAGGAGGATCAGCGCCGAGATGGTGCGTCTGCTTCTGGAGGCCGTCGAGGGCCAGGACCCCGCTGCCGTCATCCTTCCCACCACCCTGGTGGTCCGCGGCTCGACGGCGCGGGTCTGAGGCCGGGGCTACGGGGCCGCGTGCCGGGGCCGGCCAAGGGTGCTGGTGAGCCATGAGGCCCCTGGCAGGGCGGCGGGAGCGCACGGCGCCGTCAAAGAGGACGGCGGTACGCGGAGGTCCTGGCAGGGGCAACGAGCCCACACGGCCGAACCATCGACTATAGTCGACGCTATCGGCGATTGAGCCGACTCCATCGACCGTAGTCGACAGGAGGGTGTCGTGCCCGAGTCCGACCAGATCGTTCCCCGTCCCCGTTACACCAGCCGTATCGCACCATTCGTTGACGTCCCCGTCATTAAGGTCATCACCGGGGCGCGACGCAGCGGGAAGTCCACCGTCCTCGACCTCCTCGCTCAGCAGATCCGCCAGGACCACCCTCGGGCCCAGGTCGTCCACCTCAACCTTGAGTCCACCGCCGGCCTGGGAATCCGGTCCCCTGAGCAGCTGCTCGACCACCTCGTCACCCGAGCGCCCGACCGCGACCAGCGCGCCTACCTCTTCCTCGACGAGATCCAGCAGGTCCCGGGCTGGGAGCGGGTCGTCAACGCGCTGCGCCTGGACTGGGAGTGCGATATCTACCTCACCGGCTCTAGCTCGCGGATGCTCTCCGGTGACCTCGCCACCCACCTTGCTGGCCGGTACGTGACCACCCGTGTCCAGCCTCTCGCCTTTGCCGAGTACAAGGCCCTGCGTCTTCTCGGTCTGAGTGCCTCGGGAGGGGAGATGCCGTCGGACCAGGAGCTCTTCCAGGACTATCTTGCCCTGGGAGGGTTCCCCGGCCTGCGCTACTTCCGCGGTGAACGCGAGGCGTCACTAGCCTACCTGCGTAGTGTCTACGACTCGGCTCTCGTCCGCGACGTGATTGAGTACCACCAGATCAGGGACGCGGACCTTTTCCGCCGTGTCGTGACCTACTGCCTGGCAAATATCGGTCGCACCTTCTCGGCGAGCTCGCTCAGCCGCTTCCTGCGCAGTGAGCGTCGGGGTGTCAGCGTGGACACCGTGCTCAACTATCTCACCTACTGTGCCGAGGCGTTCCTCCTCAGCCGGGTCCCTCGCTATGACCTCACCTCCAAGCGGGTCCTCGCGGTGGAGGAGAAGTACTACGTGGTGGACCACGGCCTGCGCGAGGCCATGGGTTTGTCCAACTCGACGGCGATCGAGCTCGTCCTGGAGAATATCGTCTACAACGAGCTCACGAGCCGGGGGTGGTCAGTCAGTATCGGGCGCGCTGGCGACCGGGAGATTGACTTCGTCGCCCACCGCGACATGCAGGTGCTCTACGTCCAGGTCAGCTACCTCCTGGCCAGTGAGAGGACGCGGCGCCGTGAGTTCGACGCCCTCCTGGCCGTACCGGACAACCACCCGAAGCTCGTCCTCAGCCTCGACCCCCTCAGTCTCAGTCACGACGGCGTCGAGCACCGTAACCTCGTGGAGTGGCTGCTCGCGGCAGAGGAGTAAGAGAGGCAGGCTGGCGGGCTCCTGGTAGCAGCCGGAGGCGGCTCCTGGTCCTGAGGACGACTGAACCTGGGGTAGTACGGGTGGTAAGGCCGCTGGGGTGGGTGATGAGCTACAGCGTCTCAGTCCATATACTGGCGGACTGCTTAATCGAATTAACGACGTTCAAGGTCCTGGTCATTGTCTCGGCGACAGGACGAAGCGCCCGGGAGAACCTGGCAAAGGCCCCCAGCTGCAGGGCCATGTCGTCAGTACCTGGGAGCTCCAGTGACGCGGCCAGATCCGTTAGTGAGGTCCTCAGCGCGTCGGAGAGCTCGTCGACCCCGGCGGCGCCGGTGACACGGACCAGGTCGCTCACGTCCTTGTCAAGGGCACTCCACGCCTCCGAGAATGACGACGTCGCTGTCTCCAGGGCCTGTCGGCTCGGCTCCAGTCCTCGGGCAATGCGCTTGACCTGGGTGGGGGTGGGTAATGAGCCCTGAGGGACGAGTGCGAACTCCTTGTGCATGACTGAGCCGAAAGTGCTCATGGCCTTGTCCAGGGTGTCCATCTCGTGCTGGAGACGAGGCAGGTGATTCTCCTGGATGGTGTCGATCAGCTCAACGATACCAGGGTCCGCGTCGTCCGCACTCGACGGCTCTGCCGGGTTGGTGTCCGTTGAGATGACAGGGCCCTCTGCGTTCCTCGCCTTAATGCGCTTGATAAGCTCGCGCCCGATTTCCCGGGCAGCCCTCCGGAACTGGGGGCTGTCAGGCTCCAGGTCCTCGAGGGGGGTCTCGGGCTCAAGCCACTGGTGCTCGTCAATAGCGGCGTGGATAACCTGTGCCGTCGGGTCGTCACGCAGGACGGGCAGGTTCCAGTCCGGTTCGTCGACGAGCAGGGTGAGAATACCGTTGTATCCCGCTTTCCTGGTCTTGCTCCTGAACTGGAGGAACTCCTTGCGGCACGCCTCGGACGTGAGGTAGCGGGTGGTGACCATGGCGAGCAGGAAGGTGGTGCGCTCCATCTCGTCCTGCAGCCTCTCGCTCCACCTGTCACCCCATTGTAGGATCTCCTCGTTATTACGGAGGTCAATAGGGGTGCCTTTGAAGTCGCAGGTCCTGGCCACCTCCTCGGCGAACTTGACCAGTGCGCCTTCAAGGTAGTCGTTGTCGGCGTGGACGTAGCTCAGGAACACCGTCGGGACAGGTGCTACGGAAGAGGCGTATGTCATCTTTTCCTTTTCGTGGTCAATTGGCGTGAGCAGTGCTGTGGGCGGTGTCGGGGACCTTGCGGGAACGGGGTCCGGAGACGCCTTGCCCAGCTCCCGGCGGGATGTCAGGCACGCCAGCGGGAGCGCCCACAGGCCGTCGTCAACCTCCTCGAACTCGGTTCCTGTGTAGACGACGAAACCCCGGTGCAGGCCGCCGTCCTTACGCATCACCTTCAACCCCTGCAGGTCCTTGAGGCTAATGCTGGAGGCCAGTTTCACCTCGACGCCTACCCGGCGTCCCCGACCGTCCACCAGGACCAGGTCGACCTCCTTCCCGGTCCTGTTGTCCCGCCAGTAGAAGGCGTCAGTAGCAGCCGTCGCCCAGCCCTGCGCGGCAAGGAGCTGGTTTACTACCCAGGTCTCCAGGACCTGCCCTGTGAGCTCGGAGGAGCTGGCAATATCATGTCCTGCGCGGATCAGGCTCTCGCAGGTACTGGAGGTGTCAACCGCATGCCCCTTGGGTGCTCTCCGGGCTGCCCGGGTCACCCCGCCCTTCAAGTTGGGCAGCAGGGTCATGAGGAACCTGCGCTGGAGGATACCGAGGTAGCGGCCCACGGTCCGGGCGTCGAGGTCAAGCTCCTGTCCGATCCGGGTACGGTTAATCTGTCCTCCGGGCGTACGCAGGACGGCGTCGAGGACCGCCCGCGCGGTGCCGACGTCCAGGGGCTCGGTGGGGAGCACCTGGTCCCCGAGTATGGCGAGCGTGTCCGTCTGCACCTGGTTCTGCCAGGCGGCACGTGAGCGCGGCAGACGGGGGAGCGCGAAAGCGGGCAGGCCTCCGGCTTCCAGGAGCCTGTGCAGCCCGGGGCCCTGGACGGAGGGGACCTGGACGGGTACCAGGGGTGAGTCGAAGAGGACGTCTACCAGGCTCGGTGTGGAGGAGCCGAGCGGACCGTCCAGCTCCAGGCGCGTGAACGGGTGCAGGGTGAGTCTGCTCGCCCGCCCGACCAGGGGGTCGCTGCTCTCCATAGTGCCTCGTCCGACCGAGGCGGAACCCGTCAGCAGGAAGTGGTGGCCTTGGGGGAGGGTGTCAACCAGCTCCTTGACCGCCACGCTGACGGCTGGCACCACCTGGGCCTCGTCAATGACGGCCGGGCGTCGCAGCGAGCGCACCCACCCGAGCGCGTCCCGACGGGCTCGTTCTGCCACCGCCGGGTCGGTGAGCGACTGGTACGAGGCGTAGGTGCCCGCCTCCGTGAGGTGGCGTGCCAGACTGGACTTCCCGACGGCGCGCCGCCCCTCCATAATCGCGACCTGGTGCGAGGCGCGCACCGCGAAGACCTGCTCGAGGGCCCGGTGATGGTACGGCAGTGACGGCACAGAGGCAGCCTACCGCGTGGCCTGGGAAAACGACATTGGATGTAGGAATTTTCCTACATCCAATGTCGGTTTTTTCCGATTCGGCTCCCGGAGGTGGTGTGGCCGGAGGGCGGCTGGCCGCCCTCGGTCCGGGGCGGGCTGATGTCCGTCGGCGCGGGTGACGAACCCGGTGCGAGGGGTCGCCCTCGGTCCGGTGCGGGGACACAGTCGGTCCGGGGCTGACGCACGGTGCCGCGCCTGTGCATGGTCGCCGATCGTGAGGACACAGCCTGGGGCTGGCAGCCAGTCCGCGTCCTCCGCCCCGCTCACCCGGCCCGGCGCAGGTGGCGGCCACCGGCTTCGGCGGGCCCCTGGGGACCGCTCACCCGGCCCGGCGCAGGCGCAGGGAGTTGGTGACCACAATGACGCTGGAGGACGCCATGGCGGCTCCTGCGATCATGGGGTTGAGCAGTCCGGCCATGGCCAGCGGGATGGCGGCCACATTGTAGGCGAAGGCCCAGAACAGGTTCTGCCGGATAATCCGCAGGGTCGCCCGGCTCACCCGCACCGCCGCCACGGCCGCCTCCAGGTCGGTGCGCACCAGGGTGACGTCCGCGGCCTCAATGGCCACGTCCGCCCCCGACCCCATGGCCAGGCCCAGGCCCTGCGTACTGGCCTGGGCCAGGGCCGCGGCGTCGTTCACCCCGTCCCCGACCACGCCCACATTGCGTCCCTCGGCCTGCAGGGCGGCGACGACGTCGCGCTTGTCCTCGGGGCGGACCTCGGAGCGTACGTCGGCGGACGCGATCCCGACCTGGGCGGCCACGTGCGCCGCCGCCCGGGGGTTGTCCCCGGTCAGGAGCACGGGGCGGATACCCAGCTCGCGCAGGTCGGTGACGGCCTTGCGTGAGGACGGGCGCACGGTGTCGCGCACCGCCAGCACGGCGCGGGCGTCCAGGACCTGGTGGCCGGGCTGGGTCGGAGTGCGCTGGCTCGTCTGAGTGGCACGGGTGCCGGGACTTCCCACGGTCCCCGAGCTCTGGCCGGGCTGGGTGGGCTCGGCCCCGGGGGCGGGGCCCACGGCCAGGACGACGGCGGTGGCCCCCGAGTCCTCGGCCCGCTCCAGCGCCGCGGACAGGCCCTCGCCCAGCACCACGCCCTGCTCGGTGAGCCAGGACGCCCGCCCGACGGCGACCGTGCGCCCCTCCACCACACCGGTCACGCCCCGGCCTTCGTGGTTGGTGAAGTCGGTGACGACGGCCAGTCGGGGTGGGACGGGGGCGTTGGTCCGGGCGCCGGGGGCGGAAAGGGTCGTCGTGTCCGTGCCCCCGGTCCGGGCTCCTGCGGCCCGGGCGCCGGGGGTCCCGGTGCTGGCCGCTGGCGGGGTGGCTGCGTCGGTGCTGGCCGCTGGCAGGGTGGCTTCCTCAGGGCGTGCTGCCTGGGCGGGCTCCGAGGGCTGTGCGTGCTGCGGGCCGCCAGGGGTCCTGGTGCCCGACGCTGGGGTGGCCGCCAGGTGCTCGCGGGCCGCCGTGGCGATGGCGGCGGCCACGGGGTGCTCGCTGGCGGCCTCCAGGGCCCCGGCCAGGTACAGGTCAGCCTCGCTCAGCGGGCCCGTACCTGCCACCCGCATGCTGGCGCCGGCGTCGGTCTTGTCCGTGGGGGCACTGACCTCGCCAATATTATTGCCGGTGCTCCCGGCGCCGTCGGCCCCGGCCCCACCGATGTCGTTGCCGCTGGCCCGGAGCCCTAGGGTGCTGCTGACAGCCTTGCCTCTACCAGCCCCGGCGCGCGCCCCCCTCTCGGTACCGGTGGTGCTCCCGGCGTCGGGGCTGTGGGTGGCGGCGCCGTCGGCCCCGGAGGGGACACTGGCCGACGCCTCCGTGTCCAGGCTCATGCGCCCGGTGGTGACGGTGCCGGTCTTGTCCAGGACCATGGTGTCCAGGGAGCGCGTGGACTCCAGGACCTCGGGCCCCTTAATGACCACGCCGAGCTGGGCGGCCCGGCCGGTGCCCACGAGCAGGGCGGTGGGCGTGGCCAGGCCCAGGGCGCAGGGGCAGGCGATGACCAGGACCGCCACCGCCGCCGTGAAGGACGCCTGGGCGTTGTGCCCGGTGACCAGCCACCCCGCCAGCGTCAGGGCCGACAGTCCCAGCACCACCGGTACGAACACCCCCGAGACCCGGTCCGCCAGGCGCTGGACGGGCGCCTTGCCCGCCTGCGCGGCCGTGACCATGGCCCCGATCCGAGCCAGCGTGGTGCCCTCGCCCACGGCGGTGGCCCGCACCAGCAGCACCCCGGAGGTGTTGACGGTGGCGCCGGTGACGACGTCACCCACCCCCACGTCCACGGGCACGGACTCGCCGGTGAGCAGGGAGGCGTCCACGGCGCTGCGTCCCTCGACCACGACCCCGTCGGTGGCCACCTTCTCCCCGGGGCGCACGCAGAACAGGTCCCCGGCACGCAGCTCGTCCACCGGCACGCGCTCCTGGGTGCGGGTGGCCTCAGGCAGGGGAGCGCCCTCCTCGTCCAGGACGTCGACGGCGTCGGTGGAGCCCGACGGCGAGGTCAGGCGCACCCGGGTGACCTCCTTGGCGCCGAGCTCCAGCAGGGCGCGCAGGGCGTCGCCGGAGCGGTACCGGGCGCGCGCCTCGGCGTAGCGGCCCGCCAGCAGGAAGGTGGTCACCCAGGCTGCCGACTCGAAGTACATGTGGGCCGCGTGCCCCTGGTGGCGGGGTAGGAGCTCCATGGTCATCTGTGTGCCGATCTCCCCGGCCCCGCCCCAGATAAGGGCCCACAGGCTCCAGGCGGTGGCGGCGACCACCCCCAGGGACACGAGCGTGTCCATGGTGAAGGCGCCGTGGCGCAGGGCACGGGCGGCGGCCCGGTGGAAGGGCCAGGCGCCCCAGGTCGCCACCGGCAGCGCCATGAGGGCGACCGTCCACTGCCAGCCGGGCAGCTGGAGGGCCGGGACCATGGAGACCACCATGACGGGTACGGACAGGACGAGGCTGTAGACCAGACGCAGGCGCAGGTCAGCGGCCCGGGCGACCTGGGAGGCGCCCAGGCGCGGGGCCTGGTCGGGGGCCTGGGGTGCCTGGGGGGCTGGTGCGGTGTCCTCGGTGGGTGCGGCGTCTGACCGTGCGGCGACGTCGGCGGATGGGATGGCAGGTCCCTCGCTCCCGGCCCCTCCGGCCGCTGGCGTGGTGTCCTCGGTGGGTGCGGTGGCGTCTTGGGTGTCGGTGATACGGGCGGTATTAGCGGGTGCTGGGACTGCGGGGGTACTGCCCCCTGGAGGTGGTGCGGTGGTGAGGATAGCCGGGGCGTCCTGGCCTCGCGGCGCTGGTCCCGCGGAGGTGCCGGACGTGGTGCCGGTGCCGCTGGTGAGGACATCGCTGCGGGTGCTGTCCGCTCTGGTGGAGGCGGTCCTGGGAAGGGTGCCAGGGAGTGTTCCGGGGTCGGAGGGTTCGGCGTCGGCCGTGAGGGGACCCTTTGTGCGGGTGCCCTTGAGCCGGGCCGTGTAGCCGGCGCGGGCGACCGCCGCCAGCAGGTCGTCGTCCGAGATCCCGGCGGGCGCGGTCACCCGGGCGGTCTCGGTGGCCAGGTTGACGCTGGCGCTCACCCCGTCGAGCTTGGACAGCTTCTTCTCCACGCGGGCCACGCACGACGCGCAGGTCATGCCCTCCACGCCGAGGGTGATAACGCGCTGGCCTGAGGCCTCAGGGTGGGAAGCGGGTACGGGACTCATAAGTGCCTTCTTGGTTTCGGAGTATACTGATAAGTCACACTTATCAAGGGTGCGACCGGTGCAGGAGCAGCTGATCCGCCCCGGACGGAGTTGCACATTCTTTTTACAATCGTCGATCAAACAATGGCGTAATCATGCGGATCGACTGGTCGGTGCGGGGCCTGTGAACCAGGATGAATGTGCAACGCGGGCGCCGTTGCACATTCATCCTGTCCCCGGTCCTCTCCCGGAGGGACAAAACGTTGGAAACACGTCACCCGCCCACTGCCGACCCGGTAATGAATGTGCAACTCCGTCCAGGGCGGCAGGAGGGTGCGGATGGGCGGCCCGCGGTGCCTTGCCGCAGGGGGCGCAGGGGCGGTTACAGCGTGTCCTGGTCGCTGGTACCCCTACCTCGCTCGTCGCAGGCGGGTGTGGGGGTGGCGCCGCGGTGTCGGGCCACCCCGGCGAGCGGGTGCTCGCGAGGGTGGGGGCCGGAGGCGGGTCCGCAGGGCCGTACGGTGCGGGTCGGAGTCGCTCTCACGCGGTGGCGTAGAGGCGGTCCTCCCGCAGGGCCGTACGGTGCGGAGACACCTGCCAGGGCCACTGCCCGGCACGGTCCCGCCTGGCGGGGAGTACCCGGGTCCGAGTGGCCTGCGATGAGCCCGGACGGTGTGTGGCTGGGCGCGGCCACGGGACTGCCCGGCTGGGGTCCGGCGGACCGCGTCACTCACGTCCAGGATCCGCTGCTGCGTGGGCCGGTGCGGGCACCGAGGTCACCGAAGGCAGTGCTGTTATGCCGTCCTCCGTTGCCGCGTCCCCGGGCCCTGTCCTGGCCGTGGCCACCTGCTGCCGTGTGGGCCAGAGCGGGGCTCGGTGAGGATGTGGGCCGCACCGGCCCTAATTACCGTGCGGGCTGGGGCGGGAGTCCGTACCACGCCGAGGATCCAGCTCGGTCCCCACCCGTTACCGCGCGGGCCGGGGCGGGAGTCCGCACCCCGCCGAGGATCCAGCTCGGTCCCCGCCCGTTGCCGCGCAGGCTGGGGTAGGAGGCCTTCGCGGTCCGCCACTGCCTGGCGGTGGTCCCCGTTACCGCGCGGGCCGGGACGGGAGGAGGTCCCTCCTCGCCGTCCCCGTGCTCACTACCACGCGGGCGGGAGGCGCCGTGCGTGGTGCGGCCTGGTGACGCCGTGCCTGCGCGGGCTGGGGTCGCCGGGGTAGCCAGCCACCCACAGGGGGTAGGGTGACGCCGTGCCTGCGCGGGCTGGGGCGGAGCGACTCGCTGTCTTGTAAACAGCAGGTCGTCGGCCCTGGCCCACGTGGGCTGGGGGTTCCGCTGACCGGGACTACCTGTCCGACTCACCGGCGGCCCTGGCCCACGCGGGCCGGGGGCGGAGGGGCCGGGCGGGAGCCTCAGACGGCGGGCGTGTCGCGCTCGACCGCGTCGAGGGTGTAGTCCCCGGCCTCGTTAATGGCCTCAGCCAGGGCGGCGTCGGACAGCACGGTGTCGGAGACGACTGTGACAGTGGACTGCCCGCCCTTGTTGAGCAGGACGGAGACGTTCTTGACGCCGGCGACCGCCTCGAGCTCCTCGGTGACGTGGGTGACACAGTGCCCGCAGGTGAGTCCGGAGACCTTGAGGGTGGTGGTGCGGTCGACGCCGGTGGCGGTGAACTCGGTCATGGTGTGCTCCTGTGGTTGCGGTGGGCGGCCCGGGTGGGGCCGACTACGGGTAGGGGGTAGGCCGGGGCGGGCCCGGCCAGTGGCGCCGCCCAGGTGGCTGCGCGGCGTCGGGGGCTCAGGACCGTACAAGACGGGCTATGGCGTCGGAGGCCTCGCGGATCTTGGCCTGGCCCTCCGCCTCGGAGGACTGGGCGGCGTGGATGACGCAGTGGCTCATGTGGTCCTCCAGCAGGCCCAGGCTCACGGCCTGGAGGGCCTTGGTGGCGGCGGCGATCTGGGTCAGGACGTCAATGCAGTACACGTCCTGCTCGACCATCCGCGAGATACCACGGACCTGGCCCTCCACGCGCCGCAGGCGCTTGAGGTGGTCGTCCTTGGTTCCGGTGTAGCCAGCCATGTGTCCTCCCTGGTCGTCAGCAGACAGGATACCCCTAGGGGGTAGGGGTGTCAAGAGGGTTGCTTCGGTGCGGGATGTCTCGCCCACCCACGACGGGCCGGGCCCTGCCTCCGGGAGCTTCCGGTGCGAGACGTGCCGACCTGCGTGCCGGATCCAGCTAATGCAGCTCCCACGTGGACCGACGTCGTGCCATGCTTGGGACCATGAGCGTGCAGGACCTTGATGAGACCGACTGGGCCCCCACGGGGTGGGAGCCCCAGGACGTGAGCGCACTGGACGACTCCCCCTTCGGCTCCGTCCTGTCAGGGTCGATGATCTATGACGTCTCCGTCCTGGACCCCACTCCCGGCTGGCAGCCCGAGGACGACGTCGTCACCGAGCCCGCCGCGCCCGGCGACCAGAAGCCCACCCCGCCTCCGCCCTCCCGGAGGACGGCGGCGCCGGCCACGGCTGCCGCCCACACGGCTGCTGCCCGGACCTCGCAGCGCACCGCAGCAGGACGGACGGCAGCGCCGGCCACGGCCTCCCGCCGGACCACCGTGCCCCAGGCGCGCCGCACCGCATCCCGCCTGGCTGCCCAGGGGAGCACGACGCCGGGAGGCGTGGGCGCAGTGCCGGGTACGCCGGGCAGGGCACCCGCCCGGCCGCCAGGACCACGGCTGGCGGGGGCCGGAGGTCCGCAACGCCTCCCGGGCCAGGGGTCCTGGGGCCAGACAGGCGTGTCCGGTAGTCCGTGGGCACCCCCCGGCACCGACCCCCGCCTGGTCGCCCGGGCGGCCCAGCGCCCCGCCACGCCCCAGCCGTCTGCCCCCGGAGCCCCGTCAGGCGCCTACGGCTACGGGCGGGGACCGGGCTCCGGGCGAGGACCGTCCCGCGTGCCCGGACCCCGGTACGGGCAGGCGCCTGCTCCGCAGACCCGGCAGGCAGCCACCTGGCAGCCCGCGAACCGGGCGGCCGGTACGGCGGGCAGCCCCTACGCCTCGCCCAGGATCACGCCGTCGTCCGATCACGGGAGCTGGTACACGGGCCTGTGGATCGTTATCGTCCTGGTCTTCCTGGCCATAATGCGGGCCGTCCTGAGCTGAGACGGGCGGGGGCACGGCAATGGCCGCCTGTCCCCGCCGCGTGGCGAGTCCCTGGTGCCTGTGCCCCTGACAGTGACCACCATGCTGAGGGCGTCACGCATATAGGTGAGCCCTGGCCCCCGAGCCCCTGACAGTGGGTAATACGGGCGTGCGCACACTGCGGGCCGGGTGCCCTGGTCCCCGGACCCCTGCGGTGACGCCGGAGGAACCTGTTCGGGTCACGCGCGCGGTGCACCCGGGCCCCTGAAGTGAAGTCGGTTCAGGCGTGCTGGCACGCAGCCGGTGGGGTCGTCTCACCGCAGACCTGGGCCATGACAGCCAGACAGGTGGCACCCAGGTTCGGCTGAGACCATAAGGTCATGGAGCTCATTGTCCGTACCCTTGGTAACGCGGCGGGCCTCTGGCTCGCTGCCCGGTTCATGTCCGGCCTGACCGTCCCCGGCGACCAGTCCGCCGTCCACACCTGGGTCAACCTCATTGTCGTCGGCCTCATCCTGGCGCTGGTGAACTCGCTGGTCAAGCCCGTGGTCAAGACCCTCGCCCTGCCCATCTACGTCCTCACCTTCGGCCTGTTCGCACTGGTGGTCAACGGGGCCATGCTCATGCTGACGTCCTGGCTGACGGACAAGGTCTCCTGGCTCGGGGCCGGGTCCGGGGTGCAGCTCGGCCTGCACGTGGCAACCTTCGGTACCGCGGTGGGGGCAGCGATCATTGTCGCCATTGTCTCCGCCATTATCGTAGGCATCTTCGGGCCCGACGAGGACTGAGGAGGACGCTCAGGGCCCTGCGTGGCGGGCGGCACTCGGTGCCTGTCGAGACCCGCCCGCCCGATCCGACCACGCCCGCCGACCCCGTCCTACGGCCCGCCCGCTGTCCCCGTGTCCGGGCGCCTGTCTGCGCGTGCCCGCCGAGCACCGGGGCCGGTCCGGCCAGGGCCGCGGGTGGGCGCACCAAAACAGGTGACCACCTCGTAGAGGCCAGTGGCGCAGGGCCGCGGGTGGCGCACCGGCACGTACCTGCGACAATGCCGCCATGAGCCCTCGCACCACCGACCTCGCCGACATTACGCCACCTATCGCCCTGGGCCCCCTGGACGGTCGCTACCGCAGCGTGACCGCGCCCCTGGTCAACCACCTCTCCGAGGCCGCCCTCAACCGCGCCCGCCTGGAGGTGGAGGTCGAGTGGCTCATCTACCTCACCGACAACCACGTCCTGCCTGGTGCCCCTGTCCTGTCAGCCTCCGAGAAGGCCTACCTGCGCGGGATCGTCGAGGGCTTCGGCGCCGTCGAGATCGCCGAGCTGGCCAGTATCGAGGCCGTGACCCGTCACGACGTCAAGGCCGTGGAGTACCTCCTCAAGCGTCGCCTCGACGCCGCCTGCGTGCCCGGTAACGGTGCCCCGGCTCCCAGCGTGCCGCCCTCGGCCAGCCCGGCTGCCCCCCACCTCCCGGCCCCGACCGCCGCCAGCGCACCGGCCCCGGACGGTGCACCAGCCGCCCAGCAGACTGCCGACGGCCCCCCCCAGGTCCCTGCCGTGACCGCCGTCGACGGCGGGCCCACCGTCCTGCCGGGCGTCCACGAGATCGTCCACATCTTCTGCACCAGTGAGGACGTCAACAACCTGGCCTACGCCCTGACCGTGCGCGCCGCCGTGCAGGAGATCTGGCTGCCCGCCGCCCGAGGCCTGGTGGCCGACCTGGGCGCCATGGCCCGCGAGCACGCTGCCGTCCCCATGCTGGCCCGCACCCACGGCCAGGCCGCCACCCCCACCACCCTGGGCAAGGAGCTGGCGGTGCTGGCCCACCGCCTGGGACGCCAGGTGCGTCGTGTAGAGGGCGCGCAGTACCTGGGCAAGGTCAACGGTGCCACCGGGACCTACGGTGCTCACGTCGTGGCCGTGCCCGGGGCCGACTGGGAGGCGGTGTCCCGTGGCTTCGTGGAGCACCTGGGCCTGACCTGGAACCCGCTGACCACCCAGATCGAGTCCCACGACT
>ERZ772764.843-NODE-843-length-20329-cov-5.653102_pt1 | contig 20329 bp, 28 predicted proteins | sample MGYA00512163_ERZ772764 | MGnify/ENA primary metagenome ERZ772764 (study PRJEB29015, sample SAMEA2737903) | human oral metagenome | biome: human oral; feature: human-associated habitat; material: dental | place: China | collected 2094 ... | reverse complement strand
ATCAAGGCAACGGCAAAAGTAACGGACGGAAAAGAAGAAATAGCAACTACTGCATTTGCGCGTGAAAGTAAAGATAAAAAAGGCATGGACGAAAGTCAAATTACTGGCTCCGCATCATCTTATGCCAGAAAGTACGCACTAAACGGCCTATTCTGTATTGACGATACAAAAGATGCCGACTTTATGGATAATTCACAAAGCAACAAACAGCAACAACCGAAACCGCAACAACAACCGCCGAAAGAAGCGCACGTTAAAGGATACGATGAATTTCTAGCGTTGCAAAAATCTAAAAAGGTACCACCGGCAGAAATAACAAAATACATTGCGGCGGAATTTAAAAAACCACGCCTTGCGATGTTAGATGCCTTTGAAATGGTGGCGGCCCTTGAATGGTTAAAAAAATACGGGGAAGAAGAAAACAAAGGTTTTACCCTATATGACAATGACGAACAAGCGATGTTGCATGAAGATGCTGGGGAACGCATTTAATGAAATGGGTTACAAAGGGTATTAACTTAATTAAGTCTATAGGCTGGAACATATTAATTCCGGCCCCTATAGATGAAACGTTGAGTAAGTTAGACCCTAACATTGAATACATCGTTGAAATCAAACGAAAGGTAAAACGCCGTTCACTAAACGCCAACGCGTATGCATGGGTTTTGTGTGAAAAGATAGCACATGAACTTTCAAAAAACGCATATATTTCAAAAAATGACGTGTATAAGCGTGTTATTCAAGAAGCTGGTACATTTACATATCTACCAATTAAAAACGATGCCACAGGGCGATTTATTGAAATTTGGCACGGCCACGGGTTAGGCTGGTACGCCGAAGAAGCTGGCCCAGCTAAAACGGAAGGTTATACAATCGTTCGCGCCTATCATGGAAGCAGCGTTTACACGGTAGACGAAATGCGGCGCTTAATTGATGCATTAGTTGATGAGTGCAACCAATTAAACATACCTTTAGAAAATAATGATTATATCAACTCATTAATAAATGAATGGGGGAACAATGAACAAGCGAAAGAAACTTGATAACGTTCTATATGCTCGTACTAGAAAATGGGCGTATGAACGTGATGAGGGTTTATGCGTGCTATGTGGTGCAATGGCTACGGAAGTACATCATATAGAGTTTAGATCGCACGGCGGTTTATCAAATCTTAATAATCTGGCTTGCTTATGCCGTGATTGCCATACAAAGGCGCACGGCGTAGATGCTAAACAAATTAGGGAAATCTTAAAAGAAAGGAATTCAAAGATACAATGGCAGAACGAAGAATGATGTCAAAATCAATCATCAAGTCCGATACATTCCTAGACATGCCAGCAACTACACAAAACCTATACTTTCATATGCTGCTAGATGCTGACGATGACGGTTTTATCAATGCCCCAAAGTCAATTATGCGAATGATTGGGGCAAAAGATGATGATATGAAAGTGTTGGCTGCTAAACAATTTGTAATACCGTTTGAAAGTGGCGTTGTAGTTATTAAAGATTGGAAAATTCATAACTACATTCAGAACGATAGATACAAGCCAAGCACCTTGCCGGAACGTGATTTACTCAATATTCAGAAGGATAAAACATACACGTTAAAAAGTGATGTATCCAGAATGGATACAGAATGTATACAAACTGTATCCATAGGTAAGGATAGGTTAGGTAAGGTTAGGTTAGGAAAGGATAGGTTAGGAAAGGATAGGTTAGGTAAGGTTAGTATAGATACATTATGTCATGTTTCACATGACGATGTGGATAAATCTCACTATGAAATTATCGAATATCTTAATTTAAAAACCGGTTCAAAATTCAAGCCAACAACAAAACCATACGTACAGGCGATTAGATCACGCTTGAAAGAAGGTTATACCGTTGACGATTTTAAAACCGTGATTGATAAAAAATGCCGTGAATGGAAAGGTACGAAACTAGAAAAGTATCTCACGCCTAAAACGCTATTCGCGCCAAGCCATTTTGATACATATCTAAATTCAAATGAAACGGCAACAATGACGGATACAGAACGGAAGGTTGCAGAACTAAACGCATTAATTGATGCGGTAGAAAGGGGAACAGATGAGGGAACCGAACGCGAAAACATTGACGGCTACGGGTCAGTTATTGATATATCCGAATATTGATGTAGCAAAAACGAAGATGTACGCATTTATGTTAGAGGATATTAATCCTGTAACATTGGCCGAAGCTATCAAGCAATGCATTAATACATGTGAGTTTCTTCCGTCAGTCGCGACTATTCGCAAGAAAGCGGCGGAAATTTCCGGATATGTAAACGGAAAAGAAGAACGATTGATTGCGCAAGATGCATGGGAAATCGCGCGCAAGAAGGCCAGCCAATTTGGCTATGAAAAGGGCCTTGATGAACTGGAAGGCATTACAAGATTGGCGGCTAAAACTGTATGGCATTTCTTTGATCCAAGAAATTCCCAAAGCTACAACGAAAGCGCGGCAATGAGCCAGTTCTGTAAAGCGTATGAACAACTAGCAGCACGCGAACAAAAGAATATGGAAATTGCGGAAAGCATTAAAAGTAACGGCCTATTAATGGAAGCACGGAAGCGTGCAGAACTTAATATGCCGAAACAAACAGAAATTAAGATGCTAGATAACGGCCATTTGGTTGAAGTTGAAAAGTACGAGCCTATAGACCTAAAAAGCATGGTTAAAAAGGCGGATATTTCAAAAGAAGGGAAAGCGTTAATTTTGGGGGTGCTGGAATGAATGAAAAGTATAATGTATTTCCTAAGTTAATCGAATGTATGAAGTTACTAGGATATACACAAAAGGATATGGCCGTAATGGTTGGCGTAGGACGTGAAACCTATAAGAAGCACGAACGAGGCGAATTTGATTTTAGATTAACGGAAATGTTAGCAATTCAGAAATTTATTAATAACGAATTACAACTGAATTTAACGTTAGATGAATTGTTTACACCGCAAAAAATCGTTTAAATGCGTTGTATGGAAGTTTTAAGTCGCCGATGATAAATCATAAGGGCGAAATAGTAGAGGGGGTAAATTAAGCGAATTTGCCCTATAGAATTAGAAAATAGAAAGGGAATTATATATGAATAGTGTTCAGTTAATGGGAAATCTTGCACGTGATCCAGAAGTGCGTTATACGCAAAGTGGCCGAGCGGTGGCAACTTTCACGGTTGCAGCTAGTAACACGTATATTGATAGTGCTACAAATGAAACGAAAGAACAAACGGCGTTTGTAAATTGCGTTGCATGGGGCAAGCTGGGTGAAGCGGTAGGAAACTACCGAAAAGGAAACCGCCTATTTGTTGAGGGCAGAATTCAAACAAGAAGCTACGAAACGCAAGACGGCCAAAAGAAATATGTTACGGAAGTTGTTGCAAGTTTCGTAGGCGTATCCGCTTTAAATGATGCGGCAACAGAAAGCAACTTTGATAATTTTGCAGATGATAAAGGGAACGATGAAAACATTCCGTTCTAATAGGCGAAATTATGAAATCACCATGTAAGGGTTGTGAGTATAGGGTGTTAGGCTGTCATAGTACATGCGCAGCCTACGCAAAATACAGTAGCAATCAAAAAAAGAAATAGAAACCCGATATATCCGGGGCGATGTGTACGGATATGTAAAGGATAGCAATAACCGCATCAAGCGGCGTATAGGTAGATATTAGGAAGGTAAATATGAAGTTTATAGATTTTTTTAGTGGTATCGGTGGTTTTCATACTGGTTTAGAAAAGGCCGGTATGGAATGTATAGGCTGGTGTGAATTCGATAAGTTTGCGCAAGCATCATACCGTGCAATGTACGATACTGATAATTTATGGTTTGGCGATGATGTAACAAAGGTTAAAGGAAAGGATTTACCAAAGGCGGATTTATGGACGTTTGGTTTTCCTTGCCAAGATATAAGCATCGCCGGCAATCAAAAAGGCATTAAAAAAGGTACTAGAAGCGGTTTGTTTTATGAAATTATGAGGTTATTAGATGAGTGCGAAGAAAATAAACCCGAATGGATTATGTGTGAAAACGTTAAGAATTTGCTATCAATCGACGGGGGGGGCGGGTTCCTCACTGTTATTAGTGAAATGGCCGAAAGAGGGTACAGTATCGAGTGGAAAGTGTATAATTCCAAAGATTATGGAGTCCCTCAAAATAGAGAACGTGTCTACATTGTTGGATATACTGGAGTGCGATGTGCCGGAGGACTTTTACCTACCAAAAGAGAAAGTGCAGCGGTTATTGAGCAAGTCGGCAATTTGCGGGAGACCAGCAGTTTTGGCGGAAATCCTCAAACAGGGCGGGTATATTCTACGAGGGGCATAGCACCAACTATAAATACATGTGGCGGCGGTGATCGTGAGCCTAAAATTTTGAGCGCAATAGCTTGCTTAACACCAGATAGAGAGGAAAAGCGACAAAACGGGCGCCGATTAAAAGAAAATGGTGAGCCAGCTTTTACACTTACAAATCAAGACCGCCACGGCGTACTAATAAATAAAGAGATTAAAAGCGGTTGTAAAGAAATCTCTATCAGAAAACTAACGCCTAAAGAGTGCTGGCGATTACAAGGTTTTACAGATGAGCAATTCGAGAAAGCAGCAACTGCAAATAGCAATAGTCAGCTATATAAGCAAGCTGGTAATGCCGTTACGGTGAACGTTGTAGAGGAAATAGGACGTCATATTATGGAGATAGTGAACAAATGAGTACGGTATATATAGAAAACTGGTTCGCGCTGGGCGCTTGCATCTATGGCAGAAAAACGGCAGATGCAGCATTGGCCGCGCTAGGGTTAAGGAAAGAAATAAAACGAAAGCTAGTATACCCGGAAATTGAAGCAAGTGCGCTGGCTGCCTTGCGTGAGAAAGGTTTGAGTGTTCGGAAAATAGCGAACATATACGGCGTATCGTATACATTTGTTAGAACTCGCCTATTTGGTGCTGGGTTAAATCTTGAAAGGCGGAAACGATGAATAACGATTTATTAGAAAGCGCATTAACGGTAGTTATTGGCGATGAAATCATAAAACCGGAATTAGTGGATTGCGGTGTAGGTATAGAAGGGTATTGTAATTTAATATACAGGCGAAAAGATAAAAACAAGCGTTCTTGTTCGTTCGCCGTATCACTAGAAACTTTTTACGGTTTCGGTAATAGCGTAGAAAAGAATGTGTATATAGTTAAAACGGAAGCGAAACGATTAATGCTAGAAGGGGAATTAGAAAATGACGAATGAGCAAAAATGGTTATTAGAACAAATGCATCAAGAAGGGTATAGAGATATTAAAATCATCGGGGTATATGCCTATTTTGTAAACCCGGACTTTATCGAAAACGGCGGTAATTTTAAAGTACGCGATCATACCCCGCGTATTCCGTGCAAGGTACTGGGGTTAGGTCCTAAAACAGATAAATACTCTATTGCATCGCTATTGGGGTTTGTGGAATGGGAAAGGGTTCCAGTTGATACACCTATCATCGTGAAAACACCATACGGCGAATGTAAGCGGTATTTTGCCGAATATAGCAAAGGGAAGGTTTGGTATTTTAACAGTGGAGCAACAAGCTGGAGTAATGGCTTGTTGGGGTTAGTTACAGGCGCAGCACCATGCGATGTGAGGTTAGCAGAAAATGCCGGTAATTGACATAGTATTCAAAGGTCGCCCAATTACTAAAAAGAACCACGGGCAAATTGTAAAATGGGGCGACAAACGGGGCCATATTCAATCAGAAGCATATAGGGATTATGAAGATGCTTGCTTATGGCAGTTAGCCGGTAAGAAATTGCATATAGCTGGCGTTGTGGTTGTTGAATGTAAATACTACTTGCCAAATAAAAGAAGTTGGCCGGACTTAATCGGGTTGCTACAGGCAACTAGCGATATCTTAACCAAAGCCGGCGTGATTGATGATGATAAATGGATATGTTCATATGGTGATAGCTGTATTGCTGGTATTGATAAAGAGAACCCAAGGGCAGAAATACGCATTATGGATAGAAAAAATAAAGTATTGGAAGCGTTATTGAAATGAGGGGCAATAAATGGAACTACTAAACAGGATTAAACGCATATTTGGATATAAACGATATAATGCGGACGTTATCAAGGTTAAGCGATGCATGCCTGGTGTATTAATGCCGAAAGTTGGCAGCGAAGATGCCGCCGGAATGGACTTTTACCAGCCGGAGGGCGTAGTTATAAAACCGCATCAAACGCAATATGTAACGCTAGGTTTAGCGGTTGAAATTCCAAAGGGTTATATGTTGATGTTGGCGCCACGATCTAGCATGAGTAAAACGCCGTTAATTATTCCGAATTCGTTCGGGGTGATTGATGCAGATTATCGGGGTGAAATAAAAGCGATACTGCACAATACCAGCAATGATGCATATTTAATCCAAAAGGGCGATAGGTTAGTACAGGGTATTCTTGTACCAGTTGGCGCGTTAAAGTTGTTAGATGTTAATTACTTAACCGAAACGGCGCGCGGTGTTGGCGGTATTGGAAGTACGGGGAAATAGCCATGATTAAATTATTGTTTGATGCTGCATTGGTGTTTTCGCTAGTGATAGCATTAATTAAATTAGTATCAATATTTACGATGTAGTTGATAAGGGGCAATATAAACGCCCCTTTGATACAAATAGGCGAAAGGGGAAATGTGTATGCCTATTATTGATCCGATGTATTTGTATTTGATTGAGGTACTACATAATATAGATGCTTTAAATCAAGCTGTATTTATGGTTTTGACTTGCGCCGCCGCTGGTGTAACGGCAACATATATTGTAGATGATAACGTACGAAGTTTATTGCAACCGCACAAAAATAAAATTATTGCCTTGTATATTGCGTTTATAATTAGCGCATTAATAGCGGTGTTAGTACCTACCAAAGATGCTATGTATAAAATGCTACTGGCGCATTATGTAACAACTGATAATATCCAAATAGTAAATGATGCTATCAAGACAAATTTACAAGACTATTTAAACATGTTAGGGGAAACAGTTAAGAACATGAGATAATGAACCATACGGGGGAATAAATGACGGATAAAGAATATAGAGAAATAGGCAAGGAATTCCTAGAACCGATTAAATTAATATCAATGAAAATCAAATCATTGAAAGAAGATCTAAAGCATTTGCAATCCGATATAACAACGATTGGGGCAGTTGATTATAGCAAGGAACGTTTAAGCGGTGGCGGAACGCCGGGCGGGTTAGACCGGCAAATAGTACGGCTTGAAAGTAAACGCGATGCGGTACATAAAGAAATAGGCGCATTAATTGATGAACGCGAAACGGCGGCGGAAATCATCAATCAATGCACCACAGGGAAAACCAATATATTACTAATGCGTGAGTATATAGACGGCGAAAGCGCGAAATATGCGAAAAGTTTCACCGATTTAGGAAAAACGCAAGCAGCCGAATTAAAAACGTTAGGCCTTATTAATGTAGGAAAATTTTTACACAATACGTATTATCCTAGCCCGTATACTGCTAAGGCGGTAAAAGTCGGACTATACCGAACTACATCGGAATAATACGGAAAAGCGATATATAGTATAATTATATTGTCATATGATGCTTAAAAAGGTCATTGGCGTAATTCTCCTATATAGCACAATGCACAGGGGAACTTTGGGCCGTTCCCCTATTGTGTATTGTAAACCGATACCGATAAATAGAATTCCTTTCAAACATACACAATGCCATTGAGAACAATCCTATCAAATATATGTACTTCCAAGCACAACAACAAAAAGCATAGTAAACCTAATTTCATGTGATCCATATCGGTATTGGTTTAGAGTACACATATAAGCATTGAAAACTGGGGCCGTTCGGTTTCCTAGGAACTAGGCCGTGGGCCTACGTCGTTGAGAGTGCGGCGGTATGTCTCCGGTTTTGAGTGTTTAATACACGATAAATGAATAAAGCTATCAGAATATGAGGTATATCCACGGTGATATATCTCATTTTTTGTATAAAAGCAACATTTGATTATTGAAAACTGAACATAATGCACATTTTTTTATTTTAAGAGATATCACCTTCATAGTTTCTAATGTCTTTTTGTGCGGCGTGTTCGGTTTTGAGTAATTAAAAAAGCCACTATATTCTAGTGGCTTTGTGTATCTGTAACGATATGGGTTATGGAGGTTACAATATATGAACCTTGAATGCGATCGCCTATGCGAATATCACGCATGCGGGAATACCCGCGTACACCGGCGATGTGTACCCTAGTAAGAGGGTTACCTACACAATCGCCTTTTTGAGTTTTTACAATTATTTTGTGAGTGATATTGTATTTCATGATAAATCTCCTTTACTGTTACTCGAAGTAGTGGCAAGCAATAACTTCATTTGTGTTATTGTCGGTTAATTGCCATTCAAAACCGAAACTCATTGTACTGATGAAATTGGAAGCATCTGTTTTGTTTTCAAATTTCCATGTTTTGTTAGTGTTTACGTCTTTAAGTGTTAGCATTGTAAATTCTCCTTTTTGAATAATTGCGTTTTCTGATATATCTTATGGCTTCATTATACTTGCGTTTTCGCAAGTAGTCAATAGGGAAATTAAAAATTTTTCAAAAAAGTTTTGTAAAGGTGGTGAAAAGCTAGTGAATATCATATGTACAAAGTCGAAATGTCTTAACAACAAGAAGGGCCAATGCATAGCCAGCGAAATATATTACGACGGATTATGCCAAACATATTGCACTAGCCAACACGCCAGCAAGCAGCATGCGGGAATATGCCAACGATCACATGGCAGAATGAAAAGTAAAGATAACAATATACTACGATAGGTGGTGAAACAATGGCGAAAACAACATATACAGACTGGGAAGCAGAAGAAAAGATTTTGCTTTTACAAGGCTGGGCGCGTAATGGTTTAACAAATGAACAGATTGCCAGCAATATGGAAATTGCAGTTTCTACCTTATGGGAATGGCGTAAGAAGTCGCCCAAAATATCGAACGCCCTAAAAATAGGCAAGGACGAAGCAGATATACAAGTAGAAAATGCATTGTATAAGGCAGCACTTGAAGGAAATACAACGGCCATGATTTTCTGGCTTAAAAATCGACGTTCTAAAGAATGGCGCGATAAGATACAACAGGAAATTACAACCGAAAGCGCCGTTAAGTTGGTTATTGATAACAACGAATTGAGTGATACAGATGAGTAAAACAAATCTGTTTCGCGATGTGATACGGCCAACGCCTAAGCAAAAGGAATTTTTAAGGGCGGTAAAGCAAAACATATATACACTATATGGCGGTGCTGCTGGTGGTGGTAAATCGTATATACTCCGCTGGGGTTTGGTATGGCTTTTAATTGACTGGTTTATTCAAACAGGAATTAAAGGTATACGCGTTGGATTATTTTGCGAAGATTATCCAAGTCTTGATGATCGTCAAATATCCAAAATCAAAATGGAGTTTCCGGAATGGTTAGGAAGCTATAAGGAAAGCAACCATGAATTCACATTAAATGATGAATTAGGCGGCGGCGTTATTTGTTTTAGAAATTTGGATAAGCCAAGCAAATACCTTTCAAGCGAATTCGCTGCTATTGCTATTGACGAATTAACCTTGAATAGTCGCGACGTGTTCGATTTCTTGCGTATGCGTTTACGTTGGACTGGTATAAGTGATACGAAATTAATCGCAGCGACTAACCCGGGCGGCAAGGGCCATATGTGGGTTAAGGATTTATTTATTGATAGAAACTTCACAAAGGAAATGCAACCATTCGCCGATAAGATCGCATATATCCAAGCAAGGGCAAGTGATAACCCGCATCTATCACAAAGTTATATAGATGCACTTAACACGTTACCGGAAAAGCTACGTAAAGCATATTTAGACGGCGACTGGAATATATTCGAGGGTCAAGTATTTACAGAATTCCGAACGGATAAGCATGTAATAGAACCGTTTGAAATACCGCATCATTGGCAACGATATCGTTCAATGGACTGGGGATATACGAAACCATATGCAGTATATTCCTATGCGGTTGATTATGACGATGTTTTATATATTACTGGTGAATATTATGGGTGTAAGCCGGGCATGCCGGATACTGGTACACAGGAAACGGCGCGGGAAGTAGCACAAAAGATAGAACACTTGAAAGATTATCAAGGTGTAGCAGACCCGGCTATATGGCAGCGAACAGGCCATGACGGGCCAACGATTGCGGAAATATTCGCAACCGAGGGCGTGTACTGGGTGCGTGCTGATAATGATAGATTGGCCGGACTTATGCAAGTACATCAACGACTTAAAGAAGGCAAGCTAAAAATATTTAGTAATTGCGTGCATCTAATACGCACATTGCCAGCTTTAACATACGATAAAATCAAGGTCGAAGATGTAGATACAAAACAAGAAGATCATGCATATGATGCGGTGCGTTATATGTGCATGGCACGGCCGGTTAAATCAGTTAAACCAGAAAAGCCGTTTAATGACGGTTATAAATATATTGATGATAGCGAAGGAGATGTGAGCGCATGGGGCGTATGAGTGAAAGGGCGTTACGTGATTACGCCTTTAAGGTTCTAAAATCGGAATACGGCGAACGTGAAGAAAAGGGCGTTATTATTCCAGCTAAGTATACAGATGCAGAACTAGCGGAATTTGCAAAAGCAATGCCGCAATGGCAGCTGGAACAGATGTACGATATGATTTATGGTTCTGAAATGGTGGAGTAATGGATATAGAACAAACTACTTTTGATATATACGAAGCAAAACAAAATGTAAAAAATGCATTAGCCGCCACGTCAGAATGGCGCAAGGCTGCTGCTGAGGATTTTGCATTTATGCAAGGTAAGCAATGGCAAGACGGCGATTTAAAGAAAATGCGCGAAGCTGGACGGCCAGCGATTACGATTAATAGAATTAGACCGGTTATTAATCTGTTATGCGGTTATGCATCACAGAACGAAACTGAACCGGACTTTTTACCACGTTCCGAAGAAGATGATAGAATAAGCCGCGTTGCGAAAGGTATTACAAAATACTGTTTAGACCGTGCGAATTATCAACGTAATAAGGGCAAATGTTTCCGCGATAAAATTATTTGCGGTTTAGCCAATTACTGGGTATCTTATGAATTCGACTATACGAAGTTAGACGGAACTATTCAAATTGAACGTGTTTCTCCGTTTGATGCTTTTATTGATCCGGAATGTAAAAAAGATGATTTAAGCGATGCGCAATATGTTGGCCGTTATAGCTGGGAAAGTGCTGCTAAGTTAAAGCAGATTTATCCGGAAAAGGTTGACGAAATCAACGCATTAAAAAGCCGATATGACGAAACCGAACAGGAAGCCGGCATTATTGAAACAGTAGACGGCGAAGCGTTATGGTATAGCAGTAACTATAATAAAATCCGTGTAGTGCAGTATTGGTATAAGGAATACAGTAAGAAAAACGTATACATGACAAAAGAGGGGTTGATTGATGAAACTAACCCGTTATTTGTTGTATTAATGGCTACAGGCAAGAAACCTACTAGCATACCAGATACTAAAATCAGATATGCAACGTTCGCCGATAGTGTTCTATTGGAAGAGGGCGAAAGTCCTTATAAGCATGGTAAATTTCCGTTAGTGCGTGAATATTGCTATTATACCGGCGAATTGGTAGATGATGAACTAGAACCGGCTGGCGTAGTGCGTGATATTAAAGATGCGCAAAGGGAATTAAATAAGAACCGAAGCCAACGCATGCACGTTGTAAACCAACAATCTTTAGGCGTTAAATTCTGGCAAGGTCAATTCACGGAACAATTAAAGAAAACTATCAAGAATGATAGTACAAAACCGGGCGCGAATATATTCCTACCGCCGGGCGTTTCCTTTGTGGACGGTACGCCGGCAATGGATAGCAATATCAATATGAGCCTTGAACAACAATCAAGCAATGATTTTTATGCTATTTCTGGCATTACTCCGGAAAGCCTTTCCGGTAGCGTTGGTAGTATGAGCGGCAAGGCTATTGATTTAAGACAATCAGTAACTACCGTTCAAACGGCTGGTATCTTTGAGCAATCAAAAGAAGCAGAACGCCAAATTGTTAAATTGTTATGGGGTGAGAAAAACGCACCGGGTTTAATTCCACAATTCTATAACGAAGCCAAAGCAATGCGCATTATGGGCGATGATGGTCAAAAAGAATTTGTACAGATTAAACCGGGTTTAAATCAACCGATGCAAGAACAAGTATTAACCGATGCACTAGGGCAACCGATGCGCGACGAAGAAGGCAACCCGATTAAACAAGTGCTATATGATCTATCCGCCTTTGATTTCGATATTGTAATCAGCACCAGCCAAGCAAGCGCAACGGCAAGACGTGCTAACCTTTATCAATTATTGGAAGCTAAGAAATCTGGCGTTGATATTCCTATGGATATTATCCTTGATTTCATGGATTTCCCAGAAAAAGAAACGGTTAAGAAACGCATGCAAGAAGCAGCAGAAAAACCAGCGTTACCAGAATTGCGTGTAAGTGGTTCGCTTGACGATATGCCAGCGGAAGCATTGAGTATGTACTTACAAACGTTAGGCGTACAGATTTCACCACAACAAATTATGGCGGAACGGTTAGCCTTGAAAGGTAAACAACCAAACATTCAAAATGCACCGCCAATTTCACCGCCTATGAACGATTTAGGCGCTATGTAATATAAACTATCAACACAATAATAAACGCTCCGTAATGGGGCGTTTTTATACATTTCGCCCTAAGTAACGGCGTTAAAAGGCTTGCTTATACATTATCGCCCGGCAACGGCGTTAAACTGCCATATTGCTTTATTCGTCCGGCAATGACGTTAAAAGGCTAAGGAGTATTAGATATGGAAAAAGATTTAGTTAATATCGAAGATGCTGGTTTCACTCCGGAAGATTTAGAAAACGCGGGCGTGAACGTTGAAGATAATACCGAAGAAACGGATACACCAGAAGCAACACCAGATGAACCCTCTACAGATGATGCGGCGGAAAGTGATGCGAATGATGCGGAAGTAGATGCAGCGGCGCCGAACACTAACGAAGAAGAACCGGAACACGAAGAAAACCATACAAACGATAACAATCTAAAAGCGGCACTTGCACAGGAACGCGCAAGACGTAAAGCGGCCGAAGAACGCGCAAGACAATTTGAAGCGCAACAAAGACCGATTACATTGCCAGATAGTGAAGTATCTGATATTCGGGACTTTGTACGCCGTGAAGCATTAAAACGCTTTAATTTAACGGCGGAAGATTTAGAAAGTCTTATGTTTGAAGATGTAAACAAATATAACGATTTCATTCGTTTTGAAGCTAATGCAGAATACACGATCACAAATCAACAGTTAGCAGTACACCAACAAAGACAAACAAATCTAAATTTCGTAAATGAAATTAAATCATTACCAAATTTCGGGGAACTATATCAACGCGGATTAGAAAAGCTAAACGGCATGACAATGCGCGATGCACAACCAATAAACGATGCGTTCTATCGCGTGGATATTGGAGAAGGTACCGAAGCCGATTTTGAAACTATTAGAAAGTTTGTTACAGAATTGCAAAATGAACGGGCAACGAATACCGACGTTACGAACAACCCGTTACAGGTGGCCGCAACGTTGCCAAAGGCTGGCGCGTTAAACGGTGGCGTTCCTACACCTAACAAGGTAAGCGAAGAAGATATTTTGAAAGCGTATCAAACAGGCAACCTCGATGCATTGCCGGACGATATACGCAAATATTTTGACGAATTATAAGAGGTAAAATATGGCAGACCAAAGAAACCAAGTTAATATTCCAGCGAATTTAGTACCTAAAGTATGGGCTAAAAAAGTATGGCATGAAGGCGTAAAAGATAGTTATTTCGATAAGTTTACTGCAATGGACGGTTCCAACGTAGTACATCAAAACAAAGACTTAACAAACGTTAAAGGTGATAGCGTAGTATTCGGCTTGATGATGAACCTTAGCGGTAACGGCGTAGAAGGTAACCGCGCTAAATTATCTGGTGCAGAAGATAGCTTGAACATTTACGATTTTACTGTACAAACTCAATTAGTACGTAATGCGGTATCCCGTTTTGAAGCGGACGACCAAAAAACACAGTATGATATGTTGAAAGAAATTAAAGTTGTTTTGAAACAATGGTTATCTGATTGGTTAGATAACAAGTTGATTGAAAAATTAACTACTAGCAATACGGCTAACGAAACAATTTACGCAAGCGCTGCCGGTACTATTTCCAGCATTACGGCGAACGATAAATTAACAACAACACTCATTTCCCGTGCTAAACGTAAAGCGATGATGCATGCGCCAAAAGTACAACCGATTAAGATTGATGGCATGGATAAATATATTATGCTTATATCTCCGTGGGCGGCTAAAGACTTGAAAGATGATCCAAAATGGTTGGCAGCACAACAAAACGCAAATGTTCGCGGTTCTAAAAACCCTATCTTTACTGGTGCGTTGGGCGAATATGACGGCGTAGTTTTGTACGAATACGAACGCGTATTGACTAGTGCTTCTGGCGCAAGTGGTGCTAATGTATGCAATAACTTGTTATTAGGCAAGCAAGCGGCATGTTTCGCAGTAGCAAGACCGGCTAAACACATTGAACAAACAGACGATTACGGCAACATCGCTGGTAATGGCATTGCGTTCTATGGTGCAGTTGAAAAAACTAAATTCAACATGGCCGATTATGGCGTAATCGCCGTTAAAACTGGCGGCGCAGTAGAACGCTAATTTTTGAATTATGGGCGGGGTAATACCCGCCTTTATTCTTATATGGGGTGAATATGAACGTAAAACAAGTTATCAATAGGGCGTTCATGCAAATAGGCGATACACCACAGGAGCAATATACTCCGTACCATTTACTGGAGTATTACAACGAAGGCAATCACCTATTAAATGCCCTTATCGGTCAGTACTGCCCTAGTTTGGCACAGGCAACGCACGAAGATAACGGCACCGGACGGATTACGCTGCCCGGTCAATGTATCAGCGTGTTAAATGTCAAAGCAGATGATGCGGAAGTACAGGCCTATCATGTATTGAATTTACAAACGATAGTATTTGATGCAGATCATGAGCAGAAAATAACCGTTGATTATATAATGACTGCCGGATATAAGAAGTTGGAAGATGAAAGCGGACTACCGGCAGAACTTGAAACGTTATTAGTTGATTACATCGTATATAGGGTTATGAACCTTGATATTTCCGGCGTAACGGCGAATATGGTTAATGCGTTGCAATCCATTAATGAAGGTTTGGGGAATAATGAAAGCGTAATAGCGGAAGGGTACTGGAATTATGGTAGTAAGCGAATTGATTACGCTGGTTAATGTAGAGTCTAACGAAATATTAGATGAACAGTTGGAGTATATCCAATACATTAACGCAGCTATTGACTGGCTAACTACTATTCTAGTTAGCATTAAAGACCGTGAAGTAGTTAAAAATATGGATATACCAAATCTAAAAGGCGTACCGTCCGACTTTATGGGGTTTGTTCCTAAGAGTGGTTATCCTATCCGCATCATTAACGGAACGTTTGAAACCTATGACGGGGAAACAGTTAATCAAGTGTTTTATAGCGTTCGGAAAAATCACGTTGACGAAATGGAAGATACTATTCCGTTTTCTGAATTCTTTCATCAATATTTAGTGCAGCTTATATCTTTCATGGTTAAGAAAAAATCACTTATGACGGATTATGCTGCTTATGATAAACAATTCATTGACTACATAACGGAACAGATTAAGGCGGCAAGAGGTATAGCATAATGGGCGTTAAACAGGTGGCAACTACGAACGGGTTCCGGCTGGGCCTTGATTGGAGCAACCCGCCGGAAAATATCGACGTGCAAGCGCTAACACAGGCGCAACAATGCGAATTCGATAGAACAGACAACGCACTCCGTACCGTTCCGGGTATTCGTGTATTGTATGATTTCGGACTACCAATAGAAACGCTATATCATGATGTGTATCGTAATAAGTGGTACTTTTCTAGTGGCCGAAATTTGTATGAAACAGATTTCAGCGGTAATAAACTGTTAGGCACATTAAATGGTACCGAACGGCCGAAATATCATGCGTTTGGCGGTGATATTCTTATTGCCAGCGGTGATAAATTGCAAGCTATTTCCGGTGCTGGTAAGTTATCCACTATTGAAAGTCCGGCATGTGATATAGTATCAAGCCATTCGGGGCGCGTACTGATTGCATCGACTAATTCGCATAGGTTGAATTGGTCAGCAGTTGGCGACTATAACGCATGGAACCATAACAGTAACGATGCATCTAGTGCGCAATATGTAGACGTTGGGTATAAAGACCAAGGCAGCATCATTGCGATTGATTTCTTATCACGTGCAATTATCGTATACAAAGAATACGGGCGTGTGTATCAAGTAATTGGCACGCCAGATGCGCAGAATTTAACCGTATATCCTTTATCCTCTACCGGTTATTGTAGTGGTGCGACGGTAAGCGTTGATGATCGTAGTTACTATTTAGGCAATCAAGGGTTTATGTCTTTCATGCCTACAAATACCTATGCAGAAATACAACCGTTTGAAACTGGCTTGAACATTAACTCTTATCTATTGAAGTACATAACGAAAGATTGCGAAGTATGGCACATATCCAGTAGAAAACAAATCTGGATTAAACCATATAACGGCGATACAGTCTTTATATATCACTACTTGCCACGATATGAGGACGGAAGGGGCGTTTTCACATCAAGAAAATTCACGCATAACATCAATGATGCGGTGAATGTGGATAAAGAAGTGTACGTAGCATACGGCAATAAGATTGGTATTCTTGATGAAACAATAGATACCGACGATACGAAACAAATCCAAACGTCAATTATAAGCGGCAACAGATTGGCAACACGTCAATTTGTGTTGATTATGAACTATAATTTTGTAACGCATAATCTTATTCCCGGTCATGGTACTATTGGCATCTCTAATAAGAAGCCTAAGCCAATTAACTTTTCAAGCAAGGCAACCAAAACATACTATGCGAATGAAAAGCTATACGAAGCCAAAACATTAATGAATGTTAATGAGTACACGAAGGCGTATAAGATTGGCGGCGGTGCAAATCGTAATGTACAATTTAAAATCAATGTTCAAAAGGGCGCTATTTCGTTACGCCAGTTAGATTATACGTATGAAGAGGTTTAAACATGGCATATAAAGAAAAATACCCTTTGGATATAACGCCACAGGGCGATACTGTACAAGACAGTATTAAGAAAAACCGCGATGAATTATTGAACGTTGCGCAACAAATAGAACTCAAAGCCGGTGGTGGTGGTACTGGCGGCGGCGGTGGTGGTACTGGTGGCCTACGTAATAGAGTGTTGAGCGGTAAAGTAAGCAATGGTGAATTTTCATTCTTAACCGGTGATAACCTAAGCGTAATGATTGACGGTAGTCAAACGCCTGTATTGTTATCATTCGCCGACGGCTTCAACGATTACGGCGCGGTTGATTATATCCAAACGATTAACCGTAAACAAAGCGTATGGAGCCTACCGGCTAATAATACATCGTATTTATACGTTGAACGTTCCGCATCTGGTGGCTTAACCTATGGCAGTACAACGCTTGAACCGATGCGCCAGCCTAATGCACCAGCAGCGGCAACGGATAAAATGTACTACAATACCACAAATGAAAAAATGTATGTGTATACTGGCACATATTGGAAAGAGATATTGCGCGTAGTGGTAGCGATTGCCGTTACAGATGCAACGCGGGTTAAATCAATCAAGTATTATGATCCAAATGTAAACACCGCAACAGATGCCGTAATTGGCACGCGTACGGTTGACGGTAAAGCGTATGCATTAACGGATATTCTTAATCAAATGGCGGAAGCTATTAAAAAGATTGCTGGCGATGCTAGTTTCACGAATAACCCAAGCCGAACACTAAAAACCATTACGGATACAGTAAACGGATTAAGTAGTACATATTATCGTAAAACTGATACAGTAGCCAATGCAACGCATGCGGTTAGTGCAGATACCGCAACACGGGCCAATTCAGCCGCAACGGCGGATAATGTTGCGTCGTGCGTTAAGAAGGCCGGCGATACCATGACGGGTACGTTAAAGGTTCCGGGCCTTACTAATGACTCAATCGATTTAGATTATCTTGCTAATAACAAGGCCGGTTATAGCGGTTTCACATTTGGTGAATTAAATAACTACCGTATATGGGGTACTGCATATTGGGGTATTGGCGCCATGTTTCCGTGGAATACAAGCCAAGACCGCATATTAGGTACTCAACTTTATTTTGCTAACAGTAATGCGGCGTTTATTCGTTTTGATACGAATACAAAAGGTATGAACGAATGGCAACGCATCGCAACGTTTGAAAATAACAATACGTTGACATTCCCTAATGGCGCGAAGTTAAAGGTGGAATAATATGCCTAATTTAGTACTAGAATATAACGGCCAGATTTACCGGTTCGGATTAACTACAAATGCAGCATTAACAAACGGCCAAAATATTGAGGTTCCATTTAATGGAAATGCACTATACGCACGCATCGGGAATGACAATACACCATTAAAGGTTATTAAAAACGGGCGCACGTATTCGGTACAGTATAATCCAGTTGCTTTTAATAATATTTATGTAGATAGACCGGCTAGTGATCGTTCAGACTGGCGTAACACAGTATTTTTCCCAAGTGGAAATTATCGTATCACAATAGACGGAAGCTCACGAGATAGTCGAGAAATACGCATTAATGATAATAGAAACCTTGAAATAGTAATGACTATTTCCGGATATGGGTATAATAATCAGCATTTAAAATTGACTATTAGCGAATATTATGACAGGCAAATACAGGCCGGAAGCAATCGCAATAAATTCAGTATAGAACGAATAGGGGATTAACGATGCAACTTGAAAGCCTTGAAAGCATGATTAAAGACTATGAACGGCGCACGGGTGAACGCGTTAGCCTTGAAGGTTTTTATTTCGATGAAAACAACAATTACAAAGATAAATATAACTACTATTTCAAATGGTTCCCTAATGCGGGTTTCTTATTCTGGACTATCAACGAACATGACGGCGAACGATATTTTACTATCTGGCAGACATACGGTGATATGAAAGTAATAGGTAAATATATTGTTGAAGTAATGAAGTTGAATGATCTTGATGTAATTGTAACGGCAACACATCGAAGCGTGCGCGGTTTCATTAAAAAGTGGAACATGGAACGTGTTCCAACTATGGACTATACCTATAATGGGTTTAATTACAAAGTACTAAAAACGGTGCGTAAACACCTTGAAGCTACTTTGTAGAAAGGAAAAGCATGTTTAAATTTGACTTGCAATTATTTGGCGGCGGCGGTAAAAAGTCGAAGGTAAGCAGCATTGATGCCAAACTGCCTACGGTAACGGCCGACGAAAAGCAACTATTACAAGGCCAAATGGATTGGATTAATAACACCAATCGAAGCGCCAACACCTTGCAAGGTATGGGCGATGCGGCCTTGAATAACGTGATAACGCCAGAATACGGCAATATGTATAATGCGTATTTGGGCGCTAACCGTGGCAATCAAAATGCAATCGGTGCGTTACAGAACTTAGTAACAACGGCCGGAGCTAAGAATTTAACGGATAACACACGGTATGCAAATCAGTTAGCGGCCAGCGTTGATAGTATGAACAACGGCGCAAGCCAACTGGCTAACGAATATAACGGCGCTTTACTGCAAAACCAAAATGCAATGGCTAATATTACAAACGGCCAACTACCAACAGGCTATGCAGATGCTAGACGGCAAGCGTTAAACAATGATTTACAGGCGACCGTAGGAAATGCGGTTTCTGGGTTAGCAAGTCGCGGCATTGTGAATTCATCTATTACAGATAATGCATTAAATGATATTAGCAAGAACGCATCTAATACACTTGCGGCACAATATTCAAATGATTTAGGCCAAGCGGCGGCACTCAATACGCAAGCGCTTAATAATAATTTAAGCGGTATCGGTGCAAAAATGGGGTTATGGGGTAATACCTACAATAACAACCAAAACGGTATTATTAATCAAGCAAATCTAATGAACCAAGGTTATGCAAATCAGATGAATAACGCCGGCACCGCAGCGGGTTTAGTAGGCCAACGCGAAGGGTTAGCACAAAACCCAATCAATACAGGCGCAGCGACACAAAGTGCAT
>ERZ772764.841-NODE-841-length-20359-cov-2.875148_pt1 | contig 20359 bp, 15 predicted proteins | sample MGYA00512163_ERZ772764 | MGnify/ENA primary metagenome ERZ772764 (study PRJEB29015, sample SAMEA2737903) | human oral metagenome | biome: human oral; feature: human-associated habitat; material: dental | place: China | collected 2094 ... | reverse complement strand
GACTTAATCCTCCAGCATAGCGGAAACCAGCGAAGACAGCATGACGCTTAGCCAACTTATAGCCAGCTGTAATAGCGTAAATGCCGAAGGTTCCATCAGCACCCTCTGCCTTTTCAAAGAGAGAGGCAGAAGCATCTGCGGTGAACTTCTTATCAGTTGCGAAGAAAGCAGCTGGATTGTTGTATAGATACATACCCTCAGCAGCAGCCGAAGCATTACCCATAGCGGCTGTTCGGGCATCGGTATTCGCTGTTAATATCGAGAGATCTTGTCCCTGAGCATTAGCCTGCGTAGCACCGAGAAGTGCTGCGCAAGCCATGAGAATGATATGTTTTGTATTCATACTTGTTGTGTTTATCGTTTAATGAACATCTGGGTATGGTTGCCCTTACTGGTATATACGGTCAGTTTATACGTTCCAGGATTCAGTTTAGAAAGGTCAAGTGTGGCTACGTTGTTCTTGTCTGGAGTCACAGTAGCCTTCATCAGGCGCTCACCTACAGTAGAACTGATGACGAGTTCAGCCTGCTTGACTTCAGGATTGAGCAGGGTGTTGATGTCTTTCTGTACTGGAATAGGATAAACGGCATAGACAGGAGCCGACTTCTTTTCGACGACACGCACTTGGAAAGAAGCCTCAGATGATGTCTCACGACCATCTGTAGCAGCGATGCTGATGCGTGTAACACCCTTTGTCATTGGCTTCAACTGAAGGTTGTCATTGCTGATCGTAGCTGCAGCGATACTACCATTGGCAGCATTGGCTTTGTAAGTAAGCTGTGTGTTGCTGCTGTGTGTGTAATGTCCTGTCAATGGAATAGTTACTACTCCCTCGTCCAATCCGATGATATAGTTCTCGAATGGCTTTGTTAGCTGTGGTGGAATGTACTTTACAATCTTAAATGTAAAGCTCTTCTCAGCCTTTGCCCCCAAATCATCAGAGAGTACGAAGGTGCAAGTATAACTACCAGCTGCAAGCACAGGAACGAGGTTGACGGTCACAATATTACCATTTAAGGTATAGGAAACGCCCTTTGTCTCGCCCGTAGCTTTGATATCCCAGTTATGACCATCAGGGTCAGCAACACTGAAAGTGAATGACTTACGTTCGTTCTCCATCACCTCTATGGCTTCTGTTGGAAAACCAGTCGCCTCTGGAGCATGGTTGAGTTTGGTCGTACATTTCTGAATCATAGGTTCAGAAAGGTTGCCCCAACGGTCCACTGCTACCACAGCAATGCTGTAAGTGGTGTTGTCTTTCAAGTCATCAAAGTCATACTTAAGTGTCTCACCCAAGCTATGTCCCATACCATTGATCTCTCTGTAGGTCATATCCTTGAGTTTATCGGCTGTCAATTCGCCCTGAGCAATGTAGAGTCTGTAGAAGGCTGCGGTCTTATCTTCATCCTTTGCGATGCTCCATTCCGCATTGATGTCTACGAAATCAGGCTTGAGCGTGAGTGTAACCACCTTCTCTGGAGCTATCTTTGTGTCTGATTCAAAAGCTGCTTCGGCATCAATATAACCCTTACCTAACTTACCTTTGTAGGTTGGATTTTGCTCATCGATGTTATAAGGGCGATAAGCAGTAATCAAACGTGACTTTAGTTCTTCATTCGTAAAGCCCTGACGACCAAAGTAAGAGGCGATGAGTGCTGCGATACCTGACACGTGTGGGCATGCCATTGATGTTCCTTGGAAGTAAGCATAACCTGATGCAACCTTCTTCTTTGGTACTGTACTCAATACGCCAGCCTCTGTTCCGAAGCGGTCTTGATCACCACCTGGAGCGGTAATGGTCACCCATTTAGCGTAATTACTATAACTTGCCTTACTGAAGTCCCATGCCATTGCTGCGACAGAAACCGTCGGAGCATAGCAAGCAGGGTAAGCAGAGAACTCTTTGTTCTCATTACCAGCAGCGAACATTACCACACCACCCTTCATTGGAGAGTCTGGACGCTGGTTGCCGTTGGCATCACAACCAGCCATCTTGATGAAGTAGTCCACAGCTTCTTTCAGCAACTGAGGCATAGAGGTGACACCTGCAGTAGAGGAATATCCCCATGAGTTCTGACAGATAACAGCTCCGTTGTCAGCTGCATACTTAATGGCAGCGGCTGCATCGCCCTGCTCTTCCTTGTTTCGGAATATCTGGCAACTCAACAAGCGTACACCGCTATCAGCAGAGCCATCGCCACCTGCGATACCAGCCACACCCTTTCCGTTGTTGTTGCGAGCAGCAACAGTACCCGCAACGTGGGTTCCGTGTCCGCCATCATCGGGTTCGATAGTACCGCCAACAACGTCTTTAGCTGTCACAAAGTTGTAACCATAGATATCATCAACAAAGCCATTGCCGTCATCATCGACGTTAGGTTGACCGTTTTTCTCCTTTTCGTTGACATAAAGATTGTCTTTCAAGTCCTCGTGGGTGATGTCAATACCACCATCAACAATGGCCACAATAACATTCTTCTTACCCGTTGTGTACTTTTCCCAAACAGGTTTAACGTTACAGTCAGCCCCTTTTACTGCACGTGGATTTATAGTACCGTTGTTGTAGTAATGCCACTGTTTAGCTAAGAGAGGGTCATCAAAAGTGCTTGTTGTAGCCTGCATACTTGCGCCAGAAGGGCTATAAGGAGTCATCTTAACCGTTGGTTTTGCCATTGGTAGTACTCGTTCAGCACATTCAACACCTTCAGCTTTCTTGAATTGATCTAATACAGCCCCCACATCTTTGCTCTTATCAAAATAGATTGTGTACCAACGGTCGAGTCCTTCAGCTACGGTTCGTGCTTCATAGATACCTGCTGGCTTAAAGACTCTTTCCATTTTATAAGCCCCAGAATACTGCATTGCAGAAGTCATAGCCGATGGGACGCTCTGCATCTCCACACTACCACTACGCGTTGTAGGTATAGCTTGGTTTGTACCCTTTGCCAACTTCACGTTAATACAGCCTTTTATGGCAAAAAGGTCTTTGTCAATATTGACAGAGCGTGTGTTGGAAACGCCCGCATCCGAGTCCAAGTTATCCTGGCATGAGGTAGTAACCATCATGCCAGAGAGCGCACACGCACATAGATATATAATCGATTTTCTCATCAATGTTCCTTTATTTTATTTCTTTGGATTGTATTGTTTGAGCATACGTTCTACCTTAGCCAGTCGCTGTTCTTTACTTCCTGCAAAGACAGTTGGCTTGTATAGAACAGTAATTTGCATGACTGCCTTACCGTTGTTGACGTCAGCATATTCTCCACCTGAGATTGCTAAGGTCAGATAGTCAGAACGACGCGCATAGACATGATGCTTACCATTGTAGCCAACGAACTCAAAGTTGTTTGCAGTAAGCAGTTTGTCGAACTCATGGGTTACGAACCATTCATTACCATACTGCCATATTCCTAAGTTTGGCTGACTGTAGAATAAACTGTATTGCTCAACGCTTCCAGCCTTCTCTTGTGGTACAGCGGCATCATTATGAAGATAGAAGAAGTAAGTGCGAGCAATCAATGTAGGGTCATTTGTCTTGTAGAGAATAGCTTCAACCTCATTACTCTTAGACATTTGTCGCTTCATTTCCTCACTGTTCTTACCTGTCTCATAAGCTTCGACATCACTTATCTTCTTGTCAGTTTTGTTCAAAAGGTCAACAGGACCAAGGTCAAGACTACTAAAGGTAGGGTAGCTACGGTCTTGTGTGTGCATCTGATAGAAGAATAACACAACGCTATTATTCTCCTCTCTAATGTCTACATCCATCGTGAAAGCTTCCTTTATATTGACGTAATGATTCGTGTCTTTCTCGTCCCTTGTATATCCATTGGCTCTCATAAATTCTTGGAAAGCCTGCGACTTAACAGCGTTAACACCCTCTCTTGTCAGCGAACGTGTGTAGATACGTGTTGGAACAGAGTGCTTTGTATCGTGTACATAGACAACGTCTTTGAACAAAGGCGATGGAGTCTTGAAGAAGTAACTCTCTTCAAAGATACCGTTTACCTCGTCAGGACCGCCATATTCCGTCAAGAAACTACCACGGCGATACTCAAAGTCCATCATCTTATGCAGACTATAAGGGTTACCTGGGTTACAAGCCAAGATAAAGGTAGCTACGCCCGGCTGCTTAACAACCACCTCATGGTTCTTTCCCGCAAAGGCTATTGTCAGTTTTGTGGTTCTTTCCGTAGTGCTATAATTAGGCTTAGAAATAAACTTCAAACCATGCTTTTTCTTGATAACCTGCATCCACTCTGGCTGCTCATTCTGTGTAAGGTCATAGGAAGTAGCATCCATCTTCAAGTCGACAGTTGTCGTACCACCTGCTTGTGGCAGAATTACCTCACCATTGTTTAAGTTTAATGTGATATCAGCAGCACTCTGTCTTACCATGATTTTCTGTACTGCCAGTCCACCATCAACAAGGATATAGCTACTTCTCTCCATTCCTGTTGTATTAGGATCAAGGTGTACAGAAATCTCGTTTCCACTTTGTGAAAGGTGCACCCACGCCTTCGGTGTAGTAGCCATCCACTCCTTACAGTTCGTGTTTACGGTAATTGTCTTCTCACCAATCTGATTAGAGAAAGAAATCTCCTTCTCTGAAACATTCAGATAGGGCTGGTCAAAGCTGTCATTCTCAGCACATCCAACCGCTATGCCTAATAATAGGCATAGCAGAGAGAACTGCAGCAGCTTATGTATATTGATTATACGCATATCATGTAATTATTTAAATAAGGTATAACAATTTGCTTAGAACTTCAAAGCCTTCTTGGCAGCAGCGAAGTTTCTAATCATCTTAGCCTGTGCCTTTACGGCTTTACTACTTGCACCCGATACGGATGGATCGTAGCTGTAAAGCAATGCGAGTACAGGTGCGTTGTTATCTAACACGCAGGTAACATCAATAACCAAGTGGTCGCTTTCACGTACAAAGAAGTGGTTGTTGCCTGATGTGCGGAGGAAAGAGAAGCCCTCATCACCCAATACCTTCTTGATTTCTTTGGTTGCAACCCATTTAGTACCATACTTCCATACACCGAGGTTGGTGTCTTTGAAGAGTAATGCACCAATCTGAACACTACCCAAATTGTCTGGTGCATCACCATCCTTATCCGTTGTGTAGAAGATGTGAATACGTCCGTAGGCTGCAGAAGGGTCTGTACTTGCCTTCAGTTTATATTGAATCTGTGAAACCTCAGTATTCTTATGTTCGTTGAGGCTACGCTCTTCTTCTGTACTACCAGCCTTCTGCTCGTATTGTTCAATCTGTGCCAACTTCACGTTGTCTTTCTGCAGAAGCTCAAGAGGATAGAATGGTAACTTGCTGAAAGTCTTGTATTCGCCATTCTGCTTCATGATAGGTGTGAAAGTGAGGTTAACTCCTTCGTTGTTCTCCTTTTCTGATATATAAACCTTCAAAGAGAGCAAATCCTTATCATTGGTATATTCTCTGTCAGACTGAGAGTTGCTGCGCACATAGCCATTATCTGTCAAGAACTTATCGAAAGCCTTGTCCTTCACGGCATCAATCGCCTTTCTACCATCGCCAATCATGATAATCTGTGACGGATTAATACCATCAGTGCTACAATACTGAATCAAAGTAAAGATAGGCGAAGCAGTGATAAAGGTGTAAGTCTCCTCAAGTCCATAAGCTGGCATAGCTGTTTGATACTCGCGCAGGTAGCTACCACGACCCAACTCAAAGTCCATAATCTTATGCTCGTCTTGTGGTACACCTGGATGAATAGGGAGGAGGTAGCGTTGAATACCCGACTGAGAAACAACAATCTCACGGATAACACTACCGCTCTTGGCGTAAAGTTTCACCTCACGCTTCTGATAGGTATCGTTACGCTCAGCTATCAGTTTGATTTCTTCCTCCGACTTGACAATCTTTAGCCAACTAACTTCTTCGCTGGTTGTTACGTCATAGACAGACGAATTCGTCGTAATGTCAATCGTCTTCTCACCACCTGTCTGTGGCAGATAGATAGCATTTGGAACCACGTCAAGAGTTACGTCAGCTGCGCTCTGAGTCACAGCAATTTTGCCAGATGCACCGTTGGCGTTAACGAGGACATAGCTTGTGCGCTCTGTTCCAATCTTGTTTTCAGTTACCTTCACCTTCAGTACGTTACCGTCCTGAACTAACGAGAGCCAGTCGCCTTCCTGTGGAGACGATGCAATCCAGCTGTTTTGATTTGTTGTTACACTGATGTTTCTTTCGCTTACGCCTTTGTCAAAGGCAATACTGTTTTCAGAAAGCACCAATGTTGGCATTTCAAATTCGTCTTCCTTTGCACATGAGAACAAGCAAAGAAGAATGCCGCCTAACATTAGGGAGTAGAGTGTCTTTTTAAATTCCATACTCTTCAAGGTTTTATTAGATAAAAATATATTATTGATTAGACTTTTGTTCTAAAAAAGTTTTTTGTTTTACTTTCATAAAATATTCGTAAAGGCTTTAAATGATAGTATTTATCTTATTCGCGCCAAATTAGATTATCTGCCGCAAATATATTCTTTAATAAGAATAAAAGCAAGTGGATTTGGTTAAAATAAACTAATCATTTGTTCTTTATTTTTCATCTTATACACGCATGTAAATAAATACAAATATGTTCTTTTAACATGTATTTCTGATTTACTTTTCGGCAAGTCAAGTCTTCCGCCAGACTTATCACCTTATTTAATATTCTATATAACATCATTATTATTACGGTCTGTAAAATTTTTCGAGTGCAAAGGTACTGGCTTCTTGTTAAGGTGGCAATACTCATTTATAAGTAATTTATTGTTGATTTTTTGTGTGATTAGGTTTTCTTATCCCTAATAAAGATTACATAATATTGATTATTAGTTATGGTTTATTGGGTTTTGTGGACTGTGAAAAATAATTACAGAATGAGCCTTCTGTAAGCCTTTTGTTTATAGAAAATTGCTCTAAAAATGGGGCTTTGTAACGGTCAGATAATCAGAGTCTTACAAATACGATTTGAAAAGGGCATCTTTTAGACTCTTAAAGGGCGTTAGTTAGACCTCAAAAGGGCATCTTTTGAAAGCCAATTAAGGCTTAATTTGAGTCTAATTGGGCGTTAGTTGTTTTTTAGTAGTTTGAAGAAACTTTACATAATATTGGTTGTTTAATCCTCTGTGAGTGGATGAATGCAGTTGGGAGTTTGTCTGTACATTTAGGTAAGTGCTTCGTTGAAGGATAAACGTAAAAGCCCATTGAAGGTATTTTGTAGGTTAATCAACCGAATACAATCAATGGGCTTGTGATATATGATGATTATGTTTTAAGCTTTTTTCTTCTTAGCACTTCTTCTCTTCCACCACAGATAGTAACCACTAATTGGGAGGAAACCACCGATAAAGGCTGCGATAGCATAGAGAACACGTGAGAACCAGCCGCCCCATGAACCTGTGTGTAACTGCTTAAAAAGCTTTCCACCCTTTGGTTTTTTGCCATGCTGGTCACCTTTCATGTCTTTTGCTCCCTCCTTGTGTGCTTGTGGTTGTCCCTTCATCTGACTTGTGTCTGTTTGTGCAAAAGCTTTGTCATTTGTTGCGGCTTGCTGACTTCCATCTTTAGGCTGTTGCATCTTCATTTCCTTTGGTGGCATAGGTTGTCCGAAGAGTTTGGACATTCCCGCTCTGTACCAACCGAAGGAGAAGACAGGACCTGTGAGGGCCATGAGGAAGAGGAAGATAAACACATAGATACCTAATGATACGTGAGAGTCGTAAACAAAGCGACGGAAACCCTTGTTAGTGCTGACGGTCAAACGACTTTTCAACGCCTTCTTGGTCTTTGGCCACCAGATGACAACACCCGATAACAATACGATTGACATACAGATTGCTGACACGGCTGTAAGGATGCGTCCAAGTGACAGTCCACCCTCATGTGCATTCTCAGGTTTCATAAAGAGCCAACGGTGCAGTCGTACGATGGTTGTATAGATTGGCAACTCTTTGGCATTCATGTCAAAGAGTGGTGCGAGGTCTTTTATTAGTAGTATTGCCAGACCACTGAAGCACAAAATAGCCATGATTACGCCTAATGGTAAAGCAAACCAGCGGTGAATCTTTAAACAGAATTTTCTCATATCCTAAATAATTATTGTTTTGTTACTTGTTTATCAATTGTTTCCTCTTTTACTTATCCTTTTCCTTCCCTTTCGTTATGGGCAGTTTTTAAACTTTATATGCTTAGATGATTAAAAATCCTGAAAGTTTATTTTATGAGGAAAGAAATTAGTGTTTGTTTATGTTGTTGTAGAAATCTTGTTTGTTTTCTTTTTATGAAAAAGAGGTCAACATAGCTTCATTCTCCTCCATATCCAGTTAGGGATATGTCGCCATAAGTAGGTGAGTAGGCGCCAACGGGTATCGATGACGCAGATGTGTCGTCGGCTGTTAATAGCCTTTATAATACTGCGTGCCACCTTTTCTGTGGTCATCAGCATCGGAAGGTGAGCGATACCAGCGAGTAGGGGAGTATCAACAAAGCCGGGACGGATATCGGTGAAGTGGATGTTATGATGTTTACAAGCTGCGAGTTGTTCCAATGCTTGTAGATAAGTGTTTTGCATTGCCTTTGTTGCACTATATGCAGGAGCCGGTCCGAGGCCCTTTGTACCAGCAATAGAGCTGATGCAAGCGATGTGTCCACCTCCTTTGTTGGCAAAATAGCGATAGGCACAACCTATCATTCTTGTGAAGCCAAGGGCGTTGGTTTCCACCGTTTTGAGTTCGATATCAGCATTAAGACTTGGGTTTTGCCAACCGATTCCTGCTGCATGAAAATAGAGGTCGATACCATTTATACGCTCTATAAGTTGCAGTAAGGAAGTCTCTGCGTCCTCGTTAGTTACATCAATTTGGGCAGTGTAGACACGCTCTGGTGCCATAGCTTGCAAGTCAGTCAACTTGTTTATACGGCGAGCAGCCACACCAACTGCCCATCCTTGTGCGATGAGTAGTCGTGCTACTTCATGTCCGATACCGCTGCTGGCACCTACGACGATTGCTTTTTTCATTTTAGTAAGTCCTTTGGTAAGAGTTCGTTGAGGCTATCTTCGCGAATAATCTTTGGTGCAGCCTTGCCGGGAAGCACTAAAACTTTTTTACCATTGCGATAGATGTGCAACTGTCGTGAACGAATCACAGCTGTTATCTCATCATCATTCTGCATCGCCTGCCATATAGGATAGTAGACACCTTCTTCGTTAAAGAGCTTCTTCTGCAGGTGTGAACACATATTGGTCGTATCGAGTTCTATCATTTCTTTCGTTAAATTTGGATGTTATTACGTGGATACAATATCCGTTTCCTAATCTTACTTTCTGCAAAGTTAGGAAAATAAAGCCGTATAACAAGCAATGAATTGAAAAATACGTGTTTTGTGTAAGGATGTGTAGTTGTGGTTATTAGAATGTTTTCCTTTCTATATTAAGTTGTCAGAAAAGAAAAAGGTGCAAGCCACGTAATCCATTGGCTTACACCTTTCTTGCGGAAAGAGGGGGATTCGAACCCCCGATACCCTTTAGGGGTATACACGCTTTCCAGGCGTGCCTCTTCAACCACTCGAGCATCTTTCCTTGTGAATCCTAACGTATATCGTCTATATGTTAGCCTCAAATTGGTTTGCAAAAATAGAACTTTAGTTTTACAATAATGCGGCAGTAAAGAGGATTTTAAGTTTCTTTAAAGTTTTAGAGTAGTCTTCTCTTGTGATATTCTTCTTAGTTCGTTATTGCTAAATTGTAGTTTTCTTATGTAATAGTAACTGTTTGAAATATAAGATTTAGTCTTGTGAAAGGGGCGTTTTGTTGCAAAATATTTTATTAAAATGTCTCTTAGTTTTGTAATAATAAAATCTGCCATAAGGTAGATAAAATCTCATTGTAATCATAGATGATAGCACTGTTCATAGGTCTTGTGGCAATTAAATGAAATATACTATGTTTTTTTTATCTTTATATCCCGCCTAATTCATGGAAAATTAGTATCTTTGCATTTTAGTTTAGAACCAACGATTTTCGTTTTAGAAGATAATAATTAAACATACATACATCGTGGCTGAAACAAAGTACATTTTCGTTACGGGCGGCGTAGTTTCTTCACTTGGTAAAGGAATTATCTCGTCATCAATCGGTAAGCTTCTTCAAGCAAGAGGTTACAACATTACCATTCAGAAATTTGATCCCTACATCAACATTGACCCAGGTACGCTGAATCCTTACGAGCATGGTGAGTGCTACGTAACAGAGGATGGTATGGAGACCGATCTCGACCTCGGTCACTATGAGCGCTTCACAGGTATTAAGACCACAAAAGCCAACTCTATGACTACGGGACGTATCTATAAGAGCGTTATTGACAAGGAGCGTCGTGGTGATTACTTGGGTAAGACTATTCAGGTTGTTCCTCATATTACGGACGAAATTAAACGTAATATTAAGCTTTTGGGGCAGAAGTATCACTATGACTTTGTGATTACTGAGATTGGTGGTACTATTGGTGATATTGAGTCAGCTCCGTTCCTTGAGGCTATTCGCCAGTTGAAGTGGGAATTGGGTAAGCGTGCTATCAATCTTCACTTGACATATGTTCCTTATCTTAAGGCTGCAGGTGAGTTGAAGACAAAGCCAACTCAGCACAGCGTAAAGGAATTGCAGAGTGTAGGTATTCAGCCAGATGTGCTCGTGATGCGTACAGAAAAGCATCTTGACGATGATATCCGTAAGAAGGTTGCTGCTTTCTGTAATGTTGATTTCGACTGCGTTGTACAGAGTGAGGACCTCCCAAGTATCTATGATGTTCCTGTAAATATGTTAGAGCAGGGTTTGGATGCTGCTATTCTGCGTAAGTGCGGTGAGGAAGTTGGTCCTAAACCTGCGCTCGGTCCTTGGAAGGAGTTCCTTGATCGTCAGCGTAAAGCAACTAAGGAAGTACACATTGGACTTGTTGGTAAATATGACTTGCAGGATGCTTATAAGAGTATTCGTGAAGGATTGTTGCAGGCTGGAACCTATAACGACCGTAAAACAGTTATTACCTTTATCAATTCTGAGGAACTGACAGAGGAGAATGTAGCTGAGAAACTTAAGGGACAGGACGGTATTGTGGTTTGTCCGGGCTTTGGTCAGCGTGGTATTGAGGGTAAGATTGTTGCTGCTCACTATACACGTACACACGATATCCCAACCTTCGGTATCTGTCTTGGTATGCAGATGATGGTGATTGAGTTTGCTCGTAATGTCCTTGGGTATAAGGATGCTAACTCACGAGAGATAGATGAGAAGACTACACACAATGTGATTGATATTATGGAGGAGCAGAAGAATATCACCAATATGGGTGGTACGATGCGCCTTGGAGCCTATGAGTGCGTACTGCGTCAGGGTTCACATACCTTTAATATCTATAAGCAAGAGCATATACAGGAGCGCCATCGTCATCGTTATGAGTTCAATAACGACTATGAAAAGGAGTTTGAGAAGCATGGTATGATGTGTGTTGGTCGCAATCCAGAGAGTGACTTGGTTGAAATCGTTGAAATACCAGGTTTGAAGTGGTATATTGGAACACAGTTCCACCCAGAGTATCAGTCAACTGTACTCGGTCCACATCCGCTCTTCCTCGACTTCGTAAAGACTTCAATTGAAAATCAGAAAAACAAATAAATGGATAAAAGAACAATCACAGGGTTTGTACTTATAGCCCTGATTCTCTTTGGTTTTGCTTGGTGGCAGCAGCCATCAGCTGAACAGGTAGCACAGCAGAGAGCTGAATTTGTAAAGGATTCTATCGCTGCAGCTAAGAAAGCACAGACTGCAAAACTTGCTGCTGAGAAGCAGGCACAGCAGAAGGCTGCGCTGGCTACTGATACAACAGCTCTATTTTATGCTGCTTTGAATGGCAAGGCGCAGGATATTATATTGAAAAATAGTAAGGTTGAGCTGACTTTGAGTACCAAGGGTGGTGTTGTAAAGAAGGCTGTTATCAAGAACTATATCGGTCATAATATAGCTGTTAAGGATGGCTCACAGGACCAGAAGGATGTTACTTTGTTTAGTGGTGACGACCAGAGCCTTAACTTTATGTTGGCTGCAAAGAATAGTAATATTGAGACAAAAGACCTTATCTTCACTCCTTCAAATGTGACAGATTCTACTGTTACGCTGACTGCTGTGGCAGGAGAGGGTAAGACACTTACCTTGAACTATACACTTGGTAAGGACTATTTGCTCAATATGTCTTTGCAGGTAGAGGGTATGGGTGGACTCTTTGCTCCAAATTATAACCAGATAGATATTAACTGGCAGGAGCGTTGTAAGCAGCAGGAACGTGGTTTCACATTTGAGAACCGCTACGCAACACTTACCTATAAGAAGCATGATGGCGGTACTGATTACTTGAGTGAGACTTCTGAAAAGGAAGAGACAACAGAGGACCCAATGGATTGGGTAGCTTTCAAAAACCAGTTCTTCTCTGCTGTGATGATTGCAAAGGATAACTTTGCAACAGGTGCAAAGCTTAAGAGTACACCACTTGAGAAGTCTTCTCATTACCTTAAGCACTATGAGGCTAACATGAAGGCTGGCTTTGACCCAACAGGTAAGCGCCCTTCAGAGTTCGAATTCTACTTTGGTCCTAACGATTTCCGTCTGCTTCAGTCTGTTGAAACAGAGAGTAAGTTTGCAAAGGAACTTGACATGGAACGCCTCGTATATCTTGGCTGGCCATTGTTCCGCATTATCAACCGTTGGTTTACTCTTTATGTATTCGATTGGTTGAGTAAGGTGTTCCCAATGGGAGTTGTATTGATTCTCATTACCTTATTATTAAAGCTTATTACCTTCCCAATGGTGAAGAAGAGCTATATGAGCTCTGCTAAGATGCGTGTGTTGAAGCCAAAGTTGGATGAAGCAACGAAGCAATTCAATAAGCCAGAAGACCAGATGCAGAAGCAACAGGCTATGATGCAGAAGTATTCAGAGTATGGAGTGAGTCCTTTGTCAGGCTGTCTTCCTATGTTGATACAGATGCCAATCTGGATTGCGATGTTCAACTTCGTACCGAATGCTATTCAGCTTCGTGGTCAGAGCTTCCTTTGGATGCACGACCTCAGTACTTTCGATCCAATCTTCTCATGGAGCCATGATGTTTGGCTCGTTGGCGATCATATTTCATTGACCTGTATCCTCTTCTGTGGTGCTAACTTGCTTTACACATGGTTTACCATGCAGCAGCAGAAGGATCAGATGGTTGGACAGCAGGCTGATCAGATGAAGATGATGCAGTGGATGATGTTTGGTATGCCATTGTTCTTCTTCTTTATGTTTAATGACTATTCATCAGGTCTGAACTTCTATTACTTTATATCTCTCTTCTTCTCAGCTGCTATCATGTGGGCATTGCGCAAGACAACCAATGAGGAGAAACTTCTGGCTATCCTTGAAGCACGTCGTGAAGAGCGAAAGAACAACCCTAATAGCAATAAGGGTGGTGGACTCTTCGCTCGTATGCAGGCTTTACAGGAGTTACAGAAGCAGCAGCAAGAAGAACTTCGACGCAAGCAAGATGAGCTAAATAAGAAAAAGAAAGGTCTATAACTATGAACAAAAACTTAACCATGGCAATGACTGCTGCTCTGATGATGAGTGGTAGCGTTGCACAAGCACAGGATGTGAACATCGGACGTAACAACATCACGCTTACAAGTGACCTCATGACTCCTGAGACACTTTGGGCTATGGGACGTATCGGTGCTGCACAAGCCTCACCTGATGGCAAGAAGATTGTCTATCAGGTGGGTTATTACAGTGTCAAAGAAAACAAAGGACACCAAGTACTACGCGTGATGGATGCTGATGGTAAGAACGACCGTCTGCTGACTACCTCTGCAAAGAGTGAGGGTGATGCAGCATGGCTCGACAACAATACCTTAGTATTCCTTACAGGTGGACAGCTGTGGACAATGAATGCAGACGGTACTAACCGTAAGCAGTTGACACATTCGGATATCGACATCGAAGGTTTCCGATTCTCTCCGGACCGTAAGCGTGTTGTTCTCATCAAGAGCATCCCTTACTATGGCACTATCAAGCAGAACCCAAGCGATTTGCCAAAGGCTACGGGTATGGTCATCACTGACATGAACTATCGTCACTGGGACCATTACGTTACAACAAATGCACATCCTTTTGTGGCAGATGTAACTGCTGAGGGTGTTGGAGCAGGTATTGATGTACTCGAAGGTGAACCTTATGAGAGTCCGTTGGCACCATTCGGTGGTATCGAGCAGATTGATTGGAGCAAAGACTCTAAACTTATTGCTTATACCTGCCGTAAGAAAGAAGGTACACAATATGCCATCTCTACCGATGCCGACATATATATATATAATGTGGAGACTCGTCAAACAAAGAATCTCTGCAAGCCAGCTGACTATGTTGAGCCAAAGATTGATGCAACAAAGAGTATGCGCAATCAGGCTGTAAATCATCAGGCTGGCGATATGAATGTTGGTTACGATGTTAATCCTAAGTTCTCACCTGACGGCAAGTACATTGCATGGCAGAGTATGAAGAACAATGGTTATGAGAGTGACCGCAACCGCCTCTGTGTCTATGAATTGGCAACAGGCAAGAAGACATACGTCGCTGAAAGCTTTGATTCAAATGTAGACGACTACACATGGAGCCTTAATTCAAAGGACCTTTATTTCATTGGTGTATGGCATGCTACAGTGAACGTCTATCAGACGAATCTTAAGGGTGAGGTGAAGCAGCTGACAGAAGGCGATTATAACTATGTAAGTATCTCACTACTTGGTGATAAGAAGTTGCTTGCTATCCGTCAGAGCATCTCTCAAGCTAATGAAATCTTCGCTATAACTCCTGCTAAGAAGGAGAAAGCAAGCGTTCAGACACAGCTCAGCTTTGAGAATAAGCACATCTATGACCAGTTAGCTTTGGGTGATGTAAAGTCTCGTTGGGTAAAGACAACTGATGGTAAGGAAATGATGGAATGGGTAATTACTCCTCCACACTTCGATCCAAATAAGAAATATCCTACATTGCTCTTCTGTGAAGGCGGACCACAAAGTCCTGTTTCTCAGTTCTGGAGCTATCGTTGGAACTTCCAGATAATGGCAGCCAATGGCTATGTCATCATTGCACCAAACCGTCGTGGCTTGCCAGGCTTTGGTAGTGCATGGAACGAGGAAGTTAGTACCGATTGGACTGGTCAGTGTATGAACGACTACCTTTCAGCGATTGACGATGCAGCTAACAATCTACCATTTGTAGACAAAGACCGCTTAGGCGCTGTTGGTGCTTCATTTGGTGGCTTCTCTGTTTATTATCTTGCTGGTATTCACAACAAGCGCTTCAAGTGTTTCATCTCTCATGATGGTGCTTTCAATCTTGAGAGTATGTACACAGATACAGAGGAGGCTTGGTTCAGCAACTGGGAGTATGACGATGCATATTGGAATAAGGACAAGAGCGAAGCTGCAAAGCGTACTTACGCAAACAGTCCTCATTTGAATGTTGATAAGTGGGATACTCCAATCCTTTGTATCCACGGCGAGAAAGACTATCGTATTAATGCTAATCAAGGAATGGGTGCTTTCAATGCAGCTCGTCTGCGTGGTATCCCTGCTGAGTTACTTCTCTATCCTGATGAGAACCACTGGGTATTGAAACCACAAAATAGTGTTCTCTGGCAGCGTACATTCTTTAATTGGCTCGACCGCTGGCTGAAGAAGTAGCTTTTGCAAGTTAACGTGTTGACGAGTTTACAAGTAGACAAGTTGCTTGATAGTATCCACTCGTTCACTCGTCAACATGTTCACTCGTTCACTTTCAACTTATAATCTAACAAACAACTTGTTTACTTGTCAACTTGTCAAACTTGTCAACTTGTCCTCTCGTAAACTTGTTAACTAATAAATTCATCATGACTGATAAAATTCAAACATCATTGAGAGATTCAGCAGCGATGCGCTGGACGGCTCTCCTCCTTTTATCCCTGGCAATGTTCTGTGCCTACATCTTTGTTGATATCCTTTCTCCAATCAAGGAGTTGATGCAGGAGCAGAGAGGTTGGGACTCAACCGCATTCGGTACTATGCAGGGTTCAGAGACATTCCTTAATGTCTTCGTGTTCTTCCTCATCTTCGCAGGTATCATCCTCGATAAGATGGGCGTTCGTTTCACTGCTATCTTGTCTGGTGCAGTGATGTTAGCTGGTGCTTTAATCAAGTACTATGCTATCAGCGACAGCTTTGCTGGTAGTGCACTTGACGTATGGTTTACCAATAACCTCAACCACATTCCTGTCTTCGAGCAGTTGGGCGTATCTCCTTTCTATCAGGGAATGCCAGCATCTGCAAAGGTTGCAGCTTGTGGTTTCATGATATTTGGTTGTGGCGTTGAGATGGCAGGTATCACTGTTTCTCGTGGTATTGTAAAGTGGTTCAAGGGTCGTGAGATGGCATTGGCAATGGGTTCAGAGATGGCTTTGGCTCGTCTTGGCGTTGCTACCTGTATGATTTTCTCGCCATTCTTTGCTAAACTCGGTGGCGATATTAATGTTTCTCGTTCTGTAGCTTTCGGTGTAGTACTTATCTGTATTGCATTGATGATGTTCATCGTTTACTTCTTCATGGATAAGAAGCTCGACTCACAGACCGGTGAGGCAGAGGAGAAAGACGATCCATTTAAGATTAGCGACCTCGGTAAGATTCTTTCAAGTATGGGCTTCTGGCTCGTAGCATTGCTCTGTGTGCTTTATTACTCAGCTATCTTCCCATTCCAGAAGTACGCTGTAAATATGCTTCAGTGTAACCTAACCTTCCACGAACTTCCAGCAGGTTCATTCTGGGCTTCATCAAGTGTGACTATCGTACAGTACGTTATCATGCTCGTTGTTGCTGCTACTGCATTCATGTTCAACTTCATGAAGAATAAGGCTTTGAAGAGTCTTATGCTCTTCTTATCTATATTCTGCCTTGTTGTTTATTGCTACATGGGTTATATGCGCCAGTCTGCTGAGTCTATCTTTGCTGTATTCCCATTGCTCGCAGTAGGTATTACACCAATCCTTGGTAGCTATGTTGACCATAAGGGTAAGGCTGCCTCTATGCTCGTTTTAGGTTCATTACTTCTGATAGTCTGTCACCTCACCTTTGCCTTTGTCCTTCCACAGTTCAAGTCAAGCCAGGTAGGTGGTGTTATCGTAGCTTATGTAACCATCCTTGTTCTCGGTGCTTCTTTCTCACTCGTACCAGCTTCATTGTGGCCAAGTGTTCCAAAGCTCGTAGATGCAAAGATTATCGGTTCTGCTTACGCACTTATCTTCTGGATTCAGAATATCGGTTTGTGGTTGTTCCCACTCCTTATTGGTAAGGTACTTGATAAGACAAACGTAGGTGTTACTGACCCAACACAGCTCAACTATACAGCTCCGTTGGTTATGCTTGCTGGTTTGGGTGTGATTGCTCTTATCATTGGTCTTACTTTGAAGGTAGTAGATAAGAAGCGCAACCTCGGTTTGGAAGAGCCAAATATCAAGGCATAATAGTTGTATCTCAATGACCGATAACTCATGTACGCAAGTCGTAATGAAGTTGTTCGTGAGTTGTTCTACAGCTTAAAAGATATTTTATAGAAAAGTCCTCGCAAGTATGTTTATGCTTGTGAGGACTTTTTATTTATAAAATGATAAAGTTTCTGTGAGTTCGGTACCTCCTTATTAAGTTCTTCTTAAAGTCTTTAAATTTTTTTGTTCTGTCAAAAAAAATCAAATAGCCAATTTTAATTCATGCTCAACAGCGTTTGAATTAACGCCTAATAGGCTTTCAAAAGATGCCCTTTTGAGGTCTAACTAACGCCCTTTTGAACCCTTATTAAGCACCTGTAGAAATGCTACTTTGTAAAAGTTTAGTTAATAAGGAGTTACGCGTGTGTGGCTTTTGGTGGTTTTGAGCATTAAAAAGAGGCTTGTTGCTGATTCTTATGTCAATACTTTTCGCTGCTAATGATGTATGAAAAGTGACATGATAAGAGTTGATAAAATCGATAGATAAATTGGTTGAATAGGGTAGGAGAGTATGAAAATGAAGAAACCCGCACAAATGTTGTACGGGTTTCTTTGTATCAGTCATCCTTTATAAAAGGATATTAGTTTATTCTACGCTATTAATTATAGGTAGAAATGTTTTTACTCCTCGTCCTCTTCTTCATCATCCAGAACGACGTCAGCAACCTTCATGCCCTCAATAGGTAAGGTGCGGTCGATAACAGCATTGTAAGAGATTGAACTCTCGCTGCGTGATAGACCAAGTGGCATCAGCTTGTCGTGAATGACTGACATAAGGTGATGGTTGTTGTATGCGTAAATCTTCAAGAAGAGGTCATACTCACCTGTGGTGTAGTGACACTCCACAATCTCTGGAATCTGGCGCAAAGCTTCAACAACATCATCAAATTTCTCAGGATTCTTAAGGTTCAAACCAATGAATGCACAGGTCTCATAACCGATACGCTCTGGGTCAATAATAAACTGTGAACCTTTAATTACTCCAAGGTTTGTTAACTTCTGAATACGTTGATGAATGGCCGCACCGCTGACATTACATGCACGTGCAACCTCAAGGAATGGAATTCTTGCATCCTCAGAGATGAGGTGCAGGATCTTCTTATCAAGACGATCTAAACTTCTATGTGCCATTATTTACAATTTGTTTTTGTGTACAAAGGTATTAAAAAAACTCTTAATAAGTAAGTTGAAAAGTCGTTTTTTACAACAAATTACAACTTTATAACCTACTTCAGTTTGTTATTCCTACTCATTGTGGCTGTAAAGTTGACATTCAACACGTTAGCCTCTCTCAACACTTGTTTGAGATCCATAATCGTACCCATATCTGCATGGCGGTCTGCTTTGATGCTTACGCTTAGTTGTTTGCGCTGTTCTGGTGGTAAAGCAGCAGAGAGTTGAATCAGATATTTCCTTATTTCAGGAATCGTTGTGATATGGTCATTTAATTGTACAACCATCTTCTCTCCTTCTACTTGTCCAAGGCTATTGATGGGCCGACCAATATAGATGTGCTGTATAGTTGAATTATTATACATGCGTGAAAGCTCTGTTGCCATTGGCACTTGGTACTTTACGTGTACGTTTGCTTTCCTCATGTGTACAACTAACATGAAGAAGAAAAGAATAGAGAAGATAAGATCGGGCATAGAAGCTGTGTTCAATGCAGGAATCTCATGATTTCTTCCACGATAGAGTTTCATTCTGTACCCCCTTTCTCTGTGTTGTCTGCCTTGCTAACAGTATACACCTCTGATATTCGCATAGGTAATTCGTCGGCTATTTGCTTCTGCTGTTCGTTGCTACATAGCTCAAACTCTTTTCCAAAAAGATTGAGTGCGCGTTGGTTGCGAAGGGTGTTATACGCTGCAACTAATTGGTTTTGCACGTGGATATAAGTATCGTATGAAGCGTTACGACTGCTCTGTAACTGGATAAGATGCCCCTTTCCGTTAGTTTGAATAAGCTGTGTTGCGCGTTGTAAGAGCTCCTTCATCGTCACAGCCTTTCCATCAAGTGTCACTTGATTCTCCGCATCGATAACAATACGCATTACTTTTCTGCTATCAACGGCAGCAGGTGGTGTCTTTGTTTTGTCGATAGCAGGCAACTGACGTGACAGTCCTTTGTCGAGGTCCATAGAAGAGGCAACAAGGAAGAATATCAACAGCATGAACGAAATATCTGCCGTTGACGTCGTATTTAGTATAGGAACTTTCCTTCGTTCTCTCTTACGAAACATCATTTTCCGCGTCCCTTTCTGTAATAACGAGTCGCTCCAAAGGCTACTACTCCTGCTGCAAGAACAAGTAAAAGTAGTGAACTGTTCACAAACATATCTGTTATACGAAGCCAGAAGCTATCTGTGAAGTTCTCTCCATTGACCATCATTGTCTGCGTAGAACCGAAAACAAAGGTCAAGAGTAAGATGAGTGCTGTTATTCCATATGTAGTATAGGTAATCCTTCTTGCAGGAATACCATTCGTTACTCCTTCACTTCGGTTGGCTCTTCGTATGCCTCGAACTACGGCAACGATCGAGGCTGTAGTTGTGATAGCAAGCAATCCCCACATAAACCCAAGCAAAACGTCGGTAAGCATAGGTGCATTGAATGCTGTGTTGCCTGTAAAAGGGGTGTCATAGCCAATGAGATAGAATGCCAAAAAGACAATAGCTGATAACGCTACTATCACGTAGAGGACACGCTGTGATATGCGTTCT
>ERZ772764.831-NODE-831-length-20446-cov-4.762052_pt1 | contig 20446 bp, 19 predicted proteins | sample MGYA00512163_ERZ772764 | MGnify/ENA primary metagenome ERZ772764 (study PRJEB29015, sample SAMEA2737903) | human oral metagenome | biome: human oral; feature: human-associated habitat; material: dental | place: China | collected 2094 ... | reverse complement strand
CGCGGGCGGGGCGACGATCAGCCGGCTGCGGGGGCGCTGCGGCGGCCGTCGTCGGCGGTGAGTGCGAGAAAGGCCTGCTCCAGGGAGGCCGAGCGGGCGTTGAGGTCCGTCAGGCGGGCGCCGCGGGCGTCGGCCAGGCGCATGAGGGCCGACAGCGTCGCGTGCAGGTCCGAGCTGGACAGGTGAACCTGGTTCCGCCTCAGCTCGGGGGCGCCGGCGAGCGCGGGGAGGGCGCGCAGGTCGCGCTCCTCGACCGGTGAGAGGTCCGGCAGCCTGAAGGACAGGCGCGAGGGGTGGACCGAGACGATCTCGGCGACCGTGCCCTGGGCTCGGATGCGTCCGGAGACCATGACCAGGACGCGGTCGGCGAGATCCTCGGCCTCCTCCAGGTAGTGGGTGGTGAGCAGGACGGTGGTTCCCCCGGCGAGCAGGCGGCGGATGAGGTCCCAGGTGCGACGGCGCGAGGCCGGGTCCAGGCCCGTCGTCGGCTCGTCGAGGAAGAGGACCCGGGGGCGGCCGAGGACGGCCATGGCCAGGTCGAGGCGGCGGCGCTCGCCGCCGGACAGGGACCTCACGCGGACGCCGGCGCGGCGGGAGAGGTCCACGAGCTCGAGGGCCTCGGCCACGGGGCGCGGGTCGGTGAGGGTCCCCGCCCACATGCGCAGGGTCTCGGCGACCGTGAGGGCCTGGGCGAAGCCGGCCTCCTGGAGCATGATGCCCGTGCGGGGCCGGATGAGGGCCCGGTCGCGCACCGGGTCGCGGCCCAGGACGCGGACCGTGCCCGACGTCGCGGGGGCGATGCCCTCGATGACCTCGACCAGGGAGGTCTTGCCCGCGCCGTTGGCGCCGAGGACCGCGACGAGCTCTCCGCGCTCGACGGCGAGGCTGACCCCGGCGACGGCGGTGAAGGCGCCGCTCCCCCTGCCGTAGGTGCGCGTCACGTCGACAGCCTCGATCATGGCCATCTCGTCCTCCTGATGCCGGTTCCCTCGAGCCCCTGCGGAACGTCTCCAGGCTCTCCCGGGCGCCTTCTCGCCGGTAGTGCGGGGCGTCACCGGCTCTGATGAGGCCTGCACGGCTCGGGCATGAGGTTTGTCATGGGGCGGGCGCGGGCGGGCGCGGAGTGTATAAGAAGTCGTACTTCCTGGGCGCGGTTCCGCGGCGAAATACTGGCTTTGTTCGTCGTATCCGGATCCGCGTGAGAGGAGGCGGCAATGGCTGCCGACTGCCGAGCCGTCGTGATCATTGACGACCACCAGGTCATGGGCCTCGGGGTCCGCGGCGTCCTGCTCGACGCCGGTGTTGCGGACGAGGTTCTGTGGTTCCCCGGCCTGTCGGCCGCCGAGCTCCCGGAGGGCGTCGTGGTGGTGCTCGATCTGCGTCTGGGCGACGGCTCCAGCCCCCGCGCCAATATCGCGGCGCTGTTCGAGGCCGGCCATCCCGTCGTCGTCTACACCTCCGCGGAGAGTCCGTACCTCGTTCGCGAGGCCGTCGAGGCCGGGGCCCTGTCGATCGTGCGCAAGTCGGCTCCCACGGACGAGCTCGTCAGCGCCGTGGGCGCAGCGGCGCGCGGCGAGACGGTTCCCGGTCTGGACTGGGCGGCGGCCCTGGACGCCGACGGCGACTTCGTCAAGGAGCACCTGACGAGCACGGAGGCGAGGGTGCTCGCGTGCTACGCCTTGGGGGCGACCTCGGCGGCCGTCGCCCAGGAGACGGGGCTGTCGCTGTGCACGGTCAACACCTACGTCAGCCGGATCCGCGACAAGTACCGGGCGGTCGGCAGGCCTGTGCGCTCGCGCGTCGATCTCTTCCGCCGGGCGGTTGAGGACGGGCTCATTCCCTGCGCCTGCTGCTCATAGCGGCCGGGCGGGCGGCGAGCACCCGAAGAGTCCTGTCATAGTTCTAAGACTTGTGGGCGGTCATCCGTGGAAGATGCAATAGAGGTGACAGAGCAGGAATCGCGTTCGCCTGCGCCTTTGAGGCGTCGCGATAGATCTATGAGGAGTGGAACCATGTCCGGCTACGAGGGGAAGCCGAGTCCGCAGGGCGGCTACAATATTCCGCGCACCTGCGGCAAGTGCTACGGCAAGTACTACGTGGACAGCTGGCTCTCGGCGCAGTCGGTGAGCTGCCCGCACTGCGGCTATAGGAACTGATCGGCGGTCGGGGGGGCGCTCTTCGACGTCCCCGACCGCAACCTTTATTAGAACGGCTTGTCGGAATGACCAGAATCAGGAAGGAGGCTTTGGCCGCATGACAGAAAGCTTGATCTCCGTGATCGACAGGCTGGTCCAGTTCGCGGACTACTACCTGGATCATGATGAGGCGCCCGAGGCCAATGACCCGCAGCTCCTGCACGCATATATTCGGGGGTGTCTGTCTATTCCCGAGGAGCAGGTGCTCCCTAAGAGCATGATCGCGTGCTTCGCGACAATATTTCTGAACAATGAGGCCCTGCTCTACAGGGGATCCTATGCGCCGGAGAATCTCCTGGCCATCTTCAGGTCGGCCGAGAGGCACTACCCGAACGATTTTGCGGACCTTGTCTACAGGGCCGTCAACGCGCGCCTCCACCACCGGGCCGTCAACGAGTGGGTCGAGTACGAGGACCTCCGTCTGGAGGACATGAACTGGTACCAGGTCGCCATCGCGCTGGAGTCCATGGCGCGTAGAGCGGGCTGGGACGGAAGATATCATGACGAGGCGGAGTGGGTGAGCTTCAAGAGATCATCCGTGTTGTTCACGATGCTCCACAATATAGGCGTCATGGGCGTGCTCGATGGGCGCAGCAACAGGGACCAGATCGATCTTGCCTGCATGGCCGCGGCACGTGGCCTCGAGTCTTTCGCGAACGCCAACCCGACCTTCCCGATGCAGATCGAGATGCGCGCGCTCGCGGGACTCATGAGCAAAGACTACTTCGAGAAGAACTCCGAGTACATGCAGATGTGCCGCGTCGAGGACAACATGACCGAGATCATGTACGCGCTCAAGGTGGAGCTGGCCAAGAACGGCAAGATGTCGAGCAACCCCGCTGATGCGTGCGTGCTCGCCGCATGGGCCGACGGATTCAGGCGCAGTGCGATGACATTCCGCTTCCTGGAGAACGCGCTGCTCGACGAGAAAGCGGGCGTCAAGCCCTCGAACGAGTTACTGTTCGCTATCATCGGGGTTCGCATCGGCTTCGAGGCCTGGCACAACAAGGCATTCGGCGGAGCCCTGCCTCCCGGTCACACGAACCAGTCGGCGAATATGCGCTTCCCGCTGTCGTGACCTCCCTCCGCCCGCCCGGTACTACGCCTTCGACCAGACTGCGTCAGCAGCATCACAATAGAAAGGAACTGACATGAAACTATTTCTGCGGGTGACGGCGGGGATCATCGCGATCGGCCTGTGCCTGCCGCTGGCGGCGTGCTCGTCGTCCAGTGCCGGCAGCATCACCTGCGCCGAGTACAACGATCTCGATTACAACAAGCAGAGCGATGTTCTGAGGAAAATGCTCGATGAGCACGACCTGAGCCAGTTCAGCACAGAGAACATCGCTGGCATCACCATGAACGTGACGTCCTACTGCGGCTCCAGCAAGCACTCGAAGGACCCGATCAACAACGCCGTGAACTGGGACTCGAAGAAATGGTGACGCCGCGCGTCTCCCGCCGTCGCGCCGCGGCACTGGCAGGCGCCGCGGCCGCGCTCGCCCTTCTGGGGGCCTGCGGAAAGAAGGAGTTCTCCATCGAGGGCACCTGGAGGTCGACCGGCACAGAGTCCTGGGGGCTGGTGAAGAAGGGGTCCGTGGTCTCCTTCGACGGCTCGCACTGCGCCCTGTTCAGCCCGAACGACACCTACGCCTTCTACAAGGAGGACGGCTCCTACCGGCTCGATGTCACCGGGGCGCTCGGCTCCGGCGGAAAATTCAAGGTGAAGGTCGTCGATGACGACAATATCGAGCTCACACAGGGATCGACGACGCTCAGGTTCACCCGGACAAAGTGAGCCGGGGGCGCTCCCCGGAGCGCGACCAGGAACCGGGGCCCGGACCGGACGGACCGCAGTGGAGGGCGGTTCCGCCGGGTCCGGGCCCCGTGGCGTTCGCGGTCGGCTCGCATCTCGTCGCCGCGCCCGCCGCGAACCGGGGTCAGAGGAACTTGAGCGGGTCGAACTCGTCCAGCGGAATGATCCGCACGCGTGGAAGCGGGCTGGTGAAGGCGTTCACGTCCTCCTCAAGGTCGTGAACCACCAGGCCGTGCGCCTCCAGGCCCGCCAGCTGGGCGTTGAGGAACTCGTGGAAGCACAGCACGCCGACATAGGCGCCGGCATCCAGAAGGCGCTCGACCTGCGGAATGTAGTCGCCGTCGTGCGAGCCGAGCAGGATGTGAGCGCCCTGGCCGGACTCGACGCGCGAGGCGAGGGCCTCCAGCGTCCGCTGGATACCGATATCGACGACCTTCTCCTCGGGATTGCCCGACCCGGCCAGCGGCAGAGGCCGGTACTCCATTGCCATAAGAGCCTGCACGAAGCCCATCGGCATATGACCCGAGGTGGCGTTGAGGAAGAATAGTGCGGTGGTTTCGACGCCCTCGTCGCCGGCACTGGCGAGCTCGTCGCAGAAGGAGAGCACGCGGTCCCAGCGCGGACGCTCTTCAGGCTCGGGCCGGCGTCCAAGAACGCTCATGCCCAATGTGGCGTCAATGTTCTCCCCGTCGACGAGGAGGTAAGTGGGGGTGCTCATAGCGCCATGCTAGCGGTCCCGGGCACATACGGCTGATTGGAGCCGGCGCGCGGCGAGCGGTGCGGCACTACCGGAGAGCGAAACGGCTCCCCGAGGAAATAGCGTCCTCGGGGAGCCGCGCATACCGGCAGAGCCGATAAGACTCAGTAGGAGGACCTCTCGGGGTCGGCGGGCTGCGAGGCCGGCTGAGCGTTCTCGGCCTTGAGGGCGGCGAAGGCGGCATCGACGTCGTCGCCGTCGGTGATCTGCGCCGGCGACGACGCCGCGGGCAGCGCGCTGTTCCCGCCGGACTTCAGGGCCGCCAGGCGCGCCTCGGCCTCGAGGTCGGCCCCCGAGGCCTCCAGCTCGGCGAACTGCGCCTCCAGGGAGGAGCCGGCCAGCTCCATCTGCCCGGCGGCCTGCGCCTCGACGCGGCGGACCTGGTCCTCGTAGCGGGCGAGCTCGCTGGTGGGGTCCATGACGTTGATCGAGCGGATCGCGCCCTGGACCTTGACCTGCGCCTCGGCGGTCTTCCTGCGGGCGATGAGCTGGTCCCGCTTGGAGTGCAGATCGCTAAGCTTGGCCTCCATCTGCTGGAGCCCCGTCTTGAGCTGCTCGACGACCTGCTGCTGGGAGGCGATCATCGGCTCGGCGGCCTTCGCCTCGTTCTCCGCCGTGATCTGCTTGGTGAGGGCGATCTTGGCCAGCGAGTCCCACTTGTCGGCGCCGGCCGAGTCCCCGCCGGCGCGCAGCTGGTCGGCCTTCCGGGAGGCCGCCAGGGCCTTGTTGCCCCAGTCCCTGGCCTCGGCCAGGTCGGCGGCGTGGTCCTTCTCGGCCAGCCGCAGGTTGCCGATCGTCTGGGCGACGGCGTCGCGCGCCTCCGCGATGGAGGCGGTGTAGTCGCGCACCAGCTGGTTGAGCATCTTCTCCGGGTCCTCGGCGCGGTCGAGGAGGGCGTTGACGTTGGCCCGGGTCAGTTGGGCGATGCGCCCCAGGATTGACTGCTTCTCAGCCATATGCGGTGTTCCCTTTCTGTGTGCCCGGCCGCCGGGGGAGGCGCGCGAGCGGGTATGTCTGTGGTCGGCGGAGTGTCCGGCTCATCGTCCCAGAAAACCCGTGCGCCGCCCAACGCGTTCGGGGACGTATCGCTGAGGGCGCGTGCGCCCGTACGGGCTGCGCCGTCGAGCCGCGGCGGCCCGATCAGTCGAAGAAGTCGAAGTCCAGGTCCAGGTCCGGGCCTCCCCAGCCGCCGTAGTCGTGGTGGCCGCCGGTCAGGCCGCCCAGGAGCAGCCCGCCCAGCACGAGGGAGCCGACGTCGAGCCCTCCGCGCGAGCCCCGGCCGCCGTCACCGCCCGAGCCCCAGCCCCCGGACTGACGCACGTCAGCCTCGGCCAGCGCCTGCGCCTGGGCCACCAGCGGCTCGCCCTGGGCCACCTCCGCCAGGGCCGCCGAGGGGTCCCTGTCCTGCATCGAGGTGGCGGCCGACGCGTGCCTGGAGGCCTCCGACAGCGCGGTCCTCGCCGAGGGGCCCACGGCCCCGCGGTGGGTGGTGATGTAGGAGGTGACCGCGGTGATCTGGGCGTTGAGGCGCGCCAGGCGCGAGCCGAGCGAGGCCCGCGCCCGGGAGTTGTTCTCCTCCTGAGCGCGCGCCGGAGCCAGAGCATTGTCGAGCGCCGCCTCGGCCTGGGCCAGGTGGTCTAGGGCGGCCAGCGGGTCCCCCTTCGCCCCGGGCCCGGAGGCGGCCCGCCCCTCGGTCACGGCGGCCTCGGCGTCGGCCACCAGCGGGTCCAGCGACGCCGACGGCACCTGGGGGGCCAGGCGCCTGGCGTCCACCAGGTCGGAGGAGATCGAGGCGATGGCCGCGGTCAGGTCGGCGGCGGCGCGCTCGAGGCGCTCCCGCGCTCCCGTCACCTGGGCGGCGAGCTCGCCCGCCTGGGCGATCGTGCCCTGGGCGATGCGCACCTGCTCGACGGCGGTGGCGTGCTGGCCCGCCTCGATGGAGTCGCGCGCCTGGTCCAGGGCCGTGCGGCCGGCGTCGAGCAGGCGGCCGGCGCGCTCAGGGGCCTCCGAGACCGACGTGAGCGAGTCGGCCGGGTAGGTGGCGTGGAGGGTGACCAGCAGGGTGTTGGCCATGGCGATCGCCTGCTCGGTCTCGTCGGCCCGCTGGGCGGTCTCGGCCACGGAGGTCGGCAGGTTGGCCTCCAGGCCGCGGCGGGCGTTGAAGGCGGACTCCTGCTTCTTGATAATGGTGACGGCGTCGTTGCACCGCTGGAGGATCTCGCCGTACATCTGGCGCTGGACCGGCTCGGTCTCGGGGATGTCGTCGTCCAGGAGCTTGCGCAGCTCGAAGGAGCGGGCCAGGTGCCCGCGGGCGGTCTCCAGGGCCTCGGTGAAGGGGTCCGTGGCCGACAGCCCGAACTGGGCCTGGGCGTAGGACAGCTCCTCGGAGGCCGAGCGCACGGCGTCGTCAGCAGTCACGAGCGCCTTGCCCGCACGGACCCGGAGGTCCTCGACCGTCACCACCTGCGGCGAGGCGGGGGTGTCGCGCTTGCGTTTCCAGAACACGTCGGGCTCCTCGGATGTGGGTGCGGGCGGGCTTATCGTCCCCGCTGGGGGGCGCGTCCGGCAACTCGGTTCGCCCCGAGCGCCAGAGGCGATCCGGTCGTAGAGCCCGGCGCCCGCGCCCCAGCCGGGGCGGTGCGTCCCACCGGCTGACCGAGCCGAGCCTTCGAAGAGGCGAAAACCCGTGACTTGAGCGCGACCGAGTGGTAAGGCCAGTGCTGTCCCGACTCACGGCGAGCAGTGACGCGACGAAGGTTATTCAGGCGTGGATATAAAGAATGGAGGCTCGGCGTGTTAGCCAGGTGACGACTCGTTGACCTGAGAGAATCAATCGGCAACATAAAACCTCTCAGGAACGAGCCGTCATGGTCAAGGTTATCACAGGCCTGGACAGGGTACAGACAAGCAGGCTGGTGGAGCTGGTGCTGGGCGACAGCGAGATCGCCCTGGCGCCACGAGTCCTCAGCCCACTGGCAGCCGTACGGGCTACTTTGATGTATTTGCGCACCAACGCCTCCCAGGAGGCGATCGCCGATATCATGGTCATGTTCCAGCCCACGATCTCGCGGACGATCTCGGTGATCACCCGGATCATCGCCAGGGCCCTGGGCCCCTGCTGGCGACCGCGGAGGAGATTCCCCACGCCGGCGTGCACATCATCGATGGGACCCTCCTGCCGTGCTGGAGCTGGAAGGACCAGCCCGACCTGTGGTCGGGCAGTCACAAGCGCACCGGTATGAACCTGCAGGTGCTGGTCAGCCTCACCGGGCACCTGCGGTGGCCTCGGACCCATGCCCGGGGCCACCCACGACTCCAAGGCCATCACCACCTCCGGCGTGCTCGAGCAGATCGACCCCTCCTGCTGCACCGACGACAAAGGCTACATCGGAACCGGGGTTGTCACCCCCTGTAAGAAGTCTCCCAACGGCGAGCTCACCCAGGCCCAGAAACAGGCGAACAAGGCCCTGGGCAGAATCCGTTACGTCGTGGAGGGAACCATCGCGCACATCAAGGCCTGGAAGATCCTGGCCCACGACTACCGACGACCCCTGCACACCTTACAAAGAAACCATCACAGCCACACTAGCCCTTTACACCTACACCAACCCCCGAATAACCTTCGTGGAGGGGCTATTGATAGGGGGCGATCAGGGTTGCGTCGGGATGCGCATCGCTGGGTGTGGGGAGGCACCCTATTCCTGAGACAATTCCACGTGTTAGCACAAAACCTCTCAAGGAGCAGGCCGCCGGAAGGATACTAGCACGCGGCCGCCCCGGGAAGAGATCCTCGACTCATATGCGACCGCCCGCACCGGCCTCGCTCCGCTGGCGCAAGGCTCGCGCCGGCCGGGGTGCACGAGCGCGCGGTACCGCTCCCGCCCTGACCGCAGACACTGCCCGGAGGCAGCCCCCGGCCGGAGCACATCCCGTCCGGGCAGCCAGCGCCGGCACCGTGCCGGCACCGTGCCGGCACCGCGTCCCCCTTCGCCGAGATCGGTAGATCTCCGGCTCGAGATCGGTTCACGGAGGCCAGCGGGCATCTGCCAACGGGCCCTGCTGGAGGGAAGTCAGTCATCTCGATGACTGAGCCTGAAGGCGGGAGAAGTGATCAGCCCACGCAGCTCCAGGACGTCCGACGGCCTCGAAGCACTGCGGGGACCGGCGTGATTCCGCGATTTCGCGGTGTGGGTCGGGCAGTGCGGGACATTGAAGATGCGCGGGGCGGTTGCTGTCCGGGGTGCAGCGGCACCCGGTGCGCCCGGCGAGCGACAGGCCGGCACCTCGAACCGATCTCGACGCGGAACCCGACCGATCTCGAGCCGGAAGTGAACCGATCTCGGCGAAGAGGGGCAAGAGGGCAAGCGCAGGCGCGTACCGCTCACCTGGTCCGGCTCGCGCCCCGTCGGGATCAATCATCCAGAGTGATCCGCCCGGGACCATCACTCGGACGGGGACTGCCAGCACTCGTCAATGCGGTAGAGCGAGGCCGTGCCGCCCTGGTCCACAAGGGTGAATCCCCTCGACACGTCGACGGCGTACAGGCCTGGACGCCACTTCGTGGTAGGGGCGCCGTTGAACCACGAAATCCTGTCCTGGTAATAGTAGTGAATATTGTTGTCCCGCACGATCTGGCACACCCTGGGATCGTAACGAATCTCCGAGAAGTGCTGCTCCAGGTACTTCCCGTCGGGATCCGAGAACGAGAACCCCATGTAGGGCCAGACAACCTTCACGTCCGATACTGCGGGCAGGAAGGCCGTTCCCACTGCCGGGTCCCCGATCACCACTTCTCCTCGGGGGACCTCGGACGCCAGCCGACGCATCATGTCCAGCTCCCCGCTGTCAAAGCTGTAGCGAGAGTCCTTGAACTCCTCGGGCTCGATGGCGCTCCTCAGATCCGATCGCAAGGGGAACAGCAGCAGCGCGGTCGCCACGGCGACGACAAGGACCGCGCTCCCGAAGGTGGTCGCGCGGGCCGGGTACCTAGAACGCTTGGAGTAGCGCTCGACCAGGTGGCTCATGGCCAGAACCAACAACGGGGCCACGACAATGGTGCAGGTCCCCACCACCCTGTAGGAGTCGGCATAGTGAAGGCTGGACACGTGGGTGAGGAACGGTATCGATACCAGGCTCCCCAGGAGCATTCCCATGAATCCTAGCCACAGCGGGCACAGCCACCTGTAACGAAGATTCTTCCACGCCAGGTAGAGACCAAGGAGGGTGAGCGCTGCCACCGAGAGGTACACCGGCACCAGCGGTCCCAGAAAGTCCCTGCCCTTCAGGCGCAGCGTCGCCAGCATTGCCATCTTGGAGAGGAAGTCCTCCCAGCCTCGACTCGGATAGCGCCCGAACTGCGACTGCTGCGGACCCGGAGAGACAACAAAGGCGACAATGAGGACGGCGATGGCCGCGCTTGCGGCGCCGTACCTCCAAGCGCGGAGCCTGTCTCCCCGGGTGTACGCGGACACGGCCCACTGGGCGGGGAACCAGACGATCAGCACAGCCACAACCCAGAAGACCACACCTGCGGCGGAGGGGTGAGCCATCGCCAGACCGGCGAGCGGGACCAGGCCCGCCACCGCCCTCACCCGCCACGTGGCACGGGAAACATGCAGGTTCCTCGCAATCTCCAGGAGCCAGACCAGGTAGCCGGGGACGGCGGACACGCCCATGACATAGGGCCATATCCCGGCGATCAGCTCCAGCCTCAGCGGGAAAGCCGGCAGCATGAAGGTCGCCACCAGGCCCCACATCCAGGCCAAGCGGTTCTCGGGGAACAGTCTTTGGCACAGTACGGCAATGCCGATGAGCCACAGAAGAGGGACTATCAGGAGAACGACATTGCCGACCACGAGCGAGTACTGGGAGTGGAAGTTCATCAACGCCCCGAGCGCATGCCAGACATTCGGGTAGAACGAATGGTCTCCACTGAGCCCGAGCAGACCCTGATTGGCCGTCAAGGGGTCCGCGTTCCCCGTCTGCGCCATCAACCACAGCTGGTTGTAGTGATAGGGAGCGTCCCCTCCCTGCATCACCTCACGCGGCCCCATCATCACCATGATGGGCAGGACGGTGACGATCCACGCGGCCAGCACGCCCAGCGCCTTCGGCATGATCGCGGCCAGGCGCCGCCATACGCGCTTCATACCAGGCGGGCGAGAACGCCACGTGACGGTCCTGGTCAGTGCGGCCGCCACCACAAGCACCAGGAGCACGGTGCCGTAGCTGTACCTGCTCCACGGCACCCCCAAGTGGTGCATGACAATGCTGGTCAATCCCACAAAGGCGAAGGTCCAGGCCGGCGCGACGGCGACTCGGACCACAAAGGGGCCCGTGTTGAAAATCGTCGCCAAGCAGTATCCCGGCCCATAGATCAGGGCGAGGAGGCCAAGCATGAAGGGAAAGACACAAACCCACTCGATAACCGATGTCATACGCGGCTACGCCTGCTCCCCGAGACGATCTCCAATGCGATCTCGACGGCTCTTCTCCCAAGTCTCTCGGCAGAGACGTGCTGCAGCGCCCACTGCTGCAGCGCCGTCGACCGAGCCGTGTTCGAGCCTTCGGCCACGCCTGCTGACTCGGATGAGGCGGTATACGCCTCAGCGCTGTCGGTCATGGCAGCGGCAACCGCCTCTACATCGTATGCGACGGCGACGCCCAGTCCCGCTGCCTCTATCCTGCTCCCCGCCTCCTGTGCACCCACATATATGACCGGAGTTCCGCAGGCGGCGGAGGCGAGCACCTTGGTCGGGAAGGCGAAGTCGTACGGGCCCGGCTTGATGCTGGCCAGGGTGGCGACCGCCGATCGCAGCCACACGGCCGTCTCCTCCGGCGTCTTCCTCCCGAGCACCGTCACAGCGCCATCCGGCATGGCCCCGGCCTGCTCGCTGATCCTGCCGAACGCCTCGCCTTGGCCGACGAACACCAGCCGCGCCGACGGGACCTTCTCCAGCACCGCTTTGAATGCCTCAACGAATATCTCCGCGCCGTGCACCTCCGAGGCCGTGCCCGCGTAGACGAACAGCGGCCCGGCCCCCTCGATCCGCTCGCCCTCGGGGCGGAACAGGTCCGTGTCGATCCCGAACCCGAGCCGGCGGGTCCGGGCCCTGATGCCGCGCAGGGCGAGCCGGTTCTCCATCCCCTCATGCACGGTCATGAGGGTGGCGGCCCCGTTCAGCACCCAGTTCTCCACGCGAGTGAGGGCCCGAACCACCAGTGCCGGCGTACCGACCTCCTTCACGGCCTCCGACCACAGGTCCGCGGTCCGGTAGGCGTAGGGAACTCTCCGCAGTGCGCAGACCAGGCGCACGACCGCACCCGTCGTCGGCGGAGGCTCGGATATGACGAGGTCGGGCCTGCGCACCAGCAGCAGCCTGGGAAGCAGGGGTAGATCGAAGGAAAGGTACTGCAGGTAGCCGCGGACATACCCCGCCTTGTCGCGAAGCACCGGAGCGCGCCTGACCCTCAGTCGCGGCTCGGCAGGCACCGTGAACTCCTTGGGCGCGCGGCTGGTGAGCACGGTGACGTCGAATCCGCCGTTCACCAGGCCATCGGCTATCGCCCCCAGCGCGAAGGAGGCTGCCGCGGGCTCGGGCCTGAACAGCCGGCTGACCAGGACCGCGTGAGGCTTGCGGGCGCCCGCGCCGCGCCGCGGGTGCCGGCACTCGGCGGGGAGAAAGGCTTCACCGCGACGGCATTCTCCGTCATGTCCGACCACATTTGCGCCAGTACTCACGCGGCTCACGTGTCCTCTCTTGCGCCAACGGTCGTACGCGAGGATCTTACTATGGACCACCGGGTGCTGGGAGCAGGAGCGGGCGGCGATAAAATCGTGGGCGGTGGCGCCCGGCCGGGGCGCTCACGCATCAAGGAGAGCACAGTGGAGATCGATCTCAGGCTCACGGCCGCCGGCTGGGCGGAGAGCTCCCGCTCCACCGACCCCGGCGGCGCCGGTAGTGCCGTCGTCGTGGCGCGCGCGGACCATCCCTGCCCCGACCCCGTTTCCCCCGCCGTCCTGCGCGACCACCCGGGCCGCCTGGCGGCCGTGCGCGTGGAGGAGGAGCGCATCGTCCTGGCCGTAGACCGCCTGCGCTCCTGGCCCCTGTTCTGGACGGTGACGGGGCGGGGCGACGACCGCCGTCTGCTCGTGGCCGACTCGACGGAGGCGGTCCTGGGCGCCCTGGATGACCCGGTCGCCTGCGTCCCGGCCCTCGAGGAGCTTCAGGACGCGGGCTTCGTGACGGGTCCGCGCACCTTCCTGGAGGACATCCACCAGGTCGAGCAGGGCGCCGTGGTCACGGTGGACCGGTCCACGGGTCGCCCCGTCCAGGACGACTACGCCTTCTTCCGCTACACCGATGATGAGATCGACGACCCCGAGGCCTTCGGCGGTCTCTTCCTGGAGGCGCTGGATAAGACCATGGGCCGCCTGCTGGAGCGCACCGCCGGACGGCGTCTGGTCATCCCCCTGTCGGGGGGCCTGGACTCGCGCCTGCTCGTGGCCTGGCTGCGCCTGCACGGGGTGGAGGACGTTCTGACCTTCACCTACGGGCTGCCGGGAACGCGGGAGATGGCGGTCTCGCAGTCGGTGGCGCGCTCGGCCGGCTATCCCTGGCACGCGGTGGAGATCGGGCGCGCCGCCCTGCTGGAGGTGTGGCACTCCGAGCGCACGGCGGCCTTCTTGCGCCAGGCCAGCGCCCTGTCGGCCCTGCCGCACGTGCAGGACTGGTACGCCCTGTGCCGGCTCATGGACGACGGCGTGCTGCAGCGGGGCGACGTCGTCCTGCCCGGCCACACGATCGTGGGCAATATGCACGACGAAGGGCTCCTGGACGCCCTGCCCGTCTCCCGCGCGACAGTGGCCCGGGCGCTGCTGCGCCACCACCACTCCCTGCGCGGGCGTGCTCACCGGGCCGAGCGCAGCGCCTGGACGGCGCCACCCGTGCGCCGCGCCCTGACGCTCGGCGGCATGACCGCCCCGACGACGCAGCCGGCGGCCAACGCGGCGGCCCAGGGGCGGGCCGTGCGCAGCGTCATCGAGGGCTACAACATCCGCGAGCGCCAGACGAAGTACATCAACAACTCGATGCGGGCCTACGAGCAGCTGGGCCTGGAGTGGGCCCTGCCCATGCTCGACGTCGAGATGTGGCAGGCCTGGGCACGGGGCAGCGCGGCCCTGACCGTCTCTCGCTCCTTCTACCAGTCGGTCATCGACAACCTGTGGGCGCGGGTGACCGGGCAGGAGGCGGCCGGGTACTTCCAGGTGACGAGAGTGCCTGCTACCACGCGCTCGCGCCTGCGCTCCGGTCTTGAGGCAGCGCACCTGCTGGGTGCGGCCGAACGGGGCCTGTCCGCGTGGGCGTCCCTGCACTCCCCCATGGGCTTCGACGCTCTCGTGACGGACATGCCCCGCCCGCTCCTGGCGGCCCGCCTACTGGGAGGCTGGACGGTGCCGGGGGCGTGGGCCCGGTCCTTCACACGCGACACCTGGTGCGAGCCAGCCCACCTGTTCGGCGACCTGGGCCGGCCCGCCTGAGCCGGGCCCGGTTCCCGGCCCCGCAGCACCGAGGGAACGACGACGGCGCCTGGCATAGGGTGAGCGCATGCGCGTCATGTCCGTCGTGGGAGCCCGGCCCCAGTTCGTCAAGCTCGCTCCCGTCGACCACGCCTTGCACGAGGCCAAGGTCGAGCACACGATCGTCCACACGGGTCAGCACTACGACCCCATGCTCTCCGACGTCTTCTTCCAGGACCTGGGCATCAGCGCCCCGGACCTCCACCTGGGGGTGGGCTCGGGGTCCCACGGCCACCAGACCGGCGCCATGCTCGGCGCCATGGATGACGCCCTGGGACGCTTCAAGCCCGACTGGGTCCTCGTCTACGGGGACACGAACTCCACGCTGGCCGGGGCGCTCGGCGCGGTCAAGCTCCATGTGCCGGTGGCGCACCTGGAAGCCGGCCTGCGCTCCTTCAACCGGGCCATGCCCGAGGAGATCAACCGCGTCCTGACCGACCACGCCGCCGACCTGCTCCTGGCGCCCACGGCCGTGGCCGCGGCCCACCTCGAGCACGAGGGCCTGGCGGAGCGCACGCGCGTCGTCGGGGACGTCATGACCGACGTCCTGCTCAGCGTGCGCGACCGGGTTGCGGGCTCCCCCTGCCCCGTGACCGCCAATCTGGGGCTGGGGGCCGGCTCCTACTCGCTGGCGACGATCCACCGGGCGGAGAACACCGACGACGCCGCGCGCCTGCGCGACATCCTCGACTCCCTGACAGAGGTCGACCACCCCGTCGTCCTCCTGGCCCACCCGCGCCTGGTCGCCAAGTGCGGCCAGCACGGCCTGAGCCTGACCGACCGGGGGTCGCTGCATGTTCTCCCGCCCCTGGCCTACCCCGACCTCATCGCCTCGGCCCTCCACGCGCGCGGCGTGATCACGGACTCAGGCGGCCTGCAGAAGGAGGCCTTCCTGCTGCGCGTGCCCTGCACCACCGTGCGCCCCCAGACGGAGTGGGTGGAGACGGTCGAGCTGGGCTGGAACACGCTCGTCGAGCCCGGCCCGGCCCTGCAGCGGGCGGCCTCCCGGCCGCGCCCGGCCGAGCCTGCCCCGGAGCGGGCCCATCCCTACGGCGACGGGCGCGCCGCTCCGCGGGTCGCCCAGATGCTCCTGGCGGAGGCCCACTCGAAGGGCCCCAAGGCTCGCTGAGGGACTCAGTCGTGCCGCACGGCGCCCAGGACGTCCGCAACCCGCTGGGCGCGGGCCTCCCAGGTGTGGTCGGCGCGGACCTCACGCGTACGCGTCCGGGCCCGCTCGACCTGGGCGGGGTCGGCAGCCAGGGCGGTGAGCCGGGAGCCTATGGCGCCGGCGTCGTAGGGCAGGGTCCACCCGCAGTCCCGAGAGGCCACCAGGTCCCCGGCGAGCGTCCCGGCGGTGGCCAGGACGGGCAGCCCGTGGCCGAGGTACTCGAAGAGCTTGACGGGGGCTGCGAACTCCCGGTACTGGTTGGCCTCGACAAGCAGGACACCGGCGTCGGCCTCCCGGTAGAGGGCCTCGAGGCCCTCCCCGGAGCGGTGCACGACGCGCACCCGATCGTCCATGAGCGGCTCGTAGTCGGCGCGCGCGGCCTCCCACTGGGACTCGTGGGTGCAGATCGTCAGGGTCACCTCCCGGGGTGCGGCGGCGACGGCGCGCACGCACTCCTGGAGCCGGTAGTGACCGCCCAGGGCGCCCACGTAGAGCAGGCGCAGGCCCTCACCCGGCACATGGTCGTCGACGACCACGCCCCCAGGGGGCAGGGGCTCCATGCGGTCGGGGGGGAAGACGGGGACGTAGTGGCCCATCTGCGCCGAGGGCAGGAAGAGGATGTCGACCAGGCGCCGGTACCAGGCCAGGTCGTAGTGGTAGACGGCGCGCATGAGAGTGGCCAGGGGACGGCCCACCGAGGCCTCGTAGTCCTCGAAGGCCCAGTACATGTCGCGGTAGAACAGTCCCGTGGGGACTCCGTGGCGGCGCACCAGGGAGAACAGCGCCGGGTCGAGGATGGGGTGGGGCGGCAGGTGGCGCGCCCCGGCGAGCATGGTGGGAATGGTGGCGCACTCGGAGTAGAGGAAGTCGATCTTCTGGCCCTCGCGCAGGCGGCGGGCGAGGGCGTGCACACGCCTGCGGCGCTCGGCGGGGGTGCCGGTGACGTCGAGGACCTCATACCCCAGGGCGGCGAAGGCGTCCATCATCCGCCAGGGCCGGATCCCCGAGGCGGCCCGCGCCTGGCGGTCAATGGGGAAGGGCGCGTGGAAAACCATTGTGGGCATACTCGTCTCCGGTTCCTCCGGCGGCCCGCGCCGCCGTCGAGCCACTATCCTAGAGCAGCGGCCGCAGGCCGCCGGGGCGTCTGCCCCGGATCGCGCAGACGGGAGACGAGCATGGAGCGCAGCCCCCTGGACCTCAAGGTCGCACACGTGGGCGACGTCGCCGGCGTCGGCTCAGCCCTCGTGACCCAGGCGCGCGCCACGGGTCACCGCTGGATGCTCTACACCCTGCCGGCCGTGCGCGGCCCCCTGGTGCCGGCTGCGGCCAGGCGGGCAGTGGACGCCGTGCGCTGGCTGCGCACGCGCCCGGGGGCCGACATCGTGCACGTCCACTACGGACCCAACGGCTACTACGGCTGGGGGACGCGAACGCCCTATGTACTGCACATGCACGGCTCTGACGTGCGCATGGATCTGCACCGCCCGGTGGCCAGGGAGCTGACGCTCCTCAGCCTGAAGAACGCGGCCGCGGTGCTGTACTCCACCCAGGACCTGGCCGAGGCGGTGACCGCGCTGCGCCCGGACGCCCAGTGGCTGCCCAACCCCCTGTCGCTGGAGGCGATGGGAGGCGAGCGGCCCGGGCCCGTGCCCGGCCGCGTGGTCTTCTCCTCGCGCTGGGATGACACGAAGGGCGGCGAGGCACTCGTCGACGCCGTGGCGGCCCTCGTGGCCGACGGCATCGAGGTCCACGGCGTGAGCTGGGGCGTCCTGGCCCCCCGGGCGCAGGCGGCGGGCGCGCGGCTGCACCCGCTCATGGCCCGTCCGGCGTTCCTGGACCTCATGGCCAGCGCGGAGGTGGTCGTGGGCCAGCACTCCTTCGGAGTGCCGGGCATGACCGAGCTGCAGGCGATGGCCCTGGGCCGGCCGGTGGTCATGCAGGCGCCGGGCATACCGGTGATCGCCTCCACTGCCGACACCCTGCCCGAACGGGTGCGCTGGGCGCTGAACCACCCCGATCAGGCGGAGCAGACGGCGGAGCGGGCCCGGGCCTGGTGCCTGGCCGCGCACGCGCCGTCCGCCGTCGTGGAGCGCCTCGACGCCCTCTACGCACGCCTGGCGTGCTGATTCTCAACTCCGGGCGGACCTGGCCTTCAGGGCCCTGTCGTAGAAGCGGCGGCTGGTGGCCGTGAAGGCCTCTTCACTGAAGCGCCGTCGCGCCCGCGTCCGTATCGTCTCGGGCGTCCAGCGCGGGGAGTCCTGGCTCAGTGCTCGCTCGATATCCACCAGCGCCCGGGTGAGCTCCGCCACCAGGGCGTCTTCATCCTCCAGCGTCTGGTGGGGCAGGACGACGCCGGTGGCCGGCTCGACCATGAATCGTCCCGCCCAGGTGGGGGTGGCCGCGCACACGCATCCCAGCGCCTGTGCCTCGGCCAGCACGGTGCCTCCCGCCTCGACGTCGCTGGCCAGAACGAAGACATCCGCATCGGCCATGTGCCGGGCGACCTCGGCGTGGGCGACTCTGCCGGTGAAGGTCGTGCGCTCTCCGATTCCCAGCGAGGCGGCCAGATCGCGCAGCGAGGCGACCTCGGTGTCCTGCCCACCGACCACGGTCAGGCTGGGCGCCTGGTGGCCCGCCTGGCTCAGCTGCCGGCCCGCCCGTGCCACGGCGGCGAGCGTCTCGGGCACGCGCTTGCCGGGATCCAGGTGCGAGACGTGGCAGATCCTCAGCCGCCTTCCGGCCGACGGGCGATGCTGCTCGAAGTACTCCTCCGGGACGGGCAGGGCGATGTCGTCCCACGGCCCCAGGCCCCAGTAGTCCGTCAGTCGCCGGCTGAAGGGAGTGGAGACGGAACTTCTCACCGCGACGGCGCGCATGTCCCTCCTCAGAGCCCGGTAGCGCCATCCAACTCGCGAACGGTCCGTCGAGGAGGGGCGGTGCTCGGTCAGGACGAGCCCAGCGCCCCAGCGGGCAGCGGCCAGCGCCCCGACATGGAGGCCGACGAACACCGAATGAGCGTGCACCACCTCGGGGCGCCCTGCAGCGGCGTCCTGGACGCGCTCGTACAGGCCCAGGGCGCGTCGCGCTACGGCCCGGGCGGCGGTGCGGTCGCCGGGAAGAACGCCCTTGGGGATGATCGGCACGCTGCCGCGCACGACGGCGATCCCGTCCTCCTCGCTCGCCTCCAGCGGCGGGCGCGCCTGCCAGAGGGACACGGGTTGGAGCGCGATGACTCCCACGCGCATCCCGGCACGTCGCAGCATCTGCGCCTGCTCTCGGAAGAAGGAGCCGTTGTGGGGCGACCGGGCGTCCGGGTACCAGGAGGGGGTGAGAACGACGTGCATCTGCAACCAGGCCTTCCTAGGATCAGTCGGCTTCCGAGCCCGTCTGCGCCAGCTTGCGCCCGCCCCGGTCGTAGTGGGCTGAGGCGTAGTCGGCCAGCATCGTCTGGATAATCAGCAGCCCCCCCATGATCGCTCCCAGGACGTAGGTGGTCGGCAGCAGCTCCAGCGGCGACCAGTACAGCCAGGCCAGGGGCGCGGCCGCGTAGACGACGGCGAAGCCCAGCATCCAGTCCTGCCGCTCGGCCACAACGAACAGGTTGGACAGGGGCGAGGTGACCAGGGTCAGGAACAGCCAGGGAATCAGGGCCCGGGCGAAGTACCCGGCGTCCGACCACTGCGCACCGAACAGCAGCGGGAAGAGCCACGGGGAGACCAGGTAGAGCGCCGCGAAGGGGGCCAGGGCCAGCACGAGAATGCGCTTGATGACCAGGCGCACCAGCGGGCGCATCTGCCCGGGCTCGAGGGTGGAGAGCTTGTGGAAGAAGACCTGGGAGACGGCCCCGTTGATCAGGGCCAGGGGGACCTCCAGGATCCGCCAGGCCAGGTTGAACTGCCCCAGGGCCTCAACCGACCAGGCGCCGATAAGCAGGTTGACGCCGTTGAGGCGCAGGGCGTCCACCAGCACGTTCGGCCCGTTGAGCAGGGGCATGCGCTTGTAGCGGCGGGCCACGTGCCACAGGGAGGGAGAGCCCGCCGGCAGGGGGGCGCGCAGGGGGCGCGCCTTGTAGCCCAGGTTGAAGAAGGCCCACAGCTGGCCCACCGTCTGCCCCAGGATGAGGCCCCCGACACTGGCCATGCCCACCACGCCCAGGACGAGCTGGCCCACCGTCTGCCCGATCTGCTGCTCGACGCGGTTGACGGAGATCGTCCTGTAGTCCGACTCGCGGTTGTACCAGTACTGGAGGAGCTGGAGGGAGGCCAGCAGGAAGGCCGTCGCGCCCACCATGGGCAGCCATGCGGCCACGCCCGGCCCCCAGTGCGCGGACACCCAGGGCCGCAGGGGGAAGGAGGCGAGCGTGGCGAGCAGGCACGTGACGGTCACGCAGACCATGCCCAGGCGCGCGCAGGCCAGCGCCCAGGGGCGCTGTCTGGGCAGCATAATGGTCATGTCGTAGCGCAGGGCCGCCACGGAGGCGATGATCGCCACCACCGAGGCGTACTGGGTGAACTGGCCGTAGTCCTGCGTGGAGTACACGCGCGTGAGGATCATCGTCATGACGAAGACGACGCCCTGGGCGACGACGGTGCCCGTCACCAGCGTCATGACGTGGGCCAGGAAGGGCGAGCCCGCGAGCAGGGCCCGCCCCCGGGCGAGCAGCCTCGCCCGGGGGCCCGTCGGGGCGGTGGACCGGCTCAGATCTCCACCACCCGGTTCTCGCTGGCCGAGGCGAGGATGGCCTCGACGACGATCAGGGTGGCCACGCCGTCGGCCATGGTCACGGCCTCGCTGCCGGTGCCGAGCACCGCGTCGCGGAAGTGCTCCTGCTCCAGGGCCAGGGGCTCGCGCTTGGGGATGGCGTAGCGGATGACATCGCCCTCGCTGACCCCGCGGAAGGCGGCGACCTGGTCCCAGGTGGAGGCCACGG
>ERZ772764.830-NODE-830-length-20500-cov-8.579995_pt1 | contig 20500 bp, 17 predicted proteins | sample MGYA00512163_ERZ772764 | MGnify/ENA primary metagenome ERZ772764 (study PRJEB29015, sample SAMEA2737903) | human oral metagenome | biome: human oral; feature: human-associated habitat; material: dental | place: China | collected 2094 ... | reverse complement strand
ACGTTCCCGTCGACGGGGTCCGTTCTGCGCCTGCTCGGCGGCATCGTGGACGAGGTGAACGCCGACTGGGCATCCGAGAACCTGTTCATGTCGAAGGAGTCCCTCAGGCCCGTCCTGGGGCTCGAGAGGGCCGAGAATCGCATCGAGGGGTTCGCCCCGAGCGAGGAGGTGAGGAAACGCGCCGAGGTCATCATGATGGTGGCGCTTGACGAATACGCCAAGGCGTCGTAGGGTAAGGGCAGAGCAAGGTCTTCTCGGGGGGCATGCCCCCCGAGAAGAGCAGGACTCGGCATCCGGACAGGCCTCGCCACCCTTCGTACACCACAAAAACCGACGCAACCTCTCAACTGGGCAAATGCGCTCGAGCAACCCCCCCGCCAGGCTGCGGGGTGGGTTGCGCGGGGGTTCGCAAATCTCGGCTTGGAGTTTGGTCTCACGGAAAAGCGCATTCTGAAGCCCTCTGGCCCAGCCACCTCACCAAAAACCGCACTCTGCAGCCAGTGCCCCACCAAAAACCGCACTCTGCGCTCGCCGTACCCCCTCAACATGGTACCGCGCCGCCCTCGCCTCACTCATCACCAAGGGAGTGGTGCTCAAAGCGCCCGTTCTCGTAGATGCCATAGCCGTGGATCTCGTCCTTGGGTATGCCTACGCTGCCCGGGTTGAAGACCGTGACGCCCGCGTGCGGATGCCCATCGGCGTGCGTCTCGAGCACCCACTTGTGCGTGTGTCCGTACACAAGGGCTGCCCCCGCCGGCAGCGTAGGCCACGCATCCGCGCTGTTGTGGATGCCAGGCCCCCACACGTGGCCGTGGGTGAGAAAGAGCTCGCGCCCCCGTCCTCCCGTGACGGGGTTCGTGGCGTCGGAGTCCCAAAGCACGTTGTAGTCGGCCATGCAGGGAAAGTCCAGCACCATCTGGTCGACCTCGGCGTCGCAGTTGCCCCTGACTGCGATCACTTGCCTGGCAATAGAGTTGAGCATCTCTATCACACGCCTGGGCGCGTAGTCGCGGGGCAGGTCGTTGCGTGGCCCATGATAGAGCAAATCACCAAGAAGAACGACGCGATCGGGGTTCTCGGCCTCGATGACCTTCATCAGGCGGGCACACCAGTCGGCCGCCCCGTGGATATCGGATGCGATAAGTAGTCTCATCTGTAGGCCTCCGATCTTGAGTTTGCGTCCCTCACTACTGTGCCTGTACCTTGGAGATGGATGTGCTGTCAGGGCTGAGCATAATCTCGTAATGCGTTGAGTCGGCCGGGCAGACCGACACGCAGTACTCGAACTTCTCGCCGCGTGTGTTTTGGGTGGTGCGAAAGATCAGGAAGGCAGGCGCGCCCGCTTCCCTGCCAAGAACCCGTGCCTGCTCCGCATCGAGAACCACCGCCTTGTGTACCTCGTGGGCCTCGGCCGGCGCCGAACCAGAAGCCTGGGTTATCGTCTCATACAGGGATCCCTCGACATCTTGCTTGGTGAGCTTGGGACAGATCCGGACAGGCACATGAGAACCTTCGAGCATAATGGGGATATCGTCAGCAAACCTGACGCGTATGATCTCAAAGATCCTCTCTCTTGAGGTGAGTCCAAGTTGTAGCTTGACTTCAGGAGAAGGGGTGGTCTCCGTAAACGAGATCACCTTGGTGCTCGGCACCCTGCCCAGGCGTCGTGTCTCCGACGAGAAGCTATAGAGCCCATCAAGCTGCCGGGCGAGCTCGGGGCTAGAGACAAAGGACCCACGCCGTGGCCTGCGCGTCACAAGACCCTCCTTCACGAGAGTCGCATAGGCGCAACGCACGGTTGAGATCCCGATACCGAGGGCCTCGCTGATCGTATTCTCTGTGGGCAGGGCCGTTCCTACGGCGAGTTCCCCTGACACAATTCTATCGCGCAAGCCTTCTGCCACTTGCCTATAGAGAGGCGTGGGCGAGAACTGGTCAAGCTTGATCTCTGCAAGCAGCTGGTCGTTCTCTGACACGGTGAAGTCCTTTCCAGAGCGCTCTGCATAACAAGGGTAGGTAAGGGTCCCAGCTGCAGGCTATGCCGCACGGACCTCCATCCTTCTACCATTTCTATTATATCATCCATAGATATCAAATAAGTGTGCGCATATAAAGTAAGCGCAGCTACAAGATGTGGCTAAGACGCAGTCCTAAGACGCAGCCCTTTGATAAGGAGAGATACAACAGATATGGAGAGGTACATCACCCGAGGATGGCTGACGCTGCCCTCGCAAGCCTCAAGGGGATCGAATAAAAAAATCTAGCATGAAGAGACTTAGATAATGTATAGAATCAAAATGCAGGGGAACAAGAGAAGCGTAAAGAAATGCAGACAATGTCTGCCGGGCACGTGAAGTATCGGGCGGACAAGGGAAAGGATAGCGTATGAGCAAGATTTTGGGCATCGATCTGGGCACCACCAACTCCGCGATGGCGGTTCTCGAGGGTGGCGAGCCCACCATCATAGTAAACGCCGAGGGCGACCGTACCACACCCTCCGTCGTGGGCTTCCGCCAAGACGGTGATCGCATCGTCGGTAAGGCCGCAAAGAACCAGGCGGTCACCAACCCCAAGAACACGGTCTTCTCGATCAAGCGCTTCATGGGCCGCCGCTACGACGAGGTTAGCTCCGAGCTCAAGACCATCCCCTACACCGTCAAGCCCGGGACCGGTGGGCGCGCGGTGGTCGAGATCGAGGGCGAGGACTTCACGCCAGAGCAGATCAGCGCCATGATCCTCTCGAAGATGAAGGCGGACGCCGAGAAGTACCTGGGCGAGACGGTCACCGATGCGGTCATCACCGTTCCCGCCTACTTCAACGACGCCCAGCGTCAGGCCACCAAGGACGCGGGCAAGATCGCTGGCCTCAACGTGCAGCGCATCGTCAACGAGCCTACGGCGGCAGCGCTTGCCTACGGTCTTGACAAGCAGCACAGCGAGCAGAAGGTCCTGGTCTTCGACCTGGGCGGCGGTACGTTCGACGTCTCGATACTGGACCTTGCGGACGGCGTGGTGGAGGTGCTCGCCACCAATGGTGACAACCACCTGGGCGGCGACGACTGGGACCAGAAGATCATCGACTGGATGAGCGAGAAGTTCCAGAAGGAGAACGGCATTGACCTGCGAGGCGACCCCATGGCCCTGCAGCGCCTGAAGGAGGCCGCAGAGAACGCCAAGAAGGAGCTCTCTAGCGCCCAGCAGGCGGACATCAACCTGCCCTTTATTGCCATGGACGCCAGCGGCCCCAAGAACCTCATGTATACGCTGACGCGTGCCGAGTTCGAGCGCATCACTCGTGACCTGCTCGAGCGCTGCAAGACGCCCGTCACGAGCGCCCTTCATGACGCGAACTTGAAGCTCTCTGACATCAACGAGGTCATCCTTGTCGGTGGCTCGAGCCGCATGCCCGCCGTGCAGGAGCTTGTCAAGCAGATGACCGGCAAGCAGCCCAACATGTCAGTGAACCCCGACGAGGTCGTGGCGGACGGCGCCGCTGTCCAGGGTGGCGTCCTGACCGGTGACGTCTCGGGCATCCTCCTGCTCGACGTGACCCCACTATCGCTTGGTGTCGAGACTATGGGCGGCATCATGACAAAGATGATAGACCGCAACACCACGATCCCGACGAGCAAGTCCGAGATCTATTCCACGGCCGCCGACAACCAGACGTCCGTCGAGATCAACGTCTTGCAGGGTGAGCGCGAGATGGCTCGTGACAACAAGAGCCTGGGCAAGTTCAACCTGACTGGTATTCCCTCGGCGCGTCGCGGTGTGCCTCAGATAGAGGTCACCTTTGACATCGACGCCAACGGCATCGTGAAGGTCACCGCTAAGGACAAGGGCACCGGCAAGCAACAGCAGATCACGATCTCTGGCTCCACCGCGCTCTCGGACGATGAGGTTGATCGCATGGTCAAGGACGCGGAGTCCCATGCCGAGGAGGACAAGAAGCACAAGGACGAGATCGAGGTCCGCAACCAAACCGACTCGCTGTGCTACTCAACCGAGCAGACGCTCAAGGACCTGGGCGACAAGGCTCCCGCCGACGTCAAGTCTGAGGTCGAGGCTGCCGTGGCCGACGCGAAGAAGGCCCTTGACGGCACCGACACCGAGGCCATCAAGGCTGCGGGCGAGAGGCTCCAGAATGCTGGTCACAAGCTGGCGGAGATCGTCTACTCCGACACGAACGAGCAGGCCTCCGGCACCAGCGGTACCTCGGGCGCACAGGCCACTGGCAATACCGACGATGTGGTGGACGCCGACTACGAGGTTGTGGATGACGACAAGGGCAGCAAGTAGGGGTGACGGACGATGTGGTTCGCCAAAGATACGCGCAGGGCGGCCCATGCGGCCGTCCCCCAGGAGGGTCCAAAGGAGGGTGACGTGAAGGTGCCTATCGAGGTCGAGGGCGAGCAGGACGAGGCAGCTGCCGATGCGACCGCGTCCCAGGCCGACGAAGGTGCGACCGATAGGTCCAAGAACGAGTCTGGGGATGCTGCCGAGAATGGTGATCAGGACGCCGCTAGTGCCGAAAAGGTCGGCACCAAGGATGCCCAGGACACCCAGGATGCCTCCGGTTCCGACGAGGACGAGCGGGCGAAGGTCGAGGCCGCTATTCGTGCAGGTGAGCAGGCGGCGGAGCGCGACCTCAAGCTCGTTGCCGAGCGGCTCTGCCGGGAACGCGACGAGCTGAGGGGCAAGCTTGATGAAGCGGCGTGGGAGATCGAGTCCGCCAAGCAGAAGGCAGCCGATTCCCTGGCTCGCCTCACGCGCTTGCAGGCCGACTGGGAGAACTTCCGCCGCCGCACAGCCCAGGAGCGTCTTGCCGAGAAGGACCGCGCCGCCGAGAAGCTGGTGCTCAGCCTTCTGCCCGTGCTCGATGACATGGAGCGTGCCTGCAAGCACGCCGCCGAGAATAGCTCAGACGATGCGGCCGTCATGCAGTTCGTCGAGGGGGTCGAGGCCATTCACGACAAGATGTACGCGGCCCTCAACAGGGAGGGTGTCGAGGTCATCGACCCCGTGGGCGAGGCCTTTGACCCCATGGTCCACCAGGCGGTCGGCCGCGAGGAGAATCACGATGTCTTCGACGAGACGGTGGCGCAGGTGTATCAGAAGGGCTATCGGATGGGGGGCAAGGTCATCCGCAGCGCGATGGTGACCGTCTCGTGCGGTGGGCCCAAGCGCCCCGCGCCAGAGCCTGACCCTAACTCCCCAGAGGACGCCGGGGGCGAGTCCGCTTCTTCTGACGCTGCCGCAGGTGAAGGGGTAGGGTAAGGGGTAATCTTGAGCTAACGCCGCGCCCGAGCCCGATGGTTCGGGCGCGGATATGTACGCACGACTGGTGGGCGAGGGGTGCAACCGTGGTCGGGAGGGCCCTTCGCCCATCGACACAACGAAAGGAGGCGTCTGCCTCATGGCAGGAAAGAGAAGCTACTATGACATCCTTGGCGTGAAGCGTGACGCCACGGATGATCAGATAAAAAAGGCGTTCCGCAAGCTCGCGGCCAAGTACCACCCGGACGCCGGCGGGGATGAGCAGAAGTTCAAGGAGGTCAGCGAGGCCTACACCACCCTGTCCGATCCCGAGAAGCGTAAGGAGTACGACCAGCTCCTGATGTTTGGCGGCATCCCTGGCTCGGACTTTGGGGGGTCAGGTGGCCGCAACCGGGGGGGCTACACCTACACCACCAACGTGAACGGCGCAGACTGGGCGGATATCTTTGAGAACATCCGCAGTGGCGACGGCGCGTTCTCGGGATTTGACTTCTCGAGCATCTTTGGTGGTCAGGGTGCGGCGGGTGCGCGCGCAAGCCGTCCCGCCAAGGGCTCAGATCTTACGATGACCGTCGAGGTCAGCGCGGACGAGGCCTTCAAGGGCACGCAGCGCAAGGTGAGCTACACGATTCCCTCCACGGGGGAGCGCCAGTCACTGACCGTCAAGGTGCCGGCGGGTGCGGTAGACGGTGGCAAGCTGCGCTACCGCGGACGCGGGGAGTATGGCTCGAACGGCGGCTCCCGCGGTGACCTCGTGGTGACCACCAAGGTCGCCGAGCACCCTCTCTTCAAGCGTGACGGCGCGGACGTCAAGATGAACCTTCCCATCAGCATGTGGGAGGCCGCCTTGGGCGCGAGCGTCAAGGTGCCCACGCCCGACGGCACGGAGGTCATGCTCAAGGTCCCCGCCGGTACGCAGGACGGCAAGACCTTCCGCTTCCGCAACATGGGAGCCGAGGACGTGAGGCACAAGGGCGGAAAGGGCGCCCTGTACGTGACGGTCAAAGTCCAGGTGCCTGCGCATCTCTCCGCAAAGGAGCGTGACGCACTCGAGTCGCTGAGGCAGGGTGACACGCGCGCCTACAGGAAGGACGTTGAGCGCTATGTCGAGTAGCGACGAGGCTTCCGGCAGGGACGCCAGCAGTGACGCTAGCGGGGTCGCCGACGCTGGGAGGGATAAGCCCCTCTACATGATAAGCGTTGCCGCCGAGCTTACGGGCATGCACCCGCAGACCCTTCGCGTGTACGAGCAGAAGGGCCTCGTGAACCCCGGACGCTCGCGCGGCAACACGCGTCTGTACTCCCGCAGCGACATCGAGCGGCTCAATCTCATCAGCAAGCTCACGGACGAGGGCATCAACCTTGCCGGCGTGGTGCGCATCCTAGACATGCAGGAGCGCGCGCAGGAGCGAGAGCGCGAGATCGACGAGCTGCGTGCCCGCCTGCGCGAACTTGAGGACGACCTCCACGAGCTGCGCCTGCGCGAGAAGATCACGGCACTTGCCCGCTACGACGGGGCTAGCCCCGAGCAGGTCATGCGCGGGCTGCTCCGCAGCAGCGGCGACGAATGAGGCAATGGCGCGCGCATGCCCCAAGCAGCGGCGCGCGTGCGCGCGAACTGCGTGCGCGAACAACAGTGTACACAAATGGGCCAATTGCGACGATACGCCGAAAATTTGGCCATTTGTGTACACTGTTTATCTTTGGGTGGAGAGACGCCACTCTCATTAGTGTACACAAATCAAGCGCTCGGCCCAATTTGCTTGAAACTCAGCGATTTGTGTACACTGTTCGCGTATCCCCCCATCCGTCCCGTCTCGCGCCCGCATTCTCGATGGTGCCCTCATGCCATGCCATGCCTGTACTGCGTACGCCCCCACGAGCGGGCTCCGGGATTTGCCAATGTGCCTTTCCGACTGTGAATGAGTCGGCGCAAGGAGGCGCTGGTAGGCTACACCTTGGCAGCCTACACCCTTGCAAGCTTCGCCCATGATGTGGCAGCCATTGCGGCAGACTTCAATGCGCTTGCCCGCGCGGGCGACTAGGAGTTATACTTTTCAAACTCCAAGTGGCAGCCCGACGCCCGTCGGCGTCCGCACGGGAAGAAGGGAAGGCAGCATGGAAGAGCGTGAGGCATACCTCGTCGTCAAGGGCGTCGAGAAGCACTATGGTGAGGGAGAGGCGCGCGTCAAGGTGCTGAGAGGCATCGACTGCACCATCACCAAGGGTGAGATCTGCGTCCTTCTCGGCCCATCGGGCTCAGGCAAGTCGACGTTCTTGAACGTTGTGGGTGGCCTTGAGACCGCAGATGCCGGCAGCATCATCGTGGGTGATACCGACATCACCAAGATTGCAGGTAAGGAGCTTGTGGGGTACCGCAGACGCGAGCTCGGTTTCATCTTCCAGTTCTACAACCTCGTGCCCGACCTCACGGTACGTGAGAACATTGAGGTTTGCGAGTACCTCTCCAAGGAGCCGCTGTCAGTGGATGACCTGCTGCACTCGCTTGGCCTCTGGGAGCATCGCAACAAGTTTCCCAATCAGATTTCGGGTGGCCAGCAGCAGCGCTGCGCCATCGGTCGCGCCCTCGTGAAGGCGCCCGGCCTGTTGCTGTGCGACGAGCCCACAGGTGCGCTCGACTACAAGACGTCCAAGGAGATCCTGGAGCTCATGGAGCGCGTTAACCAGGACTTTGGCACCACGATGGTCATCGTTACGCACAACGATGCCATCTGCAGGATGAGCCACCACATCCTGCGCCTGCGCGACGGCCTTCTCGTCGAGGACGAGGCCAATCCCACCCCTGCGCCCGCGTCCGAGCTGACTTGGTAAGGGGGCGTGCAGATGTCTCCTCTTGGCAAGCGTTACCCGCGCTCGATCAAACATAACCTCGGGCGCTATATTGGGCTGCTGATCCTGCTGATGATGGCCGTAGGCCTCGGCAACGGCTACATGCAGGCGGCGCAAAACAACATCGACATGATGAGCGGCATGCGCGAGAAGTACAACGTCGAGGACGGTCGCTTCATGACCGACTTCAAGGCCAAGGCAGATGCCATCAAGGATGTCGAGGCGCTGGGCTGTACGGTGCACGAGAACTTTAGCTATGATGCCAGCCTCACCATCCCCGGGCGCACCATCGACGACACGACGGTTCGCCTCTATGGTGACCGCGAGGGCTTCGATGAGGTGAACTATGCCGAGGGCCGCGCGCCCGAGACAGACGACGAAGTGGCGCTCGACCGTGTGTTCATGCAGAACAACAAGCTGTCCTTGGGCGATACCGTGGAGTTCGACGATAAGGCGTTCACAATCTGCGGAATCGTGACCTTCTCCGACTACGTCACGCTCTTCAAGAACAATGCTGACGTCGTGTACAACGCCCTCACGTTTGGCGTGGGTCAAGTCAGGTCGGGGGCACGTGACGCGCTGGCCAAGGGTGATCAGACCTTCACATACTCGTTCTTCTTTGGTGACCGCAGCCTGTCCCTGGCCGATCGCGTCAGCCGTGAGAAGCGCATGGTCAAGGCGCTCATCGACCACGGCGTCTCGGTGGGCGACATGATCGACTACGAGTACAACCAGGGTATCAGCTATGCCACGGGCGACAACGAGGGCGACCTTAGCACGGCCCTGACCCTCACGGTCATCCTCACGATCGTTCTCGCCTTCATCTTTGTGCTGCTCACCAATGCCACCATCGAGCAGGAGAGCAGTGCCATCGGCACGCTGCTCTCGATGGGCTACACAAAGGGCGAGCTGGTCAGGCACTACCTCACGCTGCCGATGATCGTGGGTGTGGTGGGCTGCCTGCTGGGCCTTGGATACGCCATCCCGGTGGAGAACACTATCCGAAAGTCGTATTACAACACGTACAGCCTGCCTCCCTACGTGCGCAGCTTCCATCCTGACATCCACCTCAAGACGGTCCTCGTGCCGCTTGTGCTGCTGTTCGCAATCCTTCTCGTTGGCCTTTTGCTTAAGCTGCGCCTTACGCCGCTGCAATTTTTGCGCGGCGAGGTACGGGGTGGCAGGGGTGCGAAGAAGGGGTCGTCGCTGCCCGAGGGCATGGGCTACGTGCAGCGCTTTCGCCTGCGCGTCTTCCTGCGCAACACATCGAGCTTCGTCGTACTGTTCGTGGGCATCCTCGTCGCCAACACGCTGCTGTTCTTCTCGCTCTCCGTCATGCCGTCGGTTCGCAGCTATGCGGTCGAGCTGAAGCGCGGCATCGTGGCGGAGCACATCTATACGCTCAAGGACGAGCTGCGGATTGACGGCACTGCCGACGAGCGAGCCGCATGGGCTGCCATCGAGAAGATAACCACCAACGAGAGGTACGCCGGCATTGACCTTGGCCTCATCGAGGATGTGGCCAATGACCTGCAGGCCGCAGGCTCGAGCTTTCGCGACTTTGACAAGGACGCCATTGGCGCACTTGCCCTCATGAGCAAGCTCACGAAGGCCGACGTAGACGATTCCGACGAGCTTAGGCTGCTTATGCAAGCCTATCGCGTGGATGACTTCACCGACCTTGCCGACACCAACTTTCACAAGCTGTTTGTCGCGGTCATGGCCAAGCAGGGTGTGGACCTCTCCGGTGCCACCGACGGTCAGCTCACCACCTTGCTCAAGCACGCGCACGAGTTGAGCGAGCAGATCGCTCCCCTTAGCGATGACGAACGCAACGACTTTGGTAACCTCGTCGCTGACGTCTCGAAGGTGGACAATTTCGACATCGCCGTGAACCCCGTCAAGATGAGTCAGGCCACGATCGACCAGGCAGAGCCCTTTGCCGTCACTCGGCTCGAGTGCGGTCGCGCGCTCGATGACAGCAACGAGACAGTCACCATATATGGTATTCGGGAGGGCTCCGCATACCACACCGGCATCGACGTGAGCGGCGGGCGCATCGTAGCAGACGCCGGTCTGCTTGAGAAGTGCGGCATCACGCTCGGCGAGCCCGCCGCGTTCACCGACCGCACGACGGGCAACACCTACGACATCACGGTTGATGGGGCGACCTCGTTTGCCGTCTCGACCAACGTGTACATGAGCATCGACACGTTCAACCGGATGTTCGGCAAGGATGAGGGCTACTTCAACGGATATTTCTCCAACGAGGCGCTCGACCTCAACCGGCGCTACCTTGCGTCCGACTACACCCCGGCAGATGCCGACAAGATTGCCAACCAGCTTGAGGACAGCTATGGCGACATCATGAACGTCGTCACATGGCTCTCGATCCCCATCTTCATCATCGTCATCTACCTGCTCACCAAGACGCTCATCGACAGAAGCGCACGCTCCATCGCCTATATGAAGGTCTTTGGCTACAAGAATCGTGAGATCGACAAGCTCTACCTGCGCTCCATCACGGTGGGCGTGGTTATTTCGCTGCTCGTGAGCGTGCCCATCCTCAGGGAGCTCATCGGCGTGGTGTATACGTTCATGCTGGCTGCGCAAAACGGCAATTACGTCTATACGATGACACCGCAAATCGTTGTCATCGACCTTGTCGTAGCGCTCAGTACCTACCTCGTGGTGGCGTTGCTGCACATGCGCCACATCAAGAAGGTGCCGCTGTCGCTGGCGCTTAAGGTCGTCGAGTAGCAAGACGGACAAGAGCGGCACGGAGACCAGCGGCGCGCCCAAGCAATAGTGTACGCGCGGGCAGCGGCGCGCCCAAGCAACGGCGTGCGTGCGGGCAGCAGCGCGCCCAAGCAACAGTGTACACAAATGGGCAAATTACGCCAATTTGTTGGGAATCTCGCCATTTGTGTACACTGTTCATCCGTGGGCCGAGAGACACCATTCTCATTAGTGTACACAAATCAAGCATTTCGGCTATTTTACTTGGAAATCAGCGATTTGTGTACACTGTTTAAGTACCCCGTATCCGTGCCGTCTCGCACCCACGCGCCGGCCCATCACGCCGGCATCCTCGCGTGGACCTTAGACGAACACAATGGTCACTTCCTCTATGTGGCCGTGAGGCGTGCTCATGTAACGCTCATACTCTCGGGCAAGCTGGCGGCCCCGCGCCCCTGGCAGCAGCATCCAAATAAGCCGCTGGCGCATCCGGGCGAGCGCGGGTGATGCGGGCACCTCAAAACGAGCCGTGTCCTTTCGCTTGGCCAGGTGCTCGATGGTATCTATGACCCGCATCATGAGGGTATCGAGTCCTCCTTTCTGGTAGAGGTCCTCTCTCGTTACCGGCAGGACCGCCAGACCCTGGGACCATAGGTCTCTGTCGCGCCTGCGATCGTCTACATACTTATCGCGGACCTGACGAATTGCAGCCTGCACGGCCTGGCTGGCAACCACCGTGTTGCTTGCGCGGGGCCCATCGGTAGGGCTGCCCACCCCATGGGCCGAAGGTGTCTCGGTAGTGGCCAGGGACGCCTCGGCAGCCACATGCGCAATCTGCTCAAGCTCCAGGTGGACGCCCCCGTCGTAGTTAAGGCCCACGCCCGTCTTCCCAAAGAGGATGTCTGGCACGCGAGAATGGGTGGCATTGGTGTGAATATCCACAGGCACAGCTGAGCTACCCGCGTCCGCGCATGGATCGCTCACGCGTACGCGTGGGTTGAGCGTGAGCGGCGCCATGTTATATCCCAGGTGGTGGTAGGGGAGCAGCGCGAGCGCAGCGATAAGGGATTCGGTGGGTGACCATGCCCCCGCGCAGACAAGAGGGGCGAGTTCGCGGGTCTGCCTGAGTCCCGCCATGCCCCTGCAGGCCCCCACATACGAGAGGATGGCCTCTGGCGTGGTTGCGGGTTCAATGTTGAAACTCACCTCACCATCGCGCGGGTCCATGGGATCGCGAGAGAAGCGACCGCAGAGCTCGAGGCCCAGCATAAGTTGGACTGCGGGTTGCATAAAGACGCCCATCTCGACAAACAGAAGCTCGGGCCCTGCCACAGAGACGCCGCAGCCAAGATCGACGAAAGCGTTCTTGGGAAGTGGGTGTCCGTACACGTGGTTCTTGATCCCAGAGATGCGCAGGCGCTTCTCCTTGGCGGGAACCGCGATGTCGAGTGGCCGTTTTGTGGGAAAGGGGCAGAGGTCCCCAAAGCGCGCCAAGGCCGTAGAGAGGCGCTTGGCAGACCAGCGTTTGCCCTCGGCAAAGACAGGGGCAGAGAGGCCCGTGCGCAGGGAGAGCACCTCGGGACCAAGGCCCTCAATCCGTTGTGCTCGTACCGCGCGGATCAGCCGCAGGGCAGCCAGCCCATCGATGGTGATGTTCACAGCGCTCCTCTCCCTTGCGCCACGCGGCGCCGTGTTCTCGTATGGCGCTGCACCCTGGCATCGCGCCATCCCTGTTGGCGCCGCACGCCCCTCGTACCACGACCTCGCGCCACGCCTTCGTACCACGACCTCGCGCTGCACCGTGCGGTCCCCTTGCATAGCGCGTCGTCAGTCATGCTTGCAAACAGTGTACACAAATTGCATGAATGCGGCTATATCACCACGATATGGGGCAAAAGTGTACGATATTGATGGCCGCAACCACTGGATCCAGGTCGCTTGCCGGGGTAAAGCTGGTCACCTACATGGCTGCAAGGCGACCGTCTTTCATCTCGAGCACCTCGTCATAGCGCACGGCATGCCCCGCATCCAGCTGATGCGTCACGGCTATCAGGGTCACCCCGTCGAGGGCCAGCAGCGTGTCCTCAACCCGTGCGGCAGTCTCCTTGTCTAAGGCCGAGGTCGCCTCGTCCACGAGCAGCGTTGTCTTGCCGTAGAGCAGGGCGCGGGCTATGGCCACGCGCTGGCGCTCCCCACCAGAGAGGCGCCCCCCCGCCCTCCCCGACCGGCGTGTCAAGCCCGTCGGGCAGCGCGGCGACCACCTCGCCAAGGCCGGCAAGGCGCAGGGCGCTTCCAATCTGCTTGTCCGTGAACGTTCCCCCGAGGATTATGTTCTCGCGCAGCGTGTCATCAAACAAAAAGACGTTCTGGTGCACCCAGGCCGCATCGGGGACGCAGCCTGCCCTGCCATCCACGAGCACATGGCCTGAGCTGGGGCGTAAGGATCCGCCCAAGAGCTCCAACAAGGTGGACTTGCCACAGCCGCTCTTGCCCACGATGGCATACTTCTTGCCAGCGTCGAAGCGCTTCGAGCAGTTGCGCAGGGTCGTGGGCGCATTGGAGAGTCTGCCCTCGGCCGGGCCCGTATCGCCGTACGAGAAGCTCACGTCGTCGAGCTTGATGGAGCGCCTCGGCTCGCACGCCGCGATCTCTTGCCTGGCACCCGGCGTGTCGCTCGGCTTGTCGAGCCTGTCGAGGATGGGATAGGTCGACTTGAGCTTGCTGATCTTGTTGGACAGCTCCGTCGCAGGGGAGATGACGCTGCCCGAGAGCTGCGTGACGGCAACGATGCTGCCGATGGTGACGTAACCCCATATCGCGAACACGCCCGTCATACCCATGATGCAGAACTGCATCGCGATGCCAGCGACGCTTGCGAGGCTTCGAGCGCACGCCATCGTCATGTTGAGGTCGGCCTTATGCCTCTGGTAGCGGCCAATCATCCCACTCAGCTTGTCGAGCGCATGTTGCTCCACATGAAACGATCGTATGACTTCGCCCCCTTGGGCGGTGTCGCGTACGCGCCCATTATAGCTTTTAGCATCCTCGACAACCTGCTGTTGCTGACAGGACAGGCGCTTCCCGAAGAGCTGCGGGACCAACGTCGGCAGAGCCATGCCCGCAAGGGAGATCAGCGCGACGAGCGGGTTGATCAGCACGAGCATGATGCAGCCTATGGTGATCTTGAAGACGGACTCCAGAATGCCAAGGGAGCCTGTGATGCAGTCGTTCTCGAGCACGTCCATGTTCTGGCCGAGGACGGTCAGCTGCTCTGCACTGTCGCAGACGCGACCGCACGACGCGCCCGCTATCATCCCGTGCGCCGCCCCCTCGCGAATGTTGACCATGGCGTCCCTGACGATGAGCGCCCTCAGGACGTCGGAGGCAAGGCTCAGGGCTCCAAGTACCAGTGCGTACAGGCACGACGCGAGGGCCAGGTGCATCATCGGAGAGACGTCCCCAACGGCCACGGCGGCTGTGGCGCTGTCAAGCAGGGCGCTGAGCAGGAGCGCTATGCCCATCGATGACATACAGAAGAGGAAATCGACCACGCAGAAGCAGGCAAGCCCCCTGGTGCCGATGTGCTTTCGTATGTACCGCATTCCTCGCATACCGATGTGCCTCCTTACGATGACACGTGCATCATCGCAGGGATGGCGGCATGACTCCATATCGAATGATGTACATTTGAACGTTCGTGAGACGCTATGTCACAACGATGGCGGGGTGCGGGCGTTCGCGTCAGAGCCTCACGCCCATGTTCTCCTGGACCCAGTTCCGTACTGCGGCAGCGTGCTCATGCTGCCCTGTGAGGTCCATGTACGGGGCGATGTGCCTAAGGACGCCCAGGGCCTCGTCCCTTTGCCCCTCGCGATACCTGACGCGCGCCTCCGCGTAGAGAATCACGGGCATGTATGTGAGAATCCCCTCGTCAAGGGCCTCGCTGTGGGCGCGCTCGATGTAGCGGAGGGACTCGGCGTAGCGCCCCTCCTGCTCGAGGCTCAGCGCAAGGTTGAGCTCGCAGCCAATCTTGTCATCGGCCCAGTCCTGCGTGCCATTGTCCTGGTTGTCCATCGACTCGATGAGCTCCTCGCCAAGACGTGACGCATCGGCATGCCGTCCCAGGTAGCACAGTGTCGGGACCATGAGGCCTATGCACTCGGCTTCCGTCGGAGACAGCAGCGTGTGCCTGAAGTCATCGAGCCTTAGTGTCGGCTTGGTCAGCCTGATGGCTTGGTCGAGCAGGTCGAGCGCTCGGCCCAGCTCGCTACCATCTATCGTGATGAGCGTAGATGCGTTCAGCATGAGGTAGAGCTGCCGGTAGCTTGGTCTCTCGCGAGACGACTCGTCCATGGAGTCAAGCAGCTCGCGTGCCTCGTCCGGTCTCCCACGGTGCAGCAGGGCTCTGGTGCGCTTGGCAGCCCGTGCGAACTCGCTGTCGCGCTCGTTTTTGTAGTAGACGTCGCAGAGCTGGTAGGTGCTGGCCCCAAGACGGGAGAGCAGGCCATCGAGCACGGCCTTCGTGGGCATCTGCCTTCCAGTCTCGATGCGCGAGACGGTAACGGGCGAGCATATGCCCTCGGCAAGCTCTTCCTGCGTGAGGTGCCTCTCCTTTCTGAGCAGACGAATGGTGCTTCCCAGCGAGTTGTTGTCTTCCATTGCTACCGCCTATCGTAGCCCTGATGCCCCGTGCGTTTCAGGCAGGTGCTGTGCCGCGATGCTGTCAGGCCCTCTCGGCAGGCGCCGGTGCAGACGCCATCATCGGCCCCATGGGTTGTCATCCTATGTTCTTGCACTGCGTTGGCGCCGAGAACCCATGTTCATCAAAAACCGGGAGGATCCTCTAAAATAAATCGCTCTGTGATCCCGTCCGGGTAAGATATAAAACCAGCTCGTCTCTGTCCGTTTCGTAGATTAGCAACCAATCTGGCGTAATGTGGCACTCGCGATACCCCACATAGCCCCCGGAAAGTTGGTGATCCCTGTTCGTTTCCGGCAACGGCTCCCTCGCAGCCAGCTTTAATAATATCGGTCAACAAAGAAATATCAAAGCCACACTTTTTCAGGCGCTTAAAATCATCCCGAAATTCTGTAGTTGGTCTTATGTTATATATCGGCAAGCAGCTCCTCCATCATCTGATCGACATTGGAATAAGTCTTGCCGATGTCCCGATTGGCTTTCATTCTCTTTACTTCTTGGATGGCTTCGACAGTTTCAGCGTTCGGCACATCACCGCTGATTTCAAAGGGTATTCTATGCTCCCTCACAGCCTTACGTGCAAAAACATTGAACGCCGTTGTCATCGTCATCCCCACATCAGAACAGAACGCCTCAAACTGCCGCTTCAAATCCGCGTCCATGCGGATATTGATACTTGTATTCGCCATAGCAGCAGCCCCTTCGCTCTTTACTACAGCTCGTCATATCATAGTCACTGTATGTCCTTTTGTTTACAATGTTAGTATATCGTCTCATTAGCAAGTCTCTCAGGTTCAGCATAGTGCTGCCTTACCCGTACGTAAGGGGCATAGGCATAGCTTACGATTCCCATCCGTCGAAACGGATGACTGCAACATTCCGCCCTGAGGAGGAAGAAGCGAGAACGATATGAGCTTGGATCTACAGATAGAAGTGACGGGCCTTACAAAGCGATTTCCCCTCTCAAGGGAGCAGAGGAAGGAGCAGGGGACTGCCAAGCGGCATGTCGTCGCAGTTGATGGACTCTCCTTTAACGTTACGCAGGGCGAGGTGTTTGGGTTGCTCGGGCCAAACGGAGCCGGCAAGACGACCACGCTCAGGCTCCTGTCAACCCTCATCGCGCCCGACAGCGGGGAGGCCATCATCCACGGTCACTCGATCACAGCCGACCCAAAGGGCGTGAGGGGCTGCATAGGGTTTCTGACCAGCGAGCTCAGGCTCGAGGAGATATTCTCTCCCAGCTATCTGTTTGACTTCTTCGCCGGCCTCCATCACGTTGACCCAGAGTGGGCGTCAGAGAGAAAGAGGCTCCTGTTCGCGCAGTTTGGCATCGACAGGTACTCGCACATGAAGCTCGCGGAACTATCGACGGGCATGAGGCAGATGACATCCCTCGTGGTGGCCATAGCCCACGACCCTGCGGTCATCATCTTTGACGAGCCTACAAACGGCCTCGATCTTGTAGCCGCGAAAACCGTCACAGACTTCATCTTTGAGATGAGGGAGCAGGGCAAGACCATCGTCCTTTCAACCCACCTCTTCGATCTGGTCAAGAGGGTATGTGACAGGGTCGGCATCATCATAGGCGGCAGCATGGTCTTTCAGGACTCGCTCTCCGCACTCTCTGCGGGCAGTGACCTGGAAGACCTGTTCTTCAAGCTGTACGATGGGACACGGGGGCAGCGATGAGAAACGACACGCTCAGCATCTTCAAGAAAGAGATGGACAGGTTTCTCCACAATAAGGCCAGCGCTGCGGCAGCCATCATCTTGCCCGGCCTGTTCATATTCTTGCTGTGGACGATCATGGGAAACACGCTCCGAACGAGCGCCAACAAGGCAGAGAGCATATCTGAGCTGACAATCTATGCCGTCAACCCCTCGCAGAACATCGGGCAGATTGCCAGCAGCGCAGGCATGACCATCACGGAGATTTCAGGCCTGCCGACCAAGGAAGAGATGCACGACCAGATAGAGGGCGGGTCAGTCCAAGCCTACATAGCTTTCCCCGAGGACTTTGACAGGCAGACCGAGGTGGGGACAGGCCCAGGCGGCACCGTTCCGCAGGTTGAGGTCTACTACAATTCCTCCGACACGAAGTCAGCTCTGGCCTACACGACCATCCAGACGATGCTCGACCAGTACGAGACGTCCTTTGACAACCGCTTTGACGTGAACCGTACGGGTGAGGGCTATGACCTCATGCGCAGCCAGGACCAGACGAGCCAGTTTGCCGTCGCGTTCGTACCATTCATGCTCTTGGTCCTTGTGTTCAGCAGCAGCATGTCGGTTGCGGCTGAGGCCATCGCCGGCGAGAAGGAACGTGGTACGATAGCCACCCTGCTGGCCACTCCCATCAACAGGCAGGACATCGCGCGAGGCAAGATCCTCGCGTGTTCTCTGATCGGACTGGCGATCGCCGCGTCGAGTTCGATCGGCATCTTCTTGAGCCTACCCTCCCTCATGCGGGGCCAGTTCGACGCAGGCAGTTATGGGCCAGTCGAGCTATGCCTGCTTGGCCTTGTCGTGCTCTCGGTCACGCTTTTGGTGGTCACCATCATCGTCATCGTGTCTACGCTCGCCACGTCCACGAAGGAGGCGCAGACGTGGCTCACGCCGGTTATGATGGCCGTGATGGGCATTGGCATAGTGGGGATAGCGTCCAAGGGAGTCCAGACAAACCCGCTATTCTACGCACTGCCTCTCTACAACGGGGTCGAGTCCATGATCGGTATACTGTCCTTTAGGATCGACCTCGCATCGATAGCCGTCTGCATAGCGAGCAACGTCGCGTTCTCCCTCCTTGGCCTGCTCGTCTTGGAGCGCCTCTTCAGGAGCGAGCGCGTGATGTTTGCCCATTAGGGACGAGTCGCCGGGAGGGTGCGTGACGCTCGCCCGCCAGACGGTACACCAGAGGTACACGGAGGAGGTGTTTATGACCATGACCGGCTCTTTCTTGCGTCATCTCCTTGCGAGCGGGGGCGTACGTTATCTGAAGAAAAGCGCATGGTTTTCCTGCCTTATCGTCAACCTGCTGTTTGTTGCGCTGTCGATCTACGTCGCGGGCAGGCTGTCCTCTGGGGCAGTGGCCCTTGGCATCCGCCTTGCCGCGACGCTGGGGCTCTCCATAGGCCTCTGCTTTGTCGCGCTGAGCGCCCCTGGCGAGTTCCTGCGCAGGGACCTTCGCGCCCAGGGCGTGTCCTACCTGAGGTTCTGTGGGTTTGCCAAGGGGGACTTTTCCAGGCTCGGTGCCGCCCTCACGCTGCCCTGCGCGGCGATCACGGGCGTGTCCGTTGGGGTGATGGCTCTGGCGCTCACCCAAAGCCTGCCCATATCCCTGGCTGCGGCTGCCCTCGTGTGCGCCGGCCTCGTGGCCTTGGGGGCTGTGGTGGCCACCGTCGTGTTGCGAGGGGGCTTGGTCCGCGCGGCGGCACGCAGGCGACCTCGCGCGATCGTGTTCTCGTCGAACCGGGTGGTCTGCAGGGCGCAGAGAAACGCCCTCCTTGCGAAGAAGAGAGCCCTGTTGTTTGAGGTCGTTCTCTGGCTGTGCATCGATTGCGTGTTCTGCGCGCTCCAGTGGTCGCCTGTGGCCTACATGATCGTCGTGAGGTTTCCCGCCGCCTGCATTCTGATGGAGTTCGCCCTTGTCTACGATGACCCGGCCGTGAAGTTCCAGGAGCGCTACTACCGTGAGGGCCTCCTTGTGCGGGCATTGGCCCTCGTGATTCCCGGTGCCTGCATCGCGACCGCCTGCGTGATCGCGACCGTGCCTATCTCGCTGCTTTTTGGCGGCGCGGGCGCTGTGGGCGCCTCGTTCTTGCCTGCCGTCATCTCCTGCTGCCTGCTGCAGCTCATCTTGGGGGCGGCCATGCTTCTTGTCTTCGAGAAGAGGCCGCTGTTGCCCCTCTGGCAGACCGCGATAGGGTGCGGCGTCTTCGCGCTGGGCCTCATCGAGGTGGCCTCGCTGGTCGTGGTCGGCGTCGGATGGGGCAGACGTACTTGGAGGGGACATGCTTGAGCTCAAAGGGGTAGAGAGACGCTTCGCGTCGGGCAAGGGGATTGGCCCCGTCTCGTTTTGCGTCCGGCAAGGCGAGGTGTGCTCCATCGTGGGACCCAACGGGGCAGGAAAGAGTACCCTGTTTGGCATACTGTCCATGGCGTCGGAGGAGTTCTCGGGAAGTTGGTCTTTGGACGGCAGGATCGGCAGGCAGATACCCCGAGGGGCGATTGGCTACCTGCCGGAGTCTACCTTCCTCATCCCGTCCTTCACCCCACGGCAGTTCTGCTCCTTCGACGCGTCGATGCGAGACGTGCCCCACACGGCCGCGTCGATCGAGGAGCATCTGGCGACCTTCGCCTGTAAGGACTTCATCGACGTCCCCTTGGGGGAGCTCTCGCAGGGGATGGCCAAGCGCGTGGCGCTTGCCTGCGCGTTTCTGGGCGAGCCTCAGCTGGTGCTGCTCGACGAGCCCCTGAACGCCATTGACATCCAGACGACGCTCATCCTAAAGGATCGAATCGTCAGCGAGAGCGAGCGGGGGTGTACGCTCTTGATATCCAGCCATATCCTCGACTTCCTAGACGAGGTGTCTGATCGGATGCTGTTCTTGCGCGAGGGGAACGTCGTAGACGACTTCGACCCCAGGGATGGGGGCGCCGAGGGTCGCTACAGGGAGCTGTTTCTGTAGGGTCAAAGGATCGAGCCTGGCGTTTCTTGTCTGATGGGGACGGGGCCGGGTACCTCTCGTCGACCCCCCGGACCGTCCACAGGCTACTTCATTCCACCCAACGTCCACTCGTGCTACACATGCTGCCAATGGTAACGAACGTGGCAGGACGGTCATCGCCAAGGACGGGGAGGCGAGGGTGGGGGAGACGGTACGCAGGAGGTTCAACTACCCGGTGGAGGTGGAGTGGTCCGAGGTGCCCCAACTGC
>ERZ772764.825-NODE-825-length-20551-cov-10.320453_pt1 | contig 20551 bp, 21 predicted proteins | sample MGYA00512163_ERZ772764 | MGnify/ENA primary metagenome ERZ772764 (study PRJEB29015, sample SAMEA2737903) | human oral metagenome | biome: human oral; feature: human-associated habitat; material: dental | place: China | collected 2094 ... | reverse complement strand
AGGTTTTTTAAACTGCAATTATGTCTGTTTGCAATAGATTTTAAGGTAAATACCGTATTGTCCAGTTTCCCCTTACTTTTACTCATATTCATAAAAAGAATGGTTACCAAAAACATCTTTTCATCATGATTTTGTAGTTCTGATAGCAGGTTCTTTGCTTCTGTCCCATAAGTTACAAGGTCACTCGGCAAGATGTCGATATCATAGCCTGCACGTATGGCTTTCTTATTTTCCTCAAGCTTCATCTTGTCTAAATCCGTTATTTTTCTTTTTACATTTTTAATCGCTTCCATCTGATCAATGGCTTTGATATGAAAGGTAACAACCATATTTTCTTCCAATGCCAAAAACTCCGATAACATCTCATCTTTAATATCTGATGCCAAAATCTGTAAGAAATTCACTTCGGCAAAAACTTCTCCTGTCTTAAAGTAGGTCGGTTTGGAAAAATTAAAAGACGGAGGAACAATATATTCTTTCGTCGTCAGTCCACTGTATTTTAAATCTTCAAAGGAAAAAACAAGTTTATCATTTGGATTTAAAATATCGTGAATCACCTTTAAACGCTCCTCACCATCAAGTACATAGGCTTTTACTCCCATCTGTTTAAAGTTGTTTAACACATCCATTTCCATTCTCTCAAGTCTGCTCTTTGCCTGCTTTAAGTCCTCCGCCTCTATGGTAAAGGTAAGATACATACTCTTGGATAGTCCGTTATTTCCTTTAGAGCTTTGGTTTAAGAGCATTTGTCTGTATTCATTTCTAATTTCATTAAAGTCATCCATATTTTCTTTAATATCAATCAGTTTACTGATTTCCTCATTTTCACCGATACTGTTGATATAACTGAACTCCACTTCCACAGAGGAATTAAAGAAATTTAGAAAAGAAGAAAATTCCGAGAAAATACTTTCTTGATCTGCTTCTTCCATTAAGCGATAATTGATGTCCAAAAATCGAATGGTTTTATTAAATTTGTTCTTTTCAATCTGACAAATCCCGTCTTTTAACATTCGCTTATAGGGAATGGTATCTTGTACGGTTTCCTTTTTCTCCTCTTTCATAAAAAAAGGAAACCACCCGTTTTTCCTTGATGATTTCCCATTTGTTTTAGACTTTGTTTTTTTCTTTCCTGATTTTTTAAGTTCCGATAACTCTTTTTTATTTTTCCTAAGTTCCAACTCTTCTTTTTTAATTCGTTGTTCCTGTTTTTTTCTTTTGTCTTTGTTCAATTTTTTTCCTCCTTCCGTTTGCCTTATTTTTACTTCCTGCATCCTGCTTTTTTGTTTTCTCCGTATGATAAATGCTTTTTGCTTTGTATAGCCTGATCTTTTTACTGTTATGAAACTTTAAGATATATGCCAAATGTTTTTCAAAAGGCAGATTGTCCTTTTCATAAAGCGTTGCAAAAAGGACAGGTAAGACTACTATACTCATTACAATCATAGAAATATCCGTACTCAAATAATTTTTACACAGCATATATACAGGAAAACCGATAAGCCCCGCTATACTAAATCCAATCAGCTGCCTTTTTGTCATATTCAGGGCTACCTTAGTTTTTACTTTCGTCAAATCCTTTGGTACTTTTACATATGCCATCGCTTATCCCCTATCTTTTTCTATGATATGTTCTTCTCTCATATTGGAAAGTGCTTCCAAATGCTCCCAAAGTGAGATGATTTCGTCTTTCCCTCTCTCCAGTTCTTCTAATAGTTCTTTATATTCGCTTTGTTTTTTTACTTCTTCCTCCACATTCTTTACCTTTTCACTAATGAAAAGAACTTCTTTGAAAAGAGCATCCAGTACAGTAACCGACAGTTCTCTAAATTCATGCTGTTTTTCTTCTTCACTCTTTTCTTCCTCTTTGAGATACTCTTCTTCCCAAAACTGGATATCATCTTCTGTTTCCATATCATTTTCTTCAAATTCACAAAATCTATCCTGCTTTTTATATTTACTTCTCACTTTTATCATTCCTGCTACTGCCGAAGCAAGTGAGATTGCTGTTGCAACTCCTAGAAATATTCTCGTTTTCCTATTGATATTTTTCATAACTGCCTCCTTATTCTTATATTTTTTTGTTTTGATTATTTCATCAACTTCTGCTCATTTTGAACTAAAGTCTTTTAATGACTGTTTAAAATTGCCTTTGCGATACTTCCGGATTTCATCATCATGACTCCAAGAATCAGTCCATATGCAAGCACTTGTAAAATACTTGTATGAATATCTGTGAAATTTACCGTTTTAACTAAAACTGCATAAATTCCAAAAAAGATTAGAATGAAAAGTCCCTGAAGTCCAAGGGCAAATAGACTTTTAATATAGTTTGTTCCGATACTTCCCCATTCTTTATTTCCCATAGTAGAAAAAGGAATTGCTGCAACGGAACAGTAAATATATATCTCAATCATTCTTCCATACAGGATTACAGTGATTAAGATGGATAGAATCGTTAAAGAAAATTTAACAAGTCCAGTCTCAAGTGCAATCCCGATGAGTGTTCCAAGTTCCTTTGTTTTAAGGGCATCGACCATAGCATCAAAATTACCCGGTGTAATGTTTGCACTTGTCCCCACAACACCTGCCGCCTTTGATATCATGGACTGTGCAACATCAAATACTGCCATTGAAAATTCAAATGCATGAGCTACAAGCCATACAGCTATCCACATCTTAATGATATACTTAAAAAATTCAAAGGTATCCGTATCCTGCATAGAATTTTTTCTCATCACCACTTGAATCAGTTCTATACAAAGTATTGCGGTTAAAATTATCGCTGCTATGGGCAAAACAACATTGGTATTGATTGATTTGATGAAGGTAAAGACCTCCGAGTTCCAAGAACTCGGAGTTTTACCTACTTCTCCTGCAACAGTAGATACCTTATCATTGATATCCACAAGCATTGCAGAAAGATTATCTTTAATAATATCAATCATAATATCCTTGAAAAACTCATTTATTTTTTCGAATAAATTAAGCATTATTTCAAGACATTAGCAAGTAGTGGAATGAGTTTTAGCCCTATTAAAACAATTCCTCCACCGCTCATCAGTTGCTTTATCCCCTGACTCTTCGCACCGGGGTTATCCGAACCGTATCCTTCAAGTAGGTTGATAACTCCCCATGCACCAAGTCCTGCACCGATTGCCATAACCAAAACTTTAAGCACATTGACTGCTTGTACAAAAAAATCCATAATTTACTCCTCCTTGTTTTCTTCCTGTTCTCTTTTACTTTCCATTCCTTTATCAATTTTATTGACATGCTTTACAATAAAGTTTCTGTAGATTTTATCCTCTTTTTCTACTTCCTTGTAGTATCCGAAGACATGAATAAAATCTCCCTTTTCAAAGTCCTTTGTAATCTCTGCCTTTTCTCCGTAGACATTGCAGTTGATATATTCTTTCTGCTTCTCTCCCGTTTTTCCCATCTTTCTAAAAAGAGTAAAGTTTGCAACTGTTACTTCACCGTCTTTTCCCTGAATGGTTTTGATTTCTACATCACCTATCAGGTTTCCGTTGATATTCAGCATTTCTTTTTGCATATACATCCTCCAGTTTCATTTCTTTTGATTTCATCAAAAAAAGACCACGACTTTTCTACTTTGTCATGGTCTTATCAATATTTTTTCATATTCAATTTTATCTTTTGTTTATTCTAACTTCTGTTCATTTTGAGCAGAAGTTAGAAATTCTTCTTTTATCCCTGCCATAATATACTCTACACAAGGCAGAGCTATCGCATTTCCAAGTGCCTTATACCTTGCACTGTCAAGTATAATATTTCCGTCCGCTCCATACTTTGTGTAGTTATCCGGCAGTCCCATCAGTCTTTCACATTCTACCGGCGTTAGATACCTAATAAATCCCTCCTCTTCTTTTCCGTTTTCCCAATATGCAAACATGATAGGATTTGACGCTAATAGAGTTGGAAAAGGTTCATTTGGCTTTCCGAAGCTGTTTCTAAAAAGAGTTTTATTCCTTTTTTTTGCTCCTCCTCGCATTTTTCTATCTTGAAAGGGTCTGATGTTTGGTATTTCCCTCCCTGCTTTATCAGAATATCTTCGATTGGGTATGGTATCCTTATCTTCGATATTTCCGATAAGCTTAGTATTTTTGAACAGGTTTTCGGGCTTATATAATATTTTGTGGGAACGAAATCCTCCAAAATCGCAGACAATAAATATTCTCTTTCTTCTTTGCAAGAACTTAGGCTCTCCGAAATATTGGGCATCCAAGACTCTCCAAGAAAGCTCAAATTCTCTCCCTCGCACCACTCCTGCATTTGCCCATTTAAGTGTAGGCATTGGAATTTCGGTGCTACTGAAGGATTCGAGGACGGTTCTAAAATCCAACCTATCTCCCGATACAAAAGCTCCCATGACGTTTTCCCAAATAGCGAAAGTTGGATACTCCCCATTTGTTACACACCTCATTTCCTTTATCAATCGTATTGCTTGATAAAAAAGAGATGATTTTTCTCCACGAAGTCCTGTTAGATCTCCCGCTTTTGAAAAATTTTGACAAGGAGAACCGAATGTGATGATATCCACCGGTTTTATATCTCTTGCCTTTAATTTTGTTATGTCCCCTAAATGCTCTACATCAGGAAAATGCCTTTTTGATATAGATATTGCATTTTTATCAATTTCGCTTGCCCATACTGTTTTTATTCCTACTTTTCTTGCCGCTAAAGGAAATACTCCGATTCCATCAAATAAACTTCCAAGTGTTATTTCTTTTAACTTACATCACCTCTTTTCTACTTTCATAATGTATATGAACTTTGTATTGTTATATCTTCCACTTCTGCTCATTTTGAACTAAAGTCGGAGGACTTCTTCCCTTTGCCTTCATCGAATCATTTCTCCTTTACTCTTAGAATAAAAAAAGACTAAGATTTATATTTATCTTAAGTCTTTACTTTTGACCGATATACATTTTGCGAATTTCTTCTTTCTTTTTCAGGTATTTCAGTCTTTGATTTAATAGTCTGATCCTATTTTTTATCTGTTGTAATTTCTTTTGTTCTTTTTCAATTCGTATTTCTGTTTTTTTAAGCTCAGTCATTCTTAAATATTCCTTTCCAAAATTTAATCCGATAGACACTTCTGCTCATTTTGAACAAAAGTTATCCCTCATCATCAATTTCCACTAAAGTTACTTGCATATTTTCTTTTAGATTAACTTTGTCTTTTCTCTTTAGATATTTTTCTATATCAAAGGCATTTTTCTTATTGTAATCGGAAAGCTGCTTATAATTTTTGTGCTTGGTAATATCGAATTTATCCGAATAAAAAGGTCTTGCTCCTCTTATTTCCAAGATACACTTTCCTCCGTCCATTACTTTAAGTTCATCTCTGCTCATCAGTTCTTTTCCAAGCTTTTGATAGTTTAGTCCGAACGATTTTTGATTTGATCTAGTTTCCGATGTGTTGTAAAGGTCTATGGTTTCTTTTCCTAAGTTTTCGGACAGCTCCTTGATAGTCGTTCCTTCTTTTCCGCCTAAAAATAACTCGCTATCACAATTGCCTAGAATCGTGTCGGCATGGTCTTTATAGATTGCTTTTAATTGACTTTTTGCTTGAAGGATAATGCTTGCCGATATTTCTCTGGAACGAATCGTCGCAATCAGTTTTTCAAACTTGGGTATCTGCCCGATATTGCTAAATTCATCCAAAAGGCAGCGAACATGAACAGGTAATCTGCCTCCGTATTCGTTATCTGCCTTATCACAAAGCAAATTAAACAACTGAGTATACATCATGGCCACTACAAAGTTGAACGTGTCATCGGTATCGGATATGATAATAAAGAGGGCTGTCTTTTTATCTCCTATGGTGTCTAAGCCCATCTCATCATATTCCATAAGATTTCTTAATTCTTCAATATCAAATGCCGCAAGTCTTGCCCCGCAGCTTATAAGAATCGATTTGGCTGTTTTTCCGGCTGCAAGTTTATATTTTCGGTATTGCTTGACTGCAAAGTGATTCGGCTTTTCTTTTTCCAGTGCATCAAATATATAATCTACTGCATTTTTAAAGTTTTCATCTTCTTCTCTCACTTCGCTGGCATCAATAAAGGCAAGTAGACTTTCAAAATTTTGCTCTTCTTCCGGTGCTTCATAGTAAAGGTAGCCTATTAAAGCTGTATAATACAAGCGTTCCGCTTTCGTCCAAAAATCTTCCGTAGATTTTTCTCCTTCGCCCTTTGTATTTGCCATAATTGTCTGTACCAGTTTTAGTATATCTTTTTCACTTCTTAGATACGCAAACGGATTGTAGTGCATAGATTTTTTGAAATTTATGGTGTTTAGCACCTTAATTTCATATCCGTTTTTCTCAAGCATCTTTCCGCACTCAACAAGGACGGTGCCTTTCGGATCGGTTACAACATAGGATGAGTGCATTTGCATCAAATTGGGTTTTAAGAAAAATCGGGTCTTTCCACTTCCGGATCCTCCTACTACAAGCACATTTTTATTACGGGCAAATTTAGGATTTTTCGGTCTTGAATTCATAGTCAATCGTTCCGTATTGGTCAGTAAGATATTATTATCAAACCTTTCATCCAAGTACGGTTCGATGTCTTTCGGACCTCCCCATCTTGCCGAACCGTATTCTACTCCTTGGCGAAATTTCTTTGCATTTTTCTTTTTTTGATAAACAATAAGCCAAATAACTGCTGAAAAACAAATACCTGCAAATAAGTCATCTATATGAAATGATGGCAGATAAGACAGTGTTCCTATATCAGATAAAGCTACTATCATCTTATCTACATAATCACCACCTACATAACTGTTTATATGCCTTGAAAATATATTCGCCAGATAAAAGAAAAAGAGATAAGGAAAGTTTTTAATTACAAACTTTTTCTTATCTCTTATGTGAAATATATTTTTTATATCCTTTAGTATTTCTTTTACAATCTTCGTCTTTACCACTCCTTCCTACAAACTCTGCTCCTTATGTTTTTCTTTGATTTTATCTCTTTGAGGCGTGTTTTTCACTTTCTCTTTAAAGTGATTTAGCTTGTCTATTACAGATTCTCTTTTCTTATTCTTTCCTGCAAATTTTGCTACTGCTTCTTTAAATGCCTGTTCCATTACCTTTTCATCTTTTGCCTGAAAAAAGATAATATTGTTTCCTGTTGTCAAATCTTTTTTAATACTGAATTTCACACCACTTTTATTTAGTTCTCTTTTTAGGTTCTTTAAGTCCACATCATTTAATTCTAAGGTTTCCACTTTGCCTTTTTTTACTAAATCTTTTACTGTAGTAGGCTTTTGTTTGCCGATGAAATCCTTCAATCCGTTTTTCTCTTTTTCAGCCTTGTTAAGTATCATTTTCATCAGTTTTATCACTTCTCTTGCCGTTAGATGAAGAGCTTTTTTCTTTACTGCAATTACTTGCCTTGTAACTTCTTCATTGATCAATGTATCACCTGCTTTCCATAAGTATTGTATTTACCTTTCGTGCTTTTTCTTTCATCTTTGATATTCTTCTGTTTTCTCCTGTAAAAAGAATGGGTGTTGCCATTTCAAGAAGCCTTGAATAAATTCTCTGTTCTTTTAGATTATTGGGGCTTGTAAGCTGCTTTGCACTAAGATTCGTAGTTAAAATTATCGGTTTATTTGCTCTGTATCTGCTGTCAATGATATTAAAGATATGCTCTGTGGCAAAAGGGGTATCTCTTTCCATTCCGAAATCATCAATGATAAGAAGTCTATGTTTATTAAGCTTTTCAATATACTTATTTTTGTTGATGTCCAAATTCATCATATCATTTAAGATAACAGCAAAATTTGTCATCTTGACAGAGATTTCTTTTTCAATTAGGGCATTTGCTATTGCCGATGCCAAATAGGTTTTTCCGGTTCCCACAGGTCCTGTAAGGAGTAAGCCTATATTTTCCTTTTCCATTTCTTCAAATTTTTTCACATAGTTTTCTCCGATTTTTCTATGCTCTAAGCTGCCATCTTCCGCTTCAAAGGTTTGATTTTGCAACAGCTTATCTTCAAATGCCTGTTTTCTTAAATCCGACAGGATACTTTGATGCTCCAGTTCTTTCCAATGCTGTCTTTCCTTCTCCAATTCTTTTTCTCTGCAAATACAGTTTTTAGGTATTTTCCTTAAACCTCCACCAATATTACTGATTTGCTGTTTGGGACTATGACATACTCCACAATAAACAAGTCCGTCATTCTCATTGACATAATCTCCGTTCTTTTCGTTTAAAATATCTTTTTGCAAACGTTCAAATACTCTCCCAAAGATATTCTCCGCATTATCCATATGATTCCTCCATAATCTCTATAATAATCTTTATAATTTCATTTGATTTCCCCAATTCTTAAACTTACTTTCCTTATCATTTACACCTGCTATGTGGTGTTGAAAAGCTCCTGCCATATTTCCATATCTTTGCTGTAATCAGCATCATCTGTCTCTTGATATGCTGTCATCCCTAAGATATTGACCGGTGCATTATACAGCAGGGATAACAAGTAGGCTCTCAGGTTTGTAATCTTTTTCTTGTTTTCATTAAGAACAAGCAGAACATAGTTGATATGCTCTTTTTGTAGTGATAAAAACTGCTCTTTTACTGTTTCATGCTCTATCATTCTATGGTTGATTCTTATATCCGTCTTACTTTGAATTGTCTCTGCCATTAGGTCTATAACAAGGTCTATTTTTTCTTTCTCTTGCGGTTGCTCTTCCACAAGAAAAGAGTAGCCTATATTTTGTTTGAGTATTTTTGTTATTTTCTCCGCTTCCATATCCTCTTTTTTACTAAGTAAAGTATCTTTGATCTCTTTTTCTCCTGAGGGGGATATGGGGGAAGTATTATTATATTCAGTATCACTATATTCAGTCTTATTAAGATCAGTATTATTACATTGTGATTTACACAATTCTTGTTTTGTGAAATTCACATTTCCTGAATTGTGATTTTCATCATTCTTAAATTGTGATTTACATAATCCCTGATTGGTGATTTCTTCTTGTGCATCTATTTTCTCTTTTTCTTCCTGAAGAATAAAGTTCTTTACATAGAGTATATTTGGTTTGCCAAGTCCCAATCTTTTCTTTTCAACAAGTCCTATCCCTTTTTTATCATCCAATTCCTGAAGTATCTTTGTCGCTTTCTGGGTAGCACAGCACATGATTTCTGCGATTTCTTCTATGGTAAAAATGATATATACCTTGTTTTCTTCATCAAGCCAGCCGTTTTTCATAGATAAATTCATTCGATCCAGTAAAATCCCGTAAAGCACTTTGGCATCACTGCTAAGTTTACTAAATGTGGAATCTGTAAATAACAGTTTGGGAATACGAAAAAAAGAGAACTGCTCTGCTTCTTTTCCATAATAGTAGTTAAATTTTATGCTCATACTCTCTACCTCCTCCTATGTTTTTTATTGCATCAAAAAAAGAGACAGCTGTTTTTCTTTGCTATCTCTTGATAAATGAATTCTTTATATTTTATTTTTATCTATTTTTCCTTATCGGTATCATCTTTTTTGTCTTGCTTTTTATCGAGAGGTTCTTTTACCACATCTTCAATCAATCTTGATAAATCTACTGCATTTTTTGAGGTAATAACAGGTTTTCCGGTTTTTTGTTCTATTTCTTTTCTGGCATTACCTGCTATGCTTCCTCCCTCTTTAGCAACTTTCTTATTTTCTTCCAAACCCTGTGGGTTGGTGGTTTTTGTAAGCTCTGTTGTTGTAGCTTCTGCAAGCATATTTAAAACAATTTCAAGAGTGGTCATATTATCTCTTAGATTTTCTTTTTTCAAACCTTTCAGATTTTTATATCCTCTTGTTGTCATGCCTGACCATGCTTTTGTAATTTCATCGGTTAGTATTGCATATTCAATTCCTTTTTCAATCCCATGATCATCCCAAGCATCGGTTAGCTCTTTTCTCACTTGGATTGCTTGAAGGCGTTGGTTAATCCATTCGCGACTGTACCCTTTCTTCAAATAGGTTTCTAAGGCTCTGTCAATCGTCAGTTCCGGATCGATAATTTCATCAATTCGCTCTTTTCCTACTTCCGCAAGCCATAATTTGAAAGGTTCTGCTTTAGGAGATGGAATGGACTGGATAATACGGAAAATTCCCTGCATATCCGCCACATCAGTTAGACGCATTTTCCCATCTGCTGCTTTCATTTTCAAAGCGTTACAATTTGTAACGGTTTCGTTGCCTTCATCTTTTAATCTCTTTTTCAGTACTCTCCAGTATACTTGTGGATCTTTACTTTCTGTAAGTACCGCTACTACATCTACTACTGAAAAATACCATTCTTCTTTTTCTTCATCCCAAACGGAGCGTATCTCTTTATTTTCATATAGTTTTATTTCGTCCATTATGACACCTGCCTCTTTTATATATTAGTTTGTTAAACAGCCTTTTCTCTTGTTTATTGTTTTATATTATACCTTAAATTTATAATTTTGTCTTTTCACTTGTCGGTATACCCTTTAAAATATATTTCTAGTGCTTTTTCTATGATTTCCTCCACATCTTCTTTTGTTTCACCATAAAAGAATTTTTTGTATACACTCTGGGACAGCTTGATATTCTGATACTCTTTTATCTTCGGTTTTTTCAAGTTCAACAAATATGCTGTAACCATCTCTTGATTTAGCTCTTCCTGTCGGTTCATCAGATGAAATGCTTTGGTGTCGCTTGGTTTTAAGGTTAGTTCCAGTTCTTCACACTGCTGATATAGATATTCCTGTGTTTCTTTGGAAAGATAGGATAGCTCCACTGCCATCGTCAGTCCTATTTTTTCGTTATCAACATCTTGTTTCCAAGAATCAGACAATTCATTTAATCTTAAATATCTTGCAATAGATGCCCCCGAAAGATGATATTCTTTTCCGAGTGATTTTCTGCTGTCTGTTTTATCTTCCGCTTTGCTTTCCTTTTCTATAATCTCCTGTTCTAAATTGTTTATCTCTTTTTGTAAATCATTTCTCTTTCCCTGACTTGCTATTTTTTCATATCTAATTTTAAGAACAAGGGCTTTTTCTGTCGGCAATAAGTCGGAGAAAGAACGCTGCATCAAGTTGGTTTCTATCACATAGGTATAGGCTTGTTCTTCAGAGAGATTTTCTTTTACTATACAAGGAACAGTTTTTAGGTTCGCAAGTCTGGCTGCACCTGCTCTATTGTGTCCGGAAAGTATTTCATAAGCTCCATCTTCTTTTTTAAGTACGATGATTGGATTAAGTATTCCGTTTTCTCTTATACTATCTACCATATCCTCCAATCTCTTGCCGGTGTATAGGGTAAATGGATGATCGTGATAATTTTCAAGCAGATTGAGTTCTATATTCTGTATATCTCCCTGTTCCAAAACACTTGTATCTTCAAGCAGAAAATCTACGGCATCGGTTATTTCTCTTTTCACAAGTTTTTTACTCATAGCAGATCTCCTTTGCTAGATTGTCATATGCGATATCCACACTGCTGCCTTTTGCATATTTTTTTATACTTTGACCGCTGTATATGGCTTCTCCAACCTTTACCGTTTTCGGAATTTTGGTTTGAAAGACCTTGATTTTTTTTTGGAACATTTCTTCTACCTGCTCTGTCAGTGTTTTGGATAGATTGGTTCTGTTCTCACACATGGTTAGTAAAATTCCCTGTACTTTCAGTTTCGGATTCACTCTCTTTTTTATTTTTTGAATCGTTTTTAAAAGTTCACCTATTCCAACAATTGCAAACAATTGTGTATCCGCCACTATAAGGACACTGTCTGAGGCACAAAGGGCATTTATCGTTAAAATATTAAGTGATGGTGAGGTGTCTATAAGGATATAGTCATAATGCTCTTTTGCCTGATTAACAATTTCCGATAATATCCGTTCACTTCCTGTTTCTATCCTCATTTGTGTTTCAACGGCGGATAAGTAAACACTTGAAGGGATAATATCTATCTCATCATAAGATTTGGTATAGTCCTCTACCAAGTAGCTTTCTTCTTCCTCCATTTCTGTTATTAACAAATGCCCTATGGTTTTTATATTTTCTGTATTTTCCACATCAAAACATCTTGTAAGATTGGCTTGTGGATCAAGGTCAATGACTAATACTTTTTTACCCAGTTCTTTTAGTGAATAGGCAAGGTTTAGAGTTGTAGTTGTTTTTCCAACTCCGCCTTTTCGATTGGCGATTGTTATAACGTCTACCATAAAGTCCCTCCTTCTTCTCTATACAGAGATTTCATTTTATGCTATGCTTTTATATAATTTTGAGTATAAAAAAAGATGATAGTCTCAATCCATCATCAAGTTTAAAAGTTTTGTGGAAGCCTTTAACCATTGATTTTACTTGGATTTATTGTACTATCATCATTATAGCATTATCCCCAATTCCATTTTCTCCAACAATCCCAATAATATTCCCATAGCAAAATTTAAGATCCTCAATGGACAAAATTATTTTGGTATTTCTTTTGAATATCAGATTTTTTAACTCTAATAAAGTCCCTTTATTTGAAGTTTCAAAATCATCAAATCTTTCAATAGCTTTATAATCAGAATGTCTAAGTCCTGTTCTCGTTCGTTCATCTTCACTTAGATTTTCAATTTCGTCCATACTATATTCTCTGATGATTTTTCCATCCTCTAAGTATATTGCTCTATCAGCAATGTCTTTTAAATACCACAACCTGTGTTCTGCAATAATAATAGTTTTTCCTAAAGATTTAAGCTTTTTTATTGTAAGCGATAGTTCTTTCATTGACTTTATGTCTAAGCTTGAAGATGGTTCATCAAGAATAAATATCTCAGGGTTTAATGCGTAAATGCTTGCTATAGCAATCTTCTGCTTTTCTCCTCCAGAAAGATTGAATATATTTTTATTCATCAAGTTTTCAAGATGAAGCTCTTTTTCAACTTCTTCAATCCTTTTGTTAATTACTTCTCTTTCTATGCCGTAATTTTCTAAACCAAAAGCAATTTCATCTGTTGTATTTGTTGTATAAAATTGTGTTTTGGGATTTTGAAAAACCGAGCCTACATTCTTAGATAATTTATAAATTGGGGTGGTAAATGTATTCATACCATTGACCATAACACTGCCAGAAATGTCTCCATCATAAAACTCAGGTATTATACCATTCATAAGCTTTAATAGAGTAGACTTTCCACAACCACTCCTACCACATAGAAGAATGCATTCTCCTTTTTTTACAATCAAATTAATGTCTTTTAATGAGTAATTAGCTCCTCCCTTGTATTTAAAGCTTAATTCTCTAATTTCAATCATAAGTCCCACCCCGAGATTTTCATAAATACAACGATTAATATAATTAAAATCATAGAAAGTAAAACACAAATATCCTTTCTCCTAAATTTAATAAGATATCTACTTGTTTTGTTAACAGGAGCATCAAGTCCCCTTATAATGGCTGATTGAGAGAGCTCATCCCCAATTTCTATCACACTTACGAATAAGGGCACAAAAAAATATTCCATTATTAATGTTGGTTTCCTTATTAAATTTATTAAGTTAAAATTAATTCCTCGAGTTTTCATCGCCATATTTATATGACTCCATTCGTCTTTAATAGTAGGCAAACATCTAAATATTACAGAAATCATTATGAGCGAGTCTTTTGAAAGTTTTAATTTTTGTAAAGTTGCCACTGCACTGGAAACAGATGTGGAATTTAAAATCCATTTGCCCACGATAATACATGGCAGAAATTTTCTTCCAATTGCTAAGATAAATAAAATTAAATTCGAAAGAAAATTCATATTAAAATAGGCTAAAGATTTTTCCAATACTACACTTATTACAAAAAATAAAATATACTTTATAGCGGATTTTTTATAACCATCGCTAATAATGATGACAAGAAAAAATAATGTAATAAGACTTTGATAGATCCAATCAAACCCTAAAAAAATTAAAATATTCGCACCTATAAGCAAGATAAGTTTTGTTCTGAGGTCATATTTTGACCCCAGAACAAACTTTGAATTTTCCATTATAAAACTCCTGCTGATTCCAGCTTTTTATTTAGTATTTTCTTTGTAAAATAAGAACCAATCAAAGAGAATATAAATGTTCCAATAATCATAACTGGTAGCATCCATATTGGTGTCCATGCTCTTACTGTATTACAAAAGTTTTGATCTAAGCCACCTTTTATAACACTTTCAAAAAATGCTTCTCTCATAAGCCAAATTGGTAAGAATCCTCCAAATAAGTTTAGAGAAAAAAACATATGACTAATTGTATTTTTCTTAAAGTCTGTATAATTTCCACCTCTTGCTATTAACATAGCAATTATTCCGGCAGGCACTGCCACTAATGGTGCAATTGGAATATGACCAGTTACAACTAATAAAATACTTGGTAAGATAGCTGCGATTACAATAGCGGTGGCTGACTTTGTTTTTGCAAGAAGCATATGATAGGTTGGTGCAGCAAGTAGTGCTACAAGCATAGGCATTAGTAAAAATAAAACAGGGACAGGCATAGATATTGCCCCAATTACTAAATATGTTACAAAGTAAAGTGCAATTAAAACACCAGCTGTAACTGCATTTTTTGATGATTTCTTTTGTGTTTTCATAAATTTCCTCCTTTAAAATTGATTGTTACTGTACAATCTTCCATTCTTTAGACTTTTCTTGATAATTCCATAAGTCTTTATATAGTCCTTCATTTTTAATAAGTTCTTCATGCTTCCCAACTTCTTCTACCTTCCCTTTGTTTAAAACAACAATTTTATCAGCTCCCATTACGTTTCTTAATTTATGGGCTACAACCACAACTGTTTTATTTTTTATTAAATTTGATATTGCTTCTTGTATAATAAGTTCATTTTCAGGATCAAGTGAAGATGTTGCTTCATCAAGTAGTATTATTGGTGCATTTTTTAATATTGCTCTCGCTATTGATATTCTTTGTTTCTCACCTCCAGACAGAGTCGCTCCTCCTTGTCCAATCATAGTGTCAAATCCATCATCTTTTTTGACTATAAAGTCATAAGCTCCTGCCATTTTTGCAGCATTCATGATTTCATCTTTACTTGCATCTTCATTTCCAAATTTTATGTTGTTATAAATTGTGTCTTTAAAAAGATACACATCTTGAAAAACGACAGAAAATTTATCCATTAATTTATCAGGGTCGGCTGTTAGCAAATCTACTCCACCAATTTTAATTGTCCCTTCATTAGGATCATAAAATCTGGAAATTAATTTAATTAGTGTAGATTTTCCAGAGCCAGAGTAACCAACAAAAGCAGTTAATTCGTTCTCATTAATGTCTAATGAAACATTATTGATAACCTTAGACTCCTTGTAAGAAAATGAAACATCAGATATTTCAATTTTGTTGCTTTCGTTTACAGCACAATTTCCTGACATAGGTTTAGCCTTAAGTAAGTTAATGATTCTCTCTCCTGAAACGGATGCCATTTGTAAACCTGTATAATTTACAAGTGCAAGCTCCAAGGGATCAAAAATCCTTGTGCCTACAAATAAGAACATTAAAAATGTATCAATTTCCAAAGATCCATTTATAAATAAATAGGAACCAGCTAAACTCATCAAAGGAAGTCCTATTCTTAAAATCATACTTGCTATAGTAGTTAATGAACCAACTCCTTTCTCACTCTTAATATTTGCATTTCTTGAGTTGTCTATATCTTCTTCAAGTTTTGTTAATGTGTCATCTAAGCTGTTATAAGCTTTTAGAGTCTTAATGGCATCCAAATATTCATTTATATCTTCTTCCTCTTTTATCCTCATTTTCTTTGTTTTTAAATAAATTTTTTTCTGAAAGTTTTGCATGAGTGTAAGAAGTAGAACAGAAATAGGTAGTCCAATAAGTGTTGCTATTCCCATTTTTACATTGATTATCAAAAATAATATCGAGCAAAGAACCGCTACACATATACCACTAAAAAATTGAGGTAATTGATGCGTTACTGCCGTTTCAACTTTGAAAAAATCATTCATTAATGTATCTAAGATCTCTGCTGAACTTTTCCCTGAAATATAACCTATCGGCAGTTTTCTTATGTGGTCTGCAAGCTCTATTCTTCCATCTGCACTTGTCTTGTATCCAAGTTCATAGGTATATTTTGTGGCTAAATTTTCCAATAAGAATGTTATTAAGAAAAATATTGCCATTATCCCAAAATACTTCCATAAAAGGCTCGTATCTATACTATCTGCACCTCTATTTAAAAATAGTGTTTCTACAATTTTCGCCAAAGCAATAAATGGTATAAGGTTGGAAATAGATGCCAAAACGTTTAAAATAATTGATTTTCTTATATTATTCATCTTTCCTAAAGTAATATTTCTTATCATTCATTCTCACTCCCTTCTATATCCATTTGCCAAATATTTGTCTTCTTATAAATATCAAAGAGTCTCTTATATATTCCATTTGCAAGGATTAAATCTTCATGCTTACCTCTTTCTGCAATTTTTCCATCAGATATTACTAAGATTTGATTTGCATATTCTATGGTATTTAACCTATGAGCAATCATAATAACAGTCTTATCCTTGACCAATTCAGATAAAGCTTCCTGCATAAGATATTCATTTTCAGAGTCTGCAAAACTTGTTGCCTCGTCTAACACTAATATTGGTGCATCCTTCAAAATTGCTCTTGCTACTGCAATACGTTGTTTCTCTCCCCCAGATAAGTAAGTTCCTTTACCCAAAACAGTATTGTATCCATTAGGAAGTTTTTCAATAAAATCATGACACCTTGCTTTTTTACATGCTTTTATGACATCTTCTTTTGTAGAACCTGTCTTTGCCATAGCAACATTATTGAAGACTGTATCTGTGATAAGATCACTGTCTTGAAAAACAAATGCTATCTTGTCCATTAAGGTGTTTATCGGAATACTTTTTATATTAACTCCACCAATTTTAATAGAACCTTCTGAAGGATCGTAAAATCTTGGTATTAGCGTTCCAATGGTAGATTTACCTGCTCCCGAATAACCAACTAATGCTGTAACTTCTCCTTGTTTAGCACAGAAGCTTATATTCTTTAAAACCTCTTCATTTCCATAAGAAAAGCTCACATTATTAAATTCAAGATCATGACCTTTTATCCCTTCCTCAGTATTTTCAATTGCCAATTCTTTTTGATCTATAATTTCATAGACTCTCAAAACAACTTCATTTAGTAAATTCATTCCTTCTGCAAAATCTCTAAGCTTTAATGCAGGTACGCTAATTGCAGGTGCAAGAATCAAATAGAAAATAAAAACTGTAGCAAAATCCAAGTTATTATTTCGTGACATTAAAAGTATTCCTACAGGAACTATGAATGTAGCAACAGATAAAATAAACATTCTAAATGAGACAAATCCTGGTCTTATCATTGATGTCATCGAACTTGTAAAATCTCTATATTCTCCTACTGACTTTGAAAAAGTTTTAAATGATTTTGCTCCTGTTCCAAATATTTTCACTTCCGGCATACCTTTAACGTATTCAGTAGTTGCTGAATTAATTTGATCCAAAATCGCAAAGTTCTTCTCAAGTCCACCCGACTTTATAATCTTTGCCATGATTGCAATCTGAATTCCTAAACCAACAAATATAATTAACAAAGTCGTAAGACCTAATATTAAATTTATCTTCAACATAACAATTATCATTGCTAAAATTAGTGCTAAAGTTGAAATTAAATTTGGTAATTGATGAGAAAAATATCCCTCAATTTGATTCATGTCCGATCCTAATACTTGCCTTATTTTTGACTTGTTGTCTCCGGTAAAAAAACCTAAAGGAAGATTCCCAATATGAAATAATATCTTCTTTTTTAAGTTAGCTATTAAAACATATGAAAACTTATGGCATAAAATACCGCCAATGTAAGTTAAGCAATATGACAATACCACTGCTGCAAGTCCATAGATGCAGAACTGTATTGTACTTTGTTCTAATTTTCCATATAAAAATAGAGATTTTATGACTTTGTATATCACCAAAATTGGACAAATACTTAATAGCATACCAAGACTAACAAATAATATCCCTCCTACAAGTTGTCCTTTTTTTATTTCACTGTAGGAAATAATATCTTTGATTGATTTCTTCTTTTTCATCTAAAACATACCTCCTTCCGAACGAGTTCGTTCATTTGTCTTAAAACTAATACAAGGAAAACACCATTGATGTTTCCCTTGTAAAATACTTATATTTTATTTTTCTCTAATGAGGTCTTTGAAATAGCTCACTTATTATTCCAAAGGCTTCACTTGAATTTGTTTTGTTTTCTCCCTTAATAATATAGTCGTTATATATTGTGCCAACAGCTCCGTATAAAATAAAAGCTGCGAAACTTCTCACATTTTCTCTGTTTATTCCCATATTATTTTCTATTTTTTTATTTTCAATTCCTTCAATTATAAATTCTGAATAGACATCTATAAATTTTCCAATGTAATGAATCAATTCCCATAACCTGTAAGAGTTATCTGTAATTGAATTCTCTTTTGAAAAATTATATCTTGTCGTAAACTGACCGATATCTTTTACTATAAGTTCTCTTAAAATCTTTATTCTTTCTTCGTAATCTATTTCCTTGTTTTGAAGGATACCTAACTTATTTTTTAATTTTTCATCAAAGTATGTTTCCATACACGCCAAGAAAATATCTTCTTTTGATTTGAAATAATAATAAAACATTCCCGGCGCTCCATTAACTTCTGCAAGAATATCTCGCACAGAAACTTTCTCATACCCATACTTTTCAAAAAGTCTGGATGCTATATTTATAAGCTCCTGTTTTCTTTCTTCTGGATCTTTTACATTTCTCTTTGTCAAAACATCACCACCTATTGACCGACACTCGTTCTGTATGCTTATATATTAGTCCCTTCTAACCATTTTGTCAAGAGTATAGTAGAAAATTATACTTAAGTATGATACAATTATTAATAATTTTAATATATGCTTAATGCTTGTATTCTTTTGTAGCAAGCACAGTAAGTGTACGGACACTTACGGAAAAATTGATGAAGCAGCCCTTCGGGATCTGCTTCTTTTTTTATCAATTTTTAGCTTGTTAGGGAGACCCTAAAACCCCGAAATACATCTAAAGGAGGAACTATCTATGGCAAATAGGATACGAAATGAACGACTTGAAATTAAGTTGACTAAGGAAGAAAAAACTCTTTTTGAGGAGAAAAGAAAACTTGCGAAGTGTAGAAATATGAGCCATTTTATCCGCAAATGCGTTTTAGAAAAGGAAATTTATCAAGTCGATTTAGAGCCTTTTAGGGATTTACAAGGCTTACTTTCCAACGCAACAAACAACATCAATCAGATTGCAAATCGTGTAAATTCGACCGGTGTTATCTACAAAGAGGACATAGGCGATATGAAACAAGAGATTGAACATTTTTCAAAAGAACTGTGGCAAATTCATTCCTTGCTTCTAAACAGGACTTCCGGAGGTGATTAAAATTTATGGCGATTACAAAAATACATCCTATAAAATCAACCCTTCATCTTGCTATTGACTATATTGTTAATGGAGATAAAACAGATGAACAGCTTTTAGTCAGTACGCATAAATGCCATCAGTCAACTGCTCATACTCAGTTTTTAAGGACAAGAGGGGAGGCAGGAACTAAGGGAACTGTCCTTGCAAGACATCTGATTCAATCATTTTTACCGGGAGAAACAAGCCCTGAAATGGCACATCAAATCGGTCTTGAGTTATGTAAAAAGATCCTCAAAGATGAATATGAGTTTGTGTTATCGACGCACATAGATAAAGGGCATATCCATAATCATATCATCTTCAATAATGTGAATATGGTTAGTGGCAAGTGCTATCAGTCAAACAAAAAATGCTACCATAAAATTCGTTATCAGAGTGATAAGCTATGCAAACAAAACAACCTTTCCGTCATTGATGAACACTACGAAAGCTACAAGAAAAAATACAAGACGAGCGGAAAGTCTTGGTATGAAAATGAGCAGGCAAAGAAAGGTACTTCTTGGAAAAGTAGACTTCAATTTGATATTGACAGAATGATAAAACAGTCTAAGGATTGGGATGAATTTCTAAGGAAAATGGCTGAGCTTGGATATGAAATTAAGTATGGCAAACATATTGCTTTTAAGCCAAAAGATAAGCCGAGATTTACCAGAGCCAAAACAATCGGAGAAGATTACACTGAAGAAAGATTAAAAGAACGACTTGCAGAAAGATCATCTATTAAAACCCCTGCTGTCAAAAAACGCATCGGCATTGTTATTGATATGAACACCAATATGAAAGTAAAAGAAAGCAAAGGCTATGAATTTTGGGCAACCAAACATAACCTTAATACAATGGCTGAGTCTGTTATCTTCCTTAGAGAACACGGCATAAAATCTGTTCAGCAGCTTGACGAATTTATCAAGAAAAGTGCTGATGAAAGACAAAATTTACAGGATAAAATCAAGGCGATTGATAAGAAAATGGAACAGTTATCCACTACGATGGAGCAAGTTCATATTGTCAAAAAATATCG
>ERZ772764.823-NODE-823-length-20647-cov-21.199981_pt1 | contig 20647 bp, 17 predicted proteins | sample MGYA00512163_ERZ772764 | MGnify/ENA primary metagenome ERZ772764 (study PRJEB29015, sample SAMEA2737903) | human oral metagenome | biome: human oral; feature: human-associated habitat; material: dental | place: China | collected 2094 ... | reverse complement strand
CAAACGATGCCGACATACCCGCTACTACAGGTAAGCATAAGTGCTCCGCTACCGATATAGCTGAAGCCGCTGCCGAGCCGGCTCTCACCCTCTACCCGAACCCCGTGGCAGACGTGCTATATCTCTCGGCTACCGCTCGTACCATACGGGTATATAACATCTACGGCACCGAGGTAGCCCACGCCACCGATACCGACCGCATCGACGTCGCCCACCTGCCCGCAGGTGTCTACACTGTCAGAGCCGACGGCACGGTAGCGAAAATGGTAAAACGCTAACGCGTTTAAATGAACAATTAAAAAGTAAAAATGAAGGGGCGAACCTTGTGTTCGCCCCTTTTTTATTTGTGCTTCGCACAAAACAGATCGGCCTACGCGCCGAGACGGGAACCCGCTTGTGCGAAAGTGAGCGAAGAAAAACGTCGAACTGTCTGAGCCGAAGGCGAGTTTTCGACGTTCAGCGAACGAGCACACCCAGCGGGTCGGCTTGGTGCGTCGAGCCTTGACTGTGCCGTTTAAGCGAGAGCAGAGCCGAACTTGTTCGAGCTATGCCGAGCGTAGGCACTGCCGTTAGGACTTTCTTTTGCATACTTTTCTTATGTCAAGATAAGAAAAGTATGTGGGTTTGGGCTGGGCGCCCAATACAAACCTCAATTCAACAATCGAACCCTAAAAAAACGCTACAACGTATACACGTTTCAACGATAATTTTTGTACCTTTGTCGTGCTTTTTCGAGGTAAACGAATAAGTCGAAAAAGAGAGATTATGCCAGCCACAGATAATAAGTTTTGCTTTTTGAGCCTTGGTAGCAGCAGTAGCGGTAATTGTTACTTCGTCGGTACCTCCGATTACGGTTTCCTTATCGATGCGGGAGTAAGTGTGCGTACGGTCAAGAAGGTCTGCAAAGACAACGGTATCGACTTTAGCCATATTTACGGCATATTCATCACCCACGCCCATACCGACCACGTCAAATACGTCGGTGTATTGGCAGAGAAATACAACCTCCCCATCTACACTACGCAAACTGTCTTCGACGGTATCAACGGCAATGTCCGTATCACCCCCAAGATATCGAGCCACAACCGCCGAGTATTCTGTAAGAGCGACAAAATCACAATCAGAGACTTCGTCGTGCAGTCGTTCCCTGTAAGCCACGATGCAAGCGATGCAATGGGGTATTCGGTCTTGTTCAACAATCAGACTCTGGTAATCGCTACCGACTTGGGCTATATCTCGCGCGACGTGTCCGACAATATCGCCCGAGCCAACTATCTTGTCATCGAAGCCAACTACGACGAAGAGATGCTCAAAAACGGCAATTACAACTATACGCTCAAGCAGCGAGTACGTTCGCACACGGGGCATCTGAGCAACGAACATACAGCCCGATTCCTCGCAGACAACTGGCACGATAGCCTTACACATCTATTCCTTTGCCACGTAAGCGGCGAAAACAATACCCCCGAACTCGCTTACAGCACCGTCGGCGATGCCCTCAAAGAAAAGAATATATCGCCCAAACTCTTTGTGGTCTTAGACCGCTTGGCACCCTCTCCGATGTTCGTACTCGAATAAGGTAAGCCTTTGCCGATAAATACTTATTTCTTACCTTTGTAAAAAAACAGAAATAGAATCGGAGATGATACTCGAAAGAATAAATATACTCAACTACCGAAATATCGAAGAGTGCGAGCTTACGTTTTCGCCCAAGGTGAACCTCTTCTGGGGCAACAACGGTATGGGCAAAACCAATCTACTCGATGCCATATATTACCTCAGTTTCTGCAAAAGCCACCTCAACGCCAAAGACAGCCACCTCATAAGGCACGGCAGCGATTTCTTTATGGTTCAAGGCGAATATATCGACTCCGGTAGCGTAGCCACTGTCTCGTGTGCCGTCAAGAATAGGCGCAAAAAGCAGTTCCTATACGACAAGAAAGAGTACGAACGCCTCTCTGAGCATATCGGCAAGATACCTCTCGTACTCGTATCGCCTGCCGACAACTCGCTTATCGATGAGGGTAGCGACGAACGACGACGGTTTATGGACATAATCATCTCGCAGTACGACCGAGAATATCTCCTGCACCTTATGGCATACAATGCCGCCCTTCGTTCTCGCAACGCTATGCTCAAACACCCCGACAGTATCGACGGCACACTGCTCGAGATACTCGACGACAAACTCTGCACCGAAGCAGAGCCGATATTTGCCCGTAGGAGTGAGTTTATTACCGATTTTATACCCGTATTCAGAGATTTCTACAGCAGCATATCGCAAAGGCACGAAGAGGTATCGCTCTCTTACTCTTCCGTATTGCAGCATGCAGACCTCCGACAACGGCTCGCCTCGTCGCTCGAGCGCGACAAATATCTCGGCTATACCTCGGCAGGTATACACAAAGACGACCTCGAGATGATATTCGACGGCTTTCCGCTCAAACGAAATGCCTCGCAAGGGCAAAACAAGAGTTATCTTGTAGCAATGAAGCTTGCTCAGTTTATCTTTCTGAAAAAAAACTCGAACAAGACTCCCATACTGCTGCTCGACGACATATTCGATCGTCTCGACTCCGAGCGCTTGGAGAATATTATCCGCCAGATATCGTCAGACCGCTTCGGACAGATATTCATCACCGATACCAACCGCGAACATATCGATAAAATCATAGCTAACAACAACAGCGACTTCCGCCTCTTTGCCATCGAAGATGGCAGAGCCGTAAGTACCACTCAAAACTCGAAATGAAAATACCGACTCTACTTATATCTATTCTTTGCTCCACGGCAATGCTCTCACAGAGTTTCCGCACACAGACTATCGACCCGCAGATAAAGACGCTACAGGTCTATCCCGAACACGATATTACGGGCTTTCCTCTCTTGGAGCTCGGTAGCGACCACCGACTCGTGGTGAGCTTCGACGATATGGTATTCTCCGAACGCACATTTTATTACAAGATAGTGCATTGCGATAGAAACTGGCAGCGTTCGCTCTTGGGCGAAATGGAGTATTACGACGGCTTTACGGTCAATCGTATCGACGACGTCGACCTATCGCAAAATACCATTACAAACTACACAAATTACCGCTTCAGCATTCCGCGCGAGGGCGATAGCTTCAAAGTATCGGGCAACTATGCAGTCCTCATTTCCGACGATAGCAGTTTCGATAAGGTCGATGCCGTAGTGTGTCTATACGTCGCCGAACGGCTTGTAGATATATCTTCTAAGGTTACCTCCAGTACGCTTAAAGGGTTCAATACACATTATCAGCAGCTCGAAGTCGAGGTCGACAACGGAGCTTATCCAATACAGAACCCTACATCTGAGCTCAACCTCTCTATAATACAGAATCGTCGTACCGACAATGCCGTCCGTAACCTACGCCCTACCTTTGTAAGTACCTCTCGGCAGACCTATAGCAATATCGGCGAGCTTGTCTTCGAGGGAGGCAACGAGTATCGGTTTATCGACTTTTCCGATGAGTACCGTTATAGCGGCGATATCGACAAAATAGATATAAAACCCGACCGCTACAACGTATATACCTTGCCCGCCGCTCCTCGCAATAGGTCGTATCTGCCTTCCAACTACGGCAATGCCAACGGACGATATATCGTAAACCGCAAAAACTATCACGACCCCGACTACAACGCCGATTATATGCAGGTACATTTTGTCTTGCCTGCCGATATGGAGTATTATGGATACGATATATACATATTAGGCGATATGTTCGATAACCGCCTCGACGACAATTCGAAGATGGAGCTCGATACCAAGCGTAATATCTTCCGTAAAAGCGTCTTTCTCAAACAGGGCGGATACAGTTTCTTGTATCTCTTCGTGCCTCACAAAGCCTCTCGGTCGCTGCCTGCGACTCCGTCGCTCATACCGTTCGAAGGAAGCTTTTGGCAGACTCGCAACGAGTACGCAATATTATTGTACCATACGCCGTTTGGAGCTAAGTACGATAGACTTGTCGGGTTCAAAATATTTAATAATCAATAAAAAAATACGGAGTAATGTTTGATTTGTTTGTCAGATTCCCCTATTTAGCAGCAGTAGTATCGTTTTTAGTCGGACTCATATTGATGCCGTTTGTATTGCAATTTGCCAAAAGTCGGAATATGGTAGTCCGCCCCAATAAGCGTACCTCGCACCAAGGTGCCGTACCCAATATAGGAGGCGTCAATATTTTTCTTTCGCTGCTGGTAGTCTTTATTCCTTTGGTCGTATCGGGCAATATGAAGCCTTCGCTCTTCGTGGGCTTCTGTATTATATTTGTCATCGGCTTTATCGATGACCGTCTGGTTCTCTCTGCATATTGGAAGATAGTGGGCGAGACTCTCTGTGCCTTTTTTCTCATATATTTTGCCGATATTCGTATCACATCGCTTTCGGGTATTCTGGGTATATACGAACTTCATCCGCTATTGAGCTATGCCCTGTCGTATCTGTGCTATACTCTTGTGATAAATGCCCTCAACCTTATCGATGGAGTCGACGGGCTCGCCTCGGGGCTTGGCATATTGTATTGTCTGTTTTTCAGTTTATGGTTTCTGTTTATGCAGATGTATTCGTATTCGATTATAGGTTTTGCCGTAGTAGGAGCCCTTACCGTATTCTTCCTTTACAATGTTTTCGGCAGAAGTAAACGCAAGATATTTATGGGCGATTCGGGGTCGCTTATGCTTGGATATATTATCTCTTTTATGGCGTTTATGTTCATCGAACTCAACAAGACGCCTATCGCCGACCCTTCGCTATACTTCCCCGTGGCTCCCGTATCTGTGATTGCTATTATCTTTATCCCCATATTCGATGTGTTTCGTGTAGCTATCACACGTATTATAAACCACAAGTCTGTTTTAGTTGCCGACCGCAATCATATTCATCATCTGCTGCTTAGCTTAGGATTTTCGCATAAACAAGTTACAGCTATCTTGCTATTGGTAACTATAGCATATTTCCTTATGGCTATCGTTCTTAAGTCTTATAGCGAGTGGGTACAACTCGCCATATTCGTACTTACGGGTTGTCTTATGATATTTATAGTGTGGCAGTTCATTAATATCAAAAACCAGAAGTAACACCATGAAAAGCTCGATTAAAATAGCGACATTGTTTATCTTGTCTGCCGTCTTGTGTTCAAATAAATGTGTGTCGCAGACCAATACAAACCATAAGTCTAATGAAATAAACTACAAAATAATGCAATACAATAGTCTTACTCCCGAAGAAGAGCGTGTTATCGTCTACAAAGATACCGAACGCCCTTTTAGCGGCGAATATCTTAACAACAAACGTACGGGTACCTACGTCTGCCGTCGGTGCAATACACCACTGTATAGGTCTGAAGATAAGTTCGATTCGCGTTGTGGCTGGCCATCGTTCGACGACGAGATAAAGGGTGCCGTAAAGCGTCTGCCCGATGCCGACGGGATGCGTACCGAAATCGTCTGCAACCGCTGCGGAGCGCATCTGGGTCATGTCTTTCTCAACGAAGGTTTTACCGACAAGCAGACCCGCCACTGTGTCAATTCCATATCTATGCTGTTTGTCGCCGACGAAATCCCGAATACCGATACCGCATACTTCTCGTCGGGATGCTTCTGGGGTACGGAGTTCTATTTCATGAAAGCCAATGGCGTCAAACATACTACCGTAGGTTTTATGGGCGGGCATCTCGACCACCCGTCGTACAAAGATGTTTGTACTCAAACTACCGGACACCTCGAAACTACAGAGGTCGTATTCGATACCTCAGTCACTTCGTACGACGATATGGTGCGTCTCTTTTTCGAGACACACGATTTCACTCAGACCAACGGACAAGGACCCGATATCGGACAGCAGTATCTTTCTTGTATATTTTATACCAATGAAATACAGAAAAATATAGCACAGAAATATATCGATATTCTTACAGCCAAAGGGTATAAAGTAGCTACTATGCTACGTCCGGCAGCACGTTTTTGGAGAGCCGAAAACTATCATCAACAATACTACGAACATAAAGGCGAACGCCCTTATTGCCATAAATATACCAAAATATTCTGATACTTACCATTGATATAATACCATCGATAAACAAAAGATTATCTGTGTAGTATGGCAAAAGATAAAATCGTTTTTCTATGTACATCTTGCGGTATGGACTATCCCAAAGCTTATGGGAAATGTCCGAGCTGCGGGGCTTGGAACTCTTTCGTCGAACAAAAAGTAGCTAAGACCGTGCCCGACAAGGTTCCACACGGATATATAAACGTTACGCAAAATACACGGCCACAGCTTATCAACGATGTGAAGATTACCAGAGAAGTACGTCTCGACACTACTTCTGCCGAGTTCAATAAGGTTCTCGGTGGAGGGCTTGTATTGGGTTCGCTCGTACTCATAGGCGGTGAGCCGGGAATAGGCAAATCTACTCTTGTATTGCAAATAGCTCTGAATATGAAGGATAAAAAGATTCTTTATGTGTCGGGCGAAGAGAGTATCAGCCAGTTGAAAATCAGAGCCGAACGTATCGGACAGCCACAAAGCAACTGTTTCATATTGAGCGAAAACTCTTTGGAACAGATATTTACTCAGATAAAAGCCGTGGAGCCCGACCTCGTTATAGTCGACTCCATACAGACAATCGCCACAGAGACAGTCGATTCGTCGCCGGGTAGTATCACACAAGTCCGCGAGTGTGCCTCGGCTCTGCTCAAGTTTGCCAAACAGACCAATATACCGGTCGTACTTATCGGTCATATCACCAAAGACGGTACTATTGCCGGACCTAAACTGCTGGAACACATCGTAGATACCGTCTTACAGTTCGAGGGAGACCGTCACTATATCTACCGAATACTGCGTACCAATAAGAATCGCTTCGGTTCTACCGACGAACTTGCTATTTTCGAGATGCAACAAAGCGGGTTGCGCGAAGTAAGCAATCCGTCCGAATTACTTATATCTCAGACCAATAGCGATCTGAGCGGTGTGGCTATTGCTGCTATGTTGGAGGGAATACGCCCGTTTCTTATCGAGGTACAGGCATTGGTTAGTACTGCTGCCTATGGCACTCCGCAACGCTCGGCAACAGGCTTCGACATACGACGTATGAATATGCTTCTGGCTGTACTCGAAAAAAGAGCAGGGTTCAAACTCGCTCAAAAAGACGTTTTTCTAAACATAGCCGGAGGTCTTAGGGTTACCGATACAGCCATAGATTTGGCGGTGGCATCTGCCGTATTGTCGTCGAATTTCGATATTGCTATCGACAAAACTATCGCTATGACGGGCGAAGTCGGATTGTCGGGCGAGATACGCCCTGTCAATCGGATAGAAAATCGGATTGCCGAAGCTGAGCGGCTTGGTTTCGGTAAGATACTTGTACCACAATACAATTTCTCGCAACTATCGAAGCCCAAGTCGAAGATAGAGGTAGTACCTGTCGGTAAAATCGACGAAGCCTTTCGCCTGCTTTTCAAATAGATTTCAGTATGCTCTCCACCTGTGGTATTATAGCTGTTCGGTCGTCGTTTATTATCACGTAGTCGGCTCGTTGTCGGAGTGTCTTGCTCGACGTTTGATTTTTTATGCGGTTCAGTATCTCTTTCCGCGACAGTCCCGAACGCATTTTTACTCGCTCTATACGCAATTTTTGTGGTGCTACGACAGCTATAATCTTGTCGAAATACTTCTCTAAACCGTTTTCGAATATTATGGCCGATTCAAACACCAATATGTGGGCTGCCTGTAGCTCTGCCCATCGACTAAAATCGTCGATTACTGCAGAGTGTACTATTGTGTTTATTTGCAATAGTTTCGACGACGATGCGAAAACCGCTTCCGCCACGAAACGCCTATTCAGCTTGCCATTGGTATACGCTTCTTTTCCAAATATTTGTGTTATGGAGTGTATGATTTTATCGTCGGATTCCATCAAAGATTTCGCCCTTATATCCGAATCGTAAACAGCGATTTCGTATGTTGTCAGTAGTTTGGAAACCATAGATTTACCGCTTCCGATACCACCGGTAAGTCCTATCTTTATGGCATGCCTCATTTCTCTTTCGTGTATTCCAGCGAAAACTCCGCTTCTTGTGGAAATACTCTCAATATCTTTATGTTAGACGATTTCGACACAATCGTTATCGGACAACGATTGTTTGCCGTACGTTGAATATAGTCTATCTCTGCGGTAAAGTCTTTGCTATCCACATCATTATACTTGCCGATAGGTACTATCACGCTTACATTTACTTTCTGCGGGAATGCTTTCATAGTGAGCCCATCGGGTACATTTCTGTATTCTATATCGATAGGTATTGTCTTTTCGGTCGATTTGTCTATCGATATTTTCAGTTTCACTCCGTCGGGGTCGTAAGAGAATCTTTTATCGTTTTTGAATGTGTAAAATATTGTTTTGCTTTTGCTTAGAGAGTCTGTCGATAAGTCGTTGATTCTTATCGTATCAATCATACTTATGTCTTGTATTGAGCCGTAAATAGTTACAGTATTGGGGTATATACCAACACTATCCGAGAGAATGTATTGGCTTTTTACCGGAATATCGCTGTCGAGTACTACGGCAACTTTTTTGTTTTCTAAGGTAACGTATTCTACAATAATTACTTTGGGTGTGAAATTAGATATGTTGGCTTCTTTTCCGAAGTCGTTTTTTACGGCGTTTTTTACAATATTATCGATAGAATAAGTCTTGCGTCCCGATTTTATGTTGCGGTTAATGTCTTTCAAATCAATTACTAAACGCTCAGTCTGTTTTACAAAGAAGTATTTTACAAAAGATGTTTTGGCATCGGCTACCGATACATTTATCTCCTTTTCGAGCGTGTTGGTAATCTTTACATTGTTTGGAAGGTTTACGTATTCTACTGTGTATGTGATAGGTATCTCTCGGCTGCTACCTATCGAATGCATCAGCCAAAAGTTTGCCGATAGCAGTAAAAAAAACAAAAAGATTGCCGTCTGTTTCCTGAAAATTATACCGGCAATCTTTTTAAGTACGTCAATCATAATTAAATACGAAATTATGAATATACGATTCCTATCGTGTTTTTTACTTTTGGATCTATACGTTTGTCTCTATTTATAAGAGACTTACGGTCTTATTTTGTGCTTTCTGTCGAGGTCGGATCCGACGAATCGAATACCATATTTTTGTTCACCTTTATTTTTACACCGTCTGCTATCTCCAAAATCACGTAATTGTCTTTTACTTCCCTTATTTTGCCGTATATACCTCCCTGAGTGATAACGCTTTTACCGTTTTCCAATGAATCTTGAAACTTACGAATTTCCTTTTGGCGCTTGCTCTGAGGACGAATGAGGAAAAAGTAGAATACCACTATAAGAAGTGCAAACATTAAAATTGTACTCCACGCACTGCCGCCACCGAAACCTGTAGCTGCTTGTAATAAAACTGTTGCTAATGTCATAATAATAATATATTTATGTAAGAAAATTTGTGCAAAGATAATAATAATAAATCAATTTGCCCATACGATTCGACTATATTTTGAATTGATAATGGGTACGACCCGAAAACAATGTATGATTGTATGCTGGTAGTCAACTGTATACTAAAATTACTCTATTTGTATATTGGAAGTAAATAACCCACTCCAAGCTCGAGCATTTCCGCCACATTCCGATGTAGCTTTATTCCCCCTTGAAGAGCGATGTTATTGTGAATTTTGTACCGTATTGCAAGTCTGATATAGTTCCAACCGTCCTCATTATTAATGTTATACGAGTAAAATATTCCATGTCGGCTGTTTGTGTGTGGGTATGAGTTTTTTATCGGATCGTATAGGTATATGCCTAAGTCGATAATACCGCTCAATCTCCCCATTATCACTTCGTTATTTACGGATATACCGACTCTTAGTTTATTGCTAAACTTGTCTTCCTCGATTTTGTATCTGGAAAACATTGGGTTATCGTCCGAAGGGCGTTTCGTGAAAGCTCCGTCGTAGAAAGCGTCTACTCCGCTACCAAGTGAATACCAGTTAGTTATAGGTGTAGTGACACCTATATGTAGCGAGCCTACGAAAAAACTTTTGTGGTCTCTGTAATGTATCTCTCTCGAGAATCCCGATATCACGGCTTTTGCTTCGAGGGCTGCAGATGGCTGATATTCAGTGTCGTATCGTGTTGTTGCGTTGTGAGCCAAGAAGTCGTATTTTGCCCCCAACTGAGCGTAGATGATATTCACCCCGAAATTAGGGTTGCGAAAACTGCCATTGCTCATGTGCGAATATCCCACGTCGCCCGCAATTGACAGACGCTCGCCAATGCGATATGCGAAGTGTGTACTTGCCGTAAGATAGCAATTGACGGGGAAACTGAAAGCAGAATTGGCTGTACCTGCATCGACTCCTCGCGACATATCGGCATCATACCAAGTTTTTGTAACAAAACTAAGCCCTGTACCTATTTTTAGATTGATTGCCAAGTGATTGCTGCCGTACATAGGAATAGATACGTACGGATAGCCGTAAATCGCATTGCCGAGTAATTGGTTGTTGCCCAGATTGATAAAGCCGAGACCAATACCGATATTCGGGAAATGCCAATACTGCTGCCAATTGTTTTCACCCGGCTCCGACTTCCATTCGAGTGCCAGCTCACCGCCAAGTACTGCGCCTTTGGCAATGGTATCGAGGTTTTTAGAGTGCGGAACAATCCAGCCTCCGTAAAAAGCACTTTTTGCCGTATATTTATACTGTGCATAAAGTGTTGTAGAAGAGAGTAGTATTGCGATTATAATACCTCTGAGAGCAACGATATTCGATAGCATATTACTTTTGCAGCTATTTTTACAAAGGTAGTACAATTTTGTCGAATCGATAATGTTAGTGTTGGGCTTTTTTGCTGTAAGTCGTTTTATATGTGTCTGTTGTGGGTGTGGTGATTACTAGAGGAAACGCCGAATACGGCTGCTTATTACGAAAGTCCAACTTATATTAAACCAAAGACCGCGAAAGTCGCTTTTCTTCGAATCGCCTTTTTCTCTTTTTTATAACTTTGCCTGTTGAATCTACAAAAAAAAATTGTAATTTTGTAGCTGGTTTATAAACGAAGGAATATTTTGAATATGAAGCAATAAAGAATAAAATAGTATAATACAAAAATAGCGATTGCTGCTATTCTCGTTTGCATTTTCCACATACTGACTCATTTTTTGAGTTATATCATATCGAGAAAAGTTAGTAAGACGCCAGTTGTACGGCGTGGAACGACTTGTTGGATATGATGGGCGTGGAAACCTGCAAACAGGCAGGTCGTTTCTACGCTATTTTTGTATATAAATTTTTAAAAGAATCTTGAATTTACCACGTATAAATTAATCACGATAAAAAAAAGTATGGAAAACTCAAACGAATCAATCAAACCAGAACTAAACACCTTTTTGAAATGTATCCTATATATAGGAGTTTTTGTTACACCAATTCTAACAATAGGAGAATGTGTAAGAATTTCTGCATTCAGTGACTTTCAGCTGCATTTTGTGTTATAAACTGTATTCATGCAGCTATACATATATGGGGAATTATTATCATTTTAACTAAGAAAAGAATTGAAGGTTTTTATATAATCATTGGTAATCATATACTGCTTGTTCCTATAACTTTTATAGTCAATATTCTTTGTGATTATAATGTATTTAATGTACAAGCTATATTTATAAATACTGCTACACGGTTAATTATATTATCATTATTATTCTTGTTGCGTAAGAATGGTATATCTGCATATAAAGCGTTAAAGTCAAAATAAAAAAACATATAGGTATATGAAAAAAATTACTTTTACACTACTGCTGATACTCACAAGTATCGTATCGCAAGCACAAAACTTATCGATGTCCGAGCTGCTTTCTCTTTTAGGAAAAGATGTTTCCTACGTGGAGGAGTTTCTGTCTGAAAAAGGATGGATGTTCCGAAAAGCAGAAGACGATGATATTTTATCCAAATTTCATAATAACTCCGTTATGTTATTCGATTATGGTAGAACTATATACGATTCTGATAGAGCGGAATCTTTTTTAGCTTGTAGTTTTAATACTAATTCTTTAAAAGTCGAATATTTGCAATTACAAGTAGCTAATAACGAAGACTATCTCGAATATATGAAAGCTATAAAAGGATATGGATGTAAATTAATTTCGTCAAGTTATATACGCGATGGTTTGAGCTATGGTTTGAGGAAACTATATAGAGGGAAAACAAAAACATTTAGGATAACCACTGTTACTACGAAAGACGAAGATGACCCAGATAAGATGGATAATTATTGGTCCTTTGTAATAATGTCCAATAAAACATATAACGAACATTATCCTTCGCTAGAATAACAAGAATACGAAGAATAACCATACGCAATAAAAACATTAATAATAATAACATTCATTCAAATGAAAAGAGTAACATTATCAATCTTATTAGTTCTGTCGGTTGTATTGATACCGACTACCGCCTTGCCTTTATCCCAGCCGCAAGACAACGATCCCAAAGTAATCATCTGTACAGGAGAGTACTCCAAGTGCTACCACAAGTACAAGTGTAGAGGAATAAAAAACTGTAAAGGAGAAATAAAATACGTCAAGCTATCAGAAGCCCTAAAAACACGCCGCAAGTGTCTTATTTGCTATAAAGAATAGGCATCACCCCCTCATCGGAAAATATTCAATTCGTCGTTGTATATGGGACTCTCTATCGATAGGTAGTTCATAATGCTGTGGAAGATATATCCTTGCAATAGAGTGCCGAGGCGTTTGAGTCGTCTGTCGTTGTTGTCCGAAAGCCATTCTTTTCAAACATTACTCAAATTCATAGATATTTCATTCATTAGGCGAGCAAATTGATCGCCTGCCTTTTTGCTCCAAGTCAAAATTTTATTGTAATTTTGTAACGATATTACGGCTTTCAAAAGATTCCACAACAAAATATACAACAGTAACTTATGTTTTACTACTTATTCCATTGGTTGGAGCAACTCAACGTTCCGGGAGCAGGAATGTTTGCATATCTGACATTCAGGGCGAGTATGGCGTTCATCTTTGCCTTACTGTGTGCCACTTTCATTGGCAAACGAATAATACGATATCTGAAAAGCCGACAAATACTAGATACCCCTCGCGAGATGAACTTCGGCGGACTGTCCGACGACCAGATATTCGAACAACGCGAAAAGATGCGAAAAAGCCAGACCCCGACAATGGGAGGAATCATCATATTGATTTCTATCATCGTACCCTGCCTTCTGATAGGTGTTCTGCATAATATATATATGATTCTTATGCTTTTCACAACGATATTTATGGGCTGTATCGGTTTTTTGGACGATTACATCAAGGTTTTTCGCAAAAACAAAGATGGTCTCAGCGGACGTTACAAAGTGTTCGGGCAGGTAGGCATAGGGCTTGTAGTGGGGCTTGTGCTATATTTTTCGCCACAAGTGGTTATAATCGAAAATACTACAAAACACACAAAATACTCTGATAACGAAGAGGTTGTCTATACATCGAAAGCGAATAAATCGACTCAGACCACGATACCTTTCTTCAAGAACAACAACTTCGACTACGCCGACCTTTTCGGCTGGGCTGGCGACAACAAACAACTTCTGGGTTGGATTTTCTTCGTACTCATCACTATTTTTATAGTTACGGCAACCTCCAACGGAGCCAATCTGACCGACGGCATCGACGGACTATCTGCCGGCAGCTCGGCAATAATGGGTGTGGCTCTCGGTATCTTGGCGTACGTGTCGGGTAATATCAACTACTCGGGCTATCTCAACGTGATGTTTATCCCCGGCTCGGGCGAACTGCTTGTGTTTGCCGCCGCTTTCATAGGTGCCACAATAGGTTTTCTTTGGTACAATTCATATCCGGCACAGGTATTTATGGGCGATACAGGGTCATTGGCTTTGGGAGGTATCATCGCCGTTTTTGCCATCATCATACACAAAGAGCTGCTTATACCGATATTGTGTGGCGTATTCTTGGTCGAAAATTTATCTGTAATAATACAAACATTCGTATATAAGAGAACCAAAAAACCGAATGCCAACGGCGAAATGGTCGGTCTGCGGGTATTCAAAAAGACCCCGTTGCATCATCATTATCAGACAAAAGGCGAGAACGTGGCAGGACCATACCTGATAAAAAGACCTATAAAAACCATTCACGAGTCAAAACTGACCATTCGTTTTTGGCTTGTCGGACTGATGTTGGCGGCACTGACGCTTCTAACCCTGAAAATCAGATAACTTATCATCTCGGGTCTCTATGGGTAAAAGAAAGATTATCAACGACGCTGTCCACGGATTTATATCCATACCGAACGATTTCCTGTACGAGTTGCTACAACATCGTTTTATGCAGAGACTCAATAGGATAAAACAACTCGGCGTCTCGGCAATGGTGTATCCGTCTGCCACGCACACGAGGTTTCAGCACTCGCTCGGAGCAATGCACCTTACTTCGGAAGCTGTCAAGGAGCTGCGGCTCAAAGGGCACAATATCTCAGACGACGAAGAAAAGGCAGTAATGGCAGCAATATTGCTGCACGATATCGGACATTGTCCGTACTCGCACGTACTCGAAAACATCATCGTCGGCAACATCAGACACGAGCGGATATCCGACATTCTTATGCAGCAGATATCCGACGAGATGGGCGGACAGCTCGATACGGCAATACGTATTTTCCGCAACGAATATCCGAAGCACTTCCTACATCAACTCATTAGCAGTCAGCTCGATATGGACAGGTTAGATTATCTTATGAGAGACAGTTTCTTCACCGGTGTAGTCGAAGGCAGCATCGGCTCTGCCCGTATCATCAAAATGCTCGACGTCGCCGACGACAGCCTCGTAGTAGAACAGAAAGGTATGCTCTCGGTCGAGAATTACCTCATTTCGAGACGATTTATGTATTGGCAGGTCTATTTTCACAAAACATCGATAGCTGCCGAGATAATGCTCCGTAATATCATCAGACGGGCAAAAGAACTGATAGGTAAAGGGCAGAAGCTATTCGGTACACCTGCTCTGCTCTATTTCTTGGAAAATGACATCAATGCAGCAAATTTCGCCTCCGACGAGCTCGCAATAGAGAAGTTTGCAGAGATGGACGATGCCGATATAATAGCCTCTATCAAAGTATGGAGCAAACACAACGACAAAGTATTGGCTATCCTTAGCCGTAACTTCATCGACCGTAGGCTGTTCAAAACCTCGTCGGTAGCAGGCGAGACAGACAGGGCAACCCTCGAACACCTCGCCCGTGAAAAAGAGAAATACATTGTATCTCAGCTTGGTATAGACAAATGCGATGGGCACTATTTTTCGTCGTACCAGATAGTCGAGAACGACACATACAACTTCACCGACGACAAAATAATGGTACGTCTGTCCGACGGCTCTATCAGCGACCTGTCGGCAAGTTCGTCGATACTGACGCCTCAAAGCCTACACTACGATACACGCAAGTATCACCTATGTTATTATCAAGCATAATGCGGTGATGTACAAACAAATACTACGTCTGGCTCTACCCAATATCATCACCAACATCACTGTGCCGCTCTTGGGTATGGTGGATTTGGCTATCGTCGGACACATCGGCGACACTCGATATATAGGGGCAATAGCCATCGCCACAATGATTTTCAGTATGATATATTGGCTGTTCGGCTTTCTGCGTATGGGCACCTCGGGCTTCACGGCACAGGCGTACGGAGCAGACGATATGGACGAATCTGCCGATATACTGTTTCGCTCGTTGTCGGTGGGGCTTATGGCTGCTCTCTGCCTTATTGTATTGCAAAAACCCATCATCGACACCGCTCTGATGCTTGTAGGCAGCAGTACCGAACTCAAAGAGATTGCACGACGATACTTCTACGTCAATATATGGGCAGCTCCTGCCACACTACTGATGTACGGCTTCAAAGGGTGGTTTATCGGTATGCAAAATTCCAAAATACCGATGATGATAGCAATAGCTGTCAATATAGTTAATATCGTGATGTCGTTGATATTCGTCTTTGTGCTGCGACTCGATATAGAGGGTGTTGCCCTCGGCACAGTGATAGCCCAATACACAGGGTTGGGGCTTGCCTTCGTATTCTTTTGGCGTCGATATGCCTTTATACGCCATCTGATGAGCTGGCGCAGGAGTATGAGGCGTAGGCAGATGAAACGTTTTTTCAGCGTCAATCTCGATATATTTCTGCGTACGGTCTGCCTGATAGCCGTGTTTTCGTTTTTCCCCATTGCAGGCTCTAAGTATGGCGACAACGTATTGGCGATAAATACATTGCTGATGCAGTTTTTCACTCTTTTCTCGTACATAATGGACGGTTTCGCATACGCAGGCGAAGCTCTTACGGGGCGGTTTATCGGGGCAGGCGACCCCGATTCTCTGAGGCGCAGCATAAGAGACAACTTTCGGTTGGGCATAATGCTTACAGCCGTATTTACGCTTGTCTATGCCTTTGCGGGCGACGGTCTGCTGTACCTGCTTACCGACAAACAAGATATAATACGTCTGTCGGCAGAATATTACCTTTGGGTGCTACCTATACCTTTGGCGGGATTTTCGGCGTTCCTGTGGGACGGCATATTCATCGGAGCAACCGCCTCGCGTGCAATGCTCTACGCCATAACGGCAGCGACAATATTATTCTTCATTACATATTTTTCGTTGAACGATCTGATGGCAAATAACGCCCTATGGCTGTCGTTGATAATATTCCTCTCGGCACGCGGTATCGGGCAAACAATATTGGCAAAAAAAGCCGTCTTCGACAAAGTCAGCTAATCGGATTTTTTTTTGTACCTTTGCCATTCGAAATTTTTTATTTAAAATAAGCCATAACTACAACAGAATGAATATTGTTAGAAACGATGTCGACTCTTGTAATTCGACACTTACCCTTACTATCGACAAGCAAGACTATGCCGATAAAGTAGAAAAATCACTAAAAGAATACCGCCAAAAAGTACAAATGCCCGGATTCCGCCCCGGTAACGTTCCGATTGGAATTGTAAAAAAGATGTACGGTAAGTCCGTACTCGTCGAAGAGGTAAATAAAATTATTTCGGAATCGTTGTACAACTACATAAAGGACAATAAAATAGATATCTTAGGCGAACCTATATCCAACGAGAATATTCAGAAGCCGATAGATTTCGACAAAGACGAAACATTCGAGTTTGTATTCGATATAGGTCTCTGTCCTACAATGAATATCGACTTCGATACGAAAGATAAGATCACCTATTATACCATTACTGTAACAGACGAAATGGTCGACGAACATATAAATATGCACGCGTCGCGTCTCGGAAAATATGTAACGGGTGAAAAGACAGAAGAAACGTCTGTAATAAAGGGAGATATGAAAGAAATCGTCGAAGAAGGAACTGAAAAAACAGAACCTCTCGAGGCTGTAGACGTCCTTCTTACTCCCAAATATATCAAAGATGCAAAACAAAAGAAACTATTCGTAGGTAAAAAGATAGGGGCTAAAATCAAATTTAATCCCGTCAAAGCTATGGAAAATGAATATGAAGTATCGTCGATGCTTAATGTCAACAAAGACAAAGTGAAAGACTACGACCGAGATTTCGAATATGTAATAAAAGATATCACCAATCACCAAAACGCCGATATAGACCAAGATCTTTTCGATAAAGTATTGGGCAAAGGAGTGGCAAAAAATATCGATGAATTCAAGGAAAAGATAAAAGAGGGAATATCGGGTGTATACGCTGCAGATAGCGATTATAAGTTCGGTATGGACGCTCGCAAAATGTTGATAGACAAGAATAAAAACGTGGTATTCCCCGAAGAGTTTCTCAAAAGATGGATACAATCCACAAGTAAAGAGCCCAATAAAGAGGTATCCGACACTGAATTCAACGGTATGCTCGAATATCTGAAATGGGATCTGATAAAGAAATCGTTCGTAGAGAAGTACGATATCAAAATCGAAGATAAAGAGATAAGAGATGCTGCTCGTCAGGATATTGCTATGAGATTTGCTCAATACGGTATCAACAATCCGCAAGAGGAAATATTAAATTCTTACATAGAAGAGTCTATGAAGCAAAAAGGTGCTATCGAACAGTTTTATCAGCAAGCAGCCGAGCGAGCAGTCGTAACAAAAATAAAAGAGTTAGTAAAGATAAATAAAAAAGATATTACCCTCAAAGAATTCAATGAGTTGGTAAGTGGCAAAGAATCATAGTCAAAAATATATATAAATTAATTAATGTAGGAAATAGAGTCTAACCCCGTAGGGTAGATTCTATTTTTATTTATTTTCCTATCAACTAATATATTACTACATATTAAATGATATGTAATAGACAACATATTGGATATTGACAAATATTTTCTTTGGTATTTTCGAATAAACATAGAGAATATTTTTATACCTTTGTGTTTCAGTTATCCATATAAGCAAAACCTATTAATTTAATTATGAACAGTTTAGAAAACCAAGAAAACATTGTAAACGACACTACGGAAGTTTCCGACAAGAAGGTAGAACCCACTGATAGTATGCAAGATACGACAGAAGGCGTTGCGAATACAGATATGCCTGAAAATAAAGAGGGAGGAGATAGTATTGAAAAAAATAAATCCTATGTCGGCTATACTCGCGAAGAACTTGTAAATGAATTGCAAGAACTACTGAAAAAGACTGAAAGTGCCGGTATAAGCGATATAAAAGGTTCTGTAGAATCCATAAAACAAGCGTTTTATAGGCTTCACAAAGATAAAGAGAATCTTTTACAATCGGAAGGAGATGAAGGTACCGTTGTAGAGAGAGTTGCCGATAGTGTAGAGGAAACTTTCAGACAATTGCTTGGTAAGTATAAAGAAATGAAGGCATCTGCAAATGCGTTGCTTACAGAAGAAAAAGAAAAGAATCTAAAACTCAAAGAAGAAATTTTAGCCAAACTCGAAGAGTTGACAAACTCCACAGACGACTTATCGACGACGATTCCGGCTTTCAGAAAGTTGCAACAAGAGTGGAAAGCTATAGGACAAGTACCACAAAAGGCTGTAAACGAGATTTGGAAGACATACAATAAATATCAAGAAAAGTTTTACGACATCATAAAAATAAATAACGAGTTGCGTGAATATGATTTCAAGAAAAACCTTGAGTTGAAAAACACATTATGTCTCGCCGCAGAAAAACTCGAAGAAGAACCTAATGCTGTACTGGCATTCAATACATTACAAAAACTACATGAAGAATGGAGAGAAATAGGGCCGGTAGCAAAAGAAGAGCGTGAAGCGATATGGAATCGTTTTAAAGAGGCATCTTCGAAGATAAACAAAAAACACCAAGCCTACTTCGAGTCGCTAAAAGAGAAAGAAGAAGAAAATTTAAGACAAAAAACAGCAATCTGCGAGAAAGCAGAGGCTATCGACCTCGAATCGCTAAAGAATCGAAAAGGCTGGCAAGACAAACTCGACGAAATACTGGCACTACAAGAAGAGTGGAAAAAAATAGGATTTGCAACTAAGAAAGCCAATACAAAGATATATAAGCGTTTCAGAGCGGCTTGCGATAGTTTTTTCAAAGCCAGAAATATTTTCTATAAAGCCTTAAAAGAAGAGATGGCAGAAAATCTGGATAGACGTAAAGCTCTTCTTGAAAAAGCAGAAGCACTAAAAACATCTGACGATTGGAAGGCTGCTACCGAGAAGATAAAAGAGCTCCAAAAAGAATGGCGTAGTATAGGCGTTACCTTCAAAAAACATTCAGACGAAGTTTGGGAAAAGTTCTCGGCTGCTTGCGATTATATATTCGAACAGAGAGAGCAGATATTCTCCGATCAGAAAGCAACGGAAGAAGAAAATCTTAAACAGAAACGGGCTATAATAGACAAGGTAAGCGAGTTTTCGCCGATAGGAAATAAGGAAGCCGATATTGCTACGCTTAAAGAGTTTATGGCAGAGTTCGACAAGGTAGGATTCGTGCCGAGGAAAGACAAGACAGCAATACAAAATGAATTTAGAACTCTTATAGACAGTAAGTTCGATATTGTTTTCAACAGACAACCCCAGAATTACAACGAAAATAAAAAAGCTATCGACGAAAGTTCGAACAAATATCTAAAAGAGTACAATACGCTGAAAAAAGAGATTGCTTCGTACGAAAACAACATACTATTCCTAAATTCGTCGTCGAAAAAAGGCAATTCGCTTGTAGACGAGATGAACAACAAGATATCGGAGCTCAAAGCGAAACTCTCGGAACTTTCCAAGAAAATCTAACGCATTGATAGACATTATAAAACAAAGAGGAGTCCATACACAAGGATTCCTCTTTATTTTTATATAGACCAACCCACATATAAAAAGCGTTATTATTGCAAAAATCAAAATTTATTCATAACTTTGCCCCGAAAAATTTACAACCCATTTTTCCTTGCGGTCGAGTGTAGCATAAGACTTTTACAAAAACAAAATACAAAATAAATAAATAACAAATAGTTTATGAAAGTTTATCAGACTTCGGATATTAGAAACATTACGCTTCTGGGCGGTGCCGGTACGGGCAAAACCACTCTGGTGGAAGCAATGCT
>ERZ772764.813-NODE-813-length-20854-cov-3.482187_pt1 | contig 20854 bp, 13 predicted proteins | sample MGYA00512163_ERZ772764 | MGnify/ENA primary metagenome ERZ772764 (study PRJEB29015, sample SAMEA2737903) | human oral metagenome | biome: human oral; feature: human-associated habitat; material: dental | place: China | collected 2094 ... | reverse complement strand
AATCTAAACCTTCTATTAGGTAGATTTCCTCAAACCATACAACGCACAAAGGTTGACTTCTTACAGCTTCCAATGCCTACAACAGCCCATTCCTTATCTACTCAACTTCTATTACAACGTCCTGATGTTATACAAGCTGAGCACCAGCTAAAGGCTGCGAAATGGGATGTGGAGACTGCACGTAAAGAGTTTCTCCCCTCGTTTAATATCTCTGCGGCTATTGGATTAAATGCTTTTAACCCTAAGTACTTATTCAAACTACCAGAGTCTTTGGCGTTTAATGCCTTAGGTGGACTTACCGCTCCTCTCATCAATAAGAAGGCTATTCAAGCCAACTTCGCTCAGGCTGATGCGTTACAGATAGAGGCTCTTTATAATTACGACAAAACATTGCTTACTGCTTTTATAGAAACAAGTACGCTGCAATCTAAGATTTCTAACATTAAGTTGCTCCAACAATTTAAGCAGAAACAGAACGATGCTTTGGTAAGAGCCGTTTCAGCTGCTCAAAAACTATACCTCAATAACAGAGCTACTTATTTAGAGGTGATAGATAGTGAACGCGGACAGTTAGACTGTAAAATGGAACTTATTGATGCAAAGTCACAACAGCTCTCAACCCTTATAGAAATGTATAGTGCGTTCTTTTAGCACTAAGAAAGACTAAGGATTCCACTTTCTGCAGCTAATAACGATGTTTTATTACGCTGCGGAAGGATTGAATTTTCTTTACATTGCTTCTATATATTTACGCTTAAAAAGGGTAAAAACCAAGCTCTAAAGCCGCCTCTATAAGTCACTTGCTATCAAGAAGTTGTAAAACAGCATTTCAAAAGGTGCTTAGTAAGACTTCAAAAGGGCGTTAGTTGCATTGGAAAAGGGCATCTTTTAGAAGCCAATTGGGCGTTAATTGAAAGCCAAAAGAGCGTCTTTTGATTTTCAGTCTTTGAAGTTTATTTACAAAATAGAGGAGATTAAAGAGGGATACACATCAACTTGTGCATCCCTCTTTTCGTATCTTTCCTCAGATTTTCAGTTTCTCATAGTCTTTTACTCGTCTAAAAATAAGAGTGGAAAAGTTAGTGTGGGACTGTTTAATATGAGGAGGTATGAGCGGATTAGTCGCTCAAACCGAAGAGTTCTTTATAGCCTGGGTTTTGCGTTAGCTGCTTGTTGAGCGCACGCTGGCTGGTAGGAACCATGCTTAAGTAATAAGTATCTAACCATCCACCATGTGCAAGTGGACTCTCGTAGGTATAGATCCAACCGCTTCCAGCACTGTTGTTCTCAGCAGAAGCCCTACCACTTCTCATGATTTCTTCGTAGTCTACAAACTGACCTGAGTAGGCATTAGCCTTTGGTGCATAGATATTATCAGTAGCTGTTGTCCACAAGCCACAAGGCTGACGGTTGACATAATAGGCAGCCTTTGCCCAACGACGGATGTCATAGAAGGCAAAGCCCTCACCGAACAACTCAATCTGACGCTCACGGCGAATCTCCCACAAGACTGGGTTTACGTTGTAGTTGCCGAACTTTCCGCCCTTACCTGTCCACCAAAGAGCATTACCCTTGTCGCGATTAGGGTCGAAACTGTCGTTGATATCAGCTACTGTCATGTGTGCAACACCAGCACGATCGCGCAGTTTGTTGATAGTCTTATCAGCCACAGCTTGGTCGAACTGCTGCAATTCCCATGCAGCCTCAGCATAGTTCAACAACACCTCTTCAATCTTAAAGATTGGTTTATCAGCTGTACAGAAAGCCGATGAACCGGTTGAGAACTCCCACATATCATAGTTCTTCCAGAAGTAGTAACCCGTACGACAACGCATGTATGGTACACGAGAGTCGGTCGTGTGGTTAGGACTCACTGGTGTAAGCGCAGCACCCCAGTTCTGTCCAGGACATCTCTTCATACCCTCACCGCCGTAAGAACCACCACGCAAACACTTCTCGTTAGCCCCCATATAGTCGATGTAGTAACGATACTTGGCAGCCTCATCAGCTGTAACGACGTGTCCTTGGTTGTTATCACCCGCCTTCAAAAACTTCCAACTCTTGAAGGTGTTTACGTTATCAACCGCCCCTTTATGAGGCGCAACAACGTAAGGAGGTTGGATATTCTGATAAAGACGAGGGTCGCGATCAGCGAAAGTACCCCACATATCCTTGCCCTTACCACCTTGATAGCCTGACGCTGTATTGCCAATAGGCAAACCATTCTTCATCAAGAACATATCCACCGTGTACTGAGGCACATCGGCAGAGTTGGCAGCAATGTGTTCAAAGTCGTTATAACGATTCATCAAGACATTGTTAACAAACTCCTTATAGAAGATGACTCCCGGCTTACCCTTTAGGCTCTCTGTGGTCCACATCTCGCCATATCCAGTAGCAGGTTGGTTTTGCTTGTCCTCGCCCTTATAGAGGGTTGGATAAGCATCCATCAGTTCCTGCGAAACCGTTAGACACTTCCGTAGATAGGTTTCATAAGGCTCGTTGAATCCATGATACTTCGCCCATGTACCTTCGCGGAGCAAGAAACGAGACAAGGCAGCCTTTACAACATTTGCGTTCAGTGTGTTATCACCATCGTTAAAGTTACCAATGTTTGCTGCAGCATACTCTAATCTTGCCACGATACTATCTGCCACTTCGGCACGTGGAGTACGTGGTCCGTAGCTTTCTGGCGAACTCTCGTCAAGCACTTTGTTCACCCAAGGCACATCACCAAAGCGGTCGATGAGTTCCATATACCAATAGGCCGAGAAGAAGTAACCAACCGAACGCCAATGCGCCGCTTGTGCCTCTGTAAGCACGCCATCGCCCAAATGGCTCAGCATGATGTTGATGCGGCGGATGTAAGAGAAATCCCATCCGCCACCATCTGATGTGGCTGTGACGGTTTGGTAAGCATAAGGATTGCGCGCATTGTCGCGATGCGTAACCAGTCCGCCAAACCAATCGCCAGCAAACTGCGCGTTCATATAGCTGCTGTTGATGCTGGTATGAATAGTGGTATTGATAAACATCCCGTAGCAAGGGTTCATAAAAGCCTTGAAGTTATCGTACTCTTTGAAGGCATTTTCCTCGGTAAGGTCGGTCAAAGGGTACTTCTCAAGAAAGTTATCGTTGCATGCCGTTAGCGTTGTTGCAACCACTAAAACGGCAGTTATTATCTTTTTCATAAGAACATTGGTGTGATTAGAATGTGATACTTGCGCCAAAAGAGATGGTGCGATAATAGGGATACTCCCACGAAATAACGTTGCTTAGCACATTAGCTGTGGTTTTGGGTGGTCGTCCTTCGGGGTCGTAGCCTTTGGGAAGCTGGCTGAAAGTTGCCAAATTCTCTACGCTTACATAGAACTTTGCATCCTGCAAGTAGGCGCGTTTAACCCACATTCGGGGCAAGGTGTAGGACAGCGTTACGTTCTTGACGCGCAAGTAGGCAGCATTTTGCAGATACTTGTCGCTTGGGCGCGTGTTAGAAGCAACGTTGTTGCCTTGGTCGTAAATGCGGAACAGCTTGCTGTTGGGGTTTACTGGCACCATATAGTCGCTGCTTGCGGGGTCGTAGCTCTTGGCTCGCCAATAGTCGGTTTGGTTTGAATAAAGTGCTTGGAACACGGCATCGCCAGCACCTGCCCCACCAAATGGGAACACAGCCGAACCGCCTAGCCAATAATCGCGCTTGCCAACACCTTGCAACAGCACTTCTAGGCTTAGGCCTTTGTATGCAGCACCAAGGCTTGCACCGAACTGATAACGAGATGCGTCGTTGCCAATTACCTTGCGGTCGCCGGGGTTATCAACGGTGTTGTCGCCTGCATTAATAACGCCGTCTTCGCGCAAGTCCTTAAACTTAACGTCGCCGGGCTGTGGGTTAAAGCCGTTAATCTTCGTAACACCCTCTTTCAATGTCCATGTCTTGTGCTTGGCATCTGCCGCGTTAAAGTCGTCGATGGTGTAATAGCCGTCGGTAACATAGCCCCAAATCTCACCTATCTTCCTCCCCACATAGTAATCGGAGAGCAGCTTCGACTCGTTATTAAACCTAGTTATCTCAGCCTGGCTGTCGTAGATGTTAAAGCCAACATGATAGCTAAAATCGCCAATCTTGTCGCGCCATGTAACATTTAGTTCCCAGCCTTTGTTCTTCATGTCGGCCACATTCTGCAACGGAGCCGTTGTTCCCACCACCTTGGGTATCTCCATACCAGCAGCCAACATGCCCGTTGTTTGGCGGTTAAACCAATCGAACGTTGCCGTAAGGCGGTTTTGGAAGGCGTAGAGGTCGAAACCAACGTTAAACGTTGTTACCTTTTCCCACGTAAAGTTGCGGCTAACCAACTCGGGCGAAGTGAAATAAGTTGTCTTGCCTTCGCCGTTCAACAGATAGGTGCCGTTGCTGTTTACGCTTATAACTGGCGAGAACTGATAGGGGTCGATACGCTGGTTGCCTACCGAACCATACGAGGTGCGGAGTTTAAAGTCGTCTAACCAACGGTTGGCCCACTTCATGAAAGGCTCCTGACCCATACGCCAGCCCACACTCACCGAGGGGAAAAAGCCAAAGCGATGGTTCTTGGGGAACTTCGACGAGCCATCATAACGTCCGTTGAGTTCCAACAGATAGATGCCTTTGTAATCATAGTTGATACGTCCGAAATAACCTGCTGACGAGTGGTCGTCTGTATTGCTATCGATGACGGCATCTTTCATTTCGCCATAAGCTAAATTCAACTCGGGGAAAGCCTCGTCATAGAGTTTTTTGCGCATTGCCGAGAAGTAGTCGCTGGTGAAGTTCTCGCCGTTTACACCCACCATTACATTTAGGTTGTGCGTGTCGTTAAAGCTGTGGGCATAGTTCATATAGGCATTTGCCACCCAGCTGTTCGATTTGCTGTTCGAGCGTGTAGCGTTGGCGTTGGACGGAGTTACGATGTATCCGGGCGCAGTTCCAGCCCAGTTCATGCCATAAACACTATGGTCGGATGTCTTGCTGTTGAAATTATCAATCTGATACGTGTAATCAACATTCAGGGTTAAATCTTTTGTGATGTTCGCTTTCAAGAAGGCATTCATGCGCAGTGCATCGTGTGTTGATACCCGGCGCGAGGCCTGCTTTTGCAAGGCAATCATGCGGTTATCGTATTGGGTTCCGTCGGCTGCCTGGAAGATGCCGGAAGGAACGAAATACGACCCCCAACGCCAAATATACTGATAGATGTTGGTCCAAGGATCAGCGGCGCTGAAGTGGCGACGCGTATAGTTGAAGCGGATTCCCGCTTTGAGCCAGTCGGTGAGGTCGGTTTGCAGATTGAGCACAGCATTATAGCGAGTGCGTTCGCCGGGGTTGAACTTCATGATGTCTCTCTTCGCGTCGTAACCTAACGAAGTGTAGAATGTCGTGCGGCCCGATGATCCCGAGATGCTCACATCGTGCGTCTGTGCCGGAGCCGCATTGTCATACCATATCTTGCGAATGTCATAGTTGGCATAGTAGAGCGGAGTTCCATGGTCGAAATAATAGTCGCCCACATTGTCCATACTTTGATAGGGCTGCATCAGCGAGTAACCCTTCTTGCCGCCGTGCTGTCTCTCCCAGGCTTCGGCATAAGGCAGCAGCTTATCGAAATACATACCAAACAGTTCGGGCGTTGTTTCGCCAGCGCGTTTCTTACCGATGAGACCTGCACGCAGCTGTTCGGGAACGCTGGGATAGTCGGGTAGCACAGTGGCTTGGTCCCATGAAAACTGTCCATTGTATTTCACAGAGATGCGGTCGCCTTTCTTGGCTTGCTTCGTATTGATGAGGATAACACCGAAGGCGGCGCGTGCACCGTAGATGGCTGATGACGATGCATCTTTCAATACTGAGATTGATTCGATGTCGTTGCCGCTAATCATCGACAAATCGTCGGTGGGCATACCGTCGACCACAATCAGCGGAGCCGATTTCTGGCCGTTGGAGAGAGTGCCTAAACCGCGGATAGAAATAGATGGATTACCTTCCAAACTACCGTTGTTGCTCAAGATGGTGAGGCCAGGGATGGCTCCCTGCAATGCTTTGGCCACATCTTGTTCGGGACGGCTGCCGAGCGTCTTATCCACATCGACACTTGCTACGGCACCGGTGAGGTTTACCTTTTTCTGCTGACCGTAGCCCACAACCACTACCTCATCTAACAAGGCGTTATCGGGCACGAGCTTCACATTCATGCTACTTTTTGCATGCAGCTCGACCGTTTGATAGCCGAGGAATGAGATTTTGAGTTTGGCAGAGCCATCCACTTTGAGTTGGAAGGCGCCCTTACTGTCGGAGATTGTTCCGCGCGTCGTTCCAAGCTCAATGATACTTGCGCCCACGATGGGGGCACCATTTTCATCAACAACAGTTCCTTTCACCAAGATGTTGGCAGGATGTTCAGCAACCATTAGCGGGCGTTGCGCTGCAAAGGAAAGGTTGGTTCCTGCGCAACACGACAGCCAAATAGCTCCGAAGAGTACAATGCGTTGTTTCATAAGTGTTGTTTTTTGTTATTATAAGATAATGTTTTCGGCATCGCTGAGAAGTTGTGGTAGGCAACATCATCGTTGATACCTTTGTTAATAGGATTCTAATCTCGGAAGTTTAATGGACAACAAATTTCTAAAAAAAAGAGGAGATATGCAAACAAATCTCCTCTTTTTTTTGCTATTATCTTAAAATTTGGATAAAAACATTGGATTTTTCGTGGGTGAAAGGCATGTGGTACACAAAGTGATGTGCTTCGGACGGCATTTATCCTTTGAGGCGGAGGGTGCGCATGGCGTTGAGCACAGCCAAGACGGTGACGCCTACGTCGGCAAAGACTGCCATCCACATGCTGGACCACCCGAATGTGGCCAATACAAGCACAGCCACCTTGACGCCAATGGCGAAGGCTACATTTTGATGTGCGATGGCGATGATTTGTCGGGCGAGGCTGATGGCGCGCACCACCTTCGACGGCTTGTCGTCCATGAGCACCACGTCGGCGGCTTCGATGGCTGCATCGGAACCGAGCCCGCCCATGGCAATACCCACGTCGGCACGAGCCAGCACGGGCGCATCGTTAATGCCGTCGCCCACGAAGAGCAGACTACCGCCGGCGCGTTTCTGACACATGAGCTGCTCCACATGTGCCACTTTGTCGGCAGGCATGAGCTCGGCTGCCACCTGATCGATGTGCAGCTCGCGTGCCACCTGCTGTCCCGCATCGTGGCGGTCGCCGGTGAGCATTACGGTTTGCTGCACGCCCATGGCTTTGAGCTGTGCGATGGTTGCAGCGGCATCGGGCTTCAACTCATCGGCGATGACAATGTGCCCCATGTAAATGCCCTCTACAGCCACATGAATTATGGTGCCCGTGAGATGGCAGGCGCGCCAATGAGCGCCCACGCTGTCCATGAGTTTGGTGTTGCCCACGCACACCAGCTTGCCGTTGACCCGCGCGCGGATGCCTTGCCCAGCTATCTCTTCGGTTTGCTCCACCGTGCAACCATCAGCCTCGTTGCCAAAGGCCTCGCGCAACGATTGGGCAATAGGATGGGTAGAAAAGCGCTCCACGTGGGCGGCGAGATGGAGCAGTTCGTGCTCGCTGAGATCCGCCGGATGCACTGCTGTTACGCTGAATACGCCGCGCGTGAGCGTGCCCGTCTTATCGAACACCACGGTTGCGGTCTTAGCCAGCGCATCAATGTAGTTGCCTCCTTTGATAAGAATGCCTTGCCGCGAGGCACCGCCGATGCCGCCGAAGAAGGTGAGTGGAATCGAGAGTACCAGCGCGCAGGGGCATGATACCACGAGGAACGTGAGTGCACGGTTGAGCCACAGGGGGAAACTGCCGGCAAAATCGCCCGACAGGAGCGGCGGGAGCACGGCCAGCGCCAAGGCCAAATAGACCACGATGGGCGTATAAATCTTGGCGAAGCGCGCAATGAACGTCTCGCGTTTCGACTTGTTGGCGGCGGCACGTTCGACAAGCGCGATGATCTTTGACACGGTAGACTCGCCAAACGGTTTTGTCACCTTCACGCGCAACAACCCTTCGCGGTTGATGCAACCCGAAAAGATGGCATCGCCCATGGCCACGCTGCGCGGCATACTCTCGCCCGTCAGCGCCACGGTGTTGAGCGTCGAGCTTCCCTCAACCACCACGCCATCAAGCGCCACCTTCTCGCCGGGTTGCACCACCATCAACTCATCCACGGCCACGTCGGTAGGTACCACAGTGAGCAACTGTCCGGCACGTTCCACGTGGGCTTCGTCGGGGCGTAGGCTCATGAGCGCCGAAATGGAGCGTCGGCTTTGCCCCTCGGCATAATCTTCAAAGAGTTCGCCCACCTGAAAGAACAGCATCACGAACACGGCCTCGACCATTTCAGGCTCGCCACCGGGCAGAAAACCGATGAGCAGGGCACCGAGCGTGGCCACACTCATGAGCAAATCTTCATTAAAGGGTTCGCGCTCAATAATGCCCTCCCACGCTTCGGCGAGCGTTTCGTAACCAGCGAGCAGATAGGCTGGCAGATAGATGAGTAGCAATTGCCACATCGGCAGTGAAAGCGTGTGCTCAATGGTCATGGCTGCAGCGAGTAGCACAGCAGAGACTATGAGCTGGATGATTTTTTTTCGTTCCATAGGAGTTGTGAATTGATTTCTGCTGCAAAAATAATGAAAGTTGGTTGCAACTCGGTTGCAAAATATCCCAGTTTATGCCCCCTTATATATAATAAGGTGTAAAAAACGCACATTGAAGCTGTTGCTACGTAGATTGGAGCATGAAAAATGGAGTATCATCCTGCCACAGCAATAATATGCAGTATAAACCGCAGCCGAACCACTACACAAGACGGCTTTTTATGCTTTTTTATTTGGTTGTGCGACAAAAAAGGTGTACTTTTGCGAGGCAACTAAGAAAGATTATACTTCATAAACAATCATACAATGAAACTTAGAATTGTTGTGCTTGCTAAGCAAGTACCCGACACGCGAAACGTGGGTAAGGATGCGATGACCGCCGAAGGAACGGTGAATCGCGCGGCCTTACCTGCTATCTTCAATCCCGAAGATTTGAATGCGCTTGAACAGGCGCTGCGTATTAAAGATCAAAACCCCGGTTCGACTGTGGGCATTCTCACCATGGGACCTCCCCGCGCCGGTGAAATCATTCGTCAAGGACTCTATCGCGGAGCTGATGAGGGGTGGTTGCTCACCGACCGCAAGAGTGCCGGTGCCGACACTTTGGCCACGTCCTATTTCTTAGCTAAAGGCATTGAAAAGATTGGTGGTGTCGACCTGGTGATTGGCGGACGTCAAGCCATTGACGGCGACACAGCACAAGTTGGGCCTCAGGTGGCACAGAAATTGGGGCTCAACCAGGTTACTTATGCCGAGGAGGTGGTGAAAATCGAAGATGGCAAAGCCACTATTCGGCGTGCCATCGATGGCGGTGTGGAAACCGTTGAGGCTCCGTTGCCCGTGCTCATTACGGTCAATGGCAGTGCGGCTGCGGCTCGTCCCTGCGACGTCAAGCGGGTGATGAAATATAAATATGCCACCTGCCCCATGGAACGCAAGGGTGACGAACCCTGGGCACAGCTCTATGAAGAGCGCCCTTATCTAACGCTCGGGCAATGGAGTATTGCTGATTGTGGAGCCGATGATGCGCAATGTGGTTTGGCGGGTTCGCCCACCAAGGTGAAAACCGTGCAAAACATTGTGTTCCAAGCCAAGGAAAGCCAGACGCTCACCGGAAGCGATGCTGATGTAGAGGGCTTGGTGAAGGAATTGTTAGACGAAAAGATTATTGGTTAGACAAAACAACAACGATGAACAACGTATTTGTATATTGCGAGATTGAAGGAACCACCGTGCAGGAGGTTTCGCAGGAATTGCTCACCAAGGGACGCAAATTGGCCAATCAATTGGGCGTCGAACTGCATGCTATTGCAGCTGGGTCGGGCATTAAAGGTCACGTGGAAGAGCAAATCCTTCCCTATGGCGTCGACAAATTGTTTGTGTTTGATGGTGCGGGACTGTTTCCCTACACCTCTGCACCTCACACCGATATTCTCGTCCATCTGTTTAAGGAGGAGCAGCCACAGATTTGCTTGCTTGGTGCAACGGTCATCGGTCGCGACTTAGGTCCACGTGTCAGCTCGTCGCTCACTTCAGGCTTAACGGCCGATTGCACGCAGCTCGAGATTGGTGACTACGACGAAAAGAAAACGGGTAAGCACTATGCTAACCTGCTCTATCAGATTCGTCCGGCCTTTGGTGGCAATATCGTGGCTACGATTGTTAACCCCGACCATCGTCCACAGATGGCAACGGTGCGCTCGGGTGTGATGCAAAAGGCTTTGTATAGCGGTCAGGCGAAGGGCGAGGTGGTTTATCCCGATGTAGCGAAGTATGTGCCGGCCGAGGACTATGTGGTGAAGGTTATCGAACGCCATGTTGAGGCAGCCAAGCACAACCTCAAGGGTGCGCCTATCGTGGTGGCTGGTGGCTATGGCGTGGGCAGCAAGGAGGGCTTCGATTTGCTCTTCAAATTGGCTAAAGAACTGCATGGCGAAGTGGGCGCAAGTCGCGCAGCCGTAGATGCGGGCTGGATAGATCACGACCGGCAGATAGGCCAGACGGGTGTCACCGTGCATCCGAAGGTCTACATCGCTTGTGGCATCTCGGGCCAAATTCAGCACATCGCCGGCATGCAAGATAGCGGCATCATCATCTCGATTAACAACGATCCTGATGCGCCTATCAACAAGATTGCCGACTACGTCATTCGTGGCACCGTGGAGGAAGTGGTTCCCAAACTCATTAAATACTATAAACAAAATTCCAAATAGCGCAATTATGGCAAATTATTATACTGATCATCCTGAGATTGAATTCCACCTCGACCATCCGCTCATGAAGCGCATTGTTGAGTTGAAAGAACGCAATTATGCTGATGCGGCTGCCCACGACGAGGCGCCCATCAACTATGAAGATGCAATTGAAAACTACAAACGCATGCTCGACATCACGGGCGATGTCGCAGCTAATATCATTGCTGCTAACGCCGAAGCAGTTGATTTAGAAGGACCGCATTTGGAGAACGGCCGCATGCTTTATGCCTCGAAGACACTCGAAAATTTTGAAGCCACGCGACAAGCCGGCCTGTGGGGCGTTTCGATGCCACGCCGTTACAACGGGCTGAATCTGCCCAACACGGTGTTCTCAATGGCATCCGAGATGATTGCTGCGGCCGATGGTGGCTTCCAAAACCTGTGGTCGTTGCAATCGTGCATTGACACGCTTTATGAATTTGGTAGCGAAGAGCAGCGCAAGAAATATATTCCGCGCATTGCTGCCGGCGAAACCATGTCGATGGATTTGACCGAGCCCGACGCAGGATCTGACCTCCAGCGCGTGATGCTCAAGGCTACACAGGATGCCGACGGCACATGGCGTCTCAATGGTGTGAAGCGTTTCATCACCAATGGCGACTCCGATTTGCACTTGGTCTTGGCACGTTCAGAAGAGGGAACGGGCGATGGCCGCGGCCTCTCAATGTTCATCTACGACAAGCGCGATGGCGGTGTCGACGTGCGCCATATCGAAAACAAGCTCGGCATCCATGGCTCGCCCACCTGCGAGTTGGTGTATAAGAACGCTAAATGCGAACTTGTGGGCGACCGCAAGTTAGGGCTTATCAAATATGTCATGGCCTTGATGAACGGTGCTCGCTTGGGTATTGCTGCACAGAGCGTGGGGGTGAGTCAGGAAGCTTATAACGAAGCTTTGGCCTATGCTCGGGAACGTGCACAATTCGGCAAGAAGATTATCACCTTCCCTGCGGTGTACGACATGCTCTCGCGCATGAAAGCGAAACTCGACGCGGGTCGCTCGCTGCTCTATATGACGGCGCGCTATGTTGATCTCTACAAAGCACTGGACGACATTTCGCGCGAACGCAAACTCACGCCCGAGGAGCGTCAGGAGATGAAGAAATACAATCGCCTGGCCGATGCTTTCACGCCGGTGGCAAAGGGTATGAACTCAGAATATGTGAACCAGAATACCTACGATGCCATCTCGGTGCATGGCGGGTCGGGCTTCATCATGGAGTACAAGGCACAGCGCCTCTATCGCGATGCCCGCATCTTCTCCATCTACGAAGGCACCACGCAGTTGCAAGTGGTGGCTGCTGCACGCTACATCACCAACGGCACCTATCTCGCCATCATGAAAGAGCTGCTTGGCGAAACCGTTAGCGAGGCTATGAAACCTTTGCAGGCGCGCATAGCCCACATGGTGGCGCTTTATGAAGAGGCGTTGACAAAGGTAAATGGCAGCGCGGGACAAGATGAGAAAGACTTCCTCGCGCGTCGCCTCTACGACATGACGGCCGAGATAATCATGTCACAGCTCATCATCGCTGATGCTTCGAAGGCGCCCGAACTGTTTGCCGACAGCGCCAACGTCTACGTGCGCATGGCCGAAGAGCATGTCATCGGTAAGGCAGCCTATATCCAGGCGTTTCGTGTCGAAGACTTAGCCGCTTTCGAAGCAGAAAAAGTGGCCGACGAAGCAGAATAGGTCTGCTCACAAATCCTGATAAATAAAGGCTGCAAGGCGAGGTTCGTCTTGCAGCCTTTTGTGTCTTCAGGCAGCAAGATTAGCGGGGGAATATTAACCCACGAACTGGAGGGCTAATTTTGCATGTCGATTTCAACTTGTAAATGTGGTGATACACCATAGATAGGGCTGTCTTTGCCCATTCGCAATGCTGCAAGAGGTTTGAAAGGATATTTTCCTATCGAAAGATAGAAAAGTTGACGCTGCCATATTGGCGATGCTCCACGAAGTGCGGATGCTGCGAGAAGTCGTGGTCTTTGCCATGCTCGAACACAAGGAGACCGTCAGGTCTCAACAGCGTGCTTTCTAAGATAAGGTCGGGGATTTGGGACAATTCTCGCAGGGCGTAGGGCGGGTCGACAAAGATAAAATCAAAGGACTGGCGACATGTTTTCAGAAATTTGAAGACATCTCCCCGAATGAGCAGCTGATTGTCGGCGCCCAATTTCGCAAAACATTGCCGAATGAAAGCGGCGTGGTCGCGATCCGCTTCTACGCTTACCACCTGTTGACATCCACGGCTGGCCATTTCCAAGGAGATGCTTCCCGTGCCGGCAAAGAGGTCGAGCGCCGTTTTGTCGTCGAAATCGGTGTAGCCTTGCAGCACGTTGAAGATGTTTTCTTTGGCGAAATCTGTCGTCGGGCGCGCCTTGAACGTGCGTGGAATGTCGAAACGACGGCCTTTATAGCGGCCAGTGATAATTCTCATGATGTGGAAATCGTTTTATCGTCCGTTGATGTAAAGCGTCATCATGTCGAAGGGAATTCCCTTGATTTGCGTGATGGGCGAACGATTAAACTCGGCCGACGGATTGATGACAAATACATTCTTCAAATATTCCTTGAGTTCTTTCGTCAAATGCATCTGGTTATTGAGATTGCCCATGAGATGCATTTCGTCATTTTGCGCATGGTAACCCAAGGTCTTCCAAATGTGTAAAAGGAAGTAGACCGCATCGCTTTCGTTGGAGATTTCAAAGCTATTTGCAAAGCGAAATCTGTTTTGTGTGAAGCAAAACGCATCCATTTGTTTGCCTCGGAAATAGGCGAAGAGCTTTTTGCGCATACCAACGAAGCTGCGTTTATGCGCATGGCTCCACACGGGTTGCATGAGCGGCATGATGCGAAGGTCGCGAAAATGGTCGGTGAGCACCAACTTCAAATCCTTGTTCATGGGGTAAATGGCTACGGCCTTCTGCGCCGGCAGCACGGTGTTGAACAGTTCGTCGTTCTCGTAACCTAAGAAAGTATAATGAAAAAGTGGTGCCACATCTTGCGCATTGAATTCTTCTAACGGCGTAAGGAGCACCGGACTGTCTAACAGCACCTGTGCCCGTTGGAAATCTCCTTGCAGCAAAGGGCTTTCCAAGAAGGCTTCGCGCAGATTGGCAGCCATCGACATGCCACTTTTCACCACGTAAGGTTCATAGCTGATGCCGCCAATGGCCGTTTCGTTAGGGGTCGCAAAAGCCATGTTGTTGCGTGCAATACGTAGTGTGACGGTGGCTATCTTGTGGATGGGAGCGTTTTCGTTCATGCGTTGAAAGGATTAGGGATGAATGGAAAGTTGGGTGTCGTTTTGGGCAATGTCGCCCAATTTAATGCCTGCATAGGCCCCGCTTGCATAAGCCTTCTCGGTGAGGTTGGCCACGGCATTGGCGTCTAAATCGCCGAGGTAGGTGTCATACGTTGCACCACATTCGACCAAAGGCGTCTGTTGTCCGCTTTTGCTGATTTGCACGGTGGCAGATAAATCGAATTTCGCACCATTGCCAAAGGGAATGAACTGCAAGCTATCGGCCAAAAAACCACCTTGCACGAGCTGCTGAAATGTGCTGGCATACACCTGGTGCACGCGGCGATAGGCCAATTCTGCCTGACGAATCTTGAGCAGACGCACACGGATGATTTGCTCACGACGCTGCTGTTCCCGGGCGAAACGCATAGGCGCTTCGAGGCTGAAAAAGCAGAGCAGCAGCACCACAAGGGCGCAACCAGCCAGGAGCAAATTGTGATGGAGTTTGATTTTCATTCCGATAATTCTTTCTACCTTTGCATCAGTTGTATTATTTGTGGCACGGCCGATGCTTGCGGGTGCTGCAAAATTACAAAAAACTTTTTACGTTAGCGAATTTGAGCAAACAAGAATTTATTGATGCCATTGTGCATGAATTTGGTTTCACCCCCACGCACGATCAGCTGCATGCGTTAAAAACCTTCGCCAATTTTCTGGCCGATAGGTCGGACAACTGCGTGATGATTTTGCGGGGTTCGGCCGGAACGGGCAAGACATCGTTGGCCAGCGCCATGGTGAAAACCTTTTTGCGCATGGGGCAGAAATTGTCGCTTTTGGCTCCGACGGGGCGCGCCGCCAAGGTGTTTTCGGTGAATAGTGGTCAGCCTGCAGGCACCATCCATCGCAAAATCTACCGCGAGCGGCAATACGTGGGGCTCGAAGGCGAGTTTAATTTGGCCGATAACAAGCATAAGAACACCCTCTTTATGGTGGATGAGGCCTCGATGATAGGCACTCATTCGAGCGGCAGTTTCGGTTTTGGGTCGGGCGATTTGTTAGCCGACCTCATCGCCTATGTCTACCAAGGCGATCATTGCCGTTTGCTGCTGATTGGCGATGGTGCGCAGCTTCCACCCATTGGCGAAAACGAGGCTCCGGCACTGCAGTGCGATGTGCTCGAAGGAAAGGGGCTGAAAGTTTATGAATGCAGCCTGAAAGAGGTGCTGCGGCAGAGCCAGGACAGCGGCATCCTGTACAACGCCACGCAGATTCGGGCGCTCCTACCTTCAGACGATGATGCCGCTGTGCCGTTCACCTTAAACACCTTCCCACGCATTCATTTCCACGGTTTTGCCGACGTGGTTCGCCTTTCCGGTGCCGATTTCATCGAAACCCTGTCCGAGAGTTATTACAAAGTGGGCGAGGAAGAGACGATGGTGGTCACCCGGAGTAACAAACGCGCCAACCTGTTTAACAAAGGCATTCGCGGACAGGTGCTCGAATGCGAAGAAGAACTCAGCTCAGGCGACCTTTTAATGGTGGTGAAAAACAAATATCTAACTACACCAGTAGGCGACAATGGCGAGTTCTCATTCATCGCCAACGGCGACCGTGCCAAGGTGTTGCGCGTGCGCAACGTGCACGAATGCCATGGTTTTTTGTTTGCCGACGTGTGGTTGCAATTCCCCGATTACAACCAGTTGGAATTGCAACAGCGCGTCATCTTAGACACATTGACTGCCGAATCTCCGGCGCTGAGCCACGAACAGCAGGAGCGGCTCTACGAATCGGTGATGGCCGACTATGCTGACATTCCGCGAAAGCGCGACCGCATAGAAAAACTCAAGGCCGATCCTTATTTCAACGCGCTGCAAATAAAATATGCCTATGCGGTGACCTGTCACAAGGCGCAGGGCGGACAATGGGCGCATGTCTATGTCGACCAGGGCTATGTGACCGAGGAAATGCTCACGCCCGACTATATTCATTGGCTCTACACCGCTTTCACACGCGCCACAGAGAAGTTGTTTTTGGTGAATTGGCCTAAGCAGCAGATGGCCGACGGCACCGATGATGACGATTGAGATAAAAACAAAATAACATGATAAAAGAAAGGAAAATAAACATGAAGAAAATGTTGAAAATGGCTGCATTGATGGCCGCATGCCTGTTGGCCATTCCCGCTGTGCAGGCGCAAACCACCGAGCAGGATGCCGATTTGCTGTATGCTACAGGCATGTTGAAGCCCGAAACCGCAGCACCCGATTTCACGTTGCCCACCCTGGCCGGAAAAAACTTTTCGTTGAGCCAACTGAAGGGGAAAGTTGTGGTGCTCGATTTTTGGGCCAGCTGGTGCCCCGACTGTCGCAGAGATGCGCCCAACGTGGTACGCTTGTATCGCGAATACAAGGATAAAGGCGTGGTGTTTGTGGGCATCTCGTTTGACGTCGACCGCGCGGCGTGGCAAAATGCCGTGATAAAATATGGCATGCACTACACGCAAGTGAGTGAGCTAAAGAAGATGCGTGAGGCGCAAATCTCAAAAACCTATAGCGTGAGCTGGATTCCCTCGCTCTATGTCATTGGGCGGGATGGAAAGGTGGTGCTGGGCACGGTGCTGTCCGAAAAGGTGAAACAAACCTTGCGACAACTCGTGAAATAGCATCATCCCCCCTTCTTTCTAACGCTTGCAGTCCGCCTGCAAGCGTTATTTTTTTTGTTTTGGCATTTGCATAGGCTATGCAAGCGTTGTTTTTTTTAGTTTTAGCGTTTGCATAGGCTATGCAAGCGTTGTTTTTTTAGTTTTAGCGTTTGCATAGGCTATGCAAGTAACATTTCTTAAGTTTTGGCGTTTGCATAAGCTATGCAAGTAACATTCTTTTAGTTTTGACGTTTGCAGTAACGCTGCAAGTAACATTCCTTAAGTTTTAGCGTTTGCAGTAACGCTGCAAGTAACATTCTTTTAGTTTTGGTGCTTGCAGTAACGCTGCGAGCATTATTTTTTATGTTTTGACGCTTGCAGTAACGCTGCGAGCATTAAAATTTTTATTTTGAGCCTTTGCAGTCCGCCTGCAAGCGTTATTTTGATTGCTGAAGGCGGCAAGGGCCGAACTGCAAGGATGTTGCGCAGCTTGTGGTCGACAAATGGGGCTGATGTGGAGATGAAAACGAGGGATGCACGGCTTGTGCATCCCTCGTTCATCGTTTGATGACGGTTATACGCCTGTTTGCAGCACTCCTTTTACAAGTCGGCCAACGCAATCACCTTGTCAACGGCAGCGTTCATGCCATCGATGTTTTTGCCGCCAGCCTGTGCATAGTGGGGTTGACCGCCGCCGCCACCTTGAATGAGTTTGGCAGCTTCACGAATGATTTGGCCGGCATTCAGTTGATGCTCTTTCACCATATCATCCGAGAACATCACCGTGAGCAGGGGCTTGTTGTGGGCAGTGCTGCCGATGACGGCCACCAATTTCTGGGGCACGGCCTCACGCAGTTTAAACACAAGGTCTTTTGCCGCTGCCGGTTCTATGGGCAGCACGGCCGTGATGACGCTGATGCCGTTGACTTCTTTGATGCGCGAGAGCAACATCTCCTTTGTGCGTTCAACGGCCTGCGCCTGGAACCGCTCAAGCTCTTTGCGCAGCTCATCGTGCTCGCTGATGAATTTCTCTATCGAAGCCTTGAGGTCCTTGGTGTTGTTGAACATGGCTTTCAAATCGTTCATGGTGTCGGTTGCGGCATAGATGGCGTCTTCACAAGCCTTGCCTGTCAGGGCTTCAATGCGGCGGATGCCTGCAGCAACACTGCTTTCTGACATGATTTTAAAGAAGCCGATGCGACCCGTACTTGCGGCATGGATGCCGCCGCAGAACTCGCAACTCGGACCGAAACGCACAACGCGCACCTTGTCGCCATACTTCTCGCCAAAGATGGCTACGGCACCTAAAGCTTTCGCCTCTTCCAAAGGCGTGTCGCGATGCTCATCCAAGGGGAAATCTTCGCGTATCATTTGGTTAACCAACTGTTCTACTTGGCGCAACTCTTCGTCGCTCACCTTTTGGAAATGCGAGAAGTCAAAGCGCAACGTTGTGGGGTCAACATAGGAGCCTTTTTGCTCCACGTGGTCGCCCAACACCTGTTTCAAAGCATAGTCGAGTAGGTGAGTGGCGGTGTGATTGGCGGCGCTGGCATTGCGTTTCTCCGTGTCAACGCAGGCCATGAACTCGGCTTGCAAATTTTTCGGTAGCGCCTTCACGATGTGGATGCTCTGGTTGTTTTCGCGCTTGGTGTCGAGCACTTCAATCGTCTCATCATCGTTCACCAGCACACCTTGATCGCCTACCTGCCCGCCCATTTCGCCATAGAATGGGGTGAAATCGAGCACCAACTCATAGAAAGAGTTCTTTTTTTGCGTCACTTTGCGGTAGCGCAAAATGTGGGTGGTGTGCTCGGTGTAATCATAACCCACAAACGCTTGTTCGCCTTCGCGCACCACTTCCCAGTCGCCATTTTCCACAGCTGCGGCGTTGCGTGCACGTGCTTTCTGCTTAGCCATTTCTTCATCGAAGCCCTTTTCGTCAACCGTGAATCCCTTTTCGCGACAGATGAGCTCGGTCAAGTCGAAGGGGAAACCGTAGGTATCAAACAAACGGAAGGCCTGTGTGCCGGGCAATTCGGTCTTTCCTTGCGCCGTAAGCTCGTCCATATCGGCGTTGAGCAGGTTGATGCCCTTTTCCAATGTGCGCAGAAACGAGTCTTCCTCTTCTTTGATTACGCGGCTGATGAGCTCCTGCTGTGCGGGCAATTCGGGGTAGGCGGCACCCATTTCATGCACCAAGGTGGGCAGCAATTTATAGAGGAAAGCTTCTTTCTGATTTAAAAATGTGTAGGCATAGCGCACGGCACGGCGCAAGATGCGGCGGATGACGTAGCCTGCTTTGGCATTGCTGGGCAGTTGTCCGTCGGCAATGGAGAACGCTACGGCGCGCAGGTGATCGGCCACCACACGCATGGCAATGTCGATTTTCTCTTGTTCGGTGCTGCCTTCGCCTAACTTTCCTGTCGGTGTCGTGAAGCCATATTGTTGGTGGCTCAGCGCCTCGATTTGCTGAATGATGGGTTGGAAAATATCGGTGTCATAGTTGCTGTGCTTGTCTTGCAGCATGCGCACCAAGCGTTCGAAGCCCATTCCGGTATCGATGACATGCATGGGGAGCGGCTCTAAGCTGCCATCGGCCTTGCGATTGTATTGCATGAACACCACATTCCAAATTTCAATCACTTGGGGGTTGTCTTTGTTCACCAATTCGCGGCCGGGAATCTTGGCTTTCTCTTCGGGCGTTCTTGAGTCAACATGGATTTCGGTGCATGGGCCACAAGGTCCTGTTTCGCCCATTTCCCAGAAGTTATCGTGCTTGTTTCCATTGATAATATGGTCGGGCTTCACGTGCTTTGCCCAATATTTTGCGGCCTCATCGTCGCGTGAGAGTCCTTCCTCTTTTGAACCTTCAAACACGGTTACGTAAAGGTCTTCGGGATTTAAATGCAGCACGTCCACAAGATATTCCCAGGCATAATCAATGGCACCTTCTTTGAAATAGTCACCAAAACTCCAGTTGCCCAGCATCTCGAACATGGTGTGATGATAGGTGTCATGCCCCACTTCTTCCAAGTCGTTGTGCTTTCCACTCACACGAAGACATTTCTGTGAGTCTACGCGGCGCACGTCTTTTCCGGGGTCTTTGGTGCCCAAGATAATGTCTTTCCATTGGTTCATACCGGCGTTGGTGAACATCAAAGTGGGATCATCTTTAATCACCATCGGTGCCGAAGGAACTATTTTGTGTCCTTTGCCTTCAAAAAACTTCTTGTAGGACTCGCGGACTTCGTTTGCTGTCATCATATTTTTTATTTATTTTTTATTGTATTCCTATACTGAAAAGCAAGCGCAAAGTTACAAAAAAGTTTAGAGATGGTAGCTGGCCATCTGTAGAAAATTGCTATCTTTGCGCTGAAAACAATCCTTGTTTTACAGAAGATAACGGGTTATGGCACTGAATAAAAATAAAAATCTAAAGCGTTATTTCACCATCAAAGAGGTAGCTCAAAAGTTGGATGTGACTGAAAGCACCTTGCGTTATTGGGAAAAGGAATTCTCGATTTTGCGTCCAAAAATACAGGAGGGGACGAAAATCCGCTTATACACAGAACAGAATATGGAGCAGATTAAGCTCATTTATAACCTTGTTAAGGTGCGCGGGTTCAAAATAGCTGCTGCTAAAAAAATGTTGAGTGCCAATCGCTCGGGTGTTGAAAAAACAGCAGTTGTGCTCGAAAAACTCATGGCCGTGCGCGATGAATTGCAAGCCATGAAACGCCATTTAGACGGTATGGTGTAGCCGTTTAGTGTAACGATTTCTTTCAAATCAAAAACAGAGTCGATAAAAAGCTATTTGTTTTCACGATAAAAGCAATGACTTTGTGGTGTAATTGCTATGATATAATGGTGCAAATACAGCGATATTGTGTCATCATTGAGTAGTGTTTTGTCATGAGGTACTAAATGCTTTAGCATAATCCTTGTAGGCCTATGGAGATAAGAAGAATAGGGAAGACCGAGGATATAAAAAAAATTGATTGTCTCACGACAACCAATCTTCTTAACCTTAATAATCTAA
>ERZ772764.809-NODE-809-length-20887-cov-6.358967_pt1 | contig 20887 bp, 16 predicted proteins | sample MGYA00512163_ERZ772764 | MGnify/ENA primary metagenome ERZ772764 (study PRJEB29015, sample SAMEA2737903) | human oral metagenome | biome: human oral; feature: human-associated habitat; material: dental | place: China | collected 2094 ... | reverse complement strand
TCAACCGCGAAATCCGCCGACGCACCGACACCGTGGGAATCTTCCCCAACCGCCACGCAATCATCCGCCTCGTCGGAGCCGTCCTAGCCGAACAAAACGACGAATGGGCCGAAGGCCGACGCTACCTCAGCCTCGACATCCTCACCAAATCACGACTCACACCACAACCCACCCAACAGGAGAACACCCCACTCCAACTCAGCGCATAAACCACCCCGAAGGACACAAAACGATTACACCACTCCACAGGACTTGACCGCCGCCATCTCATAGTCCCCGTCGTACTGGCGCAGGTACGCCGTTTTATTCTTCAGCCAACGTACGGGCTTCTCATTCACGTCAGCACCCTCAACGTTGACAACCCCGACTGTATTTCCATCCAGATCAAAGGCACGCACATCTACCCTGATCGGCGCGCTGAAACCGTTCCTCGCCTGGTTAGCCGCTCTCTTCAACAGGTCGTCAACATCGTCGACGCCGACGACGCTGATACCATCCCGCTCCGACACACCCAGCAGGATTACGCCTCCACCCGGCTTGTTCGCGAACGAGCTCAATGTCGGACCCAGCTGCTCCGGCGAGTACTCCGAAAAGGTCTTTGCCTCGATCGACGTGGTATCGCCACCGCGCAGCTCAAGCACAGCCAGGGCACCCAGCAGTTCATCGTGATCGTTGATCATAGGCTCGATTCTATCTCATAGAACCCCACTTCTATGTCATAGATGCCCATTTCTATCTCATAGAATCCTCAGAAGATCCCATAAAAGTTCATTGACGACGCGGAACGCGACATAGAGGGACTTCAGGAAGTGCGAGGCAGGCACGGAAGCACGCGACACGGCACGATACCGCCACCTCCGCTCTTACCACGTAGATGTTTCACGTGAAACAATCGCGGGAACAGTCACCAAGCGGTCTCGCGCACGCCGCCGCAACTACTTGCGGTGGTAGCGCGGGCTCGTGCCCAAGTGCGTCGGGTAGACGTTCAGGCCGTCCTTCAGCTTCGACTCGTCGAAGCCGCGATACGTGTACGAATTATCGTTCACAATATCCGTCGGATCCACGACGCCATCCGCGTACTGCTGGACCTCCTCCGGCGTCGGATTCGACCCGCCCTGCTTCTGCGCCAACGGGTTCTCATCAGGGAACTGCGACGGATCCGTATTCAGGATCGCGCCCGGATCGATGCCGCCAAACCCGGTGTACTTATTCCACCCATGATCAGGATTCAAGCCCGTCTTCACCAGCAACTGCAGCAGCTGGTTGGAAGTCGCCTGAGGCCACCGCTGCTTCGCCAACGCCAGAACGCCCGTGACGATCGGCGATGCGACCGACGTGCCAGAGATAGTGTCGTTAGCGCCAGTTTCGATGTTACGGAAGAGCACAGGCCCGCCAATAGAAGCCGTCACCACTCCCTCACCCCACGAGGAGTAATCCTGTCGAGTCCCATCGGTACCGATCGCTGTTACACCGACAACGCCCGACCACTTAGACAAGGACAGATCGTCATTGTCAAAACCGTCATTGCCAGCAGCCGCGACAAGGATTACTCCACTCGACATCGCGCGAGCAACGGTCCATTTCATCGGGTCATTGCCATCATCGCTGGAAGCGGACAGGTTGATGATCTGGACCCCATCATTCATCGCCTGATTCAGCACCCAGACCGGCTCCGTTTTACCCACGTAACCACCGCCACCGAAGCAGTCGCTTGATGCCTGATCATCCTGGGTACCAAAAGGAATCGTGTAACTCCACAGGGAAGCGCCGGGAGCAACACCATAGACATCCGACACGAGGATAGAAGCCACACCCGTGCCATGCTTCCGAGAACCATTGGAACTCGTTATGGTACAGGTTTCCTTAGCAGTGATTTTCGCACCCTTGAGTTCGGGCACGGATGTGTCTACAGGACCATCGATCATCGCGATGGTGACTCCCTCGCCCGTGTAGCCCTTCGCGCGCGCACGATCCAGTCCGTAGTACGCGAAGTACGGCTGATCGGCCGCGGTGATCGTGTCGGCTGCGTTCGCGGGGGCAGCGGGAATCGACACGATGCCCGCCGCGAGCGCGCCCACGGCAGCCGCGGCGACGCTGTTCCTCACGCGCACTCGTCGCCCCCTCATTGCCCTCACCATTGGCGCGGGTCCCATCCGTCGTCCCGACGCGGAACAGGCGCAATGTCCTTGTCAGTCCCGTATGTCTGCGACATTGGATTCACGTATCCTTCCGGCAACTCATCCTCGTCCTCCACGCGGAAAGGCGTGTACTTGCGACGCTTCGCCTTCTCATCGCCCTTGCCCTGGCCAGCGCCCGCACCAGCACCGCCGCCCATGAAGCCACTAGTTCCCTGAGTTCCGGCTTTCCCGGAGCCAGCGGCACCAGTACCGGCACCCGCCCCGCGGGAGCCATCGGCTCCGACGATACCAGATAGGCCTGCGGAGCCAGAGGGCGCCTTGTAGGTCCCGTAGCCCGGACCGGAGTAGGATCCCGCGCGCGGCGCGGACATGCCACTCATGTTGCCTGCCGTTCCTCCTCGCCCAAGGGCACCTGCAGCACCGCGTCTAAGTGCACCCGCCGACGAGCCAAGGCCTCCTGCCATGCGGGCGGCGCCGCGCATGCCCAGCGCTCCCGCGCCTAGCACGCCAGCGCCGCTGAGGCGAGCCATGAGCGCTGATTCGCTGCCCGGTCCACCGTTCACGTTCCACAGAGGGTGGTAGCGGTCTACCGGAGGCGCCGGCGTATAGCCGCCGACGACGCCGTTGCGATGCCAATCCCCGTTCACCCGCGTGTGCAGCAGATCGATACCCATGAGATCCTGAGGGTCGGAAATCGGGTTCAGGCGCGACCCCTCCTCACCCTCGGTCACGAAGCGATTCGGGATACGAGGCGACGACATAACGCGATTGCTCACAGGACCGCCCTCATCGTACCCCGCCGGATACAGCCCAGAGCCAGAGCCTCGCAGATCAGATCGACCGTAGTCCGTGTCGCGGCTGCCCGGGTACACACCCGCCACGTGAGCGGAGGTATTCAGGTATCCACGCTCAATGTCTTGACGCACGCTACCACTCGAAGGACCCGGATTCTGTCCGGCGTAGTCACCCGCGTTTTCAACCTGCTGTTCCATTGCGTCACGCTGCGCATTCGTCCCATCCGCCAGGGCCTGCATCGTATCGTTCGCGCGCTGCAGGATGTCCGTCGCGGCGGCTTCACGCTGATTGTTCGCCTGGATAATGAGACCTTGGACGTACGCTTCACCCGTTGTAGCGACCGCGTTAATGGGCAGTCCCGCGAGGCCCATATACCCGGTCACAGGAATGACGACGTGGGCTGCGTCTGCCAACGCCTGCAGCTTCGAGTCGACCAGGGTGGGCGAGAGCTGCATAGCGTCCTCGCGCACGTGCTTCATGACGCGACGGGCCTCCGCGTAGAATTCCATCGCGGTGTTGTGCCCATCCTTGATGGCCTGTACCTGCTTCATGGCGCGGTCGGTCCACGCGTCGATCTGGTCTCCGGTTTCACCGGTGAATCCCTGGTTCGTGCGCATGTGGTGCGTAGAGTTGTTGGCCTCATTCAGACCGCACACGATCGTATTGTGTTCGTTGTCCGAGGCGTCCAGCGCGGAGGCCGTCTCGATTGCGGCGACGAGCTGCATGAGGCGCTCGTACATCGGGCTCTCAACCATGATTCGTACTCCTCGTTCTCAGATGGCCGACGGCGTGTTTTGGGCTGGTTCGGAGGACGAGGCACCGGCGTCGGTGCCCGAATTCGCTGCCGGGGCGGAATTGTCGACCGGCGTCGGAGCTGCGGTGTACGTCGAATAAGCAGGCGTTCCACTGCCACTCGTCGGGCTCTGATCCAGGCCCGCCAGGATGGCGGCGAGCTGGTCAGCATTCGCCGTCTCTGCGGCCTCGAAGGCCTCGGCTGCCTCTTCGACGTTGCCACCGAACGTTGTGAAGCTCTCCTTCTGCTTGCCGATGAGACGATCCTCAGTCTTCAGCAGCGAAACGATCGCCGTGCGCATGGCCTGGAACCCGCCCTCGTCGGACCAATACGAGGGGTCTTGCGCATCAATGAGCCGCCCGAGAGCCTCCGATGAGTCCCCCAGGGACTCCCCCCCGCTTGATATCGTCACGCGTCTGGGCGTGCTTATCGGAATCCAAGCCGACGTCAACCACGCGCTACCTCATGATCAACCAGCCCACAATTATGTTGGCTACGGAATACTGTGTTACCCCGCCAAGCATATGACCAGTCGTTCACATTAACAAGCGTGTTCCTTGGTTTACGAGGCCGGGGCCGGGTCCTCGAAGAATCCCACACACAGGCCCCCGCTCACAGGCCCACTCACAGCACCGCCAGGACCTCACCCCCGCCTCTCGCGCAATGTCCGCGCGAGGAGCCCGTGCCTCGGCGCGAAGACCCAGGCGAGCACGAAGCAGGCGGTGAGCACCAGGACGATCGTGGCGCCCGTGGGCACGTCCAGCGCCCACGACAGGTACAGGCCCACCAGGCCCCCGGAAGCCCCGAGCACGGGCGACAGGATCATCATCGTCCCCAGGCGGTCGCACAGGAGCCGCGCGGTGGCCGCGGGGGTCACGAGCAGGGCGAGCACCAAGACGTTGCCGATCGTCTGCACGGAGATCACGACGGCCAGGGCCACGGCGACGTACAAAGACAGATCCGCCAGTAGCACGTGCACGCCCGCCGCCCGGGCGCTCTCGCGGTCCAGGGTCACGGCGACGATGGGCCGGTGTGCCAGGAACAGCATGAGGAGCACAAACAACGCGCCACACAACACCACGGGCACGTCCGACGCCGGGATACCCGTGATCGAGCCGAACAGGAAGTCCTGCAGGCTCCCCGCATACCCGGGCGCCCGCGCGATGATCGCGACACCCAGCGCAAAGGCGCCGACGAAGAGCACGCCGATGACGGAGTCCTCCTTCAGCCTGCGGTTCTGCGCCAACAAGGCCACCAACACGGCGGTCACGACGCCCGCGAGCGCCCCGCCGAGCACCAGGGATCCGCCGCACACGAAGGCGATCGCCAGGCCCGGGAACACGGAGTGCGCGACGGCGTCGCCGATGAACGCCATGCCGCGCAGGACGACGTGCACGCCGACGCTGCCGCACACGAGCGCAGCGACGACCGCGATCAGCAGCGCGCGCGGCAGGAACGCCAGCGCGGGATTCGTCAGGTCACGGAAGAAGTCGTAGGGGCTCAGGAAGTCCGCCGCCGCGGCGAGGCCACCCCCGGCCGCGTGGATCACGGTGCTCATGCGCGCACTCCTAGGGCGTCGAGGATCGGGTTGTCGGGTCGCACGTCGAAGGCGCGGATCCACGGGTCGGCGTCGGCCAGCTCGTCGGGTCGCCCGGAGGCGACGATCGTGCGCCGCAGCAGGTACAGGCGGTCGCAACCGGCGCGCGCGCCGATGAGGTCGTGCGTGGTCATGAGGAGGGCCCTCCCCCCGTCCGCGAGCGCGCGGAACAGGTCCATGAGCATCTCCTGCGTGGGCATGTCGAGGCCGGTGAAGGGCTCGTCGAGGAGCAGCACGGCGGGTCGGATCGCGAGGGCTCGGGCAACGAGGACGCGCTGGCGCTGGCCGCCCGACAGCTCGCCGATGGGACGCTTGGCGAGGTCGCGCATGCCCACGAGGGACAGGGCCTCCTCGACGGCGCGGAAGTGCGGGGTGCGAGCCCGCCCAAGCAGCCCGCGCCGCACGGTGATGGCCTGCAGTACGGCGTCGCGCACGCTGATCGGGAAGTCCCACGCGAACTCGTGGCGCTGCGGCACGTATCCGATCGCGCCGTCGGTCTCGACGCTGCCGCTGGAGGGGATGAGGCCCAGGATCGAGCGGATCAGCGTGGTCTTGCCGGCGCCGTTGGGGCCGATGAGGCCGACGAGCTCCCCGGCCCGGGCCTCCAGGTCGACGCCCTCCAGGACGGCGCGCCCGCCGAGGCGCGCGCCCAGTCCGGTGACGCGCAGCTGGCTCACTGCTCCCCTCCCCGATCATTGATACCGGGACCCTCAGCGCTCTCGCCCGCGCCGGGTGCTCCGGCACTGGGGGACGAGGCCGGGGCCGCTTCCCCGCTTCCCTCACCCTTCGCGGTGGGCAGGGGCGCGAGGAGGGAGTCGGCCTCGGCGATGGCGGCGGCCTGTTCGGCGCGGCTGTGGCGCGAGCGGGCGACGACGAGTGCGCCGATCAAGAGGAGTGACGCCGCGGCGACGGCGATGATCGCGAGGAAGGCCCAGTCGGGCAGCCCGCCCGACGCGGCCCCCGAAGCAGAGGAAGAGGACGCGGGGTCAGCGGCCCCGGAAGAAGCGGGAGCGGCCCCAGAGGAAGACGCAGCGGAAGAAGCGGAGGCACCATCGGCGGGGGCAGCGGCGGGCGCGGCCATGGCCAGGGCCTCGGACGCGGAGGCGGCGTCACTGACGGCGAAGCGCAGGGTCGTAGAGGCGCTCACGGCCTCGCCGGCGGTGGTCGTGCCCAGGAAGGTCACGGTCGCCGTGTAGGTGCCGGGCGCGGAGAACGCCCAGTTGGCGTGCACGTGCGTGCCCGAGTCGATCCACACGTCGCCGGGCGCCGCGCCCGAGTCGGCGAGCAGGAGGGGCTTGCCGAAGGTGCCGGACTGCAGGAACAGCCACGCGCGGCCGGGCCCGCTCACGGGGCCGACGCGCATGGTGAGGCCGCGGTCGATGGTGGCCGTGACGGCGGGGTCCTGCGTGTTCCAGCCGAGCCACACAACGCCCGGGTTCTGCGTCTGGGGAACGACGTACACGGGCTTACCCGCGACGTCGGCCAGGAAGGGGTAGTCGGCAGAGTCGGGCGCGGTCATGATGGCCGCATCACCCACCCGCAGAACGGTCTGGTTGGGGTCGCGCCACACGGCGCCGGTTTCGGCGTCGTGGCGCAGGCCGGCCCGCCACTGACCGTCGATCAGGCGTGGCCCGAGGTCGACGTGCCCGACGCTGATCTCGCTGGCCTCATTCGACCACTCCTCGTGCGCGGCAACGCTCTGCGCGAGGTCGGGGTCGGGACTCGGGTCAGCAAAAGAAGAGGGCGCACCCACGATGACGAGGAAAGCAGACACGAGCAGAGCGCTCAGAGACATGCCGAGGCGCGCGGAGCGCGACGAGGCGCTGGAAGGCCGCGAGTTCTGTCCCGTGGTCCTCGGCAGGGCCTGGCCGGACGTGCAGCTAGGCCTCCGGCTAGCCCCGGGGGCGGCGGCAGGGCCTGGCCGGGCTTCGAGATCGACCACTCCGAGCGAAGCTCGCGTGTGGCGATCTCGCGGGCGGGCCGCCGCCACCGGGGCGAAGAGCCGACGGCCGGCAGTCAGGCGAGAAGAGAAGGATTTCATGGCATCTCCTTGCCGCCCAGGCAGCGTGCCAGTGAGCGGGCGTTGTGTTCCATCATGTCGATGTAGGTGGGTGCTTGGTCGTCGAGGGTGTCGCCGTACAGGGGGCAGATGTCCACGCCCGCGTCGGTGGCGGCGGTACGCAGGGTGGAGCGGGTGCGCGCCAGGTTGGGTTCGAGGAACACCGCGGGGATCGAGGAGTCGGACAGTGTTGCCTGGAGTTTGATCCGGTCGGCGATGGAGGGTTCGACGCTGGGGTTGGGCGCGACGAAGCCGGCGACGGTGAGCCCGTAGGCGTTGGCCAGGTACGCGTACGCGTCGTTCGTGGTGACGAGTTTTCGTCGCTCCTCGGGGATGGATGCGATGGTCGAGGCCACGGTCGCGTCGAGCTCGTCGAGGCGCGCCAGGTAGGCGGCTGCGTTGGCCCGGTAGGTGGCCTCACCGTCGGGGTCGACGGAGATCAGCGAGTCGCGGATGACGCGCACGTACGCCTGGGCGTTGTGGACGTCGTGCCACAGGTGGGGGTCGATGTCGCCGTGGACGTGCTTGCCGAGGACGGCCTGCGGGAGCATGTACACGTTCGCGCCGGGCTCGCCGATGAAGCGGAACGAGGCCTCCCCGGGGATCGTCGTGAGCGCGCGGGTGGGCACTTCGATGACGACGTGGTCGAGGTCGGTGCATTCCATGGTGGAGGCGACGGCCGCCGCGGCGCTGGATGCGCCCACGCAGGGGGCCGAGGCCTCGTCCCCGCTGAGTGCTCCGGCGTCGGAGGCGAGTTCGACGCGCTTGGTGGTGAGGTTGACGGTGATGTCGGCGTGGCCGGCGGACAGGACGCGGCGGCCCTCACTGGCGGCGACCTCCTCGGGCGGGGTGCCGACGGCGAAGACGGCGGTGCCTTCCCCGACGCTGACGGGAGTGGCGCCGGGTGTGGTGCGCAGGTTGGCGCGGAAGTGGACGCGGTACACACCGGGGGCGGTGAACGCCCAACTCATGTGCTGGTGGGCGTCGGCGGGCAGCTGCGCGGTGTCGGTGTCGTATCCGGTGGCGGCGTTGAAGCCGTCCGAGGTCGCGAAGGCGATCTCCGGTTGCCCGAACGACGTGGTGAGGTAGGCGGCGGCCTGCCCGGGCCCGTCGACGCCGGTGGTCGTCAGGTCGATCTGCGAGGCGCGAGTGGCCCCCATGTCGGCGCCGTCGCCCCAGACACGCATGCCGAGCCACGGTGTGTCGAGCGCGCGGTCTTCGACGAGGGGGAGGATGGTCGCGCCGTTCTTGGCGGCCTCCTCGGCGACGGAGACGGAGCGCGAGCCGGCGGGCAGGTTGGAGTCGAGGGCGCGGATGAGGGCGTGCTCCTCGAGCATGAGGTAGTTGGAGAAGGCGACGTCCGCGTAGGCCACGTCGCGCACGGTGCGCAGGGAGGGCTCCCACGAGTGCGGGTCTGCCCCGTCGGGCACCATCTGCGTGACGTGGACGCGGTCTCCGGCGACACCCCGCACGAGGTCGGCAAGGATGCCTGTCGTGGCGACGACGCGCAATTCACCGTCGCTGGCGGGGTCGGGTGCGGGCGCGCACCCTGCCAGGGTCGCCGTGAGCGCTAACGTCGAGGCTGCGAGCACACACCCACTCCCCCGCCACCCACGGAAGGGGAGGCGGGGGATGAGGGAGAGTCGGCCTCGTGAATGAGAGGTCACGACTGTGCGCGCAGGTTGCGGCGGCGTCCGATCGCGCCCACCCACACGCAGGCCGCGCCCGTGAGCGCCCACGTCAGGGAGACGACGGTCAGGGGGATGGTGTCGGCGCCGGTGGTGGCCAGGGAGAGGTCGCAGTCCTTGCCGGACGCGGTGCGGCCGACGACCTGGGAGACCATGGGGCGGCCATTGGGGCCGGTCGTGCCCGTGGCGGTGAGGTCCCCACCCGAGCCGAAGCCGCTGCCCGCGAGCGCCGCACCGTTGGGGGTGACGCGCATGGAGATGGTCAGCGTGTAGGTGCCGGGCGCGGTGAACACCCAGTTCTGGTGGGCGTGCGTGTTGGCGCCGAGCGTGTAGCCGGTGCCGGGGCCGTCGAAGACGTGCTCGCCGACGCCGGAGCCGAGCGCTCCCGCGTTGAAGACGGCGACGCGTCCGGGGCCCTCGACGGCGTCGAGGGTGAACTGGACGGGGCCGGTGGTGCCGGTGACGATTTCTTCGCGCTGGGAGTTCAGGCCGAGCCACGGCACGCCCGCGATCTGGGTCGACGGAATCAGCCAGACGCTCGATCCGGGGGTGGCGACGAAGCCGAGGTCGGCGGGCGCGGTGATGCGCGCGGCGTCACCGAGGGCGAAGGTTAGGGACGAGGGGTCGACCCACTGGGCGGGTTGCGTGCGGTCGTCTTTGATGCGGGCGACGAGGGTGCCGTTTTCGATCGCGGGTCCGAGGTCGAAGTGGCCGTCAGTCGCATTGCCGGTGGCACCGTCGCCGACGCTCACGGTCAGCGTCGTGCGCGCGGTGTTCGCGGGCGCGCTGTTGGAGGCCAGGGTGGCGGCCTCGGCCTCGGTGGCCTCGCGGGTGATGCGGGTGGCGACGCAGCGCTCACCGCCGGTCGTGCCGGAGGTGGTGCGCGCGCCCGAGGCGGGGGCGGGGTTCGCGCCCGTCGTCGTGCCGGTGGTGCCGGTCGTTCCCGAGGTCGGGGCGGGTGCCGGGGCGCTGGGCGTCCCCGTGGCACCGCCCTCGCCCTCATCCTGGGCGCCCTGGTTGTTCGTGGAGCTCACGGAGCCGGGGCCCACGCCGGGGGCGGGCTGGGCCTGGTCGGTGGAGGGGGCCGCTCCGGACTCGGCGAGGCACGAGGCCTCGTCGGCGACGTCGATCGTGTAGGTTCGGGCTGCGGACTGGGCGGAGGCCGCGCCGGTGGCGCCGGGGGTCCACGCGCTGGCCTGGACGGTCAGCGTGTAGCGGCCAGCGCGCGTGAAGAGCCAGTTGACGTGCTTGTGGGCGGCGTAGGGCTGGTCGATGTCGTCGCCGCCCGGTGCCAGGTCGAAGCTCCCGTCATTGGTGACTGCCTTGGTGCCCTCGGTGAAGCTGGAGGTAAAGGCGTAGATGCGGCCGTTCTCCGGGCCCGTGTAGGAGATGTGGAAGCGCGCGGCGTCGTAGCCGCCGGCCGTGACGCCCAGGGTGTCCCAGCCGGGCCACAGCACGGTGGCCTGGTTGTCACCGGACTGGCCGAGCAGGTAGGCGGCGGCGGGAGCGCCGGTCGCCTGGCTGACGGAGGCGGGGATCTGGGTGAGCGTGGACTTGTTGACGGCGAGGAGCGTCTGCTCGGGCTCGCGCATAACGCCGGAGCCCGTGGCGTCCTCCTTGATGCGCAGGGTGAGCGCGCCGGACGCGTCGGAGGTGAGGTCGAAGATGTCGGCGTGGCCACGGTCCAGGGTGGCCGTGGTGCCAGTGGGGGCGGTGCGCATGACTGCGCAGGTGCTCACGTCGGCCTCGGACGAGGTCGTGGCTGCGTCGGTCGTTGCGGCGTCGGCCTCGGTGGCGTTTGTGGCTGCGTCGGTTGCTACCGCGTCGGTGGTGTCGAGGCCGGCGGTAGCCTCGTCGGCGGCGTGTGCCGCTCCGGGCACGAGGAAGGAGGCGGCCGCAAGGGCCATGACGGCGAAAGCCCGGGCCGCGCGGCCCGGGTTCCGGTGCTTCGTGGGGTTCATGGAGGGAGTCCTCTAGGTGCGTTGCACATGAATATGAATGAGAATCGTTATCATTCTATGTCTGCATCCCCTGCTACGCAAAGTTCTACGACCCGAAACCCCTGATGGTGACCCAAAAGTCCATGGCGAACCACTCCCCCACTTCAACAGCCGCCACATCCACGCCTCTCACAGAACCGGGTCGCGATCTTGCGCTAACTCTTAACGAACTCGCGCGAACCATCATCACAATTTCTAAAATCTCGCGATCTGTGGGCGAGCACAGCTGAAACGACAGACGAATTGTGACGTCCTGCGCACGTTTGCGCAGATGGTGTGCACGCAGCCACTTTGCTTTGCAATTGCTTGGTTTTTGATGCGATCTAAATTACTGGCCGTACGGTTGATTCATCGCTTTCTGAAGGATAAGCTATAACCATCAAGCGCCTGACAAAGCTGCCAGCTAGTCCGGCGCTTTTCTTGTTTGAAACGCAGGGTCGCGCCGACGCAACCCGCGTTGGCACACTCCTCGTTACAGACCGGGTGATCCTCGGCCTTGTCAAGCAGGGAATCAACACACATTACGATTCCACAAGGAGTTCACTCATGTTCTCGACCATCGACGTCATGGTTGCCCAGGCCCACATCGATCAGCTCAACGAGCTCGCCGACGCCAAGCACATCGTGAAGGCCGACCGCCACTGAGCGAATTCCGGCTTCGCCGGAGTTCCACGCAAGTCCGCAGACCCACTTGGGCTGCGGACTTTTTGCATGTGGAGACGGAGTACCACTCCCCCACCGCAAGGCATCCGCAGTGAGTTTCGTGCACTATGAACGTATATCGTGTTCCGCCCAGCGCACGTGCGATCTTTGAATCGCCGTCACTTTTTGACCAGGCGCCCTGCATACGCCCACGGTCGATGATTCCGGACCACAAGTAACTAAGCTTTGAGTCCTTCACTTCTCCCCAGGACCGCACAGATGTCCGGCAGAACATGTGTCACGACTCGGGTGGGTGAGCCTCCCCGCTGGAAAGCTCACCCACCACTAGGGGACGGTCAAGGAATCACTTTCCAGCTTCCTTGATGGTCGTCTTCGGATGACTCTTGGCGTACGTAGCCGTGACGTACCGGCCGGTCACAGCGCTTCGATAGGTGTCTGACGAGGATTTGTTTCCCCCATTCTTACTTCCTTTCGCCACGTTTTTCACCTCCTTTCGAGTAAACCTCCATGCCCTCAGATCGGGACATACGAATCGTAAGACCACGCATGATCATCTGCGTCCACCGTGATGTGACGGTCTTCTAGGGTCCATATTTCCAATATGTCGGCACAACTGGATGCACACGTTTTTCCCGCCATGCCATCACTCAACAGAAGAAGCCCAGATGCTGATCACCGCTGCGCTTTCCGCAGTTTCGAAGATGGATCAGTGGCAGTCGGCTTGTGCTCGTCTTCCGTTCTGTCAGCAGAAACTCAGTACCTCTTGCCGAGACTTCAACATCAATTTTCAATTTTGGTAAATTGCGTTCTATCCAAGCTTGCTCTGGACTAGCGTTACCTTTCGCCAGTGTTATAACTCGCATACAAGGCAAACGTGCCCACGCGGCACCGCAAGCCGACGTAGGGCCTGCGGGGTGAAGAGACCGGCTGGTTAGCCCGAGGCCTGTGACGGGGCCTGGAAGTGTGGCTGCGGTGCCCGTGGGCGGTGGCGGGGCCTGGCCGGGCTTCGAGATCGAACACTCCGAGCCGACAGGCTCGCGTGTGGCGATCTCGCGGGCGGGCGCCCGCGGGCACACACAGCAGCCACGCGACAGAACAGGGCAAGCAACGCGGCGGCGGGAGCTCTGGGGTACGGCCACGCTGCAACCCAACCGCTCAATTGTTTCACGTGAAACATCTGCCCAACCACCGGCCTCGTCACCCTGTATGGCCAGGAAAGTGGCACACTTGACCTATACGGTTCTACGCAACTTCATGCAAAGGATGGCATGCCTTGACTCAGCCTTCGACCAATGGCGGCACCCCGGCCTCGTCCGGCCGGACCCCCGCGCAGGGAAACCGCCTTGACCCCTGGTACGACGTCTACGCGGACCGCGCCCACAACCTGCGAGCATCCGAGATTCGAGCTCTCTTCTCCGTCGTGTCGCGTCCCGAGGTCGTCTCCCTCGCAGGCGGCATGCCGAACCTGAAGGACCTGCCCCTCGATAAGCTCGCGGCGTCCGCGGAGAAGCTGATCCGCAACCACGGCGCACAGGCCATGCAGTACGGCAGCGGCCAAGGCTGGGAGGTGCTGCGCGAGCGCATCACCGAGGTCATGGGTTACGACGGCATTGTCGGCGCCGACCCGGACGACGTCGTGGTCACGACGGGTAGCCAGCAGGCGCTCGACCTCGTCACCGAGCTTTTCGTGAATCCGGGCGACGTCATCCTCGCCGAGGCCCCCTCCTACGTGGGCGCACTGGGCGTGTTCCGCGCGCGCCAGGCCGACATCGTGCACGTGCCGATGGATGAGCACGGCATCATTCCCGAGGCCCTGGAAGAGACGATCCGCAGCGTGCGCGCTTCGGGCCGCACGATCAAGTTCATCTACATCATTCCGAACTACCACAACCCCGCCGGCGTCACGCTCTCCGCTGAGCGCCGCCCGATCATCGCCGAGATCTGCCTGCGCGAGCACGTCCTGATCGTCGAAGACAATCCCTACGGTCTGCTCGGCTTCCACAGCGACCCGTTGCCGGCCATCGCCTCGTACAGCCCCGAGGGCGTCGTCTACCTGGGGTCGTTCTCGAAGATGTTCGCCCCCGGCTTCCGCATCGGCTGGGCGTACACGCCGCACGCGATCCGCGCGAAGCTGGTCCTGGCCCTCGAATCCGCGATCCTGTGCCCGTCGATGGTGGGCCAGATGGCGATCGCCGACTACCTGAGCAACTACGACTGGTACGGCCAGGTGAAGTCCTTCCGCTCGATGTACGCGGAGCGCTGCCGCGCGATGCTCACCGCGCTCGAGGAGTTCATGCCGTCGTGCACGTGGACGGTCCCGGACGGCGGCTTCTACACGTGGGTGACGCTGCCCGAGGGCCTTGACGCGAAGGCCATGCTGCCCCGAGCGGTGCGCGCCCAGGTCGCGTACGTGTCCGGCACGGCCTTCTACTACGACGGCTCAGGCTCGAACCACATGCGCCTGTCCTTCTGCTACCCCACTCCCGAGGAGATTCGCGAGGGCGTGCGTCGCCTCTCGACGGTCGTCAACGCGGAGAAGGAAATCGTCGACATGTTCGGTACCGCCTCGGGCAACGAGGCCGGGGCCGGGTCCGAGCGCTAACAGTTACCCGAGGAGATACCCCCATGGCTACCAAAGTTCTCATTATCGCCGGCGGTCTGACGCACGAGCGTGACGTGTCGGTTCGTTCGGGTCGTCGCGTCGCGAATATCCTGACGCAGTTCGGCTACGACGTTCTCATTTCCGACGTCGACGCGTCTCTCGCGGACGCCATCTCGTCCTTCTCCCCCGACGTTGTGTGGCCGCTGGTGCACGGTTCGATCGGCGAGGATGGCTCCCTGCAGTCATTCCTGGAGTCCGTTGGAATCCCCTTCGTGGGGTCCTCGTCGGTGCAGGCGATGCTAGCCTCGAACAAGCCGACGGCGAAGGCTCTTTTGGGTTCTGCGGGGCTCGCGACGCCCGGTTGGGTGACGCTGCCGCAGGCGATTTTCCGCCAGCTGGGCGCCTCGCACGTGCTCTCCGCTCTCGAGGGCTCGGTGTCCTTCCCCGTCGTCATTAAGCCGACGGACGGTGGCTCCGCGCTCGGTATTTCGACCGCGAAGGACGCGAAGAGCCTACGCCGCGCGATGGTGGACGCCTTCGCATACGGCCAGCGTCTGATGGTCGAGCAGCGCATCGACGGGCGCGATGTGGCCGTGTCCGTCGTCGACCTGTGGGATGGCCCCCAGGCGCTGCCGCCGGTGGAAATCTCGACGGATCGCGGCCGCTACGACTACGACGCGCGCTACACGACGGACGAGACCGAGTATTTTGTGCCGGCGCGTCTCTCCGATGAGATTCTGGCGGACCTCCAGGCCGCGGCCGTCGAGGCCCACACGACGCTGGGCCTGCGGGACCTGTCCCGCATGGATTTCGTGGTCGACGACGAGGGCACCTGCTGGTTCATCGACGCGAACGTCGCGCCCGGCATGACGGACACGTCGCTCCTCCCCCAGGCTGCAGACGCGCTCGAGGATTCGTCGTTCGCGCAGCTGTGCGCCGACATCGTGGACTTCGTCGCCGGCGGGCGCGACGTGCGCGGCATCGACTACGTCATCGACGAGGAAGGGGGCGGCGTCATCATCTCCGAGGACGCTGAGCCGACCGAGGACTAATCACTCACCCAACGCGCTGTGGGCCCGGGAGGATGATCCTCCCGGGCCCACATGTTTCACGTGAAACAATGTCCGCCGGCTCTGTGTAAGGACCACGCGGGCGCGTTCGGACCGTTATCTCAAGAGCTTGGTGAGGGTTGGGGATCCGAGCACCGCGCGGGCACAGCCTGGCCCCAGCGGGCACAGCCAACCGACAAGGTATGGCACTCAGACGCTCCCGGACGAAGAACGATCTGACGTCATGACAACCAAGCTAAAGCGACAACAATGCCGCAATATAGCAACATTTCGTTCTCTGTACGGCTCTGTGTCGCTCTGAGCGATCCGACTAACAGCTCGCCTCGTCGACAGAGAAGCTCTCAGAAAAGAAAACCAATTTCCTTCAGACGCTTCTCGGCATCCTCCGCACCCTTCCAGACGATGCCACGGACGCTGAGTAGCTCGGCCGCACGCACATTCTCGCGACGGTCATCAATCAACGCGACGTTCTCATGCGGCACGTCGAGGCGCACAAGGACATCACGATAAATGCCTCGCGATGGCTTACAGATGCCGTGGTCGCAAGAGAACGCAAAGAAGTCGAAAAGACTCCCCCACTCCGAGCGACGGATAGCCTTAGCGATCGGATACGGAGCGTTCGACAAAATGCCGACACGTACAGCTTGCCGACGCAGCTGGCGCACCAGGCCGAGTGTCGCTTCGTCCGCTTTCGCCATGCGCGACGCATCGAGCGCGACAAGCTGTTTCAACAGCGCACTGGAAGGCTCGGGCTGCCCGCAATCACCAGCAATACGATCCCAGAACTCACGATCAGACATGCCCGCGTCATACTCTCCGCGGTGTGCCCACATTGCCTGATCGACGAGCGTCGTGAGGCCTCGTGAGTCGTCGCCGAACAACTCGGCGATAGCGTGCGGGTCCGGATGGGCGTCGACGAGGACTCCACCGACATCGAAAAGCACGGTGCGCGAACTGCCTTGGGCGTTCATGCCTTTCGCTCCTTCTGGTACTGCGGGGGCCCGACGGCGGACCCTTAAAGGTAGTTTAAGCGTAAATTCAACCAAAGATTAGGGCAGGAAATGTCGCATAAAGAACATACTGCGCCTGATCTGCGGAAAGAATGATGAAGTTTGATCAGTGAAGGATAAGGTCTGCAATTCGCTGAAGATCATCAGATCCCGCGAATTCGATGACGATTCGACCCTTCTTACGCCCCTCCGTGATAGTCACGCGCGTATCGTACGCGTCGGCCAGGGCCGACACGACGCTCTCACCCAGCGGCGACAGTGGACGCTGCTGACGGGCGCGCGGACGGGGCGTTGCCTTCGCCTTTCCAAGGCGGACAATCTCTTCGGTGGTACGCACGGAGAGACCCTCGGCGACGATTCGCTCAGCCAGTCGTTCCATCTCCTCTGCCGTCGACAGGGACAGCAAAGCGCGGGCATGGCCCGCTGTGATGACCTGAGCGGCCACCTTCTTCTGGACGGACGGGGGTAGCTTGAGCAGGCGCAGGGTGTTGGCAATCTGCGGGCGCGAGCGGGCGATTCGCTTGGCGAGTTCTTCCTGAGTCGCCCCGAAATCCACCATGAGCTGCTGATATGCGCTCGCTTCTTCCAACGGGTTGAGTTGGGCACGGTGGAGGTTTTCCAAGAGTGCGTCACGGAGAAGATCCCCGTCGTCGGTCTCTCGGATGATTGCCGGAATCGTGGTTTCGCCGGCGAGCTCGGAGGCACGCAGGCGGCGCTCACCCATGATCAGCTCATAGCGTGCATCGGGTTTCTCGGCGAGGAACTCCTGAAGCTTCTCGGATCGACCCGTTGCGGGGATACTACGAACGACGACGGGCTGAAGAACACCCACCTCCTTGATAGAGGCGGAGAGCTCCTTCAGATCATCCTCATCGAAGACCTCACGAGGCTGCTTCGTATTGGGAACGATCTGATCGATCGCAATTTCAGCGAAGGAAGCACCGGGAACCGGAAGAAGTTCATGGTCTGTGGATGTTTCACGTGAAACATTCTGATCGGCATGTGCATCGCTAGCACCAACCGGAACAGTAACATCCGCCTTACCCTGCGGAGCCTGATGGGAATCTGAGCCATTGATTCCACCACCGAGGCCGCTGCGAGAGCCGCCTGCGCGTCGTCCACCTGCCGCCTCGACGGACGGCATGTTCGGACGCTTCTTCTTCGACGAGGCAGTGGCACGCTTGGGCTGGAGAAGATCCTTCGCGGATCCTCCCCTCTTGCCGGCGGAGCTGCCTTCGGGGAAGAACACGTCCAGAGGACGGGACGGGGTGGAGGGTGCGGCTTGTGGCGTCTGATCACTAGCCTGAGGAATCAGGGCCCCAAGACCCCGGCCAAGACCGGAATGCTTGCGAGCAGCCTTACGGCCCTCAGACTTCGATGATGCATCCGCCATTGCAATACTCCTTCAATTGCGTCGGTTCATTGTTTCACGTGAAACAATGCCATGGAATCACCTAGTGAGCGTCGTTCGTCACTTTGCTGCACCAATGGTCACACACTCTGACTAATACGTGCCGATCTGCGGAAACATGCGAAAAACTCCGTATGTTTCACGTGAAACAACCACTATCCAGCTGCGGAAAGGCGCTGACACAGCTCAAGCGCGGCCTTACGATACGCGATCGCACCAACGTTGCGCGGATCGTACGTGATAACCGTCTGGCCGTAGCTCGGAGCCTCGGAAATGCGCACGGAACGCGGAATGACAGTCTCGAATGTCTGCTCGGGGAAGTGGGAGCGAACCTCGCTCTCGACCTCCTCGGACAGCCGCGTCCGCTTGTCCGCCATCGTCAGAAGCATGCCCGACACGCGCAGGCCTGGGTTGAGATCGACACCGATGCGCTCGACGGTGTTCCACAGCTGGCTCAGGCCCTCGAGTGCGTAGTACTCGGCCTGAATCGGGATCATGACCTCATCAGCGGCCACCATGACGTTCAGTGTCACGAGGCCGAGGGACGGTGGGCAGTCGATCAGGACGATGTCTATGTCCTGATGCTCGGCGACGTACTCACGCAGTGCATCGCGCAAGCGATATTCGCGCCGGTCGACGTCGACGAGTTCGATCTCGGCGCCAGACAGGTCGATCGTGGCCGGGCAGACGAGAATACCGTCAATGTCGGGGCACGGCTGCACGACGTCCGCGACACTGGCACCTCCGATGATTACGTCGTATGTGGAGGGCGTACCGGCCGGGTGTGGAACACCAAGAGCGCTGGACGCGTTACCCTGAGCGTCGGCGTCGACGACAAGGACAGACAGTCCGCCCATCGCGAGGCCCGCCGCGATGTTCACAGCAGACGTCGTCTTACCCACGCCGCCCTTCTGATTCGCAACGGCGATGATGCGCGTGTGATCGGGGCGCGTGAATGTCGCACGCTCGAGCATGGCGAGGTCGCGCAGGTTGCGCTCGATCTGAGTCGACAGAGGGGTGTTGTTGGTACTCACGTGACACCTTCCTAGATACTTCCCCTAGTTTACGGGGAGACGCACACACTTCCAGCACGAAAGGCCCGTGATGCATCGAGGTGCACACAATCCCACTGACATGCGCAATAGCAGTGCAAAAACTCTTCTGTACGATCGATTCTCCCGGCCGTCAATAAGAGCCAGACAAACCGTCAATCGAGCAAATCGATCTGACAGAATAACACACTATTGTGTCCTGCATCACTATATAAGGGAAGCGCCGCAGCAACCACCGCGACGCTCCCCTCCCCCACTCGGGGACGCGCTACTTGATGCGCGTACAGACCACCACATACGTGGATTCATCCTCCATGATGGAGGGCACCTCGTGGATCTCGGCGCGCAGGTGATGACGACGCAGCTCCGCTGAGGCCTCGTCCACCTCGATCGGAGCGCGACGGCCCTTGAGGGCCACGAGCGATCCGCCGGGCGCAATGAGCTTGGACGTCATGCGCACGAGCTTGCTCATGTTCGCCACGGCGCGGGCGGTGACCACGTCGGCCTTGCCCTTGCCGCGCAGCTCCTCGGCGCGCGCCTGGTGAATGGTGACGTTGTCGAGGCCCAGGTCCTCCACGACGTCCATGAGCCACTCGACCCGGCGCGCCATGGGCTCGGCCAGGTGCACGTCGAGCTCGGGGCGGCACGCGGCGATCACGATGCCGGGAAGGCCGGAGCCGGAGCCGACGTCGAGGACCTGGCGGCCGTCCTTGCGCGGCATGAAGTCCAGGACCGCGGCGGAGTTGACGATGTGGCGCGACCAGATGCGCTCCATGTCGCGCGGGCCGAGGAGGCCGCGGATCTCGCCCTCCTCCTCGAGCATGCGCGCGTACTCGGCGACCTCGGCGAACGCCGGTCCGAAAAACTCGCGGACGGCCGGCGTGGGCTCTTCTGGGACGAAGGGGTCGCCAACCTGGCGACCCCTTCCCGTCCCGTTCGGGTTCTCACTCACCGTCGGATTCCTCGGGAAGGATGACGACGCGGCGGTGGGGCTCGGCGCCCTCGGACTCGGAAGTGAGGCCCTCGTCGGCGACCACGTCGTGACACACCTTGCGCTCGAAGGGGTTCATGGCGTCGAGCTTGACGGCCTCGCCGGTGGCACGCACGCACGCGATGGCCTCGCGGGTGATGTCCTGAAGCTCTTCCTTGCGCTCGGCGCGGAAGCCGGCGATGTCGAGCATGAGGCGCGAGCGCTCGCCGGTCTCGGTCTGGACGGCGAGGCGGGTGAGCTCCTGGAGGGCGTCGAGGACCTCGCCGTCCTCGCCCACGAGGCGGTCGAGGGCGTCGGGGTCGTCGGCGACGATTTCGACCGAGGCGCGGCCGTTTTCGACGTCGATTTCGATGTCGCCGTCGAGGTCGGCGATATCGAGCAGTTCTTCCAGGTAGTCGGCGGCGAGCTCGCCTTCTTCTTCGAGGCGGTTCAGCTTGTCTGCGTTGTCGTCACACATGACGTGTCCTCCGTAGTGGGGAATGGGGTCTTGCTGGTGTCCAGGTTACCGGCTGGCGGCCTAGAACCGTGAATCTGTGGTGCTCAGCGCTTGTTTCCGGAGCGGCGGCGGGCCTTTCGGCGCTCGATGCGGCGGCGCTCGATTTCCTCGGCGCTGAGCGAGCCGTGACCGGCCTGCGCCTCGGCGCTCTCGGAGGCGTCCTTCGACGAGGCCTTGGCGGCCTCGCGCTCGAGGGCGCGGCGGTCGCGGACCTGCTTCTGCAGCTCGGCGCGCTGAGCAGAGGCTTCCTGCTTGGCGATGCGCTTTTCGACGGCGAGAGCGAGGCCGCGCATCCACTGCTCGTCGGGAAGGGTCGTCCACTTCTGGGTGGCCAGGTTGCGGTAGACGGTGACGATCTCGCCGGTGGTCATGGAGGCGGGGAAGTCGGAGGCGACGTGCTGCTTCTTGGCCTTGGAGCGAACCTCGGCGAGGGTGCGCTCATTAAGTTCGTCGACGCGCGGGTCGGTGGCGCTGTTGCCGAGGGCGGCGCGCTCACGGTCGTAGTTCTGGAAGTAGGGCTTG
>ERZ772764.804-NODE-804-length-20946-cov-13.667752_pt1 | contig 20946 bp, 18 predicted proteins | sample MGYA00512163_ERZ772764 | MGnify/ENA primary metagenome ERZ772764 (study PRJEB29015, sample SAMEA2737903) | human oral metagenome | biome: human oral; feature: human-associated habitat; material: dental | place: China | collected 2094 ... | reverse complement strand
TGTTTCATTTGATATTAATACTAACACTCCCCTTACATGAAAAAAGGACTCTATATGATGGAGTCCTTTTTTCGTTGTCTAAAAATTCATAGAATACTAAAACATAAGCGAGTATGAATACTATTTACTTTGTAAACCACGATAAACGAGTTCAAAAATAATTTTCTGAGCTTCTAACCACTTATCGCTCTGAGACCACTTGTATTCTTTATTAATAGCGTATAGTCCATGTACTAAAAATACAAAAACGGATACACCCACATCAAATGAAACCCCAAGTGCTTCTGCCATAACGAGCCCTTGCCGATCTTTTTCACGCCGTATAATGCGTTGTAATACATATTCTGCAATTTGCTCATCCAGAAAGAAATAAAGGTAAATACTTTTTATGTCGTATAATACGCTGACATAACGGCAGTCTATCAAAAATAGAATCGTATGCTTCTCTCAACGAAACAGAATTAGAAGCAGCTGATAAGGTGTTAGCTATAGTTTGTAAATTATTATTATCTACCATTCCTGGGTTTGAATAAGCGATTGCATCATCCACTAAATCATCAACAATTTCCATGATATTACTATAGTGTAAATAAAAAGTAGAACGAGTTATACCTGACGTTTTACACAACAATGTTACTGTTACAGACTCAAAAGAATGGTTCTCTAAACAACTAAGCAACCCTTCTTTTAACAACATTCGTGTCATTTCTTTTCGAGTTATCATATAACCCCCTACATAGACACATTTATACAATGTGTCTATTAATAAACATAGTGTCAATTATTGTTGAGACTAGTATAACAAAACAAGGTACACTAATTCTAGGGATTACAAACAGTAATCTATTTGATTAGATTTTCAAAATACAATTAAGGAGATACCTATGACACAATATACTCACATTAGAAATGCTACAGGAAAATTAACAATAAAAAACACAACATTTCTTATTGATCCATTTTTAGCACCAAAAGATACTTATCCTGGCTTTGAAGGAACATTTAACTATCAACAAAGAATGCCTATAGTCGATTTACCTGTATCAATGGACAATCTATTAAGCAACGTAACTGCAGTAGTAGTTACACACACACATCTCGATCATTGGGATGACACGGCAATTAAATCTATTCCAAAGTCACTTCCTATTTTTGTGCAAAATACAGCGGACAAAGAACTTATTATCTCCCAAGGCTTTAATGATGTACGCATCATTTTTGAAAGTCTTGAGTTTAATGGTATCACATTAAGAAAAACAGGTGGCTCACACGGCACTGTAGAAATGTATGCAAATCCAGTTCTCGCACCATTAGCAGGCGATGCAATGGGCGTTATTTTTGAAGCAGAAGGCGAACCAACTGTGTACCTTGTAGGCGATACAGTATGGACAAGCGATGTAGAGAAGGCCCTTCTTCGCTTCGACCCTAATGTTATTATTATGAATACAGGATATGCTCAAGTTTTGGGCTTTGAAGATAGTATTATTATGGGGACAAAAGATATTGGCCGCATGGTAGTACGCAAACCAGAAACTAAAATCATCGCTGTTCATATGGATACAGTTAATCATACAGCAACAAGCCGTAAGGATGTGCGCAAATTTATCAAAGGCACCAATATCGAAAGCCATGTAGCAGTCCCTGAGGATGGAGAAACTATTATACTATAAGTTACTATATACCTATGTTGTTTTTATGTTGTTATTGAGGTATACTATACATATCAAGAGAGCCATTGACGTGTGATGGCGTTAGGCTCATCTAAAAATTTGGGAAATAAGATGCGCCTAACGTGTAAGTATTACCAGTACTTATTACGTTAGGCGTTTCTTAAGTTTATTTAAGTAAACTTAAGATAGATACAATTATGGAAATTACAAAAAGAATTATATAAACCTTCTCGAATTTACTCATAATATCACCACCTTTCGGTGATGAACCTAACTCACGTCAATGACTCCTGTTATTAGTATAACAGAGTTATAAATGACGTAATAGATTAAGTTGATGAACTTTTGATTAAAAGAGATAGCGGACAAATTGTCTGCTATCTCTTTTTTCTACTTTCACACATATTTATTAATTAGGCTAAAACGTAGAAAATAAAACTCATCATTTAGATTTACTAATTTAGAGTTTACCTCTAATGAAATAACCCTCTCAGTACGTCCGACTTTGCTCTGTCTTTTCTCCCTATACAAAAAAGACCCTCTTCAGAATCCGACTTTGCCCCTGTTCCGAAGGAACAGATCTGGGCGGTGGAGGATTATGGAGAGGGTCTTTTGTTTATATTATATTATTTTACTTCTGCCCAACCTAAAGCAGCACGTTTTTCATCGATATCTGCCAAGATTTTTTCAGCAACTTTAGCTGGATCTGTATTTACATACATAACAGAGCCTAGGATGTCTTTAGTGTCTTCTTTCAACCATTTTGTAACAGCATCAGAGCCTTGTGTAGGTGGCTCAACGCAGTGGTAGGAGTTGATGCCCATTAAGCGGAAGCCAAGGGATGCATCGATACCTTTTTCGTTAGACCATTCAGGGCTAGACATTGCAAATGGCATTTGTGGCAAGTTAAGACCTAATTCGCCAGCAATACCAGCGAAAATACCAGAGGAACGTGCATTATCTACACATTCACCAACATGCCATACTGGTGGTTGATCATCGCCCAAGAACTCTTGCAATGCAGGGCTACATTTCTTATTAGCATCTGTATTACAATAGCCAAGTTTCATCAATGGGAAGGATGCACAACCGTTTGTAAGGATGATACAGCCATTTTTAATAAGTGTATCAACGATATCTACAGTTGCTTTTTCGTAGATAACGCGAGGGTTAGAACAACCTACTACGTTTACGATACCACGAACTTTACCAGATTTTAAAGCTTCTGCCAACGGTTTGAAGGAACCGTAATGTTTAACAGTGGATTCTGGAGAGAAACCAACCTCTGCAGTGATTTCGTATGGCGGAATGAATACAGGCATACCTTTACGCAATTCATGAGCTTCAAGAGCGCGATCCAAGATTTTGCGAGCCAATGCTTTTGTTTCAGACAAGTTAGTATGATGGTGATCGTAACCGATGTGTTCTGCACCTGGTAAACGAGCTGCATCAGATGTAGTGATAACTTTTGTGTTGAAGCAACGTGCTACGTCCATAATAGCAGGGTAAACGTCTTGAACGTCGGCTACCCAGCAGTCAAGAGCACCTGTACCAAGTACAAGCTCAGCACCGATAGCATTACACAATGGAATAACATTTTCATAACGGTACATGCTGGACAAACCAGAGCAACAAATACCGTAGAACTGGATGCCTTTGGCACCGATAGCTTTCGCTTTTTCTAAATACTCTTCAGAGGCACCAATTGTACAAATTTGAGATACTAATGTTGGCAAGTGACCATGAACAGCGATATTTACATAACCTTTTTTCAAGGCACCAATGTTAACTTTAGATGTACGGCGACCGCCTTGTCCGAACAATGCATCTGTAGCGATATCTGCCGCTACTACGCCAGTGAATGTGAAAGCAAGACCACAACGCAAAAATTGTTTCATATTGCTTTCCCAATCGCCATCTGTACCTACGCATGTACGATGATATGCATCAAATGCTTCATTGTACGCGGAAATAGGTAAAATATCCAAGTTTTTCCAAACTTCGCGACGTTCAGCAGGAGCCATTGCTGTAATTGTTTTATATTCGCCAGGCAATGCACGACTCAAATCTTCTAATAGAACGTCTGCTAAATCATTAGCTACTTCTTTCAAAGAACGACCTTCTTCAGGGATGTTGAAAGCCTTACATACAGTACGGATTTTTTCTTCGCCTAAAATTGGAATATCCAATTGATCATTAGCGGCAGCTTTCAAAGAAATCAAAATTTCACGAGCATGCGCACCATGTTGAGTCAAACCACCAGCAGCAGCACGTGTCATATTACGAGCTACGATAAGGTCAGCATCGGCACCACAGACACCACGAGGGCTCTTAGGCGTAATTTTACATGGACCCATGAAACAAATACGACAACATACGCCAGCAATACCGAACGCACATTGAGGTTGTTGTTTATCGAAACGGTCGAATACAGTGTCGCAACCGATTTGTTCCATACGAAGAATCATCTCACGCACGGCAGGATCAGGAGTTTGCTCGATAACATCTTGCTTAGTAGGCCATGTTTTACGATACTCAGCAACAGCCTTAAGATAATCATTTACGCCATGTTCATGAGGCACACCTGGTTCATGAGTGTGTGGCACCCATTTATCTGTAGGCAAAGCCTTTTCATGGCTATGATCGTGACCATGGTCATGATCGTGATGATGGTCATGATCATGGTGGTGGTCATGGTCATGATGGTGATGATGACCGCCGCAATGGCAATGATGATGTTCACCATGGCTATGGTCATGGGTATTTTTATTTTCCACGTCTTTACTCATTTTAAACCTCCTAGGGGCCTACGTAGGCCAACCGCTAATAACAAGAAAACATATTCTTCTTCTATCTAAGTTAAATCCACCTTAATCGCGGGTTTTAAATCCTATCTCATAAATATGTTTTAAACTATCATAAGTATATTTGTTGAGAGGACAATTGTCAATCGAATTTTATACATATTATAAAAAATATCAGCTCTCATTCCCCATTATAACAATGTTTTTCAATTATAAAACTCATAATAATTTCATGAAACAAACTCATTTTTAATTCCTATTTATTACAGGAATTAAAAGCACTCATGAGAAATAAACACCTCATAACACTACTTCTATATACACCAACGATTCTCCTGCATCATTTTCACAAAAGCTTACTGCACCATCTAAAATATTTAAAACATTAGCTCCTCTTCAGCGCAGTAGCGTGTCTCTCTTAACGCAGATATGATAAAAACTTTAATGTACTTACTGAATAAGTAAGGATGAAAAAATCCTCCTCAAACGACTTCGGGCTCCGCGTAGCGCAGTAGCGTGTCGGCTTGAGGAGGATTTTTTATCCGCCACAGTATTTAGGTGTTACATTAAAGTTTTTAGTACATCAAGTACTTCGTGTGGTAATTCATTTTTACCCTCTTTGAGTTTTTCTACGTATTCAGAGCGGAATTCAAAGGCTTGGTGTAGTTGGTGATGGTATTCACGTACATCAAATGGTGGTTCGAATCCTGGCACTTCTACGTAGGATAGGTTTTCATAGGCACCGAATGGTTCGAATTGTAGGTCTCCTTCTACAAGGCGTTCTAATAAATCAAGGGTCACTTCTTTAGGGATTTTCTTTTCAAGGAAGAATCCGGTGTTCATGATATAGCAATCTACGCCACATTCTTTGAAGAGTTTTTTGTAGCTTTCATAATCACGAACTAACGGATAGGTACGGAATGGGTTTGCATATGGCTCAATAACGAGTGCATTTGGATCGACGTTGGCATCGAGTTTTTCCGCAGTAGAGCGGCGTGTTGCAAGGGTTGCGCCCATAGTGGAAGCCAATACAGGGTCGTCGATTTTAAGGATTGGTGGCAATGTTTTATCTTTCATCAACCACACAATGGCATTAACCGGTTCGTCCACGTGGTTTACGCGATTGTCTGTCCAGAATTGGGATTTAATAGCACGGCCATTGTTGTTGCGCACGTCCTCAGCCAATACGACCTTATTACCATTTTCATCGAGGGTAACGCCTACGTTTTGCAATGTTAATAAGTATTTATTAGCAGGGTGTTCCACAGGATAGTCCTGCATTTTATCAAAGTATGTTGGTTCCATCGCAACGGAGGACAAATCATTTGTATTGATGATATACGCATCGTCATGCAAGATAGAAATATCATAGCGACCATTGTGTTTTTCGTGAGTCAATGTAGATTTACCGGAACCGGATAGGCCAAATACGCCGATTGTGAAAGACTCACCATTTTTAAGGTTATAGCGTTTCATACCGCCGTGGCAAGCTACGTAGCCATAACGGTTTGCCAAGGACCAAGCCAATGTCAATGTGCCTTTTTTATGTTCCCCAAAGTAACGCATGCCAAGAATCATAGCGCAGTTATGAGCAGGGTCAAAAATAGCAAGACCACCTGGATGACCTGGTACTACATAGTCAGGGTCAGAGTAGATATAAATATCCCCTTCCGGGATGTCCTTACTGTTGTTATAGAACTCTTTCACTGCATCGTCAAAGAATTTAAAGTTCATAACCCAAGAATACATGATGGATGCATGATCCTTTGGAATCATAAGATGAGCACGAGCCGTAAATTTTTGATCAAGACCAACCACAACTTGTGTAGAAATCCATTCTTTATTGCGACTATCATACACAGCATCACGAGCGATACCGGCTAATTCGATTTCATCAATACCTTCATCACCAATGATACGGCGAGCCTTCGCATAGCGGCCAGTCGTTTTACCATCATTAGTTACGAGAATTTTAGCGTCAGCTGGTAAACCTTGTTCTTCTGGTTTAAATACAGGCATATCAAGAAGAATGACACCTGGTTCTTGCGTTGCCAATGTATACGCTTCTGCTACAGATGTAACAGGTTTTACGTTATTGCCATAAAACGCAGTTTCAATGGTGCTGCGTAATTTAGAAAATAACGGATTTGTCTTGATTTCACTTTGATTCCAAATGCGACGTGTTGCCATTCTAATCCTCACCTTTATCGTATAACTTTATAAAAACCTATCGGTACGTGTATTGAAAATACTTCTAATAATTTCTATTTTACCTGTTTTTAACAAATTTGTATACACGAAAGAGATGAATAAAAGTAAATTATTGTATGTTTATTTTAAATTAGTGCAACACATTTTGTAATAATAAAATGAGGCAAGGTCACACGACCTCGCCTCGTATTTACCTAAGAGAGTTACTTTTTATTTTTATTAATAAATGCGTCGATTATCGCCTACAAAGTCAGTTTTATCCCAAGTCAACAATGTACGGGAGCCTTCTAATTCACGGATATGTGTACAATCTTGCATCATTTCTAGTACGCCTCTGAATTTACCATTTTCATCGCGCACGGCCGTGTAGATAACGTAGATAAACAAGCCCGGCTTATTGATCCAAAATTCAGCTTGGTTTTGCTCTCCCGAACGAAATTTCTCTACGATTTCTTCTACTACATGAACAGACTTCGCAGGATGGCAATTCTTCACCTCACGGCCAATAACATTAGCACTACGCGGGAAAATGCGATGTGGTGTATCACTGTAGAATTTAACGAGTTCATTTTCATCTACATAGGATAAATCCACAGGCAAATGACGAAACAACAAATTAATTTGCTCTAAGGTCAATTTACCTGTTGCTACATCGAGGACTGTATCCTTGCCAACTTGTGCTCCACCTACAGGACCAACGTATTTGGATAATAAGCCTGCTAAATCGTTTAGGAACTCATTAGATACTGTACTATTTTGACCAACAGCATTTCCATTTAATTGAGCTGCAGAATCGTTAATACCTGGCACTACATATAAACCTGGTGCGCTAATAATAGCATAACCAATTTCATGGTCATTTTTGCTCATGCGTACAAATTCTTCATCGCTTAATAATTTAAAAGATGTTGGCAATAAAACCTCTAACTCCTTAGAGTTCAAATCACGCAACTTTACCAGTGTTTCTGGAACAGATGCTAGGAATTCTTCGTATTTATCTTCACGAAGCAATGCATAGCATGCAGAGATAGCATCACGCACACCATCATCAAAGGTCCACATAATACGCGTAGGACGATCAAACCCATGATTTTCTAACATTGGATATAATTGATTTTGCTTACGAGATAGATGGATACGCCATTCTGCTAAGGAATCAAAAACACCAAGCCAAGGATTTTTAATAAACTTATCTTGTTTTAACAATTCATCCGCTTCAAGAGCTACCTTTTCAACCGCATTAATTTCTTCTAAATAAGCCCACAATGGATGATTCTCTGGGTACTCATTTTCGGCACGCACTAATACACCGTCAAATAAATTCAACAAATCATCCATCTTGTCTAGTATTTCTTCATCCTTATAGACACCTTTCAAACTTTGCTCTGCATAAGCAAATTCATCAGGCGTACAAGTGCCTAACTTTTCTTTTAAAATACGGTTACCCTCTTCCAAGGATAATTTACCGTCTAAGTAATCCTCTTTAATAGATACAATAATTCTGTACCGTTCGTTATTAATGTCTAGCTTTTGCTGTAATGGATTCATATGCTTATACCTCCAGGGGTCAAAGACTATTAGTATATACAATATATTATTACTATATTAAATATACTTTTATTATATTCATTTTGAAAGTAATTTTCAGTTGCTACAGATACATTTTCCAAGATAATTGAGCCACAAAACACTTTCACCCAATATAATTAAATCCTTAAGTGCTTTCACCAGCACATAAAAATGCACCCATACAATGTATGAGTGCATTCTGTTAATTCCTTAAATTAATATATTCAGTTTTAGATGCCTCTACAGGATTGCCATTGCTATCCGTAGCCGGTGTAAATTTCCATGTAGAAATCGTGTTCACAATGGATGCATCCGCATCACTACTACCAGTAGATCCTTGTAATTCTACATGAGAAACGGATCCATCTGTATTAATAGTAAAGTTTACATTAACAACAGTTGCATCACCAGCATAACCATGTAGTACACCAGAATCAAAGCCTGGTGTAGATACTGCTTTTGGCGCTTCATAAGGTGTGGCCGCCAAAGAAACAGCGGCAGACATGGACATAATTAATGCCGTTAAGGCAACACAACGCAATACATTACTCATCATCTTTCTCCTCATTTAGTCTTATGACTACTCTCATTATTGAGTCCTAGACTGTTTCACTCCTTATTTTGCCTTAGGACCATTCGCTTTCGCATTCACATCAGATGCATGATTATCGTTAGACTGTGATTTGTCTACCGTCAATTTACCATTGCCGGACTTAGCTGGAGCATTACCCTTTGGCAATGTAATTGTCATGCCTATGATAGATGCATGAGCTTTTTGATCTGTGCCAATAGCCGGCGTAAATTCCCATTGTCTAATAGCAGCTTTCACAGCCTCATCAACAGGACCATAACCAGAGGATTGTTCTACAAAGACATTTTCAACCTTGCCTTGTTTGTTAATTAGGAATCGTACACGCATATGATCTGCTACGGTAATTCCATTTGGAATAGCTGGCATTGTAGGTTTAACGATGGACACCTCGCGAGGTGCTTCTGTAAATCTGCCCGCAGCCGCAGCCGCATCAGCATGAGCAGGCAGCATAGCACCTACCGCAAATGTAAGAACAGCAGCACACGCGAATCGAGTTAATATATTCATGGTTTGTTCCCCCTCGAAATTAATATAATAAATATACATATATAATACTCGATAAAGATGAAGAAAAAAATACTTAACTGCAAAATGTAATCTATTAGTAAAAAATATATGTATAGAATAATTTTTATTGATAATTTTTCTCATCTATGTTATATTCATATTGACTAAATTGATCGGATTACACATCAAGTTGATGTAACAAAATTACAAAAGGAGGTTCATCATGAGACGTAGAAAGCGTATTCAAATGAAGGTCATGATGGTACTTGGTATCGTTGCTCTCGTTGGGCCTAACCATCTACAATCTCTCATCCACTAAATGATCGTGACCCTAGCAGAAGACTGTATAACTGCCAATAGCCGCTACGTTAGTAGCGGCTATTTTTCTGTTTAAATTTAGGGAAATATTCTCCACCTTCAAATGATTTCATCATTAAGACAGTACAGTTCCCTCAAACAAGATTATTAAAGTTTTTAAAATTAGTATCTATAAAAAGGAGGTTTATTATGAAATTCAACCGAATCGTATTAGTCGTCGTATCATTAGCACTTATATTACTAGCCCTTGCAGGCTGTGGTAAGGATGCAGCACAGGACAGTCAAAAGAAATTAAACGTCGTTGCCACTACGACGATGTTAACGGATTTAGTAAAAGAAATCGGCGGTGACCATGTGTCCGTCCAAGGTCTTATGGGACCTGGCGTAGACCCTCACCTCTACCAAGCGAGCGCCGGCGATGTAACTGCTATGTCTAAAGCAGATGTAGTGGTGTACAACGGTGTTCACTTAGAAGGTAAAATGGGTTCTATTTTCGACAATTTAACAAAACAAAATAAAGCTACTATCCGCGTATCCGACGCTATTGATCCAGCTACTCTACTCGACTTTGACGAAGAAAATGGCGTGAAAACGAAAGACCCTCATATTTGGTTCGATGTAGCGAATTGGAAACTTGCAGCCAAGGCTGTATACGAAGGACTTTCAAAAGCAGATCCAGCTCACAAAGAGGATTTCAAAAAACGCTATGATGCGTACCTCACTAAATTAGATGAAACAGATGCATACATCAAAGCTCAAGCAGAATCAATTCCTAAAGAATCTCGCGTCCTCGTAACAGCACACGATGCCTTCCAATACTTCGCTCGCGCGTACGGCTTTGAAGTAAAAGGTTTACAAGGTGTTAGTACTGCTACAGAAGCAGGCACACAAGATGTGAATGAACTTGTGCAATTCATCGTAGATCACAAAATTAAAGCGATCTTCGTAGAATCTTCTGTACCTCACAAAACAATTGAAGCCGTTCAAGAAGCAGCTAAGGCTAAAGGTTGGAACGTTGCCATCGGTGGCGAATTATACTCCGATTCCCTCGGTTCCGAAGGCACTGAAGGCGGCACATATATCGGCATGGTAAAAGCCAATATCGATACCATCGCTAAAGCACTTAAATAAACAATGATAAAAGGAGGTCTCTATGGAATGGGCCGTTGAAGTTGAAGATATGACCGTAGCCTATACGACAAAACCCGTATTATGGGACGTAGATATGAAGGTACCCATCGGTTCCTTAGCGGCCATCGTCGGCCCTAATGGAGCCGGTAAATCTACATTATTAAAGGCCATGTTAGGCCTATTAACAGTTATCTCAGGTAGTGTTAAGTTTTATATCGACCACCACCTTGCAATGGACAAAAAGGATTACAAGAAAATCGCCTATGTCCCTCAAAGCGGCAGCGTAGACTGGGACTTTCCTACTACCGTATTAGATGTCGTACTTATGGGCCGCTATGGTCATCTAGGTTGGTTCAAGCGACCAAGTAAAAAGGATAAGGAGCTCGCCCTCTCCATGATTGAAAAAATGGGCATGAGCGACTATGTAAACAGACAAATTCGTCAACTTTCAGGGGGCCAACAACAGCGTGTATTCCTCGCAAGAGCCCTTGTACAAGAGGCAGATATTTACCTCATGGACGAGCCCTTCAAGGGCGTCGATAAAACGACGGAGCACGCCATTATCTCGCTTTTACAAGAAATGAAAGCACGCGGCAAAACGGTCATCGTCGTACACCACGATTTAAATACGGTACCTCAGTATTTTGACTGGGTAACGATGGTCAATAAGCAAACTATTGCCTATGGACCTGTGGCAGATACCTTTACAGACGAAGCCATCGAGCGCACCTACGGCAAAGGGAGGATTGTATGACCATACTCCAATCCTATACAACACAAATGGTATTGCTCGGCACGGCTCTCTTGGGCCTTGCCAGTGGTATTGCAGGCACCTTCGCAATACTGCGCAAGGAAAGCCTCATCGGTGACGGCCTCTCCCACGCGGCACTGCCCGGTGTAGTCATCGCGTTCTTACTGACCGGTATAAAAGACATTGAGGTACTCATTATAGGTGCTGCCCTATCCTCTATCACTGCAGCGTGGCTCATTACCATCACCGTAGAAAACAGTAAAATCAAATTCGATGGGGCTTTGGCTACTATACTATCTGCTTTCTTTGGTCTTGGTATGGTTCTACTCACCTACCTTCAAAGTCTGAACAATGCAGGTCAGGCTGGGCTTTCAAAATTTATATTTGGACAGGCCGCCACCATATTAGCTCGCGATGTGTACATTACATCGGCGGCAGCGCTCATCATTATCGTTTTAACAGCCTTATTTTGGAAAGAGCTAAAGCTCATTTCCTTTGACACAGAATACGCTAAAACTTTGCAAATTCCCGTCACCTTTACACTCATTTTATATCGTTCCCTATTGATCATGACCATCATCATCGGCATTCAATCAGTAGGTGCTATCTTGATTAGTTCCCTACTCATTGCACCGGCCGTAGGGGCCCGTCAGTGGACGAACAAGCTAGGTACCATGTGTATATTAGCAGGATGTTTCGGTATGGTATCTGCTATTGGCGGTACCATTTGGAGTACATCAGTACAAAAACTCCCCACAGGCCCTGCCATCATCGTCATTCTGTCGGTTATCGTACTGCTGAGCCTCATATTTGCACCTAATAGAGGCATCTTGTGGCAATTCCGGAAAAGAGGTGCCCCATGACAGTACATACAGAGATTTTACTCATCGCCATCGCAGTATCCATCGCATGCGCTATTCCTGGTGTATTCCTCGTGCTGCGTCGCATGTCCATGATGGCCGACGCCATTACGCACACAGTATTCCTCGGCATCGTGCTCGCTTTCTTTGTAACGGAAGACTTAAACTCTCCCTTGCTTTTAGTAGGGGCAACCGTAGTCGGCGTAGGAACAGTGTGGCTTACAGAGATGCTTCATAACACGAGCCTCGTCAACGAAGATGCGTCTATTGGTATCATCTTCCCGCTCCTCTTCTCCATCGCCATCATCCTCGTCAGTCTCTATAGCGGCAACGCACACCTTGACGTAGATACGGCACTTCTAGGGGAAATCGCGTTCGCCCCGTTCGACAGATGGATTGTAAACTCCACCGACTTAGGTCCTGTATCTCTATGGATTTCCCTTGGGGTAGCGGTCATCAACCTCGTATTAGTTATGCTCTTCTACAAGGAATTGCAACTATCTACCTTCGATCCACTATTAGCAGGGCTCTTCGGCTTCATGCCTGCCCTCATCCACTACGTGCTGATGACCATGGTATCCCTCACCGTGGTGGCTTCATTCCAAGCAGTAGGCGCCATCCTCGTTATCGGCCTCATGATTGGACCTGCGGTTATCGCTTATTTATGGACGGACTCTGTGAAAGCCATGCTCACTAGCAGTATCATCATCGGCATTATCTGTGCCGTCATCGGTACAGAAGTCGCTTTCACCCTAGACGTATCCATTGCAGGCGCTATCGCAACAACGATCGGTCTCGCATTATTAATTGCCGTTATTGGCACGCCAAAGACAGGCTATATTGCAACCTATCGTCGCCAACGCCACCTGCGTCGTCACTATCGAGAAACGATGATGCTCTGCCACATCTATACCCATATGAACACACCTGTGGCGGCCATTGAAAACGGTATCGGCACCATTCACGAACACTTGAACTGGAAGCCAGACTATACACACCAAGCCGCATCACACCTTAAGAAACAAGGCTTGTTGTACGTAACAAATGGGTACTATATGCTGACCGATAAAGGCGTAGCGCAAGTAAAAGAAATTATTTAAATACAATACCAATACTTTTCCCAACAAAAAAGAAGCTGAAATCAATGCTAATCTGCAAGATTTCAGCTTCTTCTTTTATATTTAATTATATGGCTAGAACATAACACGCATCTGATACCATTTAGCACCACCGTGATCAGACTCTGATTCGCCTTCATTTACAAAACCGAATTTGGCGTAATAATGAATCTTTTCTTCCTTACATGTTAAAATAACGCCTTTTCGATTTTCTTCTTTGGCCAATTCTATGAAAGCCTCAATCAACTGCCCCCCTATACCTCGATTGCGATATTCTGGCATTGTATTTAGGCCAAATATCATCTGCCATGCCCCATCAGGATTGTGCATAGATGCATCAGCAAACATCTCATCGGTTAGGATTTCATCATCCGTTACAAAACCATCGATAAAACCGATAGGTGTATCGCCGACAAAAATTATAAGGAAATGATCTGCATAATGAGCAAGGCGCTCTTTAAACGCTTCACGAGGGGCTGCTTCGGCTGGTGGAAAACAGGTAGATTCTATATTTGTAACAATGTCTAAATCATCAGTAGTGGCTTTTCGTATATTCATCTTGTATCTCCAAACATTTCTTCTATATCTTTATCCCATTTATCAAAATCTTTTGGCATTTTAAATTTACCTTTTGCAATGCCTATACGTTTCGACACATCCACTTTAGACTCTGTTTGCCTATTGTCTTCAGATAGTGTAAGCTGCGCTACAGTCCGTCCATCTTGTTTGATATACACAACAGACTCTTCTCCTGTCTGTAGTTTTTTTACAAGCATAGGCAATTCTGCTGTAGCTTGTGTTATTGTTACTTCACACATAGTTTTGCCTCCTCTCTGTAAAATTTAGTTACTCAATTATATATCATTAAAGCGCTTTGCTCATATAGTTTACTATAACTTTCTCATCTCACGCACGAATGCCTCCGCCTCCTGTAAGTTCTTTGGAAACTCGAAATACATGTATCTTTCAGTACCATAAATAGGATTCCTAAAATCATAACCGCTCAACAACAAATACTCGATAATCTTCCATTCTTTATCATTAGATTTTTTAGGCGCTTTGAACTTCTCGTTCACAAAGTACATTTTACCTTTACATATAGGACAGGTTTTATTTGTATTAAATAACTCGTAATTCGTGCCCTCTGACAAGGATATTCTGCAGTTGGTACATACATTTTTATAACCCATAATTATTTTCTCCCATTGGTTTATGTTGAAAGATTTATTTTACAAGCTCTCATCAATTACATATAACATGTCACCTGTAAAGTATATGTTCATTATACAATGTACAGGATTCCCTTCGGTCCATAACCAACCTTGGAGTACAGCCCGACCCCAGTTATAAGTCTCTGTAATAACCTCGAACTCACTTTCACTATAATCCTGCTGATACTGAGGTAACTCAATACTTTTACCTGTGAAAGTATCTAAGATTGTACTATTAAAGACGAGAATTTCTAGATCATCAATATCACATTTTTCAAATACAACTTGAGCCTTATGAGTTTGTTCAACACCATTTTCATAAGAAAAAATATAATCAAAGGTAAAAATTAAATTATCATCTGCATATTCTATTTTTTGGACCCTTGCATCATGGAGAGAATATTTGGGATACTCGCCAAAAGATTTTGTTGTTTTCATAGGACCTCTATTTTCAAACAACTGTTTAAATTAAAATCTATAACTTAAAATCAGTATACCAATTTTTGTACAAAATACAAAAGCCTCCCATCAAAAGTGATATGTCCCCCCTTTACTGGACAACCAGTAAAGGGGGGACATATCAAAGAATAGTAAGAAGCTTTTCTAAACTACATATAGAAAAATTAACATTTTCTATCATAATGTTCTTATGAAAATAAATCACTTAAGATTATTTAAGAATATTATCACTCTTTATAATATAAATGTGATTCATCTAAACTCTATCACCATACGGAAGTGCTTTTATATATGACTCCATAAAATGATAATCCAACTTTCCTGTATCATCAACTGGAAGCTTTAGTTTTAAAGATGCTAAAGTCTTATTCGCTTGACGACCATAACTATACTTATACTTGTTAAACTTAATTATGGTACAAATAAAGAGCTTTACTAAATTACTCATATTCTTATCTTTAGCTATCAACAAATATAAATCACGTCCACTATAAAAAGGCTCCGTTTGCAAGAATGTAGATAATACACTCCCTCCGCTAGCGCAAGTTATAACACCTGCGTCTTGAGGCATTAAGCCTTCAATTCTTTTTATATATGTGGATACACCATTATTTCCTTCTACTCTCGAAACAAAATTTACAGCATCTGGATCAGTTGCATCAGTCTCTTCACAATTTATGACTTCTAAGTTTACTCCATATTTCACAGTAAATATGTCATCAATCCTAAAATCCCCCCATTTTGTTATATCGAGTGGAGGTAAATTTTTATAATTGATATTTTCTGTATATAAGCTATCCTTTATAGTTCCTTTACATAAATTATCTTTATGTTCGATACTTTGGATATACATTTCCATAAATTTCCAATCAGGTGTGCCATTCTTATCGGCTGGAAGTTTTATATAGCTATTTTTCATCCTCTCTGGACGCCATTTTCTACCATAAGCCCACCTATATCTATCAGCACTAATAACAGTTGCAACGAATAAAGCTGTTGCTTTATTAAACTCACCATTTTTTACATATAATGGATTAACATCATGACTACATGTAAATTCAGATTCTTGATAAAAAGCAAATCCAACCGAACCATTATTTGTTACACATAAGGATTTTCCGGGAAATATTTTTTCTGTAAGTGGAACATTGTTTTCATCGCCCGTCTTTGATGCCTCTTCGATGTCTTCTAACGAATAATACTCCGTTACTCCATTATTATATTCAGTCGCACCTAAAAAAGGTATATATCCAATACTTGTATGTTCAGGTTTTTTATTATAAAACCCTTTTCTTATAAGGAAAATATCATCGAATTTGTACTCTTTCCAAGTACTAATATCTAACATTAATTTTCTCCTTTTTTAATTAAATAAGCATAATAATCTCTTATTGTCCTCTCAAAGTCATTTTCTGATAGCTTAGAATAGTCTGTTTCCATATGGGCTTCACATATCCATTCATCTTTCCAAGTAATTTTTTTAACTGTAGATTTCCCTACTATAGATTGTCTATTTCTATAATTCTCTATCCATTCATTCTCAATTAGTATCCATTTACTCTTTCCCGTATTTATATCTAACTGCTCAATTCTACCTAAATTTTTCTTTTTTCTAAATCCATCATCTTTATAATAACCAAAATATGTATGTGGATTTGAAATATCAGAATGTTTCTTGCCTACTTTAAAAACCATACAACAAGTGGATGCATTTGCACCGGGATAAAAAACTTCGTTTGGTAATGTGAAAACTGCATCTAATGTATTTTCTTCTAAAATACCTTTTTTTAACTTTCCTATTTCGCCACTTGTTCCTATAGCACAAGCTACAGGCAACAAAACTGCCAAAATAGCTGAGACATTTATTTCATTTAATATATCCATAATATACTTAACAAAATATAACCCCTTTGAAGGATCTTCTTTTTTATCCTTAGCCCAAATCTTAGTATATATTTCTGGCATATGTTTTCTTTGTGCATTATATGGAGGATTCATTAAAATAACATTCGGACGTTTTTCTTGAATAAACCCCTTAAAATCAAAACAGCTACCTTGTCTTATATTAGAATTTCCATCAGAGTGTATTAACATATTGGTTGTTGCCAAACCATAAACATTCTCATCAAACTCTATTCCATAAATTTGATTTCTCTTTACAGCTTCTTGCTCAACAGCTGTCGAACAATCATCTAAAGCTTGCGTCATAGCTCGTACTAAAAATGAACCAGAACCACAACACGGATCTAAAATAACGGAACGTTTATTTACACCTGTAATTTTCGACATAAAATCAGTTATATGGTCAGGTGTAAAAGCTTGATTCTTATCAGATTTACCTACATATTTATTGAACGTAACAAAAAATAAATTAAGTAAATCTTGTCCAGATGTACTTTTGTCATTTATAAATGGTAAAATCGTTTCTTCAATAGATTTCAGTATTTCTCTGAAATCTTCTATTTTTAACATTCGTATATCTTGCGATTCAAGTACATTTTTATTAAGCAACGCTAATTTTTCAGCTTTCTCCATACTATCCGTTAATAAAGTTTCAAGAATCTCTTTGATTCTAGTTCTTATTTGCGCCGCAGTTAAGGATGTAGTTTTATAATCAACATTATTCTTTAATGCTAATAAACACGTTCCCACAAACTGACTTCTTAAACTTTCCGATATGCCATGCTTATGTAATAACTCATTTAACTTATAAGTATTTTGCATGACTTTCTCTTTATTATTAACTTTAGATGTATAAAAATCTATATACTCATCTATACTTCTCAATGCACTCTCATCAGAGAGGCAATCTAGATCAGAAACAACACCGCGCCAAACTTTCACACTATCATCTAAAGTATTAGCTAATATAGCAATTACCTTATTATTATTTAATTTTTTTTCATACTCTACATAAGCAGATAATTGTTCTTCATCTTTTTAGTAAAACGTTTCTTTGTTTCTATAAGTATAGAAATATTATCCTTAACAAATCTAAGATCTAAATTTTCAAATTTTCGACCTTGATTATTCAAAATAGGTATAAACTCTAAATGCTTTTCTTTAAATGCTTTTGGATAGCTAAATTCATCATTCTCCATATTTGTTATTAAATATTCTCTACCAACAATTGAAATCATATCTGTTCTAATCATTACTCATACCTTTTCATACACTTTTTACTATAAAATTATGCTTTCATTAATACCCACTTATTTATCCTAATAACTTGATATAACTTACTCATTTTGTTACCACTATTAATCATGCTTACTAAATATTATTACTCCATAAGACTACTGTCTCAAAAGCTTTTACTATTATATTTTTAATTCTGGCCGACATATTCACTAATCTGTGTAACTAGTGCTTTCAATACTTGTAAACAAATAACTGCAGTATTTATATCCGGATTAAATTTTGAACAAAGCTGTTGATATGGGTGAATATAGTTTCGAAACTCTCTAAGAACATGACTAAACTTCTTAACATCTTCATGAATTATATCTAATTCATATGCAGATTCGATAAAATCATTAAGAGTCCACGCATTAAACGGTTTAACTTTTCCATCATTTCGATTAGTAGGAGCGCTATTCACAGTATTAAAACTTCTAGGATACTTTGTAGCAATACCTAATAGTATTCCTTCAGCAATACTACCAATAAGGATAATGGCTGATAATGCACAGCCTGCCTTTATATTACTCTCAGCTTCAATCATCCTAATCTTTAAAATTTCAGTTATATTACACTCTAATCCGATATCATCAATAGATGTATCAAACGCTAATTGTAAAAACTCTTTTTCCGAAATATCTGATTGTCCCTTTACCGGAGGAATAATTATCTTATCTAATTTTTCAATTAAGATTTTCTCATTCTCTCTAACGACTTTAAGCTTATCAAACACTAAATATTGGTTAAACTCATCAATTAGATTGTCTAAATAATCTATCCTACCGATATAATTATTCACAGCAAATATAGCTTTAATACAACTCTCTAATTTAGTCGTTCCATTAATTTCATTTAATTTTAGTTCAGTAAATATCCATCTAGATGGAAATCCTTGCCCATAATAATCATTAAAGCCAAGTTTATTAAAAAAACTAACTAACTCAGATCCAGATTTATAATCAGGTGTATCATCACCATTTATTATTATCCTAAGTTGTTTAATTGATTGTTCACATAAAAACATAATCTCCCCCATTTTAACTTTATCTAGTTAATACAATAAGTTTATATTAGATATAATTACACAAAACCAATAATTCCCTACATTTTATATTCAATAATTTTCCTATTTGATTATACTACTTTTAAGATTTTATGAATATTCACCATTTATACCTTATAATAATCGCAATTGATTTAATTATTCATTTCATAATAATAGAAAAGAGCCAACAGAAGAATTCATCTGTTGGCTCAATTATTTACCCCAAATTAATGTTTGTTCTGAGAATTATATCGATAAATAAGATAAAAGAGAATAAAAATTAATACGATTTACTTATTATTCCCACTCAATTGTAGCAGGTGGTTTAGATGTAATATCGTACACGATACGGTTGATGTGTTGTACTTCGTTTACGATACGACGGGAGATTGTGTCCAATACGTCGTAAGGGATGCGTGCCCAGTCAGCAGTCATGAAGTCTGTTGTTGTTACGCCACGCAATGCCAATGTGTAATCGTATGTACGGAAGTCACCCATAACACCTACGGTACGTGTAGATGTTAATACTGCAAAGTATTGGTTGATGCTGCGATCGAGGCCAGCTTTTGCGATTTCGTCACGGAAGATGTAGTCCGCATCACGCAAGATGTCGAGTTTATCTTTAGTAATTTCGCCCATTACGCGGATAGCAAGACCAGGGCCTGGGAATGGTTGACGCCATACAAGGTAATCAGCCAAGCCTAATTCAGAACCAAGTTCACGTACTTCGTCTTTAAAAAGATTGCGCAATGGTTCGATAAGACCTTTAAAGTCTACAACTGCAGGCAAGCCACCTACGTTGTGGTGAGATTTGATAACTTCCGCTTCACCAGTACCAGACTCAATAACGTCAGGGTAGATTGTACCTTGCGCTAAGAAGTCAACGGAGCCGATTTTACGGCCTTCGTCTTCGAATACGCGGATGAATTCTTCACCGATAGCTTTGCGTTTAGCTTCTGGATCTTCAAGACCAGCCAATTTATCTAAGAAACGTTTTTCCGCATCTACGCGAATGAAATGCATGCCGGAATCTTTGAAAGCTGCTTCTACTTCATCACCTTCGTTTTTACGCATCAAACCATGGTCAACGAAGATACAAGTCAATTGGTCGCCTACAGCTTTAGAAATAAGAGCTGCCGCAACGGAGCTATCTACACCGCCAGACAATGCCAACAATACTTTGCCGTCGCCTACAGTGTTGCGGATGTCTTCAATAGCAGTTTTTGCATAGTTTGCCATTGTCCATGTGCCTGTGAAACCACATACTTCGTACAAGAAGTTGTGAAGCATTTCTTTGCCATGTTCAGTGTGCAACACTTCTGCATGGTATTGCATAGCATATAGTTTGCGTTCTTTATTTTGCATGGATGCAACAGGGCAATCCTTAGTATGTGCTACAATTTCAAAGCCTTCAGGAACTTTTGCTACATAGTCAACGTGAGACATCCAAACAACTTGGTCTTCTTCCAAGCCTTTGAACAATGGAGATGTAGTGTCCACTTTAGTAGGTGTTTTACCAA
>ERZ772764.802-NODE-802-length-20998-cov-5.807095_pt1 | contig 20998 bp, 26 predicted proteins | sample MGYA00512163_ERZ772764 | MGnify/ENA primary metagenome ERZ772764 (study PRJEB29015, sample SAMEA2737903) | human oral metagenome | biome: human oral; feature: human-associated habitat; material: dental | place: China | collected 2094 ... | reverse complement strand
ATGGGACAGCCAGCTGATGCTTATGACCATGTGACAGACCGTGCCGGCCATGACCTTCGCTATGCCATTGATGCTAGCAAGCTTCGCGATGAGCTAGGTTGGAAGCCAGAGTTCACCAACTTTGAAGCAGGTCTCAAAGAGACCATCAAGTGGTACACGGATAACCAAGACTGGTGGAAATCTGAAAAAGAAGCAGTCGAAGCCAACTATGCTAAGACTCAGGAAGTAATTAAGTAAGAATAGGCTATCTATGATGAGCCTTGTAAAACTAGCGCTATGTGATTGAGAGGCTGGGATTATCTGTCCCAGTCTTTTCTCACAGGATTGTTAGCTTTTTAATATGTTTGTTACAGAAAATTATGCAAAAATAGTGTAAAATAAGATAAATCCTTACTGTGTTTTTAGCTAAAGGGATTTTCTCAAATTAAAGGAATACAAACATGAAAATGGTAAAAAGAGTAGTGGGAATTGCTTTGGTGCTGTTGCTTGCAGCAGTGCTGTTTCTGGTCCCTGCATCTGTTAATCAAAGTGAACAATTAAAAAATGTTCAAGGCAGTGCTTCCTGGATGAGTATTATTGAGCCAGCTTTGAGCAATGCCAATGTGACGGCTCAGGGAGTCAGCACAGAGGTTTCTCTCAATAGCGTCCAGCTTAATCAGGTGCTCAAGTCTTCTTTGACTGACTCTGAGAATCAGGAGCTGCTGAATAGTATTTACAGTATTGAAGGCAATAAGCTGCGCATCCAGTATCCGGTCAAGCTTCTCTTTATTGATAGTAAGCTGGACCTAGAGGTGGATGTGACGGTGAGAGATAATGTCTTGCACATCACAATCGATAGTGCCAAGCTAGGCTCTCTTCCTATCCCTAAATCTTGGGTGACAGGCATGCTGAAGCAACAAATGCAGGCCTCTAATTCATCTATCACAACGGAGGGAGATAGTTTCCTTCTAGCTCTGCCGCAGAGTCAATTCAGTATTAATAAAATTAGCTTCCAGAACGGATCTGCTAAAATCCAGTTTAGCATGGGTTATGGAATCTAAAAAAGAAAACTTCATTTGAGGAAGAAGTCTTCCGAATCAAATGGAGTTTTTATACTATTATTTGAGCAATAGCATTGTGAGGGAGAAAAGATGCCTATTCCTAATATCCAGCAAGAGGAGCTGATTGTTATTGATGACAATCTGCGTTTGCGGGCCTATGATGGTCAGTTTGAGCTAGCCTTGGACTGGTACCAAGATCCAGATACTATTTATATGATTGATGGCAGAAGAGACCCCTATCCGCCGGAGAGAGTTCAAGGAATGTATGAATATCTTGCTAGGCAAGGTGAAGTGTATTTTATTGAAGTATGGGAGCAGGAGTGCTGGCTGGCCATTGGGGATGTGACCTTTTGGCAAGATGATTTGCCAATTGTCATCGGAAAAGCTGACTACCGCGGGAAAGGCATTGGCAAGAAAGTTCTTTCTGCTTTGATACAGCGCGCACGGAATCTAGGCTATCAGAAACTAGCAGTTCAAGAGATTTATGATTTCAATCGGCCCTCTCGCAATTTGTTTGAGTCGCTTGGTTTCTATCCAACTCATGCTAGGGAGAGAGGTAGGTCCTATACACTTGATTTGACCTTGCCCATAGCGCAGATTCAGCCCAGTCAGTTCTACCTTTCACGGGAAAAGCTGGACAGGATTAGCATTTATTTTGACCAACAAGAACTTGAAGCTTTACCTGTCAAGCGCATGGATGGAAAAGTTTTCTTTACTGATGGACATAGCAGAGCCTTTAAGGCATATCAGGCTGGCCTCTCTCATATTCCCATCTATTATGATAGGGACGAGCTTAACTGGGATTTTTATCAATACTGTGTTCAGGCTTGTCAAGAAAGAGGCATCTTCTCAATATCTGATTTACAGAACCGTATCTTGTCCAAGGAAGACTATCAGACCAAATGGCTTGATTGGTGTCAAAGAGAAGCTAGAAAATTTGATAAGAGCTGATATCAGATGTTCTTGTGTTATAATAGATAAAGGAAATCAATATATTAAATCAGAGGTGAGATGATGCTTTATGAATTTTGTGCGGAAAATGTAACCTTGTTAGAAAAGGCTATGAAGGCGGGGGCCCAACGGATTGAACTCTGTGATAATCTGGCTGTCGGTGGTACGACGCCCAGCTATGGCGTAATTCGAGCAGCAGTTGACTTAGCCAAGCCTTACGGTGCGACAGTGATGACCATGATTCGGCCTCGGGGCGGTGATTTTGTTTACACTGACCTTGAAATTGGGATTATGTTGGCTGATATCCAAAAAGCCAAGGAAGCCGGCAGTCAGGGAGTGGTCTTTGGTGTCTTGACGGAGAAGAACGAAATAGATGTTTCGAAGATGCAGCGCCTGCTGGAGGCATGCAAGGGACTGGAAGTAGTCTTCCACATGGCTTTTGATGCGATACCGGCTGAATACCAGTTTGGCGAAATGGACTGGCTGATTGAGAACGGTGTCCAGCGAATTTTGACCCACGGAGGACCTGACAGTGAGCCAATTGAGGAGCATTTTGCTTGGCTGGACGAATTAATCGAGCATGCTGCTGATCGGATTGATATTATGCCGGGCGGTGGCATTCATCTGGGCAATCGTCAGCAAATTATAGACAGTCTGGCAGTTGACCAGCTGCATGGGACTAAAATTGTATTTTAAGGAGGAGAAGGGCTCTAGCGGCTCCTAATAAAATGTTGGAACTATTTGAAAAATACAAGTCTAATCCAAATAAGCTTCAGACTTACGGTTTTAAGGAGTCTGATGGAGTTTACCATTTCTCGCAGAAGATTATGAAGGGTGACTTTCGCTTGGAAGTAACTATCAGAGATGGGGAGTTGGACTATCAGGTCTTTGACTGCGATACTGATGATGTTTATCTGCAGGTCAAGATGGAGCAGGTGACGGGGGAGTTTGTCGGTCAGGTCCGTGAAGCTTGTCAGGCAGTACTGCTGGCTATCCGTCAGCACTGTTTTGACGAGGTTGGCTTTCTCTATGAGCAGAGTAAGCGACTGCGGGATCATGCGGCTGAGGTTTATCAGGGGCAAATAGAGTACCTCTGGGAGAAGTCGTCCAGAAAGAGCTCGACCAAGGCTGGAGTTTTCCGCCACCAGGACAGTAAAAAATGGTATGGGGCTTTTCTGACCACAGACTGGTCTAAGTTTGAAGCAGAGCGAAGCGGCGCTATTGAGGTGCTAAATGTTAAGAATGATCATGTGGCAGAACTGATTCAGAAAAAGGGGATTTATCCAGCCTTTCACATGAATAAGAAATATTGGCTCAGTCTGCCCTTGGATGATAGCCTGAGCGATCAGGAAATCTTTGATTTACTGGCTGTAAGTTACCAGCTGACCAGTAAAAAATAGAATCGAAGCACAGCGCTCCAATCCGCTGTGTTTCATTTTTCCTCAAAAAACAGTATAATAAAAAGACTAGTAAGAATAGGAGAAATTATGAACCTCATTAGAAAATTAGCCTGGTTTTTTAAGTTGGAAAAGCGGCGCTATATCATCGGTATCTTGGCCTTGTCCTTGGTCAGTGTCTTCAATCTGATACCGCCCAAAGTCATCGGTCAGGTTATTGACCGAATTGCTAGCAAACACCTGACTTCTCAAGAGCTGCTCTTTAATTTGCTGTTGCTGATTGCTTCAGCTTTTATCATGTATGGCCTGCGTTATGTCTGGCGCCTTTATATCTTAGGGACGTCCAATAATCTGGGACGGATTCTGCGCTCTCGATTGTTCGAGCACTTTACTCACATGTCTCCCTCTTTTTATCAGAAATACCGTACAGGGGACTTGATGGCTCATGCGACCAACGATATCAATGCAATTGTCAGTCTGGCTGGGGGTGGAGTCATGTCAGCTGTGGATGCTTCTATTACAGCCCTGGTGACCCTGCTAACTATGTTTTTCGTTTTGGACTGGCGGCTAACCTTGATTGCCATTGTGCCCATGCCCTTCTTGTCGTGGGGTACGGGCTTGATTGGCCGAAAAAATCATGAAAGTTTTAAGGCTGCTCAAGAGGCATTTTCGGATTTGAACAATAAGGTTCGGGAGAGTGTTTCAGGGATTCGAGTGACCAAGTCCTTTGGCTATCAGGAGGCGGAGACTCAGTCTTTTGCTAAGACAAATCAAGAAGTCTACGAAAAAAACGTTTTGGCTGCAAAGTACGATGCTCTTTTTGACCCCTTGGTTTTGCTTTTTATCGGTCTTTCTTATGTTTTGACCTTGATTTTCGGTGGAATTTTTATCTCCCAAGGGCAGTTTACCATAGGAGAGTTGGTTACCTTTATCACTTATCTGGATATGCTGGTTTGGCCGCTGCAGGCTACAGGCTATCTTTTTAACATCGGCCAGCGAGGTGCTGTTTCCTATGAACGGATTGAGAAACTGCTGGCTCAGGAGTCAGATGTCAAGGAAGCTGAACAGCCTCTTTCTCATGCGGAAAATGGTCGATTGGATTATGACATTCAGAAATTTGCATATGCAGAGGAGACTAGTTTATCGGATATTCATTTTTCCATTGAGCAGGGACAGACACTGGGAATTGTCGGTCAGACGGGCTCAGGGAAGACCACTCTTCTGCGCTTGCTGCTGCGGGAGCAGGATATTCAGGAGGGGGCTATCTATCTGAATGGACATGATATCCGGGAGTACCGCCTCAAAGACTTGCGCCGTCTTATCGGCTATGTACCACAGGAACAGATTCTCTTTGCTCTGTCCATTCGGGACAATATCCGCTTTGCTAATCCCCAGCTGACAGATAGCCAGGTTCTAGCTGCCGCTCAACTATGCGGTGTGTATGAGGATATTCAGGCTATGCCAGAGGGGCTGGATACAGTTGTTGGTGAGCGGGGCTTGTCCTTATCTGGCGGGCAGAAGCAGCGCTTGGCGATGAGTCGGGCTATTATTACCAATCCTGAAATCCTGATTTTGGATGATTCCCTGTCGGCTGTTGATGCCAAGACAGAGCATCTGATTTTAGAAAATCTAAAGTCAGAGCGTGCTGGCAAGACAACCATCATCACAGCTCATCGGCTGTCAGCCTTGGTGCATGCAGACCTGATTTTGGTTATGGAAGAGGGGCGTATCAAGGAGCGGGGCACCCACCAAGAGCTATTGGAGCAAAAGGGCTGGTATGCCCAGACTTATCATAATCAGCAGCTGGCAGAAAGCTTGAAGGAGGAAGATTAATATGAAAAAGAAAGCAACTTTTCATCGCCTCCTTGGCTATATGTGGCGCTACAGGATAGTGAGCAGCATGGCTTTGACATTTATCCTGCTGACGACTCTGGTAACAACAGCATTGCCGCTCTTGGCCCGCTATTTTATTGATCAATTTATCGGCCGTAACCAAGCCTTTGCTGGCCTGCCTTTGCTGGCTCTTTACTATGGCCTTTTCCTCTTGCGGGTACTTTTTACCTTCTTGGGAAAGTATTTCTTTGCGCGTGTGGCTCAAAGTGTGGTTCGGGATTTGCGACAGGAAAGTTTTGCCAATATCCAGCGCCTGCAAATGGCTTATTTTGATAAAACGCCAGCTGGTGCTATCGTTTCCCGCCTGACTAATGATACTCAGGCAGTCGCAGATATGTTCAGTGAGATTTTTTCTAATTTTTTGAGCTCCTTGCTGATTTTAGTTGTTACTTTGAGCGCCATGTTTGCCCTCAACTGGCAATTGACCCTGATGATTGCTCTCTTTTTACCTCTGATGGCAGCCTCTATCTTGCTCTATCAGCATCTATCCAATCGTCAGCTGAAGCAGGTCCGGAATAAGCTCAGCGATTTGAATGTCAAGCTATCTGAGAGTATTGAAGGGATGCGGATTATTCAGGCATTTGGGCAAGAGAAGCGCTTGTTGCGGGAATTTGAAGAAATTAACGGTCAGCATTTAGGCTTCACCAATCGCTATCTCAATATCAATAGTCTCTTTCTGAGGCCGGCCATGTCCCTGCTGAAAATCTTGGCTTATGGAGTGATTCTGACTTACTTTGGCTTGACTTGGCAAGTGGCGGGAATTACGGCTGGTATTATGTATGCCTTTATCCAGTATGTCAATCAACTTTTTAATCCTTTGATTGATGTTATGCAGAATTACTCTGTTCTGCAGACATCTATGGTTGCTGCGGAGCGGGTTTTTGAAATCATGGATCGCACAGATTATGAGCCTGAGCAGGCTAACCAAGACTTGCAAATCCAAGATGGCAGCATCGAATTCAAGCATGTTTCCTTTTCTTATGATGGAAAGCGAGATGTTTTGCGGGATATCTCCTTTTCTGTCAAAAAAGGGCAGACGATTGCCTTTGTGGGTTCGACTGGCTCTGGCAAGTCCTCCATTATCAATCTTTTCCTTCGTTTTTATGAGTTTGAGCGGGGGCAGATTTTGATTGATGGCCGTGATATTAAAGACTATAGCCAGGCGGAGTTGCGGCGAAAGATTGGCCTTGTTTTGCAGGATCCCTTCCTTTATCACGGTACAGTTGCTTCCAATATCAAGCTTTACCAAGAGCAGCTGACGCGTGAAGAGATTATAGAAGCGGCTAAGTTTGTAGATGCTCATGGCTTTATTAGTCAGCTGCCTCAAGGCTATGATGCCCCTGTGACTGAGCGGGGAGCGACGTTTTCCAGCGGTCAGCGGCAGCTTCTAGCTTTTGCCAGAACCATTGCCACCAAGCCTAAAATCTTGATTTTGGATGAGGCGACAGCCAATATTGATTCGGAGACAGAGGAGTTGATCCAAGCCTCATTGAGAAAAATGCGGCAAGGCCGGACAACCATTGCCATTGCCCACCGATTGTCTACAATACAAGATGCCGATTGCATCTATGTCTTAGACAAGGGCCGCATCATCGAATCCGGCAGCCACGAAGAATTGTTAGCACAGGAAGGAACCTATAAGAAAATGTACCAACTGCAGGCTGGAATGATGGAGTCTTGAAAAGCTTGATTATAAATGAAAGGTGTAGAATTCCAAATGAATTCTACACCTATTTTAAATAGTCTTTTAATTTCTCTACATTTTCTTCTAAGTTATCGTAAGGTAGCTTGGCATACTGGTAAGGGCAGCTAGCAAGGTAGCTTTGTTCAAAGAAGTCAAGCCGCAAACTGCTGTGTTTGAGAGCACTGACAGAAGAAAGTGACCTCAGGTCTAGCAGGATGCCGTCCTTTGTCAGATAGCTGGATAGCGGCAGTTGAGCTTGCTCCAGTAGTATCTGCGCCTTTCTTGCTTCCTCTTCTTGCAGCTGCAGCAGCGCCAGCCTATTTTTTTCAAACATGAGACTGTCGATGTAGAGAGATAGAGCCTTCTGCATGATGAGGTTGCTGTCATAGTCCACGGCGCTTTTGTAAGCGATGAAGGTTTTTTGAATCTGGGGCGGAAGGAGCAGGGCGGTAATCCTCAGGGCTGGGAAAAGGCTGGTTGAAAAGGACTTGATGTAGATGACCCGCTGGCTATTGTCTAGATAGTGAAAGGTCAGCTCCCGACGGCTATCAAAGTCTGATAGATAGTCATCTTCTACGATATAGACATCATAGAGCTGGGCTAGCCGAAGAATTTCTTCCTTTTCCTGCCGACTGTAAGAGTGGCCCAAGGGATAGTGAAAACGCGGGATAGTGTAGAAAAACTTGATCTTTCCGCTTTGAAAAATCTTCTCAAGTTCTTGCAGATTAATCCCCTGTGGTGTCCTTTCAATGGTTTCATAAGGAAGTTTTTGCGCTAGCAGAAGATCATTAATCCGATGGTAGGTCGGCTGCTCCACCAAGATTCGCTCTTTTTGGTTGGGAAAGTCAATCTGTGAAAGTATATAGAGGGCCTGCTGGGTGCCGGAAGTCAGTACCAGCTGCTCCCTAGAAGCATAGACAGCAGAGTCCAACATTAACTTTTGCACAGAGAGGCGCAGATCCTCCAGTCCTTCCTGCTGAGGGTAGTAGTTGAAGAGATAATTTTCCCGGCCAATCAGAGTTTCATTCACACAGAGTCGGAAATCCTCATAAGCTTGGTGGCGGTCATCCCTCACAGGCAGCTCCAAATCCTGCTTTTCTTCCTGCGCATTCTCCAACACATAGTAGCCGCTTTTGGGAACGGCATAGATGTACTTCTGATATTTGAGCTCAATCAGAGCCTTTTGCGCGGTATCCTTGCTACAGTGATAACGCTCTGCCAGCTTGCGGACAGAAGGAATTTTCTGACCAGTAGCCAGTTTTCCCTCTTTAATATCCTTAGTAATCTTATCAATTATGCGTTGGTATTTTGCTTTAACCATGAAACTGTCCCCATACAGATTTGATTTTTTCATATTGTAACTCATTTTCAGATATTTTACAATAGAGAGCAAGTAGGAGGAGTCATGAAAACAAAAACAGTCATTCTGGCCACAGATATTTCTGGCTTAGGTAAGGTTGCCGCAACAGCTGCCCTGCCGCTTTTTTCAATTTGCCAGCTAGAGGTGGCCCTCTTGCCAACCATGATTTTGTCGTCCCATACAGGCGGTTTTCCAGACGTCTATATAGATGATTACACGCATGGGATGCTTGCTTTTTTGAAACAATGGCAGAGCCTGGAATTCGACTTTTCAGCTCTGGTAACAGGATATTTGAAATCTGACATACAGGTGGAAAATTTGTTGCGCTTTAAAGAGGAAAAAGGTTTGCCCCTTATCGTGGATCCTATCATGGGAGACAAGGGGACCTTTTATCAGGGATTCTCAGATGCCCATCTAGACCATATGCGTCACCTATGCCAGCATGCTGATTTGGTTCTGCCCAATTTGACGGAAGCCTGTTTGTTGTTGGAAGAACCCTACGAAGATAGTTTATCAGAAAGTAGATGGGAGGACTACAGCAAACGTTTGGCTGAGTTAGGACCGAGCGAGGTCTTGTTGACTGGCTTGCCCATGAAAGAGAAGCAGATTGGTGTGGCCTATTTTGATGCGGCAACAGAGGAGTTTAACCTCTTTTCTAGTCCGGCTTTGCCCCAGCAATTTTTTGGAACGGGTGATATATTGACGGCTCTTGTAGCTGCCGCTTTTGTTCAGGGGGTCGACATCAAGCAAGCCCTACCTGTGATTTTGAAATTTATTGAAAAGAGCTTGGCACTTAGCTTTAAAGAGCAAATAGATCCAAAGAAGGGCGTTTTTTACCAACCCTACCTAGGAGAGCTTTTTGCTGATTTTCAAGCCTTAATGGAGGAAAAAGATGAAGAAACAAACGCTTGATTTGCAAACCTTAACCATGATTAGTTTATTTGCTGCTTTGATTTTTTTGAGCATTCAGTTTTTTAAAATTCCTGTGGGAGCTCAGTTTATTCACTTTGGGAATGCGCTGGTGGTAGTGGTTTGTCTGATTTTTGGCAGTAAACTCGGTTTTTTAGCGGCTGCTATTGGACTGGGAATATTTGACTTGTTAAATGGTTATGCAGCGGAAATCCCAGTTATCTTGCTAGAAGCTCTTGCGGTGGCCGCGGTGATTCATTTTCTGTATGAAGAACTTTTTCAGAGAAAGGATAAACTAAGAAATATTCTTGTGACAGCAGTAGCAGCAGCTTTGGTAAAAATTGTGCTTAATATCCTCAAGTACACTCTGACAGGAACACTGCTTGGCGGGAGTAGTTTACCAGCAGCCTTTTTGCTGGCAGTAGCTGAGATTACTGGTACATTTGGCTCCAGTCTAGCGACAGTCATTGCTGTCCCAATCTTATATCCAATCTTTCAGCAAGTCAGAAAAGCGCACAAGCAAAGAAGGACTCTGGAAAAGCAAGGATGAATCAATAATCAGCAGAAACAAAGAAACCGTCTGAAGATCCTCAGACGGTTTTTGTGTTTTTCTCTTACATAAAGTAAACGATAGCAAGGTATTGAAGGGCAGAGGCCGCTAGAATGAAAAGGTGCCAAATCATGTGGAAGTAGGGCTTCTTTTGAGCATAGAAGCCAGCTCCTACAGTATAGCAGAGACCACCAGCCAGCATGAGTCCCCAGAAAACTGGTCCGGTTTGGCCGATAATCTGCGGAATGATAAAGACTACCAGCCAGCCCATAATCAAATAGAGAGCCAAACTGAATTTTTCATTGACCTTCTTAGCGAAAATCTTGTAGAGGATACCAAAGATGGTCGTGCCCCACTGGATAGCAATGATGAGATAGCCAAACCAGTTATTCATCAGCGACAGCACGACTGGCGTGTAGCTGCCAGCAATGGCGATATAAATCATGGAGTGGTCGATAATGCGCAAGATATATTTGTGGGTCGAGCCATAGGACATAGAGTGATAGACTGTCGAGGAGAGGAACATGAGAAAGAGGCTGATGACAAAGATAGAAGTTCCGACAGCAGCCACCAACCCGTGCCCCTCATAGCTATAAATAGCTGAGATAGGGAGCAGAATCAGCATCAGAACAGCTCCTACCGCATGGGTAACAGCATTGGCGATTTCCTCTCCGAAGGATAGTTTTTTACTGAGTTTAAGCGCGTAGTTCAAGATTTTCTTCCTCCTCATTTGGTACTTGGATTAGGGATAAGGTCTTTTGATAGAGTTTGACCGTCTGGCAGGCTGTGGAAATGATGGGTGCCACCTCTAGCTTGCTTCCGTTCATATAGTCTACAAAGTCGTCATAGAGTTCTCGCGAATCTGCTTCTTTATGTAGCATATTTAAAGTAGCTGAAATTTCCTGGATAGAAAAGACCGTTTTTAAGGTCGTAATGGCAATCAAGCGTGCTACCTGACGACGTTGATATTTCTTCTTGACCGGCTTGGCAATATAGCCATGCTTGACATAGTTGTTAATCATAGAAGCGGTTAGTCCCTTGTCAGCAGCTGAAATAGAAGAGCCACAGACATTGTTTACATAGAGCAGAACCTGGTCCAAATATAGGTCTAGTTCTGGTAATTCGTCCCACTTGGGAAAAACTTGTTGAGCGTTCAAATCTTTATCACTTTCTTATCTAGTCTTTATAACTAGATGATAACATCTCTGTAAATCAAAGTCAAGCAAAAAATAGAATGTCCCATTGAAATTTGATATAATTTTAAAAAGAAGAAAGGGAGGTTTCAGATGAAAAAACAAACAATCTTTGATATGGCAGCCTTCCTAGGCAGTCTGATTTTTTGGTCTTGGCTCTATATGCGCTTTTTTTATGCCTATGTAGCCGTCGTCTTTTACAAGAATCAGCCAGAGTGGAACCTGCTGATACCAGCTTCTATCATCCTAACATTGACAGCCATTAGCTCGCTTTTTATACGCGGCCTCTACAGTCGCCACATTCCTCGTTGGCTGGTGCTAGCCAGTTACACCCTCTATTTTCTCATTCTATTCTATGCCCTCTTTTTGAAAAATATCGGCAGGCAGGGCTTTAGTCTGGACTTGCAGTCTTTTACCTATAATTGGATTTATGGAGATAAGCTGGTACCAACCATGAATATCATTATGTTCATTCCGCTGGGCTTTCTCTGCAAGTTGTCATGGAAACATGTGGCTTATTTTACCTTGGCCATCAGTCTGGTTGAGGGAAGCCAGTATCTCTTTCACCTTGGCATTTTTGACTTGGGTGATATCTTGACCAATCTGCTAGGCTTCATCATCGGCAGCTATCTACTAGAGACAGCCTTGGGCAAATGGGTTGTCCGCCATATTCACTAAATGAAAGAAGGAAACTATGAAAATTCTTATCCCAACTGCGAAAGAGTTGAATCTAACTGCTCCATCTGCAATCCCGAATCCACCTTCAGCACAAACTCAGGTTGTGTTGGATGAGTTGGCAACCATGTCAGTAGCTGACTTGGCATCTTTTTATAAAATTTCCCCAGAAAGAGCAGAGGTAGAGTGGCAAGCCATTCAGGCTTTGCGAGAAGGAACTGCGCAGCATGCTCCAGCACTTTATCTTTTTGATGGCCTCATGTACCGCCATATCAAGAGGCAGGACTATACCAAGGAGGAAAGTCAGTATATCGAGAACCACCTTGTCATCACATCAGCGTTTTACGGTGTTATCTCAGCCCTGGAGCCCATAGCGCCCCATCGCTTGGACTTTATGATGCCACTCAAGCTAGATGGGAAAGGTCTCAAGGCATTTTGGAGAGAAGCTTATGACCAAGCTCTGGCAAGAGATGAGTTAATTTTCTCCCTCCTGTCCAGCGAGTTTGAAACAGTCTTTTCCAAGGAAATCCGCCAGCGCATGATAGGCTTTAAATTTCTGGAAAACCGAGGCGGCAAGCTGAAAGTCCATTCGACCATTTCTAAAAAAGCGCGCGGCGACTTTTTAACAGCTCTAATAACTAACCAAGTGACAGAAATCGAACAGATGAAAAAATTAAGCTTTGCTGGCTTCACCTACCGACCTGATCTGTCCAGTGACCAAGAGTTGGTTTATGTCAAGGAAGTGTGAAAAGGGAAATCAATTTTTGTAATATCTACGTAATATTTTTGTGAAAAAATTGTTATAAAAAATGAATTTTCTAAGGAGTTTTAGAACTATGGGAAAAATCAAGTCGGATAGTATTTCCGCTCAGAATGCTATTAGTGAATTGGTTGGGGTAGATACAAGTGACAAGCAAAATCAGCAGGTAGAGTTCAGCTATACTACAGAGATTGCTGGGATGGAAGCAGGCCATCAGGCATGCAATCAAAGAGTAAAATGTTAAAAATGAAAAACTATTTTAAAAACAAACCAACTCAAGCTTTCTTAATGCTCATTTTGCTTGTTTGGTCAGTATATGAGATTGGTGCGACCAGTCTGGCTAGCAACTCGTCTTTGGCCAAGGAATTCATGCATAGTCGGTACGTTATAGTTTGGCCAATGGTAGATAAAAAGGCAAAACTATACCACTTTGCGGAAGAATGGACTAGTGACGTCTTGGATGGAATTATGCATCTGGACTATGAAAATGTTAGAATAACTAGTTTTCCTAAAAAATGGGAGAGTGAAGCTGAAATATACTATACTCTGTCTGAAGATAAGTATGCTGATAGAGTATATTTTTTCTTAGATGAACCAATATCCAGAGCCTATACCACTAGTTTAGAGCAAAATTATTATTTGATTTCAAAGAATGCAGCTGTTATTAAAGAGGAAACAGGCAAAACGGTTGAACAGTTAGGTCAAGAAGTGGGACATGCAAGGGAGGAGTTTTTGTCTGCTCTGGGTAAGATGAAAATACTTCGTTTGGTCTATTTGATTCTTCGTATGATAGTATTGTTGCTATGTATCAGGTGGTCGGGTCAGCAGAGAAAACGGAAAGAAGATGAAATCTTGCAGAATGGATAGAGTCTTGAAACGATACGGAATCTATAAGGAAAATAAAGAATGATAACTTCAGTAATTTTTATTGCTTCTCTATTTTTACTTTTGCGCCGTTTTAAAAGCCGGCGTTCAAGGATTATTATTGGCCTGCTGTATAGTCTGTTTGTTGTCTGGTACGTTCAGGCAATTTTAAACTACGGCAAATATACTCTGCAATCAGGTCAAAGCGTTGAATTAAGAGTGTCTCCAAATACGGATCAGTTAGAGTATAGTTCAGAATTAATGTTAAAAAAATTAAATGATGCTAAAATAAAATTATCAGGTACAAATGTTTGGTCTGAAAAATTTGGGGATGTATTATTTGGGTTAAGTGAAAAGAAAATTATTAAGATAGGCAGTATTGAGGGAGACAAGAATGAGCTTCTTAATAATCAAAAAGATATACATTTAGCAGAAGATGGGATTGTTGTTAGTTATAAAGGAGAAAAAGTTTTTGATGTAACTAACAACAAATCTTACTCCATCACCATTACCAATGTAGACAATAAACCAGCTAAATTTGAGACTCAAGTGGTGGATAAGTAATAATCTTGGTTAGGAGAAGAAATGCTGTGACTAAAAATATGCTAATTTTTATTTGTTTTGTTGTTTTTCTAGTCAGTGGAATTAAACTATATCTGAATTATCAAAGTCAACAAGATTTTCTTCAGATAAAAGAATCTTTCAAACAAGATGACAAAATAGCAGTCTTATAACATTAAATCCGAAGAAGCCCGCTTGTTGAAAATTGTTCAAAATGAGATTGATGGCTTTATGAAAAAAATGTATCAGACTTTGTATAGTTAAGTCTGTGCACTTGATCTTGTCAATAATGCATTCTAAAACCCCTCGCAATTATTTGCGAGGGGTTAGTGTCTTATAAGTTTTCTTTTCTTTTTATAATCTTCTCTTTTTAGTTAAGGGCTGCTAAAAGAGCATCAGCCTGTGCTGAGAGTTCAGCAAGTTTGTCTTCTGGGACAGTCAGTTGTCCAGTTCCCCATGCTTCTGGGTTGATACCAACTCCTGTGAATGGTTCTACCACATTCATACGGATGAAAGGCAGCAGGCTGCGGTAGTGCTTGAATACTTCATCTGGTGATGTGCCGTTAGCTACAGATGAAACAGTAACAACCTTAGCATTCAGAGCAGATGGGCCAGTTGGGTCTGATAGATCCAGAGCGCGTGAAGCCCAGTCCAAGAGGTTTTTCACTACTCCTGGGATAGCCCAGTTGTAGACAGGTGAGAAAATCCAGATGGCATCAGCGGCCAAAATTTCTTCACGAACCTTAGCAACAGCAGCTGGAGCAGGACTTTCGATGTCTTGGTTGTAGAATGGTACATCTTTGTAATCAAGATATGAAACTTCTGCCTTGCCAGCCAAAGCTTTTTCAGCTTGCTCAGCCAATTGGTGGTTGAAAGAACCTTGACGAAGTGAGCCGACGATGAATAATACTTTAGACATTGCATTGTCTCCTTTTTTATAAAATAAAGAGATATTTCTCTTGTTACGATATATGTTACAACATTAATTACTAGTTAGCAATTATTTAGCTCAATTTTTTGAAATTCTTTAAAATGCGAATCAAATCTTGCTTATCGTCTTCTTCGAGAATGGACAGAGCTTGCTGGATATTTTTAATATGATCAGGCAGGGCGGCTTCAATTTTAGCTTTACCTTGTTTCGTCAGGCCAATCAAAAAAGCCCGGCGGTCATTTGGGTCGCAGGTGCGGACAATCCAGCCGTCGCGTTCCATATTTTTGATGACGACAGTCATGTTGCCAGAAGTAGCCAGTATACGGTCGATCAGATCCTGAATACGCAGCTCTCCTTTGCTGTACAGGGTTTCTAAGACGGAAAACTGAGTAGGAGTCAAATCATGCTTTTTAAAAATTTGGGCTTCAATCGCACGGATAGTTCTTTCTGCCTTATGAAAGACAATCATGGTTTTCAAATCAAGCAGAGTTTCTTTGCTTAAATCGTCTGTAATCTTCATAACAATATTTTACCAATAAATAGTATCATATGCAAGGATATTGCTTTAGAATTTTGAGAATATTCTCATCAAAAAAAGATAGAAAAATAGGAATATTTGTAGTATAATGACGGAGTGAAATATAAAAATAGAAATAAAGCCAGTTTACCAATTTGGCAGTACCTTATCGGTATTTTTATCGTTCTCAGCGTTCTTGTCTTTTCATTTTTTGCTGTTTTGCAAGTATCCATGCAGCCGAGGCAGTCAGCTAAGGAAGCAAGCAGTCGCTTGGCCAAGGAATATGCAGATCTTGAAAAAGTGGATTCTTTTGCCATCTACAATGGGCAGGAATCCTACTACAGTCTGCTTGGCAAGACAAGTAAAGGTGTCGAAAAAGCTGTTTTGATTGCTAAAGATTCCAATGAGATTCGGGTCTATCGACTGGACCAAGGTGTCAGTCAGTCTAAAGCAGAGAGCATTGCCAAGGAAAATGGAGCAGGAACTATTGATAAGGTGACCATGGGCTTTTTTCAGGATCAGCCCATCTGGGAAGTCAAGTCGGGAGGCACCTACTACCTGATTGGTTTTGAAAGCGGACAGTTGGTCAGCAAGGAGGGACTATGAAATTATCAAATCGTGTCTTAAAGATGGAAGAAAGCGTGACTCTGGCAACAGCAGCGCGTGCTAAGGCTTTGAAAGCGCAGGGGCGGGATATTCTGTCTCTGACTCTGGGAGAGCCAGATTTTCCGACGCCTAAGAATATCCGAGATGCTACTGTAGCAGCTGTTGAGGATGGGCGTGCTAGCTTTTATACAGTGACAAGTGGTCTGCCAGAGCTAAAAGAAGCTGTAGTAGAGTATTTTGCCAACTATTACGGCTACACCATCCAGCCTAATCAAGTGACGGTGGCAACCGGAGCTAAGTTCTCCCTCTACACTTTCTTTATGAGTGTGCTTGATCCAGGTGATGAAGCTATCATTCCGACGCCTTACTGGGTCAGCTACGGCGACCAGATTAAGATGGCCGAGGGGACTCCTGTTTTTGTTCAAACCACTGAGGAAAATAATTTCAAGGTTACGGTGGAACAGCTGGAAGCTGCTCGTACTGATAAGACCAAGGTCTTGGTTTTGAACTCGCCGTCCAATCCGACTGGTATGATTTATACAGCGGATGAGCTAAGGGCGATTGGAAATTGGGCTGTGGAGCATGATATTCTGATTTTGGCAGATGACATCTATGGACGTCTGGTTTATAACGGTAATACATTTACGCCATTTTCCAGTCTGTCTGAGGAGATTCGCAAGCAGACGGTGGTCATCAATGGTGTCTCTAAGAGCTACTCCATGACAGGCTGGCGGATTGGCTACGCAGTTGGTGAGCCGGAGATTATTGCGGCTATGAGTAAGATTGCAGGTCAGACGACTTCTAACCCGACAGCAGCGGCTCAATATGCAGCTATTGAGGCCTTGACTGGCAGCCAGGAAACGGTCGAGACTATGCGTCAGGCCTTTGAAGAGCGTCTGAATACCATCTATCCTCTCTTGGCTCAAGTGCCAGGTTTTGAAGTGGTTAAGCCACAAGGGGCCTTCTATCTCTTTCCAAATGTCAAGAAAGCCATGGAAATGAAAGGATATACTGATGTGACGGAGTTTACGACAGCAATTTTAGAAGAAGTTGGCGTGGCTCTGGTGACTGGAGCAGGATTCGGTGCTCCAGAAAATGTCCGTCTTAGCTATGCGACAGATTTGGATACGCTCAAAGAAGCCGTTCAGCGCCTGCAGCAATTTATGGAGAGTAAATAGATCTCTCAATCTTACACTACTTTCGAAGATTTATAAACAATAGAGAAGGACGGACTCAGAGTTCGTCCTTTTCAGTTTATTTTTGACTATACTAGCAATGGGTTAAATAAAATGGTAAAATAATATAGAAAGAGATGGAAGTGTTTTTCAATCTAGTAAAAATTTATAAGATTTAGGGTTGATAAATGCGAGTTGGATTCGCTTAGAATTCAGCTGATAAAGGATTCAAACAATAGTGGAAGGAGAACAACATGAAACGTCGTTTGATTTTCTTATTCTTGCTAGGCGGCCTAGTCTTGCTAGGAGCTTATGTTTTCTTTGATTCAGAGCAGGGATGGACCACTATTTCCGAATCCAATGGCTATAGTCTGCAAGCCAAAGGTCATCGCTACCGTATCCAATATTATGAGAATGACTCTGCCCGAATAGACTGGTATTTGAACAATTACCAGCCAGAATTGAATTTAAATATGAGAATCTTAGAACGCCCAACTGCGCCAGGTTCTTACACTAAGGAAGAGATATCCGGACAGGGCTCTGCACGCTTTTTGATGGTTTGTAGAACTTGGGGTTCTGCAGAGAACAGTCAAAAGCTTTTAATTAAACGTGCCTATTATAAGGTTGATATTAGACTTAATAAAAAGAAGGAGGTAGATACTGAGAAGAGCGGTATGACCTACTGGAAGACGGAAGAAGAGGAAAAGAATGATCCGCCAATTGATTAAATAGCAGCTATAAATGCTAGATTAACTATGTATAAGTCACTTTCCGATAGGAATCACCAGACGACTTAAAAATTTGAGGAGTATTTAGTTGAAGACGACGGTGTTTCGGTGTATAATAAAAGAAGTCCATTTGGTCTAGCCCTGCATTCTATTGACTTGCAGTGTGTTCCTCATGGTCTTTTTACTTAAGTAATAATAGGGATGAAGATTATTTTGTACAGAAGGAGATAAAATGGGTTTTATCAGAAAGGAAATAGGGGAAAGAGAGAAGAAGCTTCTCGAGGATTTTTCTATTGCAGAAAAAGAACTGGCTCTACCATTTTTATTAGAGGATGAGAAGAGAGGGATTTTTCTCTGCGTCAAACAATTTCGTATTGGTGAAGGGAAATATCAAGTCTTAGCAATGATGCTCGGAGGGCACTTGCTTGAATTTCGCCTAGAAGAAGAGCGGGCCGATAGATATCCAGTTCGCAATGAGGAAGATCAAAGTGTAAAAGGTCTATCAACAGAAACAATCTCCCAGCTTGTGATTCCCAAGGTTTTAAAAGGACGAGAGGACAAGATCGTAACAGTGATTCAACATGCCCTGTCGCAGATTAACCCTTATTATGATACAAAGATAAGGGAAGTAAACCACGTGGAGTACAGATAAAGAGGAGATAGGATATGGGATTATTAGAAAAGTGTCTGGATTTTTTACCGACTAGGCGGGCTGTCAGTGACTTAGAAGAAGATATGACTTGGGAGGAGGAATTTACCCCTAAAAGAGTTCATCACAAAGAAGTCAGTAGTAGCCCTCAGAAGGAGACTGAGGGAACAGTAACTCTTCCTCAGGAAGGAAGTTGGAAGTTCGTGCATGAGATGCTTTCTGAAGAAGGGATTGAGCTTTTAAAGAAGGCTGGGATTGATGACGAGCTAGTCTTTGAGACGGGTGATTGGGTCGCAGACCATGATTTGGGGATTTATCTGGTTCTTTATCGCTTTGGTGGCAGAACTAATTGGAAGAAGACTTATAAGCTAATCTTGCAAGGACAGGTGATTGAATTTAAGACCAAGACCATTTTTCATCAGCAGGATTTTTCTTATGAAGATGGGGAATTCACTAAGGGAGTGATTGTCAAAAATGTCTCCAATATGCTCCTGCCCTTGGCTTTCGAAGGTCAACAGCAGCGCGTGCTCCATATCATTCAAGCAGCTCTGTCAGCAGCTAGCCCAAGCTATGATACGGTCATTTACAGGGCGAACTTTGATTTGGTTTAGGAGGGAAAGATGATATATATTACAAGAGAAGATATTTTGACTTGGCTGGACAAACATGAGCCGGTGGCCAATCGTCAGAAGGATATTGCGGCTTTTCATAAAGAACTGTCGTTTCGCCTGCAAAGAATGGACTTTCGTCCATCAAGCAGTTCAAAAGATCCTCAGAGAGATGTTTGTGAAGACCCTGACCAAGAGCTGACTGTAGCCTTTACTCAGGATGGGGAGGGGAATTATGCGACGATTGACCAGAGTCCTGGAGGTCAGATTCTCAGCGATCAGCGTTTTAAGATGGCTTTGAAAAAAGTCTTGAACTATGATGATGACATGGTTGATCGACTGCTATATGGAACAAAAAATTAATCCTCTTATTCAGAGAGAGTTATCCGCCAGCCTTTAGGAGGCTGGTTTTTTAATTTTTCTGAGATTTAGACTCTTCAAGGATAGCTATTGCAATCGCTTTATGGTAAAATATAGAACAGATGTCCAAAAGATTTGTCTTGAAATAAAGTGACATTTAGCAACCAATCTAGGAGGCAGATATGATTGATCATTTTGAGATAAAGGTCAGGAATCTACAAATTTCAAAAGACTTTTATACAAGTTTTCTTTCTCCTCTAGGCTACAAATTGGCTTTTAGAAGTAGTTCTCTACTCAGTTTTGTTGCTCCCAACAGCCCACATCCTGGTGGAGATTTTTGGTTGGGAGAGGGAGAGCAGTCTCCGATTCACTTTGCTTTTTTGGCAGAAAACCATGAGCAGGTTCAAGCTTGTTATGAGGCTGGTTTAAAGGCAGGGGGAAAAGACAACGGTGCGCCAAATTATCGGGGGAACCTTTCATCATATTATGCAGCCTTTGTCTTGGATCCAGATGGTAATAATGTCGAGGCAGTCTGTCATAAAGAATAAAAAATAGAAAAGAGAAAAAACGTGTCAAAGAAAATCGTAACAATTATTGATGTGAAAAATTATGTTGGTCAAGAAGTGACCATTGGTGCTTGGGTTGCCAATAAGTCAGGTAAGGGTAAGATTGCTTTCTTGCAGCTGCGTGACGGAACAGCCTTCTTCCAAGGGGTGGCCTTCAAGCCTAACTTCATCAAGAAATTTGGCGAAGAAGAAGGATTGGCGAAGTTTGATACGATTAAAAAGCTTAGCCAAGAAACTTCTGTTTATGTGACAGGGATTGTCAAGGAAGACGAGCGTTCAAAATTTGGCTACGAGCTGGACATCACAGACATCGAAATCATCGGTGAGTCAAATGACTATCCAATTACGCCGAAAGAACATGGGACTGACTTTCTCATGGACAACCGTCATTTGTGGCTTCGTTCTCGCAAGCAAGTGGCTATGATGCAAATCCGCAATGCCATCATCTACGCTACCTATGAATTCTTTAACAAGAATGGCTTTATGAAGTTTGACAGCCCAATCTTGTCAGGAAATGCAGCTGAGGATTCGACTGAGCTCTTTGAAACAGACTACTTCGGAACTCCAGCATACTTGAGTCAGTCAGGTCAGCTTTATCTGGAAGCAGGTGCCATGGCTCTCGGTCGTGTCTTTGACTTTGGTCCAGTATTCCGTGCCGAAAAATCAAAAACCCGTCGTCATTTGACGGAGTTCTGGATGATGGATGCAGAGTATTCATACTTGACGCATGATGAGTCACTCGACTTGCAAGAAGCTTATGTTAAAGCTTTGATCCAAGGTGTTCTTGACCGCGCTCCTCAAGCTTTGGAAACGCTGGAACGTGATGTAGAACTTTTGAAACGCTATATTGCAGAGCCTTTCAAGCGTGTTACCTATGATGAAGCGATTGACCTCTTGCAAGCCCATGAAAATGATGAGGATGCTGACTATGAGCATCTGGAACATGGAGATGACTTTGGTTCACCGCATGAAACATGGATTTCAAACCACTTTGGTGTACCAACCTTTGTCGTGAACTACC
>ERZ772764.800-NODE-800-length-21032-cov-4.633551_pt1 | contig 21032 bp, 17 predicted proteins | sample MGYA00512163_ERZ772764 | MGnify/ENA primary metagenome ERZ772764 (study PRJEB29015, sample SAMEA2737903) | human oral metagenome | biome: human oral; feature: human-associated habitat; material: dental | place: China | collected 2094 ... | reverse complement strand
CCCCCAGAAGGATGGGAGAAAGGTACGTTCATGTTGGAAAGGTACGTTCACGTTCCGGCTCGACACCGGCCCGCAGGACCCGGCAGCCGCGCCTGGCCCGCTGGTCCGGAGCCGAGCATCCCGATGACTGACTGAATGACCGACTCCGCGGCGGAACGGGAAAAGTGACCATCCCACGCACCTTTAAGCCGGCCGACGGCCTCGGGCGCAGTGAGGATCGGCGTGATTCCGCGGTTCTGCGACACGGGCCGGGCAGCACAGGGACTAAAAGTGCGTAGGACGATCACTTTGCGGAGCGCAGCGGCGCTCGACGGACACCGGGCCGACCGCCGGCGCCCTGTCTGCGCTGAGCCTGCTGCTCACCGCCCGGCGGATCGACAGGGTGCTCCCGGTGCTACCCCGGCCGACGGCGGCTCGGTTCCGAGGCGTCCGCCGCTGCGAGCCTCGCCTCGATGCCGGCGAGGATGATCTCGAGCTTGTCGCCCACCCACGCGTCGGGGCCGGCCGAGAAGTGGGCGTCGAACGCTGCGCGCAGCCCGGCGTTGTGGGCGCCGTCGGGCCCGTCGGGGGCCAGGGCCTGCGTGAACCCGCCCCACTGCTCGGTGTACTGGGCGATCCGGTCTCGGCGAATGCGGCTGTCCGCGGCGAAGTCGGCCACCATGTCAGCCGCGACGAGCGCAAGCCGCTGGGGGAACCCGAAGGCGACGAGGTTCTCGGTCATCTCCAGTGCGGCCCGGATGAGGCGCTCGGGCATGGGCCACACCTGGTTGTAGATCAGGTCCATCATTCCCGGGTACCGGCCGCACTCGGTGTCAATGGCGGCCGCGACGGCGCGCAGGTAGTCCTTCCAGCTGCCTCGCGGCTCGGGCCACTCGGTGGTCTCCATGAAGCGGTCCGCGACGGCGCGCAGAAGGTCGGAGCGACCATTGACGTGACGGTACAGCGCCGGATGCTTGACTCCGAGACGAGCCGCAAGGCTCTGAAAGGTGAGGGCGTCGACACCGGCCTCGGCGATGAGCCCGATGGCGGCATCGGCGATGATCTCCCGGTTGATCAGGTTGGGGCGGCCCGGACGACGTCGTTCCGGGGTCGGTCTGTGCACCATGTCCCGACCCTACTCATCCGCGTTCTCGGTGCTCTCGGTGCTCTTCGGTGCTCTCGGCGATCTGCCAGTCCGCCGAGCTCACCTTGGCGCGCCAGAAGGCCTCGTAGCGTCCGCCCGCCCTCACCAGGGACTCGTGGTCGCCGTCCTCGACAATGGCCCCGTCGTCGAGGACGAGGATGCGGTCGGCGCCCGTGACGGTCTCGAGCCGGTGAGCGATCGCGATCACCGTGCGGCCCGTGGCCAGGGCGGCGAAGGCGTCCGCGAGGGCCGCCTCGGTCTCGGTGTCCACCGCGGCGGTGGCCTCGTCGAGCAGCACGACGGGCGCGTCCTTGAGCAGGGCGCGGGCAATGGAGACCCGCTGCCTCTCACCGCCGGAGAGCCGGGCGCCGCCCTCGCCGACCGGCGTGTCCAGCCCGTCCGGAAGACGGTCCACGACCTCCTGGAGGCGGGCAGCGCGGATCGCCTCCGCGACCTCCTCGTCACTCGCCTCCGGGCGGCCGACGCGGACGTTGTCCAGGATGGAGCCCTCGAACAGGTAGACGTCCTGGAAGACCACCGCCACGCGCTCGATCACCTGCTCGGAGCCGAGCTGGCGGACGTCCACCCCGCCCAGGCGCACGCTGCCGCTGGTGGCGTCCCAGAACCTGGCGACCAGACGCAGGACGGTCGTCTTGCCCGACCCGCTGGGCCCCACCAGGGCGGTGAACGTCCCCGGCTCCAGCCGGAACGACACCCGGTGGAGGACGTCCCCAGCCCCGTAGCTGAAGCTGACCCCGTCGAGCTCCACCGACAGGCCGGTCCTCGCCACGGTGGCGGGGCTGGCCGGCTCGGGCAGCGTCGGCGTGTCCAGGAGGGCGCGGATGCGCTCGAGGCTGTCCCCGACGGTGCGCATGGCCGTGGTGTACTCCGAGAGGTCCGCGAGCGGGCCGACGAACCTGACGCAGACGACGAGCAGCCCGACGGTCGCCGGGACCTGGAGGCGGCCGCTCAGGGAGAGGCCGACCGCGGTGACCAGCAGGAGCACGAGCCAGAGCTGCACGGCGACCGTGCTAATGAGCACGCCGGGGATGGTGCGCCAGAAGATGCTCTCCGACGTCCGGTGGTGCCGGTTGAGGGACTCGTCCAGGGGCGGGTAGCTCCCGACGGTGCGCCCGGCCGACCGCAGGACGGGCTGGGCCAGCGCGAAGTCGACGACCTGCTCGTTGACCTCGGCGGTGCACCGGTCCAGGACGGCGTCCAGCCGCGCGGTCCGCTTGGGGGCGAGCCACCCGATGAGCGCGGCGACCGGGAGGAAGGCGGCGCCGGCCGCGGCGACGCGCCAGTCCCACCAGAGCAGGCCGACGACCACGGTCAGGGGGGTGAGGACCGCCGAGACGATCGGCTGCAGGAGGTGGGCCGTCACCGAGCCGGCGTCCTCGGCGCTCTTGCTGCTGAGCTGGGCCAGCTCCCCGGCGCGGGCGCGGTCGAACCAGCCCAGCGGCAGGACGGAGGCGTGGTCGCCAATGCGGTGCTGCAGGCTGTGCATGAGCCCCAGGCTGATGCCGTACCCGGTGCGCGCCTGGAGGAAGTACAGCAGCGCGCCCCCGACCGCGGCCGCTGCCAGGGCTCCCGCCGCGGGCCACGCCGCGTGCACGTCGCCGCGCACGACGGCGTCCACGACCGGGATGAGCGCCAGGAAGGCGAGCCCCTGGGCGAGGGCGAAGGCGGTAACCAGCACGAGGAACGGCAGGAGGCGGACGCTCCCGCGGGCGACGTGCACGAGGTTGACGAGTGTGCGGGTCATGCTGCGCTCTCCTTGACGTGACCGGCCTGCCACAGCCCGCGGTACGCCCCGGCCCGGGCGAGCAGCTCCGCGTGGGTGCCGACCTCGACGACCCTGCCCGCCTCCATGACCGCGATCTGGTCCGCGGCGGTGACCGACGTCAGCCGGTGGGCGATGAGCAGCACGGTCCTGCCCTCGGCCGCGCGCGCGACCGCCGCCTGGAGGCGGACCTCGTTCTCGGGGTCGGCGAAGGACGTGGGCTCGTCGAGCACGAGGACGGGGGCGTCCTCGAGCAGGGCGCGGGCGATGGTGACGCGCTGCGCCTCCCCGCCGGAGAGCAGCGCATCGACCCCGACGACGGAGTCGTAGCCCCGGGGCAGGGCGGCAACACGGTCGTGGACGCCCGCGGCCCTGGCCGCGGCCACGACCTCCTCGTCACCGGCACCGGGCCGGGCGAGGCGGATATTGTCGCGCACGCTCATGGGCACCAGACGGGTGCCCTGGAAGACGAACGCGACGCTCCTGTACAGGGCCGCGGCCTCCAGGTCGCGGACGTCCTGCCCGCCCACCCGGACCGCGCCGTCCCGCACGTCCCAGAACCTGGGCACGAGGGCCGCCAGGGTCGACTTGCCCGCCCCCGAGCGGCCCACGAGCGCCGTCACCGTGCCCTGGGGAAGCCTCATGGCCACCTGGGACAGGGTGTCCGGCCCGTGCGGGTCGTAGGCGAAGCCGACGTCGTCGAGGACGACCTCGCCGCCCTCGGCCGCCGCCGGGGCGTCCGGGACGGGCAGCACGGGGGTGGCCAGGAACTCCCCGATCCGCGCGGCGGCCTCACGCGCGGCCCGCAGCCGCACGTCGTAGGAGTCCATCTGCGTGAGCGGGCCGGCCAGCCCGACCCCGAGCACCAGGCCCGCCACGAACCCGGTGAGGTCCACCCACCCCAGCTGGAGCAGGAGCAGGCCCAGCAGCCCCATGGTCGCGAGCACGCTCGGGGCCGACACGATCGCCAGCCCCAGCGAGGACGCCCCGACCATGGGCACCATCAGCCTGCCGAAGAAGTCCGCGTAGTCGTCCACCGCCCGGCGGTAGTCCGCCGACGCGCGCCCGGCCTGCCCGAACGTCTTGACCACCGCGATCCCGTGCGCGAACTCCACCGTCGCGCTACTGACCCGCGCCTTGGCGTCGTCCCAGTCGCGGAACTGCGTGGCGGCCTTGCCCATCATGGAGCCGAACACGATGAGGAAGCCCGCCAGCGGCAGCAGGGCCACCAGGGCGAGCGGCCAGCTGTACAGGAGGAGCACGGCGAGTGCGGCGAGCGCGGTGACGACCCCGACCACCATGTCGCCGCCCGCGTGCGCCACCAGGGTGTGCAGCGCGTGCACGTCGTCGGTGACCAGCTTCTTGACCCGCCCCGAGGAGCGCCGGGAGGCCTCCCCAATGGGGATGCGCCCCAGGTGGGCGGTCAGCCGGACCCGCAGGTCACGGTTCAGGCGGGCGTCCGCCAGGTGCGTCAGCATGAGCCCGGTGCCGATGAGCACCGTCCTGACCGCGATCCCGACCAGGGCCACCCACAGCCAGCGCCAGGTCTCGCCCGCTGGCGCCCGGTCCACCAGGGCGGTCGAGAGCTGCACGCTCGCGACCATCGGGACCAGGCCGGCGACGGCGCCCAGCCCCTGCAGCGTCACGCCGCTGACGACCAGCCCGCGCACGGGGCCGATCAGATCCCAGAACCTCACGGTACCTCCTTCGTCTGCGCCAGCAGCCGGCTGCTGCCACGCGCGGTGTCCACGGCCTCGGCGCCCTTGGCCGAGCCCGGTCCGTCTGTCGCCTCTCCCCCGCTCCTGCCGAAGAACTCCCTGAGCCGGGCGGGCGGGTCCTGCCCCGTGGGCGGTTGGAGCTGCCCACCGCGCAGCTCCTCGACCCGCGTGCAGACGAGGGCGAGGAACTCGACGTCGTGGCTGACGACCAGGACGGCCGTGCCCGCCTCGGCGGCGGTAAGGACCAGGTCGCTCATGGCGACCATGGACTCGCGGTCGAGCCCGCTGGTGGGCTCGTCGAGCACGAGGACGCCCCGGGCGCTGCACAGGCCGCTGGCGAGTGCCGCCCGCTGCTTCTGCCCGCCGGAGAGCGAGAGCGGGTGGCGGTCGCGCAGCTCCAGCAGGTCGAGGCGCTCCAGGACCCTGTCAATGTCCGGCTGTGAGGGGTGCCGCAGTCCTATGGCGCACTCTTCGGCGAGGGTCTCCCCGAAGAGCTGGGCGTTCACGTCCTGCATGACGAGGAAGACCCTGCCCCTGAGGTCCCGTTGCCGGACGGGTCTGCCCTGGAGGGCGAACGCCCCGGCACCCGCCTTCTGCAGCCCGCACAGGGCGCGCAGGAGCGTGGTCTTGCCCGCGCCGTTGTCCCCGATGAGCCCGACGACCTCGCCGGGGGCGAGCCGCAGGGAGACGTTACTGAGCACGGTGCGGTCGCGGAAGGACACCGTCAGGCCCGTCACCTCGACAGCGGGCGGCTGGCCGTCGGCGGCGGCGGGACGCGCCTCGCACCGGGTCGCCTCCGCCAGGTCGAGGGCCCTCAGCCCCATTGCGTGCCGCCGCTGCGGGGACAGCGCCCTGAACTCGTCCGCGGAGTAGCTGCCGGCCACCGCCCCGGCGTCGAGCACGACGTAGCGGTCCGCCAGGTCGGAGAGGTAGCTGAGGCGGTGCTCGGAGACCAGCAGGGCCTTGCCCTGCGACTTCAGCTTGCGGAGCAGTCCCGCCAGATGGACGGTCGCCTGGTGGTCGAGGTTCGCCGAGGGCTCGTCCAGCACGAATGCCTCCGGTCCCAGGGCGTAGGCCCCGGCGATCGCCACCTGCTGCTTCTGCCCGCCGGACATCTTAAAGATGCTCCTGCCCGCGAGCGCCCGGATACCCACCTCGTCAATGGTCTCCTCCACCCGGTCCCGCAGCGCGGGGTTGGGGACCCCGGCGTTCTCGAGCCCGAACGCGATCTCGCTGTCGGTGTCGAGGTTGAAGAACTGCGACTTGGGGTTCTGGAAGACCGATCCCACGAGGCGGGCGATCTCGTACCCCTCCATGGAGGAGGCGTCGCGGCCGCAGATCGTGACGCTGCCGCCGGTCTCGTCCGCCTCGTGCCTGGGCAGGAGGCCGTTGACAAGGCTGGTCAGCGTGCTCTTCCCGCAGCCGCTGCGGCCGGTGAGGACCACGAGCTCCCCGGCCCCGACCCTAAAGGAGACGTCCTCAAGCGCCCGGGCGGGTGCGGCGGCGTAGCGGAACGAGACGTGCGAGAACTCGATCATCTGACCATCCCTCCTGTGCACAGGCCAGCGAAGACGAGGATGACGACGACGTCGGCCGCGCCGAGTGCGAGGTCCACCAGGCAGGTCCTGGGAGCGGGGTTGTCAATGCCCCGCACCAGCGCGGCGTCGGCGATCTCGTCGGCGATCACCGTGGCGCTGACCAGCATGGGGACGTAGAGCCTCGTGGTGACCTCGAGGGGATGACGCAGGAGGGACAGCGGCGTGGGGCTCAGGCCGCGGACCGCCATGGCATCGCGCAGGTTACGCGCCTGCTCGCGCATGGCCGGGAAGTAGCGGAAGACGACGGCGAAGGGCGTGACCAGGACGCGCGGCACGCGCCAGCGCGTCAGGGCGGCGACGAACTCGTTGACACGGATGGTCTGGACAATGACCGCCCCGGTGACGCCGGCGGGGAACACCTTGCCAATGATCTGGAAGAACGTGACCACGAACAGCTGGGCCGCGGGCGGAAGGTACCTCTCCCCGAGCACCTGCGCGCCCGCGACGAGGGCGTAGGCGGCCGCGGCCACCAGCGCCGTCCTCAGCCTCCCGCAGGCCGCCGCGAGGAGGACGGCCGCGGCCACCAGGACGTGGGCGTAGCCGGGACGCACGGCGACCGTCAGCGCGAGGTTGATAAGCACGAGGACGACCAGCTTGGTGCGCGGGTCGAGGCGCAGGCCCCACCGGTCCTTACCCACTGAAGCCGGTCTCAGGCGACGATACCGGCGCGGGTGAGGTGGCGGGCGAGCATCCGCCGCCCCAGCAGCGTGCCGAGCCAGGCGGCGAGGAGGGTGCCCACGGTGATCGCCACCAGGAGCCAGTAGCTCGCCGCGGCGAACATTGAGTCCATGTAGGCGGCGTCGGTGCCCTTCCCGACGAGGTAGGCGCGGTAGGACTCCTGGTTGACCCAGACCATGACGTAGCTCGCGAGCGGGGCGAGGGCGAACACCATGTAGCTGACCGTGTTCAGCCCCGGGCTCCTAAAGCGCCCGAGCGCGGCGACCTCCCCGGCGACGACGCCCAGCGCCAGTGCCGCCACCGCCCACAGCCAGAACATGCCCGTGACGAACAGCACCAGGCCGACTACCGCGCCGAGGACCGCGACCGCCCCGCGCCTGGGGACCTTGGCCACCAGCAGGAGGTACACGGGGGCGCAGAAGAACGCCGCCGAGACCGGCAGCGCGTAGGTCAGCACCGGGCTGAACGCGAAGGGCGTGCCCGCGACGAGCATGACCACGACGTACAGCACGCTGTAGACGCCGAGGGTGATCAGGTCCCTGCTGCCCAGCCTCATCGACGCAGGCCTGCGCTGCGGCGAACCGTCGCGCGCCCCCTGGTGGGCACCCTCGTCTTGCGTCCGTGCACTCACGTCACAGCTCCTTCCGGGATCTACGGCAGAAACACCCGCACCACATAGTTACAATGTGTAACAAATGGTAGTCCGCGCGTTCCCGTACCGACAAGACCCCGCATTTGTTAGACAGGTCATAGCATGGGCGCCCAGGTCAGGTGCCCACAGCACCCACAGCGCCTACAGGGCCCGCGCCCAGGCCCGGTACCCAGGCCCCGCGCCGGCCGGGGCTGCGCGCCGCGGGGCGTCTGCGGCACAATCGGCCGTGACAACAGCCCGTACCGACCCTGCGGAGGCGGTCGTGAAACACGCCGTGCCCTTGCCCTCGGTCATTGCCGACGACCGCCTGCGCCCCCTCAGCCGGGCCGAGCTGGAGCGCTACCGTCGCAACGCCCTGGTACCCCAGGTGGGGGTGACCGGCCAGCAGCGCGTCCGCGCCGCCCGCGTCCTGCTCGTAGGCGCCGGGGGCCTGGGCTCCCCGGCGGCCCTGTACCTGGCGGCCGCGGGCACGGGCACCCTGGGGGTCGTGGACGACGACGTCGTGGACGTGTCCAACCTGCAGCGCCAGGTCGTCCACACCACCGCCGCGGTGGGCGCCCCCAAGGCGGACTCCGCGGCCGCGGCGGTCCGGGCCCTCAACCCGGACGTGGAGGTCGTTATCCACCGCGAGCGCCTCACGGCCGCCAACGCCCTGGGGCTGCTGGAGGGCTGGGACGTGGTCGTTGACGGCTCGGACAACTTCCCCACCCGCTACCTGGTCAACGACGCCTGCGTCATGCTGGGGCTGCCGCTGGTCCACGGGGCGGTGCTGGGCCTCAACGGGCAGGTCGGGGTGTTCGACGCCGCCCGCGGCCCCTGCTACCGCTGCCTGCACCCGGCTCCCCCGCCGCCCGGCTCGGTGCCCTCCTGCACCCAGGCCGGGGTGCTGGGGGTGCTGCCGGGGGTCATTGGCTCCATGCAGGCGGCCGAGGCCCTCAAGCTCGTTATCGGCGGCGCGCGGCCGCTCATCGGCCGCCTGGTGCTGCTCGACGTCTGGGGCGGGAGCGTGCGTGAGCTCACCGTCTCGCGCAACCCGGCCTGCCCGGTGTGCGGGGAGCACCCGAGTATCACGACCCTGGCCGACGCTCCGGGGGCCGGTTCCTGCGCCACCGCCCCGGGCCGGCGGGCGGACTCTACGGACCCCACCTCGGCGCCGGGCACCGGGGTGGCGTCGGTGACGCCAGCGCGCTTAAAGGAGCTGCTAGAGGCCCCTGGGCCCCCGGCGCTGCTGGACGTGCGCCAGGAGGTGGAGGTGGCCCTGGACCCGTTCCCCGGCGCGCGGAACATCCCCCTGGGGCAGGTGGTGGACCGCACGGGCGAGCTGGACGCGGGCCGGACCACGGTGGTCGTGTGCGCCTCCGGTCTCCGCTCGGCCCAGGCCGTCCAGGCCCTGCGGGAGGCGGGCTACCCCGGGGAGCTCCTCAGCCTGGCGGGCGGGGCCCGCGCCTACCCCTGAGCCCGCCCGGGACCGCCTGCCCGCCCGGGACCGTCCGGGCACCCCTGAGCCCGGGCGCACCCCTGAGCCCGCGGGAGCCGTGAAACCCGCCTCGACCTGGTCCTATACCTGACCGCACGGTGTGAGCTACTACCTATAACGGGCCCCGCGTTCATAGTACGTACCTATGGCGTCCTGTACGAGCAGCTGCTAGCCTGCCCGTGTCCAGGTCGTTATTCACGGCTCCTACCGGATTATCCCCTGGCTCCCCAGTACACCTGTTGAACACCGAGGAATGCCCATGTCACTCCCCGCCCACGGCGCCCGCTGGCGCGCACAGGCCCTGACGTCCCTGGTCCTGGGACTGCTCCTGGCCCTGGCCAGCGCCACCACCGCCCAGGCCCTCACCCTCCCGGCCTCCCCGCCGCCCGGCGGCCACGCCGAGATCACCTCCTCCGGCCCCCTGACCAGTATCGCGATCGGCAGGACCCTCAACGCGAGCGTCTACCACACCGGCGACTCCAGCAGCCAGTGGTACGGCGACTACGCCAGCGGCACCTACGTGTTCGCCGACGGCAGGCTCTACAGGCCCACCGAGACGCCGGCGTCGGGCTACTACGACTCGACCACGATCCCCTACACCCCGGTGTCACAGGAGGGGCCGACCGGCAGCGGGACCGCCGCCGACCCCTTCAAGGTCACCACCACCGTGGCCCTGGGGAGCACCGGCCTGACCCTGACCCAGGTGGACACCTACGTCACCGGCCGGGAGTCCTACAACACGTCGGTCACCCTGAGCTCCACCGGCGCCACCCCCACCGACGTGCGCGTCTACCGGGCCGGGGACTGCTACCTCCAGGACAGCGACTACGGCACCGGCACCGTGCTAGACGGCGTCGCCCCCACCTGCATGGCCAAGCCGAACTCGCCCAACCCCAACCGGTACATCAGCCTCTACCCGGGCAGCGCCAGCTCGACCTACCTCGAGGCCTACTACGGCGACGTCTGGCGGGCCGTGGCCTCCGGGCAGCCCCTGAACAACACCACCGTCAGCCACGACCACGACAACGGCATCGCCATCGCCTGGCCGGTCACGGTGCCCGCCGGCGGCTCCGTCAACGTGAGCAACGTCAACGTCTTCTCCCCTGAGGGGGTCCGCCCCCTGTCCACCGCCGCCACCGCCGACGCCGACCAGAGCGAGGCGGGCGCCCAGAACGGCTACACCGTGACCGTCACCAACCCCAACACCTCACCGGTGGCCCTGTCACAGGTGAGCGTGGAGCTGCCGGACGGCTTCTCCTACGTGCCCGGCACCACCACCGGGGCCACCACCACCGACCCCGTGGTCAGCGGCCAGAAGCTGACCTGGTCCGACCTGACCGCCCCCGCCTCGGGCTCGGTGAGCCTGGCCCTGAAGGTGAAGGTCTCCGACACGCCAGGCACCTACACCATTGACGTCACCGGGGAGTCGGCCACCGCCACCGTGCTGGAGGGGGTCGACCAGGCGCCCATTACCGTCACGGCCACTGGCCCCGTGGCTCCCCCGGCCCCCGGCCCGGCGCCAGCGCCGGCACCCGAGCCTGAGCCCGCCCCGGCACCTGAGCCCGCCCCGGCACCTGAGCCAGCACCTGAGCCTGCCCCGGCCCCGGCGCCCGAGCCCGCGGCCTCCGCCTCGCCGAGCCCCTCGGCCTCCCAGCCCCTGGCCAAGACGGGTACCTCCCTGACGGCGCTCGTTCCGGCCGCCTGCGGCCTCGTGCTCGGCGCCGGCCTCCTGGTCGCCCACCGCCGTCGGCACGGCTGAGGACCTCACACGCTGACGGGCGCCCCCGTGGGGGCGCCCGTCAGCCTACGGGTAAGCGCGCCACGGGCTCAGGGGCGCCCGGAGGAGACCACCAGCAGCCAGACGAGGTAGAGGCCGCCCAGTGCGGCGGACAGCAGCCCCACCGGGATCTGGAAGGGGGCGAGCAGGCGCTGGGCCAGCAGGTCGGCCCCCACCAGGACCAGGGACCCCATGGCCGCCGAGGCCACCAGGGTGGTCCCGGCAGCCCGGACCACCCGCCGCGCCAGCTGCGGGGACGCCAGGGCCAGGAAGCCAATCGGCCCGGACACCGCCACGCACACGGCGGCCAGCACGACCCCGTAGCCGAGCATGGCCCCACGCACACGGGCTGTCCCCAGCCCCAGGCTGGTGGCGGCGTCGTCGCCTAGCTCCAGGACACCCGCGGGCCGGGCGAACCAGGTAACCAGGGGCAGCAGGAGGGCGGCGGCCAGGACCAGGGGACGTACCTGGGCCCAGCTAATGGCGTTGAGGGAGCCGTACTGCCAGGCCTTGGCCGCCTCCGCGTCCTGGATGGTGGCCCGGGAGAGCAGGTAGTTGTTGGTGGCCGAGAGCATCTGGGACAGGGCGATGCCCGCCAGTACCAGGCTCTCCCCGCCCACGCCCCGTCGCAGCGCCACCAAGGCGACCACGGCGGCCGTGGCCGAGCCCCCCAGGATTGTGCCCGCGGCTATCTGGAAGGTGGTCGAGGTGGCGCTCAGCAGGATCACCACCAGCCCCCCGGTGGAGGCGCCGGTGGTGAAGCCGACAATGTCGGGGCTGCCCAGGGGGTTGCGCGACAGGCTCTGGAAGACCGCGCCCGACAGGGCCAGCATCGCCCCCACCAGCGCGGCCGCGAGCGTCCGCGGAAGACGCTGGCCGAGCACGATAAAGCGGTCCAGGTCGTTCCCCTGCCCGCCCAGGGTGCGCAGGGCGCCGCCCGCGGAGATCTCGTAGGCCCCGGTCAGTACCGTGACCACCATGAGCACCACGGTGGCCGCGACCAGCAGGCAGGTGACCACCAGGGCGCGACGGTGGAGCAGGAGGGAGCGTCCGCCCCCCAGGGACAGGGGCCGCTGTGAGGCCGGCGGGCCCAGGCGGCCAGCGACCGGGCGCGCACCCCCGCGCCTTAGGCTCATAGCACGCCCCTTCCCGAGCGCCAGATGACCGCGGCCAGCAGGACCGGGCCGCCGATAAAGGCGGTGACCACCCCGGCCTCCATCTCGCCGGGACGGATGATCACCCGCCCGACGACGTCGGCCACCAGCAGCAGGACCGGCCCGGCAATGAGGGAGACGGCCAGCAGGCGTCTGTGGTCGGCACCGAGGGTCAGGCGCAGCACCTGGGGCACCACCAGTCCGACGAAGGAGATGGGGCCGACGGCGGCCGTGGAGGCACCGCACAGCAGCGTGATGGAGACCAGGGCGAGGAGGCGCGCACGTGCCGGGCTGACCCCCAGGGCCCTGGCCTGCTCCTCCCCCAGGGCCAGGGCGTTGAGGGTGAGTCCGCAGGCCAGGGACAGCAGCATGCCGACGGCGATAAAGGGCCCGATCCAGGCCAGCAGGCCCGCGTCGCGGTCCTCCAGGGAGCCCACCACCCAGAAGCGGTAGGAGTTGAAGGCGTCGGTGTCGTACATGGTGATGGTGCCGGTGACGGCGTGGAGGCTGGCCCCCAGGGCCACCCCCGCCAGCACCAGGCGGGCGGGCCCGGCGTCGGTGCTGCGGCGGGCCATGAGGTGGACCAGGACCGCGGTCAGGGTGGCCCCGGCGAAGGCGAACCAGAGGTAGCCGTGGACGTCGGTGACCCCCAGCAGGGAGACGGACAGGACCACGGCCAGCGAGGCCCCGGCGTTGACCCCCAGGATCCCGGGCTCGGCCAGGGGGTTGCGGGTCAGGGCCTGCATGACGACCCCGGCCACGGCCAGGGCGGCGCCCACGGTGACCGTCAGGGCGGTGCGCGGCATGCGCATGCGCCACACGACAATGGAGTTGACGGAGCTGTCGTGGTCCACCAGCCCGCTCCAGGCCTCGCCCAGGGTCAGGCTGCGTGAGCCAATGGCGAGGCTGGCCAGGCCCAGCAGCCCCAGCAGGGCCAGGCAGACCAGGACCGTGGCCGCGGTGCGCGCCTGGGTACCCGGCCTGCCCAGGCGGCGGGCGCCGCCGGCCCCTGCGGGCCCCGGAGCGAGCCCCGATGAGGACCCCGAGGCCCCGGGCGCAGCTCCCGGTGAGAGCCCCGGAGCGGGCGCCGGCGAGGGCGCCCGGATCCCCTGAGGAGTCCCCGCAGGCTCCTCGGCGGTCCCTTGGTGGTCCGCTGACGCGGTCTTGGCCACTCGCCCTCCATTTGCTCCGGCTGCTCCTTGATCAAAAGGATATGGACCAGGTCAGCCTAAGCACATGAGATCTCTCTACAGCCGCCGCTCGGCCCTGTCCCTGGCGGGCCTGGCCGCCGCCGCGGGCCTGGCCGCCTGCTCCTCTGGCCCGGACAAGGACGCCCCGCAGGCCTCCCCCGACCCCGGCCCCGTCTCCTCGGTACCCACCGGCATGCCCGAGGGCAAGGGCTCCGGTCAGGGCGACGACGTCTTCCCGCGCACGGTCGTGCACTTCCAGGGCAGCACGGAGGTCAGGACCGCCCCCACCAAGGTGGTCATTATCTCCACCGGCCAGCTGGACGTGGCCCTGACCCTGGGGACCGTCCCGGTGGGGTCCACCGCGGGCGACGGCGCGGGGCTGGTCCCGGACTACCTCACCAAGGCCTTCCCCCAGCACGCCGACGCCCTGGGGGCCATGAAGAACGTCGGCAAGCGCACCGCCCCCAGCGTGGAGGAGGTCGCCAACCTCGGCCCCGACCTCATCCTCATGAACAACGCGGGCAAGGACGCCGCCACCCTGTACGCCTCCCTGTCCGCGATCGCCCCGACGGTGGCCACGCAGGGCACCGGCACCTACTGGAAGCAGGACCTCCTGCTGGTGGCCGACGCCCTGGGCAGGCCGGACACCGCCCAGAAGTGGCTGGACACCTTCCACGCCGACGCCGCCAGCGCGGGCGCGGCCATTAGCGGCAGGCCCACCGTCTCCCTGCTGCGCAGGAACGGGGACCGCACCCGCGTCTTCGGGCCCGTCTCCTTCTCCGACTCGGTGCTGGCGGACATGGGCGTGGCCCGCCCCTCCAGCCAGCAGTTCACCGAGGGCGTCTCCCAGGACATCTCCGCCGAGCAGCTCGACCAGGCCGACGCCGACTGGCTCCTGTACGCCGTCCAGGGCGGCAAGGAGGAGGAGCTGACCTCCATGGACCTGTGGCCCGCCCTCAAGGCCGTCTCCAGCCAGCACGCGGTGGCGGTTGACGACGACCCCTTCTTCCTCAACGCGGGCCCGACGGCGGCGCGCACCGTGCTCACCAAGGTCTCCGAGACGGTGAGGTAGGTGGCCGCGCCCCCCACCCCGTCCCCGCACGCCAGCGGCACCTCGGGCCTGGGCGCCGGCGGCCCCCCGGGCCTGGGCGTGCGGGGCGTCCGCCTGTCCTACCACCCGGCCCACCCCGTCATCGAGGACCTGACCACGGCGGTCACGCCGGGGGCGGTGACCATGATCGTGGGCCCCAACGCCTGCGGGAAGTCCACGCTGCTGCGCGCCCTGAGCCGGGTCATCTCCCCGGACGCGGGGCAGGTGGTCCTCGACGGCCGGGACATTGCCACCCTGGCCCCCAAGCAGCTGGCCCGGCGCGTGGGGCTGCTGGCCCAGTCCTCGATCGCCCCCGCCGGCATTACGGTGCACGAGCTGGTGGCGCGCGGGCGCTACCCCCACCAGTCGATCCTGCACCAGTGGTCCGCCGCCGACGACGAGGCGGTCAGCGAGGCCATGGAGCGCACCCACGTGGACGTCCTGGCCGCCCGTCGCGTTTACTCCCTGTCCGGCGGGCAGCGTCAGCGGGTGTGGGTGGCCATGGCCCTGGCCCAGCGCACCGACGTCCTCCTGCTGGACGAGCCCACCACCTACCTGGACCTGGCCCACCAGGTCGACGTCCTGGAGCTGTGCCGCGAGCTGAACGCCGAGCTGGGCACGACGATCGTGGCCGTGCTCCACGACCTGAACCAGGCCTGCCGGTACGGCGACGAGGTCATTGCCATGCGTGCGGGCACGATCGTGGCCCACGGCGCCCCGAGCGAGGTGGTCACCGCCCAGGTGGTGGAGGAGGTGTTCGGCCTGCCGGTCCAGGTCATCTCCGACCCCCTGACCGGCACGCCCCTGGTGCTCCCGCTGCCGCGCCCGCACCCAAGCCGCCGGCGACGTACCTAAGCCGGCGGGGACGTACCCTAGTCATACGTCCTCGCCGACTAAGGTACGTCCGCGATCTGTAGGGTACGTCCGCGATCCTTAGGGTACGTCCGCGGCGGGCGACACGAGCTGGTTCCCCACGACGTCGGCCAGGGAGGGGAAGCGCCCGGTGGCGGCGAAGTCCTGGGAGCGGGCCCAGTCGGCCAGTGCGGCCAGGCGCTCGTGGGCGTCCGTCCCCGCCTGGGGGCCGTAGACGGTCACGCCCGTGCCCGGCACGCCCGGGAGGGTGAGCACGTCGTAGGTCAGAGGCAGGTCCCCGACGGCCGGGTGGTGGTAGGTCTTGGTCCCGCTGCGGTGCTCGTGGACGTCGTGGCGCCCCCAGGCGGTACGGAAGTCCTCGGAGTCCTCGGTGAGCTCGGCGACGACGGCGGCCAGGGCCGGGTCGGCGGGGTGACGGGCGGACTCCATGCGCAGCATGGCGGCGATAATCACCTGGGCCCGGTCCCAGCGCCCCCCGTAGAACTCCGGGGCGGCCGACCCGGTGAAGGCGAAGCGGGCCAGGTTCGGGGTCCGGCCGGGGTACTCCCGGTACACGGCGTCGTACAGGGCACGTCCCAGGAGGTTCGCGCCAATAATGTCCTGCGCGGCGGTGGTCGCCAGCGCCGGGGCCGCGACGTGGGCCAGGACCGCCCGCAGGGAGGGCGCCGGATCCCGGGGCTCCGGGGTGTCCTGGCCCCCGTGGGCCAGGGCGAACAGGTAGGCGCGCTCGACGTCGTCCAGGCGCAGGGCCCGGGCCAGGGCGTTGAGGACGGAGTCGGAGGCACCCCGGATGCGGCCGCGCTCCAGGCGCGTGTAGTAGTCCGGGCTCACCCCCGCCAGCGCGGCCACCTCCTGACGGCGCAGGCCCGGGACGCGCCGGTCCTCCCCGAGGTCGGGCAGCCCGACGTCCCGGGGCGTCAGCCGGGCCCGCCGGGAGGTCAGGAAGCCGGAGACGACGGCGCGCTGCGGGTCGGTGGGCATGGTGTGAGGCTATCGCCCTACCCGGCCGAGATCCGCGAGCTGACACGGATTCGGCTGGCAGCGAGGGGGTGACCGCTACCGGCGTGTCCGCCAGGCCCCCGAGGGCACGGACGGTGCCACGCCCCATCTGCGGCAGGCCCCGGCAGTACCTGCCTGCCCGCCAGGCCCCGGCCCGGATCCTGCCGGCCGGGGCGCTAGGCTCCCGGCGGAGGGTGCGCCCCGCCAGGCGCGCCACCGCCGTCGGACGCCCCGCCAGGTGCCCCAGACACCCCGCCGTCGGACGGCACATCGGCCTCAGGGACCGGCCCCACCCCACCACCTAGGAGGAGACATGCAGACCCTCGTCACCGTCGTCCACCCCCGCTTCAGGTCCTCGCGCGTCAACGCCGCCCTGGCCGCGGCCGCCGAGCGCACCCGGGACGTGACCGTGCGCTACCTCTACGACCTCTACCCCGACGGGCGTATCGACGTCGCCGCCGAGCAGGCCGCCCTGACGGCCGTCGACCGGATCGTGCTGCAGTTCCCCATGTACTGGTACTCCTCGCCCGCGCTGCTCAAGCAGTGGCAGGACGACGTCCTGACCTACGGCTGGGCCTACGGCTCCACCGGCAGGGCGCTGGCGGGCAAGGAGCTGCTCGTCGCCGTGTCCACCGGCGCGGACAGCTACGGCAGAGGGGACTCCTACTCCGTCAACGAGCTCCTGCTCCCCTTCCAGGCCACCGCGGACCTGTGCCACCTGACCTACCTGGAGCCCTTCGCCACCACCGGCGCCCTGTCGATCCCGGACGAGACCCTGGCGGCGCGCGCCCGGGAGTACGCCACCGTCCTGACGGCCCCGCGCCCTGCGGCCCGGTGAGCGGACCCCGCGCCGGGGACGTGCTCTAGCCACCGGCGACGTACCCTGGCCGGCGAGAACGTACCCTGACCACCGGGAACGTACCTTAGCCATTGACGACGTACCTCAGAGGTGCCCTAAGGTGCGTCACCGGCGGCTAAGGTACGTCCCCGAGCCAGGCTCCCCGGTGGCCCCTCAGGCGATCACCTGCCGGGGCCGCACCGGGAAGGGCCTCCCGGGCGGGACCTTGCGGAGGATCCGCCCCACCAGGGCCTGGACGTCCTGGAGGTCCTCAAAGGACACGCGGGTCAACCGCCACCCCGCCTCCTCGATCTCGTCGCCACGCCGCTTCTCACGGTAGTAGGCACCGGGCTCGGCGTACTTCCCCCTCCGGTCGAACTCCACCCCGAGCCGCAGGTCAGGCCAGGCAAGGTCGGGGAAGTACAGGTTCCCGCCGACACGTACCCCGACCTGGGCAGCAGGCTCCGGCAGTCCCGCCCGCAGGAGGAGGTAACGCAGCTCGCTCTCACCGGGGGACTCCGCCCAGGGGCTCAGCAGGGGCAGCAGGGCCCGGGCCCGCCTGACGTGCTGGCGCGGCCCGGCGCGGCGCAGCTGCTCACCGACCTGTGCGAGCACCTCGGCGGTGCGCGCGCGTTCCGGACCGGGGGCGAAGCGGTCGGGCAGGACCGCCCCGCGGAGGAGGGAGTCCGCGCTCACGACGGCGTCCCGGGGCGGCAGGTCCAGCAGGCAGTCAGCGATCGTGCGGGGCACGGTGGTCACCGGGAGACCTGCGACAGCGGTCACCTCGTCGTCCGGGAGCCTGCGGCGGTGCCTGCGCAGGTGACAGGAGGCGCCCCGCTGGAGCCGGTGTCCCCGCGGAGGCGGAGGAGGAGCCCCCCCCTGACGGCCCCAGACCAGGGGCGCCCCGTAGACGACGCGCGGGAGGGAAAGGGTCGAGCGGCGTGCCGCACAGGGCTGGGTGACGTGCACGTCGGGCTCGTGGTCACGGACGAGGGCCCCGTGGAGAAGGGCCGCGGAGCTGTGGGTGAAGGCGCTCAGGGACGGGTGGGTGCGGTGGACGGCGAGGATCCGGGCCAGGCTGACCTCGTACTGCTGGTGCCACACAGGCGGGGGCGCCGTCGGCAGGAGGTACTGGCCCCTGGCGAGGCGGACCGCGGTCCTGGGCACGGCGTCCAGGCCCCGGCCCGCCGTGACCACGGGGAGCGGTCCAGGGGGTGACGGGAGGGCTGTCATGGGCCCAGGGTGCGGCCGGAGGGAGGCAGGGCGCCAGGAGGTGATGCCCGCCTGTGGATAACCTGCGCCTGTTAGGCGCCTGTGGGCTGAGTGAACCCCTGGGACGCCTGGGGAACCTCACCGTAGACGTGCCTTAGTCGGCGGGGGCGTACCTTGGAAGTACGTCCCCGCCGACTAAGGTACGTCGTCGATAGCTAAGGAATCAGGCCCAGGGGCGGAGCATGACCTTAATGTCCCTGCGCTCGTCCATGGCCCGGTAGCCGGCGGCGGCGTCGGCCAGGGGCAGGCGGGAGGTGAAGACCCTCCCGGGGTTGATCTCGCGCCTGAGGACGCGGTCAATGAGGTCGGGCAGGAAGCGGCGCACGGGGGCGGGGCCGCCCAGGAGGCTGACCTCGGAGAAGAAGAGCCGCTGCCCGTCCAGGCTCACCCCGTGGGAGACGCCCACGTAGCCCACGTGCCCTCCCGGACGGCAGCTGGCAATGGCCTGGTCCATGGAGAGCTGGTTGCCCACGGCCTCCACCACGCCGTGGGCGCCGTAGCCGCCGGTGAGCTCCCTGACCCTGGCGGCGCCCTGCTCCCCCCGCTCGGGGACGACGACGTCGGCGCCGAACTCGCGGGCGAGCACCGCCCGGTCGGCGTGGCGGGAGAAGGAGATGACCTGCCTGGCCCCCAGGGCCTTGGCGGCCAGGACCGCACACAGCCCGACGGCGCCGTCGCCGACCACGGCCACGGTCCGCCCCGGGCCGGCCTCGGCGGCCACGGCCCCGAACCACCCGGTGCCCAGTACGTCGGAGGCGGCCAGGAGGGAGGCCAGGACGTCCTCGTCGTCCGGCATGCCGCCGGGGACCGGCACGAGGGTGCCGTCGGCCAGGGGGACGCGCGTGTACTGGGCCTGGGTGTCACCCATGAAGCCGCCGTTAACACAGCGGGACTGGAAGCCGGAGGCGCAGATCTCACAGGTGTTGTCGCTGGTGCAGAAGGAGCCCACCACCAGGTCGCCCACCGCGACGCCGTGCACCTGGGCCCCGACCTCGACCACGGTGCCCACGTACTCGTGGCCCATGGGACGGCCCCCTGGAGGGAACTCGGCGTCGATACCGCGGTAGGGCCACAGGTCCGAGCCGCAGATACAGGCGGCCTCCACGCGCAGGACGGCGTCGGTGGGCTCAATGACGTGGGGTAGGGGACGGTCCTCGACGCGGACGTCGCCGGGACCGTACATGACGACGCCGCGCATGGTGGTAGGGGTGCTCACGGCTCTCTCCTCGGTGGGTAGACTCTTGCGATACCCCCAGGGTAGGAGGCGCTACCGGGGACCACCAGGGACTGTCAGGGCCACCCGGGCCCGCGCGCCACAGGACCGCACCAGCCGGGGCCCGCACCCGGGGTCAGCCCCGGTAGCGTGACCGGCGGCCTGCCGCAACACTCCGCCCGCCCAGGGGCTGCCCGGAGGGGCCGGACGGTAGGTTAGGGCTATGAGCCTCCCCCCTCCCTCTGAGCGCCGCTGGCGCGACGACCTCTTCCTGGCCCACACCATTGCCGACCAGGTGGACCGCCTCACCGCCAGCCACTTCGACGCCCAGGACTTCGAGGTCGAGTCCAAGCCCGACCTGTCCCCGGTCACCACCGCCGACCGTGAGGCCGAGCGCATGATCCGTGAGCACCTGAGCCGTGCCCGGACCCGTGACGCTATCTACGGGGAGGAGTACGGCGGGCACGCCGCCCGCAGCGCCGCGGAGCACTCCGGGCGCCTGTGGGTGATCGACCCCATTGACGGTACGAAGAACTTCGTGCGGGGCGTGCCGGTGTGGGCCACCCTCATCGCCCTGGTGGAGGACGGCGAGGTGGTCGTCGGCACCGTCTCCGCCCCGGCCCTGGGGAGGCGGTGGTGGGGCATGAACGGCAACGGGGCGTGGACCGGCCGCTCCCTGCCCACCGCACGCCGCCTGCACGTCAGCGGCGTGGGCGACCTGGACGACGCCTCCCTGTCCTACTCCTCCCTGCCGGGCTGGGTGCGGCGCAAGCGCCTGCGCGGGATGCTGGGGCTCATGCAGTCGTGCTGGCGCACACGCGCCTACGGCGACTTCTGGTCCTACATGCTCCTGGCCGAGGGGGCGGTGGACGCCGCCGTCGAGCCCGAGCTGGATCTGTACGACATGGCGGCGCTGGTGCCCGTGGTCACCGAGGCGGGCGGGAGCCTGACCTCCCTGGCCGGGGTGCCCGGCCCCTGGGGAGGGGACGCGCTGGCCACCAACGGCCTGCTGCACGAGGCGGTCCTGGAGCACCTGGGGCAGGAGACCGACTGAGTTCGGCGCCACACCGGCCAACGCGGTAGCGACCCTCGCGCACCGGCTACTGTTCCTGACGCACGTTCCACACCACAGGGAGTCCCATTGAACTGGCTGCACGCCGTCGTCCTCGGCATCGTGGAGGGCATTACCGAGTTCCTGCCCGTCTCCTCCACGGGACACCTCAATATCGTGGAGAAGCTAATGGGCTACAAGATCGACGACAAGGGTATGACCGCCTTCACGGCCGTCATCCAGATCGGCGCGATCCTGGCGGCCATCGTCTACTTCTGGCGTGACATCGTCCGCATCGTCACCGCCTGGTTCAAGGGCCTGGTCAGACACGAGGCACGTGAGGACCCCGACTACACGCTGGGCTGGGGCATTATCCTGGGCTCGGTGCCGGTCGCGGTCGTGGGCCTGCTGCTCAAGGACTTTATCGAGGTCACGGCCCGCTCCCTGTGGGTCATTGCCGCGGCCCTGGTGCTGTGGAGCGCCGTCATGTGGTGGGCGGACCAGCACTCCGGGGGCCCGCCCGGGGCCGCGCACGCCTCCCTGGGC